>Ga0214164_1000434_pt1 | contig 27274 bp, 31 predicted proteins | sample TroBogepilimnion_13_FD_153003 | JGI IMG/M metagenome (GOLD analysis project Ga0214164, IMG submission 153003) | Freshwater microbial communities from Trout Bog Lake, WI - Practice 03JUN2009 epilimnion v4 | ecosystem: Environmental > Aquatic > Freshwater > Lake > Epilimnion/Euphotic zone ...
CGCTAAGACGGAGAAGGCTCTTGAGGGCGGACGTAAGCGTCGCCACACCAAGAAGGCCGAGGGTGGACGTCGCCACCGCGGAAAAAAGCATTCTCGCAAGTAAATAAACCAATCTAAATGTCGAACCTCATTGGAAACTTCGTTCGTTCGATTACGCGCAAGCTGAAGCTCGGTGGCCGTCGCCGCAAGCACACCGCGAAGAAGGCCGAGGGCGGGCGTCGTAAGCACACGGTCAAGGCGGGCCGTCGTCACCGCAAGCATTGAGCTCGCTAATCCACATCATTGCGGATCTGAAACGTGACCCAGCCACCGTACGTATACTTCCCGTACTTCGTCTCAATTTCCTTGAGCATGCCTTGGATACTCCAATCTCGAGTACCACGATTTGTCTCCCACCACTGCTTGAACTTGTCCGAGAGCGTCGGCCGACGTACCGGAACCAACTCCTCGCCCTCCACCGACGGACGGGTATACTCATTGATGAACTTCATGATCGCATTGCTCTCCTCGCGATACTCGTTCGTGTACTCCAGAATCTCGGCCGGAGGAATCAGCTCTTCATTCGCATGTGCCTTGTACGTCTGAATGAGGAACGCCAAGAAACACCTGCCCCATTCGTCCGACTTCACCTTCCGCTCAATGGACGTATCCATCTTGAACTCGTTCGGCCCCTTCGGTTCCGCCACGAACTTTGAGATGAAGTTGATGACCACGAAACGGCGCCAAGTACCCTGATCATTTGTATTGATCTTCGGCTTGTCGTTACACGCCAGATGCAGCTTTGCCTGAAGCTCAAACTCGATCATCGATTTGGCGCCCGCATACAGATCGCGCGTGATGATCTTCTCAGACGACGTCAACTCCTTCATGAGACCCGTATTCAGAGGCACCGACTCGTCCGGCTCCTGCATCGTTACGAACCGCCTGCCCTTGAGACGCACGACTTCAGGAGACGCTCCGCCCGACTTTCCACGCCCCTGCGTCAACAGCGAGATCGGAACTTTACACGCGTAATCCCCCATAGCTGATTCCATCAGACAGATCAGCATTGACTTACCGTTTGATCCAACACCTGTCCACGTATGAAACTTCTGGTTTCCATGACCGTTCAAGCACCGCGCGAGATGCTTGATCTGATACTCCCTCACTCGCTTGATCGGGAAGATCTTGTGGAGGAAATCATCAATCTCCTTCCACTCCTTGTAATCCTTGTACGACCGATCCTTGTCGTACTCGAGATTTGTCGAGAACGAGACATAATCTTCCTGTCGCCCGTCACGGAACTCACACTTGTCCATATCGAACACACCATTCGAACACGCCATAAGAATTCGGTTCTCGTCTACCTTCTTCGTGAACTGCTCGTCGAGGAACAACTCCTGACATTCGCGCATGACGTTAGACTTGAAGGCTGTCTTCTTCAGCTGAATCGAGACCTTATACAGTTCCTGCTGCATGATGAGATCCTTGCAGTACGAACACCCGCACGCCTTGGGATCCTTGGCCTGACACGGCTCACCATCGACGATCCGCTGACCGTAGTACCCAGCACGCTGAATATACAGCTTGAAGATCGTGACCGACAGTTCCTGCTGAAGCTGGACGCCACGATCGAGTTCGATCCATACATGGCCAACGTACCGATACCATACATTCTTCCCGAAGTTCACACACTTGTACTCTTCGCGGAACTTCGAGTAGACAACTGAGGCCACATCGTACTCTGCCCCGCCATGAGACGCATCGATCTTACGAAGAACGTTGCGCTCCTCGATCTTCTTGAACTCCTCGTAATTGTCTATCTTGGACCATAAGAACAACGATCCAATCCCAATCTTCTGACCGTGATTTCTGAACCCGAACGAGTTCCACTTGGCGATACATTCGCGGACATTGAACTGATCTGACCGACGACTGAACTCTTCGAACTCATCGTACAGTTCGGGGTGAATGTTCTTGAGACACATACCCACCTCAATCCACTCATTGTAATCCGTCGTACGATGATCGGCCAGATTCGAGACGTGTTCGCGGATATTCTGGATCTCTTCCTGCGAAAGAGGCCGAATCACGATATTGTTCGGCGACGATTCGCGGGATCCAGGGATACGGCGTTCTGCGGGCCGACCGCGCACTGGAGCCACTGCCCGACCGCCCGAGATACGTACGTTCTCGAGACCCGTGTCGGGAAGATCGCCGTACTGCTTCTTGCCTTCCTCCGTCATGGGCGTCTCCTTCGACGGATCGCGCTCGCGGATATCCAGTTTCCGAAGAAGATCTACCGTGAACGGGACCGGTGTCTCATCCACCACCGCTTCGTCTCCAGTGACCATGACGCGGTAGGCAATGAGGTACGGCAATCCGCCGGGCTTGGCGGCGCCGTACATAATGAGTCCGCTCGATCGTTGGGCGACTGCCTTGTCGTAGACTTTCGACCACTCCTTCTCCTTCAGCGGCAGGTTCTCAAAGATAGAGGACATTTTCGTCAGCATGATATCGCGGACCGCCAACTCGATGTACTTGTTTGTCCGAATAGCGGGGACCATGATATGGACGCCGCCGCCCATCCCCTTCTCCTTCTTGACCGGAAGCTTCTTCTCCATAATGTAGACTTCTACAGGGTTAGGCGAATCGAGGAAGGTCTTTACGGTCTTGACGTATTCGATCGAGAACTTGACGACTTGGTCGCGCGTGTGTAGATTCTCGGTCGTTCCAGGTTCGTACAGGAAATCCAGGTCAACCTTACAGAGTCCTAGGGATGGATTGGGAGCCTCGACGAGAGGAAGCTTGTTGTTCCAGACAGCGACGTATTCATGATACAGTTCGTAGAATTCCTGTAGATCATCATCGCCTATGAAATACTTGGCGGGACCGGGAGGTAGAGTTTGATGGGTATGTAGTTCGCCCGCACCCGTCACCTTCTTCTTTTCCAGGAAATTGAGCAGTCCACCCGGTGCAGCCATTTGTTGAGGATGTGTGTACTTCTCAGACAATGTTCTACCGACCAACCCGTTTTGAACGCACCGAAATGAGTTGGGAAAAACGAATTCCTATCTATATTAGGAGTATAAGGGCATACAAAGATGAATTTCTGCCCTGATTGTAAGAATTGTCTTTACGCGCTCGAGGAAGGCGAGACGGCCGGATTCAAGTGCCGCAAATGCCCCTACATCCGCGCAATTTCCCACGACAATCCGCTGGTCTACGAGCACAACCTTCGCGAGGACACGGCGATCCGTCTTGCGGCGAACCCCTACCTCAAGGACGATCCGACTCTCCAGCATTTCAAGACGATTCAGTGTCCGACGCAGGGATGTACCTCAAACGATGTAGTGGGCTACAAGCTGAGCGTCCAGAACCTCGTGTGGCTGTATCAATGTACAGTCTGTAATGCTACCTGGAAACAGGCATCTCGTCGTTCGTAATAGTTATACGTAAATCAGTTAGGAATATTCCGCGGAGTAAGGATAAGATACAGGTATGATCCGCAAACTATTCTTTTTTGCGTTAGCTGCTTCGGGTGGATGGGCACAGGTGACGGTCGGAACAGTCACCCCGTCTACCACTCATTCTCGCGTCGCAGTGTCTGTAACCGCAACAGATACTGCGACTCGTACACGTTCTCGGGCGGTGGGAACTCCATCGGCTACGGATACTGCGACTCCTACCCGTTCTCGCGCGGTGGGAACTTCTTCTTCTTCTACGGATACTGCGACACGTTCCCGCGCGGTGGGAACTTCTTCTTCTACGGATACTGCGACACGTTCCCGCGCGGTTGGAACTCCCTCGGCTACCGATACTCCTACCCGTTCCCGCGCGGTTGGAACTCCTTCTTCCACCGATACGGCAACACGTTCTCGGGCAGTGGGAACTCCCTCGGCTACCGATACTGCGACACGTTCTCGCACGGCAACTGGGTCAGCGAGCGATACCCGCACGCATACCTCTGGGGGTACCCCGTCGGCGACTTGGACGGGAACGGAGACGGCTTCTCCGACAGCCCAGGGCACTTCCACACCCACTGCGACCCCGACACTCACGGCTTCTAATACTCCTGGCCTTATTGCGTCGCAGACAGGAACCCAGTCGGTCACCAATACTCCTTCCAACAATCCCCAGTTGGCTGCCGCGAATGCCGCGAATGCCGCCTCGAACAATATCGGGATCATCGTGGGTGCCGCCAGCGGAGGTCTATTATTCGGCGTTCTGGTGACGGCAGGACTTGCGTACCATACAGCCACCCGTCCTCGTCGTATCGCAAATGCTCCTTCTCCGACATTCACCTCGATGAATATTCCCCCGCCCTACTTCCACGACGACGAGGAATCTGCCGCGCCCACGATGATTGCGCGCCCACGCACATTTTCCATCCCGCCTATCGCCAACCAAAAAATCCCCAAGTTCACGTCTCCGTCATCTCGGACAGCCTTTATGCCTACGCAGACACAGACCGTCGTTCATAATCCGTTTGAAGCCAAGTTCCATCTTCCTCCGCCCCCGCCCCCACCTCCTCTAGACGATTGAGAGCACGATCTGGCGGACATGAGGATTCATCTGGCCGTCCCAGTTGTACTTGCGGCGGTCGTAGATGTACAGGCTGCGAGTAGACATCCCGAACATAGCGTAGAGCGTATCAAACAGACCCGTGTGAAACGTCTCGTCCAGATAATCCCCGTTCTGGAGTTGCTGGCGAACCCAGTATCCGTCATTATGGTACTGGGCCGTGCGGAAGTAATCAAACAGAACAATCTTGGTCTCCTTCCCAGGATTATTGATGACCTGCTTTAGGTCCTCAATAATGTTGGTCATATTCATGTGCTGGAGCGCGTAGACGTACCCCTGCGAAACCGAGTCGTTCATGAGAAGTGCGGTGGTCAGAGTGCCGTTCATTGTATATATGCCTTTCTCTCCCTCCGATTCGTCTGATCCGTTTTTCCCAGTCTAGAACAATGGGAAAGAAACGATCGGCCGCCAAGAAGTTTTGTGGATGCATCAAGAAAGTCAGGAAGACCTTGAAAGCCCGCAAGGGATCATCGAAGGAAAGTGGGGCTATCGCAGTATGCACGACACGACTCCTGTGGCCACACGGAAAGACACTTCGAAAGGTTCGCTGCGACAAGGTCCCGCGTCTGCTGACCCAGAAACGGCGCCACCACTAACAAATTTCCAATGGCTGCTGCTACTGTGGCCAGACAGAGTCCGCGGTAATATCCTAGCCACATCCCTCGATCAAACGCCCGTTTTTCTGCCGCGTCAATCTCCTTCTCGAAGATTCTTTCCAACGTATTGAGTAAAGCCATGGCGTCTGCTACTTGTAAGAAAGGGTTTCATCCGCGTAAGAGGTATACACGTAAAGCATACACCCGCAAGACGAAGACCCGTGTTGCGTCGGTAAAGGTTCGCCCCACCACGTGTGTCCGCGGATATACGGGACCTGGTAAGGGTATTGGACACCTGAAGAAAGGTGCGCTGTCTCGGTACGGCTACGGAACGTTCAAGTCCGCTCGCAGCCGCCACATTGCCCTGAACGCTGCTGCGAAACACGACGGTCCGCTCACGGTGTATCGCCGCCTGAACGCTTTGGCGGTGTACACGAAGCACACGGCCCCTGCGACCTCCAAGGCAGCGCTGGCGGATCGTGCGTACATCGGCGAGAATTTCGGATACAAGGCCGGAGGTAAGTAGTGCATGTAAAACGGATACGAAAATTGTATTGCTGTTTCAATAACACAACAGCCATGGCCAGTAACAAGTTTGTGTATCGCGACGAGATCGTGAAGGCTCAGGAGACTCCGCGGATTACTCTTTCATACTTCAGTAAATATGAGTATACCGCGCTTCTAGGTGAGCGCGTAGACCTTCTGTACAAGGGCGCGCCTCCCATGGTTCCCATCCAGGATTTCAACCGCGACGATCCGCGTTTGCTTTGGAAGGTCGCCGAGCGCGAGATTCTGGAGCGTAAGTTGCCTCTGATTATCCACCGCAAACTCCCCGGCGGCCGTTCCGAGTTCATGAGTCTGTCCGAACTAGAACTCGCGTGGTAATATAATATAACGGGGGACTGGATGGACGAGTCTCTAAAAAAACTAGAAGACACCTCTGAGTCGTCTAGCGATATAGCCAATAGCTGGAATAGCGCTCACGAAACTCTTTTGGCGTCTATCGGAGACAAGGCAAACTGTATGCGATGGATGCACACCCAATCTCAAGTGTATTACGATCGCTGGAATTTTTGGCTTACAGTTCCCAGTGTTGCGTTCACCGCTCTATCCGGTTCAGCCTGTATTGGTCTTACCAGATTCGATGCCCAGGCCCAAGCGACCGCCACAATTATCGTAGGAGCTATTACGATCGTCAGTGGGATCATGACCTCCATCAACCAAATCTTGAAATCTGCCCAGTTTTCTGAAGGCCATCGCCTCTCCTCGATTTCCTACGGCAAACTTTTTCGAGTTATTTCCAATGAACTTGCGTTACGGAGGGATCAGCGAGCTAATGCTCAAGAGTTTCTCAAAGTGATTCGCACAGAACAAGATCGGCTGGAAGAATCGTCCCCGATCATTCACGGGAATATTATTCATCGATTCAATTCGAAAGTAGAAACGAACGCCACGCTTGAAAAACCCGAGATCGTTGGAGAGTTGGATCACATACGCGTGAATATGTCAACCAAACCGCCGCTAGGAATCACTCGGCAGGTTTCGGAACCTCCGGCTTCACCTATTTTACGTGCGAAAAAACAGCTGCCGCACAATCCTCTTCATCCTCAAAAACTCCCCCCGCCTTCTTCACTTGCCGTTATTCCCGATCAGCGATAACTGCTCGGGGGTAGGAGGGAACAGGAGGAGAGGAATCGGCGAGCGACCAGGATCCAGCCACCGCGCAGGATCGTAGGCCAGCGTCTCGTTAGCCATCTTGAGATCGATCTCCGAGGACGCATCAAAACGGGGATCGTTCTTCTGGAGAGCCGCATACTTTGCGAGTATACCGTCGTGCGAGAACGCATACGACATATCCGCATCAAACGTCGCACGAATTCCCAGGACAACGAGGAATACGGCGGTCAGGTAGAATTTGCAGTAGAGAGCGTAGACGATCACCGACAGCCAGAGGATGCGGGCAAACATCGGCTGAGCCACGAGTGCGTCCAGAACAACGTGCGGAGTTCCCACGATCGCCGTGAACGCGTAGAGAGCAATCACGACGACCGATGCCTGAATATCTTTGGATGTAGCCAGCATGTTCGCCTTCTTTGTTAAAACGGAACAAGAAATATGCGTAGGGAAGACAAGGACATAGACCAAAGATGCCGATTGACGTTCGATGCTACACGTGCAACAATATTCTCGCGGGCAAGTGGATTGAGTACCAGAAACTTGTCGAGCAGGGGAAGAAGGCCGATGGGCGGACGGGCGACACGATTCCGTACCTCACCAAGACGACGACGAAGACGGCTGAGGGTCGGGCGATGGACACGCTAGGCCTAACCCGCGAATGCTGCCGCCGTCATTTCCTAACCCACGTAGAACTTTTGTGAGCAGTAAGATAATATCAATATGTCTGTTGGATCCCCAACACCCTGGCCTCAAAATACTCAATTAGGCGCTTCTGGCCAGCCGACCTTTCAGGCGCGCCGACCTTTTTCGTCCAATGAACTCCTGGCTCTCCGCCGGAAAGCCATTGAACAGGCCCTGAATGCTCCTCCGATCGCCACCGTGAATCTCCAGGACAGTTCCGAATATACTTCTCGTGTGCGCAAACTGGCCTCCCGTGATCTAGATCCTATCATGGAGATCGCTCGCACGGGTATTCAGTTGCGCGAGCCGAATCCCGTCATGAAGGGCGGCGGTACTGTCCCGAACAACACGTCCTCCAACATGATTGCGCGTGCGGCCGGAAACGCTTACGCTTCCGACTTTTTCAACTACCAGCCCCTGGTGGAAGTTGCGTCGGCGGGATGCGCCACCCTGCTCAACGACAACGTCACGTTCCCGAAGAAGATCCGTTGTGATCCTCTCCCCCTTCCTCCGTCTCATCATATCGTGAAGCCGTTCGACCGACGCATTCGCTTTGGAATGCGCAAGAATACTAAGAAACCCGTCATTGCCGCCCAGAATTGGACAACGACAAACAATACGGGTCAGTGTGCGATCGCTACTGTGTATTAACTGTTTACCGGCTGAACTCCAAACTCGAATACTCGTCGAAGTTGTTGTCCAATAGCTCCAGTTCCAGGGTGAACGAATGCTCGCCGCCATTGAAATCTATCGTACGACCATCATGACGGCGCCAACGCACCGTGATGCGGTCTAACTTGGAAATAGGGGGACTGTACACCCGCTGATTGAGGGGAGACGGTCCCGACGTATCCTGGAAAAAGAGGTACTCGCCAGTATTGTTTGTGAGGGGGACTTTGGCGAAAGCTCCGTCGATACGGCCCGCATACTTTCCGTCCTGACCTGTTTCATCAATCTTATTGAGACCCTGGATGTCCATAAGAATATACGTATCGGGATTGGTGTTCATGATAAAATTTCCGGTTACGTTAGGAAGAGTCTGGGCAGTGTACACGCTGCTTGCCGTATAAATGGACGTGTTGGACGACACGTAATTGCTCTGATAGAATCCGAGAAAGTACCCCAGACCCCACCCAGTCGACTGCGAAACCGCCTGCCCTGCACCACAGTTCACGCTCTGCGACGTCGAGAAATTGATCGACAGTGCGTCGCTTGAAATCGTGCTGTATATCGATGCGAGCCCCGTCACCGGATTCCAGTATGCGGTGAGAGGCATCGTACTTGTCGTTCCAAATACGTTGTTCATCGTCTGGGTTAGAAAGGCCGGGAGAGTCGTAATCGTGTAATTTCCATCCGGGATCGTGATAGTTTTTGTGGAAGGAGACCCGCCTGATGCCGTATACGTCATGGAAAATGAAGTGTTATTCTGGCAGGCTGAAAACTGATTGTAGGTAAACGGAACCTCGTACGAACGAAGAGTGACTGAATAAATGTTGGAGTACACTGACGGAAAAGTTACTGTGTAATTGCCCGGAGACGAAGATGAAGTGATCTGGCGATCTCGCGAATCAATGATGACGGTCTTGCGAACTTTGCGCCAGACCTTTTTTGCTGTAGATGGGTACTGGTTCATCCTTATTTATTTCCAAAGAACATATAAATGTCGGCAGAAATACTTCATGTTCTACTCATTCTCCGTAACCAGGTCAAGCTGTATCACTGGCAAACCTTTTCCTACGGCCGGCATAAGGCGACCGACGATCTCGTCTCCAATCTCGATACGAATATTGATAAGTTTACCGAAGCGTATATGGGTCGCTACGGTCGCCCCAAATTCTCGGCATCCCTGGGAAAACTACAGGTGTACGACATAACGGATGTGCGCGCTCCCAAACTGCTGACTGACGCAATTGCCTGGTTGACGAAGCGTTTTCCCAAACTGTTGAAGAAAGAGGACACTGATCTTCTGAACATTCGCGACGAGATTCTCGGGGATATCCAGCAGGCGCGCTTTCTGTTTACACTCCATTAGTCTGTAGTATACAACAAGGATGCTGTGGGTCTATGCCGGACTCAATCTTGTCGATTGCGATCGAGTCGCAAGATTGGATCTTCCGAAAGGATTCACCGACCTCTCAAAAACCCCCGCATCAAACCTCGCCGGCGAACTCGAAACCGTCCAGTCCCATTTCCCCGGCGCCCGCGTCTACCTGGGATACGTCGATCCCCTACTCATGTTATCTCCCCAGAACGATACCCGGTGTCGGAAAGCGTTTCGCGACTGTACAGTGTCCATGATCGTCAGCAACCCTCTTCTTCTTCCCTATTCCTGGAAAAACGGAACCGACCGACTTACGGTGGTAGGAACCATAAGTAAAGATGATGCTAGTCCACCCGAAACTCTCGACCATGGTAGTTCTCCACACGTACACGATGAAGTTGGACACGGACGAGATGCTCAACAATATGCCTCTGAAAGACGGCATCATAAAGATCGAAAAGCGTGGAATTCTTCGTAGGGGCGAATCGAAGCGTGATCGGATCAAGCGTCGGAATCCAAAGGCTGCGACCACCTCTGGATTCGGACACAATTCGGTGACGGTTGTTGTACTCAGTAACGGCGGAGGTGAACTCATCGAGAAGGAAATTACCGTCAAGATCTTCCATAACGGTGTATTCCATATGACCGGCGTTCTAGATCGTCGGTACGAGACACATACCCTCGATATTCTTAAAGCAAACACCCATGCCGCGTGTATCAAGGAAGGCGGGTGGGAGACGACAACTCGTCGTGTTCTGCTCATGAACTATTCTACCGGATTCAGCGGTGCTCTGAACATTTCCAGAGTCGCTCTTCAACGCTATTTCCAGGAGAAGGGGATTCAAGCCGAGTTTGAACCCGATGTCTCCCCCTGTGTGAAAATCGTGTTTCCTCAACGCTGGACGGCGTGTGTCTTCCGCACGGGGAAGATTAATCTAACTGCTCTGAAGTCTCAAGAAGATTGCGACGAATTCGTCAAACTTCTTGAACCGCATCTGAATTCCTATGCTTTGTCTATACCTGCACCTTCGTCTGAAACTCTGAGTTGTAATAAATCATAATCAGGAGGTAGACCGCCAAAAACAAGTTAATGAGGACCAGTGGAACCACCGTCGTCATTCCGAGTTTGAACGGCTGGGAAAACATGAAGTAACTAAGCGCGACGAGAACGAACGCGACGAGACCGGTGAGTAGCCCGCCGAGATTTGCGTACACCTGCGTGCTTAGACCGGCCATTATGATGTTTTCGGGTTTTCTTTTTGCGATGCCGCCGTCCTCCCTGCGCCTGAAGCGGCGCAACCTGCTGCGGCGACGCCTGTCCTAACCCGTCAAACTGCGCATCTGCGGCTAACTGGTTCTGGGTGGCGAGAAGTCCCGCGTACATCGCCTTCGCGTCCACGCTTCCCGACGACACCATGTTCGGGACGTGCCTGACTTCAATCTGCCCTGCCGGAACTCCTGCGCCTCCCAACAGCATCATACGACGAACACGGGCTAGAGAAGCAACTTTACCTTTCTTGACGACCCGACGCCGCCCTCCAATCTTTCCACCTAGATTCTTGACCGCTTCGGCTTGAATAGATGTCTTTTCCGCATTCGCAAGACCTGCGGCTGTAATCGCCGACCCCGGCTTAATGGGCATCGGGACTCCCGGTTCTGTGATCGCAGGTGTGGCCGGGATAATGACTCCGCTATTGACTGTGGTCATTTTTACGTATTATTTACAGACTAGAATAGAAAAAGGAACAACACCATGATGCACGATATGAACAACTTCTCCGATGTCTTCTACAGCGCGACCGAGATCCAGAGTATGGTTCGTACCATGGACGACAGTAAGAAGAAGCACGCTGCTCTCAAGACTGCGAATCCGCCCGAGTACATCAAGACTCTGATCGCCGAGAATCACACGCTCCATTTCAATTACCCCTCGATCTTCCTCCTTCATATGGAGGATAAGCTGGACGCCACCTTTTTCTACATGCTCAACCAGAAACGTCGGGTCGAGAAGGGAGAGATTACGGAGGATGAGGCGTCGAAGGATGTAGGGAAAAAACTCTATGGTCGCTGGGTCGAGCCGCTTACCCGCCAGGAACCTGTCCCGAAAGAGGAGAGCTACGAGGAGTTTTACAAGCGAGTTTCTTCTAAGAATAAATGACCTTGCGAAGACCGTATTCGTCCATACACTTCTGTAGGAAGTTCTGGCAATTTAGACACGGTTTCGAACACCTAAGCGTTCCGTCCACTCCGTGTCTCACCACCACAAGTGTCGCACCCTTCAAGAGAGTCATATCTCCCAAACTCTTCACGACATTCACTTCAGCGTGAATCGTCTTTTCTGAATACCCCCATCCTTTCGATCGAGATCCTACCTTGTTGAACGCCGATGCTAGAACTTTACTCCCCTTGAGTATGATCGCATGGTGGAGAGATGTGTTGAGAGGGTTGGTGTTTGGGATATGTTGGGCGTAAATATACTTTTCCATTGTTTATGTGGTCATCTGATCTCCAATGGAAAAATATAAGTTGAATCCGTTTTACTCCGCCTTCATCTCAGTCCTCAACTCTTCCAGCATCTTGCCCAACTTGTTCTCTCCCTTCCACTTCTTGGGATCTTTGGCGATAGACGTATTCGCCGACGTTCCAATACCCCAATACTTGTCGCGGGAATCGGCATTCGCCAATAATTTGTCCTCTGTATCTAGGAGTTTCTTCCGCAACTCTAGATTCTGGGTGAACTTCGCACGCACGACCGACTTCATGATTTCATCCTGTTTCTCGGCCCACGTGTCCTCCTTGAAATCCTTCACCTTGTTTCCGAACGATTTCGCCGACTGTGCAGACTTGGCTTTCAGGATCTTCTCGAAACTCTCGTCGTCTCCGAACGTCTTGGCCTTAATCGCCTCGAACGCATGCTCGGCCGATTTGTACTCCACGCCATCAATCTTGAACGTCGTCTCGTAGAAGTTCGACATCTCCTTATTCTCCGGCTCCTTCGAGAAGAAGAACAGGATCTCAGGTAAAGCTACGATCGGCTCCTTTGCCGTAATCTTCTTGCGTCGCACGGGCTCCTTCTCCTCGGACCCCTTCTCCTCGGGCTCCTTCTCCTCGGACCCCTTTTCCTCGGACTCCTCCTCTGGCGCCGGCGGTTTCTCGGCAAGTTCTTCGTCCGTCTTCGCCTTACCTACCCGCTTGAACGCGAACGTACGGTACAGGAAACTGAAATCCTGCTCGGCCGGTTCTAGAATCACCCGAGACTGAGACGCGTACATCTCCCCGAACATCCTGCTCTCAATCGGTTCAAATCCGGCATTCCCCATTATTCGCATCACGCTTTCGAACGGCACCAAGTATTCCGGCGTCGGTTTCACAATCGATTCCAGCAGAACATCAATCTGCTGCCCGAACTCCTCCTTCCATTCTCCAGTATCCGTATACTTCTTCGTAATCTCCGCGAACGTCTTTCCCTGCGACCGGAACGTGTGCCGCTCCTTCCCCGCCAAGAGCGAATACACCGCCTTGCCGTCCAGGAACGTTCCGAAGAACACGCTCTTACAATGCTTCAGATTCCCCACGAATGTCTTGAACACTTCCTCCGACTCGCACGCATAATGTAGCGCGAACTGACACGCTACCAGATCCCACTCCTGCACATTCCGAAACTCGGCAAGGTACGGCGTCGTAGCCGGTTCGTTTCCAAACACGACCTGGAGATACTTTGACGTCTCCTGCTCCTCAAACGGTTTCGTCATATCCCCCTGCGCATACAGAACTTTCGGCATGTACTCGTTCGACCGCTTCTTCTCCTGTAGATACCGCACGCACGCACCCTGCCGCGGCATCGACAGATTGTTCAAGGAAATGTCCAGCCCCAGTACCTTGGACGGCTTGGATCGCCGCCACTTGTGCATATCTCCACCCCTGCCCACCGCCAGTTCCAGCAGTGTGTTTCCCGCCACGACGTAGGAATTGTACTGTTCCTCCTTGATGCGGTTGTGGAAACCGTACACGTTCTTGAGAATGCGGTCCCGCGAATCCACGTCGTCGCGATAGTACATATCGTCTTCAAACGTATCATCCGGCGGACTGCTCACCAACGATTTCAGCATCGCTTCGCTAATCGGAACATGAATCGATGTCCAGATAGAGTCCGCGACATTGATATCGTTTCCGTACTCTGCCTGTCCCAGAACCCGATAACGGTAGGTCTTGTCGTACCGCGTCCGCATCACCGTCCATTCCCGCTTGTCCGTATCGTACGAACACTCCACAATCGTATTGTCGTCGATCTTATCCCCCGCCTGATCCACTGGGACATTCTTGTCGTTCAGCGGGACCCGAATGATGTACGCATCAGGATCACGCGGTGCCGCCGGCTGGAACACCGACGGAACACGACTGCCCGACTCTCCTAGTCGCAGGAACTCCTGCGGCAGTTTCGGCGGAACGTACTCCCCGGTCAACGTCTCGCACGGATACAGAATATCCACGCCCGGTGTCCGACCCACATACAGCGCTCCCTTCTTCACCATCTGCTTCCGTCCTACATCGTACGCCGGCGCCTCCTCGAACTTTACCAGGAAATCGATGGAATTCTGGTGCGGGGGCTTCCACTTGTACACCCGCAGCCACGCCTTTCCCTTGATATCCGACGGAGGAGCTACCGGAGAACTCCGCGGTGTAAAGATCAGACCGTCCGTCTCGTACTCGAACTGCGTATCCAGAACCCGCCGAATCGCCTCCTCCATCGCCGATCCATCTCCCGCCAGGAACATCTTCGTATCAATCCGCAGCGAACTCTCCGACTCCTTCACGAAATCCTCCGGAATATCCCGAATGAACTGCATCGCCGTACCCAGCCGAGACGATCCAGGATTCTTCAAGACATCCTCGTCCGTCGTAAACAGCGGCAGGCTCTTGACGTCCCGACCCTTGTAGCGATACACATCGAAGATACAGAACAGGTTGAGCGCCGGCAAGTACTCGCCATCGAAGAAGTCGTTGATATGGGCGTCCCCCCTCGCCGTAATTCCGGTAAATACCACCTGGCCGTTCGGATTGACTCTCAACAGCCGCTTGTCGCGCGTCACATACAGACCACACCGCTGCCCATCTGCCTTGTTGGTGACCGTGTACCCTTTCAGAATATTGTTCGGGCGATCGGGAACAATGTGGCGGCGCTCGAGAGTGATGGGGTTGTAGAACATATTGGACGACGCTTTGAATTCCGCCGCATACCGCTGCATGTCCGAGAGCGGCAGCAGATGATGCGTCTCCTGGTACGCGCCCACCAGCGCCTCCAAGATCGTGTACAGCGACCGCATAATCTCCTTGGGGGGGCGCGGCTCCTTGCGCGGCGTATACTCCACCTCCAACTCATAGAACGGCTGATTTTTGAGAACGTCGCGGATCCCGTCCTTCACCGACGCCTTCGTCTTCACCATCGACATATCGATGCGGAACTCCCCGCCTGGAACCGCGTACGACTGACGATGAATCATACGGATCTGGGCCTTCGGATCGTCGGGGTCGCCGTTAAAGTCTTTCTTGAGATGCTTCTCGGACTTCAGGGTGAAGCGACAGAAGAAGTCCGGGGTATCAATTGTGTCCTTCTCGCCGCTCTCGAAATACCGAGTCTTTCTCTCGACATCAAGCGGGAGATTCTTGAATGATTTCGCGATACAGAGTTTGTGGATATTCGCGACGCCCAATACATGTACGCGGATATTTTCTGGATAGATCACGGTGAGGCGGTGCTCCTCAACCATGTCCGGGGCGAGGTTCTTGATGGCCGCGACGATACGTCCGGCTACGTCGCGGGTCTGGATACGTCCGGCGAGAACCTTGGCCTCGAACTCGGCCCGCGGATCTTTGTTTGAGAGGTCTATGAATTTGGCGAGATCCGTCGCCTGACGGGTTTCGTCAAGTGCTCGCTCCATTGTTAATTTCTTAGATCAAAAACGGGCAACTTTACCCGTTTTTGCGAGTTTCTCGTACTTACTTCTATCTACGTCCCCCGCCTCTAAGTGCGCGCGCTGATCAAAACAGAACGTGATATACCGCTCCATTTCCATCAGACACTCGGACGGCAGGTTCTTGGACGACACATACACGCCCGTATCGGATCGCGTATATTCGTTCGTGTACTTCCGCACAATCTTAAAAATTTGCTCGTGCTCGTTCTGCTCAAGCCGTTCAAGTAGAGGCAGAAGTTTCTCCGCCGTTATTTCCGACATTTGTGTTTATAGCAGTCGTTGTGCCTAACTTCCTCTTACGGCGAATCTTCTCCTTCGCCTCGTTGCTCTCCGCCATCGGCTGAATCGTGACCTGTTTGACCTCATCTGCTCCAGAAGAAGACCTCGGTCCCTCCGCTTCCACGACCGCAGCCTGTACCTCTTCGCCCTTCGTGGACTCCGCGCCCGCCGGATAACGCTTGATCAGCCGAGCCAGGACAAACATCTGCTCGTCATTTTGCTTGAACTCCGCGCCCAATACCTCGAACTCCACCTCGTCCTTCTCAACAACCTGCTCGAAGTCCGTGTTCCCAATATGTAGATCGCGAGGAAGCAGAATACGCAGCGGGGACGTCTCGGCATGGACCCCAATCTTACTCCGAAGCGTCACCGGTGCCCGGAGAATCTGACCCTTGTGCGGGAAGCAGATATCCGCCTGGAACCGGACACGGTACATCACCCCCATCTTCATACTGTTCAATCGACCCAGCGAATAATCTATGATCACACACGTCTTGGGCTGAACGTATCCTTCGACCCCACATCGACCCTCAACGTGCGATTTGAGATACATCAGAATAGACGACTGAATATTCCTCTGGAGGTGCTTCGACGGGACCGTGACCACTCGGACAAGTTCGCGTCGCTCAAACATTTTTCCTTCCGACATGTTATTCCTTACTCGCGATCTGTTTTACCTGCTTTTAATTTACTTAGAATCAGACCCGCAAACTCGGGGGTGGATAAAACCGCCCAGATTTCTGGCTGGACCCAGAAGATCCGTTCACTGACTGTTCGGGCCGCCAAACTCAGGTACACACACATCGGATCCTTCTTCTTGGCTTCTGCCGGAAATTCGTCCTCAGTCACATCTTTTGCGAATGCCTTCAATTCCGGAATATGGTAGAACCCACACTCTTTCGGCCGAATCGTTTTCTCGCGCGGCGCCCGCTGAATATGACCCTCGGGGTTCACAATAAACGGCGCAATTTTCAGCGTCTGTTTCTCCGTGGTACACAGAATCTTCCCTGCCTTAATCTGGTCTACAATCCGTTCCAGGTGCGTGTTTGCCCACGCTTTATAGGCGTCCAACTCTGTTCCGATCGGTTCCACGGATTCATTCTTGTCGTTCACGATATCCTGGGGTCCTAACACAAGGTAGTTCAGACCGTCAATGCGCAAACCTTCCGCGTAGGGCGGGGGAGGGTCCTGGCGCTGGAGGATAAGGTCCCGCTTCTCCGCCGGATCCATGACTTGGTCAACCAAGAACCAATCAATCACATTCTGCGGGAATTTGGCCGAGGCGTCAAACGGGAATTTATAGGCTGTCTTGGGTTTCGGGACGGCAGGTGGAGGCGGCAGTTCTTCGGGTGGAACGTCAACTTGCGCTCGTCCATCCGCCGTATCCGCTACACTGCGCTCAAACAGGGTAGCATCAGCAATATCGCGGGGCTTGAACGCGTACACTCCTCCCCGATTCTCCAGCGTTCCAATACGTCCATTGGAATCCTTGATTTTCAGATGCTCCCGAATCGCGCTTTCTACGAGATACGTCACCACTTCCGGCGAATACTTGAGCTGCGCCAGCAGATCTTCCTGCTTCCATAATTCCTTCTTTTCGAATAAATTGACGATTTGGTCAAAGATCTCATCGCGCACATCGAGATACGACGAGAGAGGTCGGACGTACGGCTCTTCTTCCGCGTCAGGGGCGGAGGTGTGGATGTAACAGACGAGAGCAGGGGTTCCGTCTTCGAACGTGGGAGCCGAGAGAGCCGAGAGGGGCATTGTGACCGTCTTTCCATCCTGCGCCCTCTTCTGCGGAATCATTAAAGACAACCAATCGTTCGGCAACTGATTCGACATAATCTGCGTCGTACAATCTACCGCCGATTCCGCCAGAATACGCTTGACTTTCGCAATTCCGGCTGTCTTGGCCTCCACATACACTCGGTACGCATACTCATCGTACGTCTCCTTCTTGGAGTCCGCGAACCGTACGATATGGAGATAGACTGTACAATTCTGGTTTTCGAACGGCAGGCCCGAATGCGAGCAAGTACGCAGTCCACGCCCGATAATCTGTTCAATGCGGCTCATGTTGTACCACGGATCAAGAATGTGGACTTGCCGGACATTCTTGAAATCCACTCCCTCGGAAATTAACGGAGATCCAATAATCACCCGAATATCTGATCCGTTCGCGTTCTCGGGTTTGCGTAGACGACGTACCAACTGCGCAACCTGTCGCTCACCCATATCCGACGTCAAGAACGCGTACTTTCCCTTGGGCGATCCCTCGTACTCCCCCGACGGATTCTCCAGTAATTTAGTGCCCACCGCAGGATCGTATCCGTGCTCTTCTAGACACATTGCGAACTGTAGCGCGCCTCCCCTCACGAAATTAGAGTACACGAACGAAATACCCGGTGCTGCCTCAATACATTTCATAATCGTTTCAAATTTGGCCGCGTGGGCCTTCACATTGGACGGTGAGAGGAATGGAACAATATCTTTGGCGTACCGATACTGATACTTTGCCGAATTACGGGGCTTCTCAAAACACTTGGTGACTGATCGGCCGTCAGGAGACACCACGATCGTAGGAATGAAATCTTCCTGCAGTTTCCCCGAGACTTTAGACACCGCCTCTTTCTGGACACCTTCGACGTACGACACGACCAGTGGAAGGTATTTGCGCGGCTCCTTAATCTCATTGTCGTTCACGTCCGTCTCCCGATCGAGGGGCGCAACCATATCCGGCGGCGGAGGTAGACGGAACGGGAACGTGAACGGATTCTCGCCCCGTATGAACGATACGTACTCGTGTACCCATCCCCTGAATGTCGCCTCCGTATCCGCCGTCTTGAACGTTCCGTCCCCATTAAAGATGGATGCGGCGGTAATGCGTTCACTCGCTTTCTGGCGCTTATCGTTCCACAGAAAGATGTTGAAGAAAATCATGATTTCCTGAAACGAATTGTACATCGGAGTCGCCGTCAAGAATACCAGGGTCATACCGTTCGCAATCTGCGCGATCCGCTGAACGCTCTCCGACATCAACTTATTTTCCTTCGCGTCGTCTTCGCGCAAACTGTGCGCCTCATCCACGATCATAAGTTTGCCGTCGAACGTTTCGTGTACCCACGCCGTGAAATCTGCGGGCGAGAGATTGGTCTTCTTCTTATCCACCAAATTCGCAAACTGGATTCCTCCCGAGAAATCGTAGAAATCGTCAATCATCTTTTGGACGATCGAATTCAGTTTCTCACGGTTCTCGGGGTTCTCCCATCTCAATCCCTCCGTCTGGGCCCGCTCCAACTGATCGAGGTATCGCCGACCCGTACACTGCTGCGACATCAAGAGTCCCGTCGGATCCTGCTTCACGCGCGCCACATCAAAGATCTGCGTCCGAAAATTATCCTGGACCGCCGTCGATGCGATTACCAAGACTTTCTTGTCCTGAAACTCGGGACGCAAAATATACTCTTCGGCAACTTGGATGGCCGTGCAGGTTTTTCCGACCCCTGTCCCGTGAACCAAGAGCATACACCGTGTAGGACTGTCGGGAGATAAGAGACGGCGCAAAAATAACTGGAACGACGCCAAATGAAAATCTTTGGACTCGCAGTTCTCTTTTCGTAATTGTTTGAGAGTCTCGAGGGACGCAGGTGGAAGCGCTTTTGCTTGAACCTCTACCTGCTTCTTTAATTCGTCTGAAGCCATTCCCGCCACTATTGCTTATACAGGCCTATAAAATATGCTGCGCTGTATCGCCTGCTGATTGGCGTTGTACTGTGCGCGATCAAGCGACGAACTGGTGTGAATGGATGTGTTTGCCTGGCGGTAAATTCCAGCCGCACGATTTGCATTGTTGACCGTCACCATCGTCTGGAGTTTCAGGGCTTTCAGGAGTGCAGACTGATCGGCGGCACCTGGGCGTCCACCACCTGCACGATCAGGACTTCCAAAATGAGTAATAGATACGGGCATTTATTCTACACGTACACAAGATAATAAGATAGAATGGGTGGAGGTTTATTTGGAACTCCCTTGGCTCTCAACCCAAAGTGTTTGGCGTTCTCGGGTCTCCTCATCGCCATCTACTGGATGCCTCCCTGGGCCGCGCTACGCACTCCTTACGATATCGCCTTCAAACGGGCCGTCACAATAGGTCTCGCATTCACGGGATATATTTTGATGGCGTGGTACGATGTGTGGTACGACTGTAACGATCATTTGAAACCTACCTTCTTGGGGTGGATCTCGGCTCCGTTCAAGCCCGCCGAGTATCAGAAGGGGGTAGCGGAATTACCACTTAAATGGAAGCGTATTGTACGTTGGGTTGATATAGGGGCCCTCGTAGCGGCCGCGGCGTTTGTGGGTGCGCCGTTTCTTGCTTACTCCTCCCGCAGATGAGCGGTAGCAGTTCTTATACGGACGGCACGATGCTTTCTGCGTGAACCCCATCTTGCTACACTTGAACGTCTTACACTGCTTCCGCGTGAACCGCCGACCGCCTGTATTCTTCTTCTTCATCACAGGCTTGCGTCGGACTCCAGTCGCCATTTCTGCGATCTTATCGGTGATATCTGGAGGTAAGACGGAATCACGAAGACCACGAACAGCCTCGCGCTTTTCACGGTACTGCGGCAACTCTTTCAAGTTCCGTTCAAACTTCTTCGTCGCTTCAACGCGCAGCGGAAAGTAATCGTATACTCCATCTAGCCGAGCCCAGTCCTCTGGATGTTCAGTCTTCTGAAGATGGTATTCATCGCGTCCCATAAACATAGGGTCAAACACTGCGAGTGTATCTCCATGATCAGTAATGAGTTTCTTGAACGTTCCCCGAATAAGCGGTACATTGTCTCCCCGTCCCTCGTACTCAACGCCAACTTTGAGTTTGTGGATGTTGCGTATATGCAGTTTAGAAATATCAGCCATTGTACCTATTATACAAAACGGATACTTTCTTAGACGGTAATATAGAGATTATCACCACAATGCACGAACGTTGTACCACCGAAACCTGCCGCAAGCGAACCTATGCGATCATGAAGTGCCGATGTGGCCATATTTACTGCGGTACACATCTAGGAAACCACGGATGCTCGCACGATTATCGCGCCGAGCATCAACAGAACTTATCCAATCAGAACCCCAAAGTTGTAGCGCCTAAGTTAACGACACATCTAGGAGACGCATATAATACGCCTCAATAAAATGATTCGAACGTGGACCCACTAGATGCTTGTCCAGTTCGGTATACAGTTTCGCAAACTCTTTCTTTTTACCTTCTGGCGTCTTTTCCACGATCTCCGGATTGGTTGTAAGGTAGTCCAGAAACAGCAGAGCCCAGCCAATACACCACCCCATCTCGTGATCCCCCTTGAACCGCTGGAGGTACACGCACTTCTCATGGTATACGCACGCCGCATTCACAATCTTCACGGGGACCCCGGCGTACTCCGACAGGGTCTTCTCTATATCCCCCTGAAAATGCGCTGAGATATCTCGGAGGTTTCGCATATCAAACATGTAGACTGTGAGCCCGGCTCCTTCCCGCACCGCCAGAGAACAGACTACATGCCGCACAAACGTCCGTAGAACCTTGTTGTACCCCACATCATAACAAATGAAAAAGATCGTGGGTTTTTGGACAAACTCTAGTGCCGCCTTGAGACCTACATAGGCTGTCGTAGCTTCTCTTGTAACATTATGGAATTCTATGTCGCAGTAGTCCTTTATATCGAAGGCGTAATGGTACTCTTCTGTCCGCTTGCGGAACCCAAACTTTATAGCCATATTTCGTTTTTCGCGTATTTCGGTCGGGTGCGGCCTCATATGCTGTTCCTCCTCCTCTTCCCCGCCCATTATTAGATTGTATTGATATCAATTTCCTGCGCCGCCTTCTCATTCTCATCCGCCACCGTCTCAAACTCAATCCCGTCGCCCTCGCCATTCTCGGTCGTCGTCTTCTCGAACAGACGCTCGTCCATCACTCCTTCCTTCCGCAACTGCGCGATCTGAACCGGCGACAGCGGCATCACAATCTCGTGCGACATGGATCCTACCACCCCTGTCTCGTTGAGCACCACGTACGAGCCCACCTCCACCCACGCATCCTTCTTCCCCCGTCCACGAATCGACCCCTTCATCGGCGCTCTCACCGTCTCAAGGCGTTCATTCGCAATAAACATCACTTCCATCCTTCCCTCCCCCAACTTCCTGATCACCCTGCCGAAATGGACTCCTGTGATATCGCTGTCGTCATCCTGTAGATCGCTCAGAATATTCTCAAACAGCCGCTTCGACTTCTTCGAGGTAGATGATTCCGAGTTCGATCCCTTCTTGTGCTTTGATCCTCCTTGTAAATTCTTCGGCATTGTAGTTAGTTACTCTTCCTCTCTTCCCAATCTATCCGTATCCGTTTTTGTGGGTTTAGGATTTAGGCCAGTTTGGGGGAATACTTGCGCACCAGCGGCAGCGTCACCGCCACCACGAACAGCGCAATCAGGAGCGTCGAGGCCGCACCGATCGCGTCACCGACCTTGAGCTTCAGCGGACCGGCCTGGATGACCAGACCCTCGACCGTGTGCTGCGCATCAGGGAAAACCAGCGACAGGAACGGCGTCACGAGATCCGTAATCACCGCCTGAAAGAAATCCTTCAACGCACCACCGACAAAAATACCCACCGCAATCACGAAAATTAGAGAGCCTGCGTTCATTTGTTTGTTTAGTTAAAACGGATATTTTCCTTCCTGGGAAGTAGAAGAGCCAACCAGAGAATGCCAACTTGCAACGCGATCAAGAAAAGTAACGGGCAGCCGTGTACCTTCAAAGCCAAACCCGGCCTAGAAACGTGCGGCGTCCACATCCCACCTACCCCGGTAACTCCCGACACCCAGTGCAGCTACATCAAATGGAACCAGGAACGATGCCCCAAACGAAAGGTGGGGGGCGACGAGAATAACGAGTGTTCGACCCACCGCGCCACCAGACTCGCGAAGGAACGGATACGTAATCGTCGCAACCAGTTCCTCGATATCTGGCGCGAATCAGGGACCACGATCTTCCGTAACCTTCAAGAGGCAGGCGGACAATGGCAGCTCGCAAATATGTTTACACGTACCGCAATCTGGCGAATGGTTGATCTTGGAGAGACCGAGGCCGAAGCGACAATGGCCATCCTTCCCGAGATGCAGATTATGGTTGCGCGGTTCGTAGCCATCGCCCATCGCGCCGCTCTCCCCGATACCCGCCCTGAACTCCAACGCATTTCCGACGATAGCCAGAATACCCATAACCGCGACGTCCGCAAACAGACCGACACCAACGTGAAGCTCCTGCTGGACATCAGCCCTCCCGTTGGACAGAAGACGATTGATGAGATCCGCGAAGCATGGAGCAAGATCTACCGCGTTCCCGGCCGCGGCGTCCAGGAGACGCAGTATGCCGATATGCAGAAATGGTACGATACCGCCCAATGTTACACCCCGAACGACTGGCTGTACCGCAAGGTCCTGGACGGTTTAGTGGCCCGCATCAAACTCGTGGAAGATTTCAAGATCCGTCGTCAGTTGTTTATTCGACTCCAGCAAGAATGTGCCGAAGCCTACCAGATGTGCTGCGAGGGCCATATCGGCCGCCTCGCCAATGTCCTAGTCGGGTTCGACGATACGTTCCGCCCCCAAATCCCCGTAGGACTTATCCTCCAGCAGAAGATGGCCGTGATTGCGCAGATTGAAAATGTAGAGGAGCGGTTCAAGCAGGCGAGAGAATTGATGGCTGAGTTGAATGTTCCACAGGAGCAGGCAGTGCCTTGGTTAGATGCGATCGCGGAGTAGGTGTATGTGTTGTTTCGTAGTTGAAAGGAGGTTGAGGGAAGAGAGTTCGGCTCAACCACCATTTTAGTTTGTTATACACGTCTTCGATTTGTGTTGTTTTCGGCTCACCTGTTTGCCTCTCCAATTTCCACGTCGGCGGGGGAAGATACATATACGACTCCTCCATCTAGGACACTTGATTACTCTACCCATCTACCTTTTTTTCTTTAAATTCGTTTTACAGGGAGCTGCTTTAATAACACAAGATGGGTGATTTCTATGATCGCCTCGGGATTTCCAAGGACGCAACACCTGAGGAAATCAAACGCGCCTACCGCGACCTCGCCCGTATCCACCACCCCGACAAGGGTGGCGATGCTGAGAAGTTCAAGACTATCCAGGAAGCCGCCGAAGTCCTGACCGATGAGCGGCGGAGGCAGGAGTATGATGCGCGTGGACGTGGACCCATGCCGTTCACAGGCGGGCCTGGTGGAATGCCCTTTGGCGATATATTCAGTATGTTCGGTCAAGGAGGGGTGGGTGGAGGGGGTGGCGGACAGCGAGGCGGGGGGAAGGGACCGTCTCAGCCGATCGATATGAACATCAAACTCGAGAACTTTTACAGCGGAATAGCGATCAATATCAACTTCAAACAAACTCGGAAATGCCCCGACTGCTCGGAGTGTACCGAGCAGTGCAGTGGATGTGGCGGTGCTGGAACACGCATGGTGACCCGCCAAATGGGCTTCATGGTCGTTCAAATGAATGCTACCTGCGATGCGTGTATGGGACGCGGCCGTCGGACAACCAAAGATTGTCTTCCTTGCGGAAACCGCCGCTTCGTCGATAAAGACAAGACTCTTGAAGCCAAGATCCTTCCCGGTATGGCCGACAACGAACGCCTTGTTTTCGAAGGCGAATGTTCCGACTCCCCTGAGTTTTCTACTCCCGGCGACATCGTTCTTATTCTCCACGCAGTCCATGGACAGTATAGTTGGAAAGACGCCGATCTACACTACCGGCACACCATCACGTACGCCGAATCTGTTCTGGGGTTCGAGTTTACGCTGGACGACCACCCATCCGGAAAGAAACCGTCGTATGTCTGGACAGGCGGACCGCTCATTCACGGTTCCCATCTCGTCTTCTTCGGCGCAGGCATGCCCAAAAAAGGCGGGGGATTCGGCGACCTCAAAGTTGAACTCGTGGTCGCCCAGCCCCACATAACGCGCTGGTCCGATTCAGACCGCGAGATGCTCGAGCGTGTTCTAGGTAAGGTTAATCTCGTAAAAACGGACGCCCAAGATCTTCTACACTACACTGAGTAAATCTAGACCTATGGGAACCAAGAATTCACTGCCCGTTATGACTGATGTTGAAGTACGTCCTCGGTGCGTTCACCGCGGATGTACGACAAGTTCCTATGCCGGATTCCTTATGTGCCTCGATCATATCAAGGAAGCAAAACGTATACAGATCGCAGCAGATACTGCGAAGAGTAGTCAACAAACGTCAGATGGGACAGTGCTACAGTCTCCGCCATAGTCCAGCATCCATCACAAGTTCGTCAAGAGTCCAGATGATCATGGAGAGTGGCGAAAACGGATTCAGGGATGGGATTTACTATTCAGTTGCATCAAGAGATCCGACAAATGGACGATTCGTTATCAAAACCACCCATGCGCCGGAAGAAAAGCGATAAGGCAAAAGAGAATGCTAAACGAGGAAACCACTCCTCAAAACACGTCCGTCAGTACGAAGCCTTGATTGCTCACAAGAAGAAGTAACCCTTTTTCACTTACTTACTTACCGCCGTCCACCGCCGACGACAGGGGTGAACAGGCCTGGCGCAGGGGCCGATACCTTCAGGTACCCTAGGTAGATGACGTACCCGCCTCCCGCCAGCCACAGAAGGTTCCAGAACCAACTTGACGATCCCTTCGCGATACTGGAGATCGCACGCGACACTAACCAGAGTCCAATCACAATGTAAAAAACTCCCCACCAATCCATCGTACTGTTTATTCTTACTGTATATTTACTTACTCTGCTTACTGAACCACAGACCTCAGTACGTTCGGAAGATCGGGGTTATTGAACTCCTTCTCCATCTCCCACGACCACTTCACCGCAATGGTATCCAATCGTATACAGTCTCCGATCTTTAACTTCTTCCCATACTTGCGTCTTGCGATCATTGCTATCAAGATCTCAAAGTATTCAGGATCCTGATTTACGCGGAGGTAATCAAACGCAAGTTTCTCATGTCCACGACGTCTCCAGAATACGAACTCTCTCCACCAATCGTTAGATGTAAGATCAATGATCATGTTGTAGTTGTAGTTGCTCTCTTCTTTCAGGTTATATACGAATCCGTTTCTGCGGACTCGTATACAACATTGAAAAAGTCTGTTGACCTCTTCTTATTTTTGTTTTTGTAGGTTGGGTTATTTGTGTGTTTGTTTTGTTTTTGTGTTTAGTTGGTTCAGCATTCATCACTCCGCCTGCCGCGCGTTCTCCCGCGCGATCCCTGCGCCGAACTCCTTCCACGCCTGGCTGAACGTCCGACCCCGGGGGTCCACCTGGTCCTCCCAGCGACCCGTAGGCGGTCGAGCATACTGGCCGTGGTCACACTCGCAGCAGATCCCGTCGCAGCACTCCCCGTAGATCTCGGCCTGCCGCTCGCGCTCCTCAGCCATCTCCTGCCGCCGCTCGGCCGCCTGCGAGTCCGACTCCTCGCACTCATCCTCGCCGTCGTAGTCGTCCGCGAAGCCGTCGTCGTGCGTGCGGCGGACGGGCTGGTTGCCGCCGCCGTCCTCCACCAGCTCGCGGATCTTCTCCGTGAGCTTGAGCTTGCGCAGGAACTCGTCGATGTCGCTCTGGATGGCGATGCGCTCGTTCTTGAGCACGAGTTCCAGCCGCCACTTGCCCGTCGGGATCGACTTGATGGTGTCCACGATCTGCGCCAGCACGCAGTCCGCGTCCTCCTGCGACCCGAAGTAGTGCGGGTTGCGGATCACGTCGAGGCGCTCGACGAGCAGCTGCCCCACCTTGTCGATCTCCCGCTTGACGGTGCGCCGCGCCACCGCCTTCTGGAAGCGCTTGTTGTCGATGCGCCGCGCCCAGACGACCCAGTCGTTCCACGCGCTGAACCACTTCTGACGCTTCGCCGTCGTCTGTGAGTCCCGCCAGTCGCGCTCAGACATCTCCACGAAGCGCATATCGGCCTCCGCCTCAGCCGCCTCCGTCTCGCCGAACCAGTCCGTGACCTGCGTAGACTTGCTCAGCGTCATGTACGCAGCGCAGCGCCACATGACCTCCTCGTGCATCTCCTCCGGCACGTTCTTCAGCTGTTCGACTACATAGTCGAGGCGCTGCTCCTCCTGCTTGGGGCTGATGCTCTCCAGCCCCGAAATGATCTTCTCCTCGTAGGTCTGCATGTTATGTTTGTGATGATGAGTGGGTTTATGGCCTTACACTCGGGGACAGATACGTTGATTCTTGTTCAAGGTATGTGTCTATAATCTAATCCGCTCTCTCCCCCTCCACTCCAACCTTCCCGTATCCGTTTTACTCGCCAAAACGGATCCGTGCGCCATCTGGAATCCGGAGAGTCCCCACGACTTTACTTACTTACACACACGAACGCACACGC
>Ga0214164_1000440_pt1 | contig 27091 bp, 27 predicted proteins | sample TroBogepilimnion_13_FD_153003 | JGI IMG/M metagenome (GOLD analysis project Ga0214164, IMG submission 153003) | Freshwater microbial communities from Trout Bog Lake, WI - Practice 03JUN2009 epilimnion v4 | ecosystem: Environmental > Aquatic > Freshwater > Lake > Epilimnion/Euphotic zone ...
GCGGTGGAGGGTTGCCGTCCAGTAAGCCGGGGCTAAAACCTGGAACTCATGACCTATGCAAATAGTAAAAGAAGGTCCGGCGATTTGTCTAAACGCGAATTACTCGCGCCAAGCCGACGTAATCGGCAAACGCCGATCCTTGCCGAAGGCTCGTGTGGAAATTTTTGTGCCCGGCGGATACTGCCGACGCTTGTACTCCGCGGCATCCACCATCCGAATGACGCGCTCGGCCAAAGCGCGATCAAAGCCGGCTTCCAGGATGGCCTCCAGCCCGCCATCTTGCTCGATATAAATATGCAACAACTTATCCAGCACTTCGTATTCGGGCAACGAGTCGCTGTCCTTCTGTCCTGGCCGTAACTCCGCGCTGGGCTCCTTGGAAATTGAGTTCACGGGAATCGGCGCGACTTGGTGCCACTGCGCTGCCATCGCATTTCGCCAACGAGCGAGCGCCCAAACCTCGGACTTCAATAAATCCTTAATCGGCGCGTACGCGCCAACCGCGTCGCCATACAAAGTGGAATATCCAACGGCTAGCTCCGATTTGTTTCCGGTGGCCAACACCAGGTGTCCTTCTTGGTTGGAAATCCCCATCAAGGTGGTGCCCCGAACTCGGGCCTGCACGTTCTCTTCCGCCATGCCGGTCAAACCGAGGTTATCGAGAAATGCCCCCACCATCGGCTCGATAGGAACGATCCGGTAATTCAATCCGATGTTGCGCGCCAGCTCGGCTGCGTCGGCGAGTGAGTGATCCGATGAATACTTGCTGGGCATCCCTACGCCATAGACCTTCTCGGCGCCTACGGCATCGGCTGCGATAGCCGCAACAACCGCTGAATCGATGCCGCCGGAAAGTCCGATTAGCACCGTAGAAAAATTATTCTTCGCCACATAATCGCGCAGGCCGACGACCATCGCTTGCCAGACTTGCGCGGCGTCACTGAGTCGTCGTGCAACGCCTGGAACCGACGGCTTGTAGTACGGAATTCGTTCTTCGCTGATGACTACATCGGGCGTGCCGGTATGCGCGCGAACGTTGACGTCGACGATCATCAGGCCATCGTCAAATTGTGGGGCGCGCGCGATGACCGCGCCTTCGCCATCCACGACGATGCTATCGCCGTCAAAGACCAAATCATCCTGGCCGCCGGTCATATTTACATAGACCAATGGCGCGCCAATTTCTCGCGCTCGCTGGGCGACCAGCGAAATTCGAGTGTCATCTTTTGCTCGCTCAAACGGACTGCCATTCGGAACGAGAACGAGTCCCACCTGACGAGCCGCTAGATCTGCAACCGGGCCCTCGCTGCGCCAGATATCTTCACAAATCGCGATGCCCACATCGACGCCGTGGATTCGCGCGACCAGGGACTTGTCGCCCGGTACAAAATTGCGGAATTCATCGAAGACGCCGTAATTCGGTAGGTGGTGTTTCACGTAAGTGGCGGCGATGGCGCCGCGATGAATCAATGCAACCGCGTTCTGAGGTTTGCCATCCGCGTTCTCGTCCAAATACCCAACGACGACAACGACCTCGCCGCATAACTCGTCCTGCAGCACTCGGGCGAGCGCCGCAACGGCGCTACGACTCGCTGCTCTGAACGTGGAGCGAAGCGCCAAATCTTCGACCGGGTAACCAGTAATCGCCATCTCCGGAAAGAGAACAACGTGCGCGGATTCTTTAACCGCGAGCTTGGTCTGCTGAACGATCAGCTCCGAATTTGCCGCGATTGCGCCCACGGTCGGATTGATTTGCGCGAGCGCGACCCGCATCTGCGCGATCTCGCTTATCCCCCGCTTGCCCAGACTAGCCATAGCCCCAGCCTACCCCGCGCTCGATTTTGCTATAGATTTCTCCTACGAATTTAGCGCCAGCGACCGGATATCGGCGATGAGCAGCTAAAGCGAGGAGTACGACTTATGTCTAACCAGACATCGCATCAACCCCGAATCACTACATCCCAGCTCGCTGCAAAAAAGGCGCGCGGTGAAAAATGGGCGATGCTCACCAGCTATGAACAAATGACCGCCGAAATCTTTGATGAGGCAGGAATACCTGTGCTCTTGGTCGGAGATAGTGCTGGCAATAATTTTCTGGGCGAAACAAACACGATTCCCGTAACAGTCGATGAACTCATTCCCCTAGCCCGCGCGGTTGTCCGCGGATCATCTCGGGCGATGGTCGTTGCCGACTTCCCCTTTGGCTCCTATGAATCAGGTCCGGATCAGGCGCTCGCCACCGGTATTCGTTTTTTCAAAGAGGCGAAGGTCCACGCCGTAAAGCTCGAGGGCGGAACTAGAATCGTTCCCCAAATTCGCACATTGGTCGAAGCCGGCATCCCGGTCATGGGCCATCTCGGATTAACCCCGCAATCGGTGCACGCTTTGGGCGGCTTCAAAGTGCAGGGCCGAGGTGAGGCAGGAGAGACATTGAAGGCGGAGGCGCTCGCTCTTCAAGCGGCCGGCGTATTTGCCATCGTCTTGGAATTAGTCCCGGCAGAACTCGCCGCAGATATCGCGCGTGCTTTGACTATTCCAATTATCGGAATCGGAGCCGGTGCCGACGTCGACGCACAAGTACTCGTGTGGACCGACCTCATGGGCATTACGAAAAACGCGCCAAAATTGGCGAAGGCATACCGCAATCTGCGGGCTGAAATGACGGCCGCGGCGCTGGAATATGCCAGCGATGTGGCGGCAGGGATATTCCCAGGCCCAGACCAAACGTTCCACTAATCTGTCGGGATGGCGCGCTTAACAATCGACTTTTCTCCGCTGAAGAAATATCGAGATTTTCGATTGCTCTGGAGCTCGGGCTTTATCTCGAATTTTGGTTCGCAGATCACCTACGTCGCCCTCCCATTCCAAATTAAATTATTGACCAATTCCTACCTTGCGGTTGGCGCGATGGGCGCGGTCGAAATTATCCCGCTCATAATTTTCGGACTCTATGGCGGTGTTTTGGCGGATCGAATCGACCGCAAAAAAATGATCTGGGCTACCGAACTCGGCGCGATGACCATGACCGGGGCCTTGCTCGCCAACAGCCTGCTCCATAAACCGCACCTGCTGGTGTTGTACTTCGTGGCCGCCGGATTCGCCTGCTTTGACGGACTGCAACGTCCAAGTCAGAATGCAATTTTGCCTCGGGTCGTAGATCACGAAGACCTCCCTTCTGCAAACGCCCTCATGAGTATCCGCTGGCAGTTCGGTGTAATCACCGGCCCAGCTATCGCCGGAATTCTCATCGCCTCAGCAGGTGTTTCGGCTGGCTTCATGGTGGATATTGCGAGCTTCGCAATCTCGTTGGCGCTGTTGTGGCGAGTGCGTTCCGTCATTCCCACCAATCGGAGCGAAGCCGCAACCCTGGCCAGTCTGGTTGAAGGCGTGAAATATGCCGCTTCGCGTCGCGATTTGATGGGCACGTATGTCGTGGATTTATCGGCCATGTTCTTCGCCATGCCCAACGCGCTCTTTCCGTTTTGGGCCGATCATATGCACGCCCGCTGGGCTTTGGGAGCGTTCTATGCGGCCGGGACGGTTGGTGCAATTGCGGTAACCATGACCAGCGGCTGGATGCGCAACTACCCACATCACGGTCGCGCGGTCTTGTTCGCGGCGATCGGCTGGGGCGTTGCAATCACATTAGCCGGAGTAAGCAATTCGTTGCCCCTCACGATCTTTTTTCTCGCCGCCGCCGGCGCCTCGGACCAATACAGCGCGCTCTTCCGAAGTGCGATTTGGAATCAATCCATCCCGGATTATTTGCGAGGCCGGCTATCCGGAATCGAATTACTTTCCTATTCAGTAGGTCCGCTGGGCGGCCAATTGCGTGCTGGAACGGTGGCCGCGTGGACAAATTTGCGAACGTCTGTCGTGAGTGGTGGCCTTCTGTGCATCGGAATGATCGGAATTTCGGCCAATTTCTTCCCCGAATTCCGAAAATATGACGTTCGAACCAACAAATTTGCCGCCGAAGTCCGAAAATTGGCAGAAAAATCTAAAAAATCGGAGTCATGACCGAGATTTTCGGTAACCAGCGCAATTTTTTTCGATTTTTTCCAATTTTTTTCCGAAAATAATTCGCGAAATTGATGACCAATACATAAAAAATTAAAAAAATAATGTTGCGACACGCGCGCTTTTTTTCACCCAAAATAGTGGAAACTTTTTGTAATACATGACACGCTTCTCCATGAACAGGTTCGGTGACGGATCGAACCATTCTGATTAGGAGACTCACATGGCCGCAGCTAAGAAAACTGCACCAAAGCGTCGTAAGAAGGCAGCTGCTAAGAAGGCAGCTCCAGCAAAGAAGGCAGCTCCAAAGCGCCGCAAGAAGGCAGCTCCAGCAGCTGCTAAGAAGGCTGCTCCAAAGCGCCGCAAGAAGGCAGCTGCTAAGAAGGCAGCTCCAAAGCGTCGTAAGAAGGCTGCTTCAACAGCTAAGAAGGCTGCTCCAAAGCGCCGCAAGAAGGCAGCTGCTAAGAAGGCTGCTCCTGCAAAGGCTGCTCCAAAGCGTCGTCGCAAGAAGGCTGCTGCTAAGTAAGCATCGCTTATTAAAAAACCCCGCTGCGCAAGCAGCGGGGTTTTTTATTGCCGTAAATCTGAATAGTGATAAATCCGGCTAGCCCTCAATGACTTTGACTGAGCCGCCTACTTTTTCGCGCGACGAGTACCCGCCGCCGGGCTTTTCTTGGCGGGCGCGCTCTCTTCAATGTACTGACCACGGAGTTCTGAAATTAACCGGTCAAATATCTTGGCCGCATCCTCTTGATCCTTCACCGTCAAATGGTCCAGGAATCTATTGCGGACACTTTCCACATGGTCTGGCGCTGCCTTGACGATTGCCTTCCAGCCGCGATCGGTCATGATGGCCCAGCTGCCGCGCTTATCTTCCTTGCACTCTTCGCGCCGTACCCAACCGGCTTGCTCCATGACCTTCATTCGGTGTGAGAGCCGAGACTTAGAAATCATGGCCAACTCGGCCAAATCGCTCATGCGCATTCGGCGGCCCGGCGCATCGCTGAGTTGGGCCAAAACCTCGTAATCCGCCATGGATAGATCGTGGCCGACCAGGTCGTTATCTAACGCTTCAAGCAGGCGACGCGAGGCGATGATGTACGACCGCCAGGCCTTCATTTCGCGCGGGTTAAGCCAACGCGGTGTCTCTGCTTTTGATGCCATAACCCAAGTTTACGTCAAAGCTAAATTAGTTGAAAGTTGAAATACATGCCCCTCAGCTAGAGTTTGTGTATGACAATCGCCGCCTTTAATACTCGCTCCGGAATTGCGCTCGGACATATAGATTCCTCGGTTCGCCCACAGGACGACCTTTTCCGATTCGTGAACGGTGGCTGGATGAAGAGCGCCGAGATTCCCTCCGACCGGAGTTCCTACGGCGCCTTTTACTGGTTAATCGAAAACGCCGAAAAGCAGGTCCGCGAGATCATCGAAGAACTAGCCGCCGCGCCACAAGCTCCCGGATCTATTGGTCAGAAAATTGGCGACCTATATAAGTCTTTTATGAACGAGGAGCGCATCAACTCACTTGGCGCCGCGCCAGTAAAGCCCGACCTCGACCGGGCCTTCGCAGTCCGCACCCTGCCAGAATTCATCGCAACGTTGGGTGAGTTTGAAACTCGCGGATTGGGCGGCTTCTTCTACGAGTACATCTCGAGCGATGACATGTCCCCTAACGAGACAATCGCCTACTTTGGCCAATCCGGTCTGAGCCTGCCGGATGAGGCGTACTACCGCGACGATCAATACGAACCGATCAGGGCAGAATTTCTCAAGCACGTGGCGAGAATGTTCGAACTCGCTGGCATCGACGGTGGCCAAGAATTAGCGCGCGTGATTCTGGAGCTCGAAACCGAGATAGCGAGCCACCATTGGGATCAAGTAGAAGACCGTGACGCTGAAAAGACGTACAACAATAAGAGCTTTGCTGAACTCAAGGCCTTAGCGCCGGCTTTTGATTGGGAGGCTTGGCTGACCGCTAGCCACACTCCGGCTGCCGTCGTTGAAAATGTGATTGTTCGACAGCCCTCCTTCTTCGCTGGACTCTCGTCCATGTTGGAAAAATTCGACGCCTCTCGATGGAGCGCTTGGTTGGCGTGGCACGCGCTCTCTGGTCGAGCGGCCTCACTCTCTGACGAATTCGTCAATCAGAACTTTGCTTTCTATGGCACGGTCTTGTCCGGAACTCCAGAACTCCGCGCTCGCTGGAAACGCGGAGTCTCGCTGGTCGAGGGCTCACTCGGTGAAGCCGTGGGACAGATTTATGTCGAGCGACACTTCTCGCCAGCCGCAAAGGCTCGAGTCTCCAAACTCGTGAAAAATCTGACCGAGGCGTACCGCGCCAGCATCTCTGAACTCGACTGGATGAGCCCTGCAACAAAGGTCAAGGCGCTCGAGAAGCTCGATAAGTTCACCACAAAAATTGGCTACCCAGATAAGTGGCGCGATTACTCCGCACTCGCTATCACGCCCGATGACCTGATCGCGAACCTCGATGCCATTGCTCGCTTTAGCCACGATTTCCAGTGCGCAAAAATCGGCAAGCCAGTGGACCGGGACGAGTGGCACATGACGCCACAAATGGTGAACGCGTATTACAACCCGGGTGGTAACGAGATTGTTTTCCCAGCTGCAATTTTGCAACCGCCATTCTTTAACGAGTCGGCCGACGATGCAGTCAACTATGGCGGCATTGGTGGCGTCATCGGTCACGAGATCGGCCACGGCTTTGACGATCAGGGGTCGAAGTACGACGGCACTGGTGCCTTGAACGATTGGTGGACCGAAGAAGATCGTGCCGCCTTCGAAGAGCGCACCAAGAAATTGATTGAGCAATTCGATCAGTTAGCGCCGTGCGAAGCCCCCGATATTCGGGTCAATGGCGCGTTGACGATTGGTGAAAATATTGGCGACCTCGGTGGCCTCACCATCGCCTTCAAGGCCTACCAAATGAGCTTGGCCGGAAAGCCCGCGCCCGTCATCGACGGATACACCGGCGAGCAACGAGTCTTCCTTGGGTGGGCTCAGGTCTGGTTACAGAAGATGCGGGAAGAATCTCGACGCCAGCTGATTGCGGTCGACCCGCACTCACCACCGGAGTTTCGAGTCAATCAAATCGTGAAAAACCTCAACGAATTTCACGATGCATTCGCAACTACGCCTGGTGATGCAATGTTTGCTCCAATAACTGAGCGAATTCGCATCTGGTAATACCTTTTATCGGCCTTATACGGCGATTTGAGGCGTTTTTCCCCTTATTCAGGGAAGTGGCAGGCCACCTTTGATCCGCCAACCTGAAGCAATTCTGGCGCTTCTGTGCGGCATTTATCTGTTGCCTTCCAGCAACGAGTGCTAAATACGCATCCTGATGGTGGATTCATTGGACTTGGAAGGTCTCCCGACAAAATAATTCGCTCGCGAGTGCGTTCGACTCGTGGGTTTGCCTGCGGAACCGCAGAGAGAAGCGCCTTTGTGTATGGGTGGCGCGGTGAACCATAAAGATCGTCCGTGGCCGCAACTTCCATGATTTTTCCGAGATACATCACGACGACCCGGTCGGAAATATGTTGCACCACAGAGAGGTCGTGGGCGATGAAGGCGATTGTGATTCCATCCTCGCGCTTGAGATCTTCGAGCAAGTTGATGACCTGGGCCTGAATCGAAACGTCCAACGCCGATACCGGCTCGTCGGCGACGATGAACTTTGGCTTCAAGGCGATGGCGCGCGCGATACCGATGCGCTGGCGTTGTCCGCCCGAAAATTCGTGCGGGTATCGGTTGAAGTGTTCTGGATTGAGGCCGACTCGTTCCATCAGTCGCTGAACTTCGGCTTTGACTCCGCCAGTTGGTTCGACGCCTTGGATCTCAAATGGCGCAGAAATAATCTTGCCCACGGTCTGACGTGGGTTGAGAGCGGAATATGGATCCTGAAAAATAATCTGCATCTCGGCCCGAAGCGGGCGCATCTGCTTGGTGTTAAAGCCTGTGATGTCCTGCCCCTTGTAAATCAGCTTTCCGCTCGAAGGGTCAATCAGCTTCAAAAAGGTGCGTCCTGCAGTGGTTTTACCGCAACCAGATTCACCGACGATACCGACTGTCTCGCCCTCGGAGATATCGAGGCTGATGCCATCGACCGCCTTGACGGTTCCTTTGGTGTTATTGAAGAAGCCCGATTTGTTGACCTGGAAATGCTTGGTCAGATTTTGAATCGAGAGCAGTGGCTGGCTATTGAGATCCGCCATGGTTACTCCCTTCCTGCGTGAGCAAAGAGGGTGGCGCGATTCGCCTCGGCAATGTGGCAACGCGAAACGTGGTTCTCGTTTAATCCGGTAAGTAGCGGCAACGATGCGTCACACGCGCCAGCTGGCGCGGACGCCTTGTAATCACAACGCGGAGCGAAAGCACAACCGGATGGAAGATTAATGAGTGATGGTGGCTGTCCCTGGATCGATGGCAGACGCTCGCGCTTGCCGATCGTGATCTTCGGTACCGAGTTCAAGAGGCCAACGGTGTATGGCGCCATAGGGCGATAGAAAATATCGTCGGCAGTACCACGTTCTACGATGTTGCCGGCGTACATAACCGAGACTCGATCCGCGACTTGTGCGACCACGCCGAGGTCATGTGTAATCAACAGAATTCCCATATGGAACTCTTTCTGCAAATCCTTAAGCAAGGTAAGGATCTGGGCTTGCACGGTCACGTCTAACGCGGTGGTGGGTTCGTCGGCAATCAGAATTTTCGGCGTATTCATCAAGGCCATCGCGATCATCACGCGCTGGCGCATTCCGCCAGAGAACTGGTGGGGAAATTCGCCGGCCCGCTTTGCTGGCTCGGGAATTCCGACGAGATCGAGCATCTCCACAACGCGCTTCTTGGCTTCGGCCTTCTTGCCCTTGTTGTGGACGAGGTAGGCCTCGCCTAATTGATTGCCGATCTTGTAATACGGATGGAGTGAGGACATGGGGTCTTGGAAAATCATTGAGACAACTCGGCCACGAAGGCTGCGAACTTCCTCGCGCGAAGCCGAGACCACATCCACAATCTTTTCGCCATCGCGAACCTTGATATGCCCAGAGAGCGATGTGGAGTTGGGGTTGTGGAGTCCCATTACCGACAAGCTGGTGACGGTCTTGCCCGAGCCCGATTCGCCGACGATTGCGACCGTCTCCCCCGCCGAAAGTGAGAGGCTGAGATTGTCCACCGCATGGACTTCGCCATCATCCGTCGGGAACGTGACGCGTAGATTTTCGATGTCGAGAATATTTGCCACAGTTATGCCCTCACTCGTGGATCTAGAACGGCGTAGAGCAAGTCAACGATCAGGTTCATCACGATGACAACGGCCGCCGCGATGATGGTTGTCGCCACAACGACAGGTAAGTCGAACTCGTAAATGGATTGCAGCGTGAGATTGCCCAGTCCTGGCAAGTTATAGATGGATTCAGTCAGAATCGCACCGCCAATCAAGCTGGCAAAGTCCAAGCTGGCCATCGTCACGATTGGTGCTAGCGCCGCGCGGAAGGTGTGCTTGCGCAGAACGACTTTTTCAGAGAGTCCCTTGGCGCGAGCGGTTCGGATGTAATCCTCGCCCGAGGTCTCCAAAATCGATGCTCGAGTGAATCGGGTATAGAGCGCCGCAAAGGCGAAGGCCAAGGTGATCCACGGCAAAATGAAATACTCGCCAAATTTAAACGGGTTAGAAAAGAGCGAGACGTAGCCCTGCAATTGGATCGGAATGATGTGCCAGCGCAGCGACATATAAATCAATAGAAAGAGACCGGTCACGAATACCGGCAGTGAAATTCCGAATAAGACGAAGACCGAGCTGGCGGTATCTAAAAATTTACCCTTATATCGAGCAGCGAGAATTCCGAGGCTGACGCCAATGATGAGCCAAAGAATCAGTGCGCCGACCGCGAGGCTGATCGTGATGGGGAAAGCCTGCGCGAGCAAGGTGGAGACGCAGGTGTTCTGATTGAAAGAGAATCCAAAGCTCGGCGCTGGGCAAGTAAATGCGCCCGCACCGGTGCCGTAGGTACGGCCCATGAAAATGCCGCGCAAGAAGAGCCAGAATTGATCCCAGAGCGGCTTGTCGTATCCCAACCGAATTCGGTTTGCGTGGACGATGGTGGCGTTGCAATGTTGGCCACAAGTGAGCGCGGCTGGATCAAATGGAAGTACCGCGAAAATAACGTAAACGGCAAAAGTAACCACGAGAAGCGTGATGATGGAGAAGCCCAATCGGCGCGAGATGAAACCGACCACCGTTAAATACCTACTTTCCCAAAATTTATTTCGCCGAAATAAGTTCTAGCGGACGAGCTACTGGCGAGTATACCCAAGGCGCTTAAAGAGGCAGCCTCCAATGGAGACTGCCTCGTTAAGGCTCTTTAGAGCGTGTAGTGCTGGTTAGGGCTTACTTGACCCACAACTTGATGTAGTCAGGAGTTGCCTGTGGCAACCAGAAGTAGAGACCGCCGATGCCGGAGCCCCATGCTGTCTGATCCTTGGTTGTTGTGGTTGGAAGAACCCAGAAGTAAGCAGCAGCCTGCTTCTCGAGCGCCTTCCATTGAGCAGCCTGTGCAGAACGGTTTGAGTTACCCAAAGCTGCTGTGACCTTGGCTTCGAAAGCCTTGTAGTTTGGATCAGCAGTGTTCTGGGATAGATCGAATCCACCTTGAGGGGTGTAGAGATCTGGGATAACCGTTGAGGCGTTAGGCCAATCTTGTGACCAACCAGAAGTAGAGATGTCGCTCTGCTTTGTTGGATCCATGATTGTTGGGTAGTAGCCAGCCTTGATGATGTTGTACTGAACCTTAACTCCAATACGTGCCCAAGCAGCTTGGTTGATTGGAATTGTGTCGTTCAAGGTTGAGGATGTGCGAACGTCGATGGTGTAACCAGCACCAGTCGCCTTTGCGTAATCAGCTGGGCAAGCGGTCTTAGCTTGATCCATCAATGACTTCGCGTATGCAACGTTTCCACCAGGAACAAAGTTCTTGCTTCCTGGACCCCATACGCCGTTAGCCGCGTAGTCGGTTGAGTTCAAAGGAGAGACCAAGCTCTGCGCATAGGTTCCGCCGTATGTCTCGCCGCCGGCGTAATCAAGAATTCCCTTTGCATCGCGCGCGTAGTACATAGCCGCGCGAATTTGCAAGCAAGGAATGTTCTTGACGTTAAACGCCAAGTAGCCGACGAATGCTGTGAGCTGGTTGTAAGCGCCGCCCTTGAATGACTTGTTTCCGAAGAACTTGGTCAAGTTTGTAGGCAGCACGTTATCGAATCCAACAGCGTTAGGAATCGAGTCTGAAAGCAGGATCTGATCCATAACTTCCTGATCGAGTCCGTACTGGAGAACAACCTGATCTGGATAAGGGGTGCGGATCGGATCCGATGCCTTGGTCCAATAAGGGTTACGAACCAACTTGAGGTCGGTCTTGTTGTTCTCGGCGATCATGTATGGACCTGTTGCTTGAATGTGGAGGTCGTACTTCGCACCAGTGTCCTTGGCCTTCTCTACTGGAGAAGTGGTTGGGTAGGTGGTGAAGTAGTTGAAGTCACCGATTGATTGCTTCAAGTGGAAGGTAACGGTGCGGTTATCTGGTGAGCAAGAAACTGCCTTGTTCCAGATCGCCTGCTGCGCCTTGGTTGCCTTGTATGGGCCAGGGTACGCGGTGCCGTTTGCTGCCTTCGCATCTGCAGGAAGGTTCAACCACTGTGCCAAGTAAGCAGGGCCGTTAGGCGCAAGCACATCTTGGGCAAAGTAGCGCGATGAACCGTACGAGATGTCGGCACAGGTGACGTCTTTACCGTCATCAAACTTAACGCCTGGACGGATGGTGAATGACCAGTCCTTTGCGTTGTTGCTTGGCACGCCTGTGTTGGTTGCAATGTCTGGAGTCAATGTTGTTGAAGATCCATCAGCAACGTGCTTGAAAGATGTCAGGGTACGAACCAAGTACGACGTTTCGAATGAGATATCGCGACCGGTGTAAATCTGGGCCGGATCCATCGCATCGAGACGAGGTTGGTGCGTAAGGAAGTTAATGATTCCACCAGTCTTTGGTGTAGCGGTCGCCGCGCTTGAGGACGCAGCTCCGTAAACCATGACTGTTGATGCAGACAAAAGAACGGCCGCAGCAACTGCGACTGAACGATGTCGAGCAGTAAATCTGCTCATAGATTGCTCCTTTCATTTAACGCACGAGGGTGTGCGTCAAGAGGGTGATCAGAACAATGACCGCTAGGCGATGATGCGAACCCAGAGAACACGGTTGTAATCAAGTGGTGCTAGTAAACCACTCGTACAGGCCGTTGAGAAGGCGTAATTTGTTACCGTTTTGTTATATTCGAGCGACTAAATGAGTGTGGGAAAGGTGCTTAGCGCTCTGTGCGTGGATCGAGCGCATCTCGAAGCGCGTCGCCCGCGAGGTTAAAGGCGAGCACCACCAAGACCAGCGATCCCGCAGAAATCAAGAAGAATTGCGGGAAGACTGTTACAAATCGGGTCGAGTTCGATAACAGGATTCCCCACGTCGAAGCAGGTGGCTGGATTCCCAGTCCGAGGAATGAGTAAACGGACTCGGCGGCCAGGTATCCCGGCAACGATAAGGAGACGAAGACAATGACTGGTGCCCAGAGGCTTGGCATCAATTCTTTGAAAATAATTCGTCCGCTGGTCGCGCCCATGGCTTGCGCCGCAGTTACGAAATCGCGTTCCCGAAGTGAAAGCGTTTGAGAACGAATAATTCTTGAGAAGTATGGCCAACCAAAGAACGAAAGGAAAATGACAAGGAAGATGACGCGAGCGCCATTGCCTTGAGCCACGCCAGTCTTTTCGATGCGCTTCACCATGGGCTCCGATAGCGCAACGATCATAAAAAATGACGGGAACGAGAGCAAGAAGTCCGTGACGCGACCAATGGTCGAATCAATTCGACCACGAAAATAACCGCCCATGATTCCGAGAATCAATCCGATGAAGAGCGTTAGGGATGTGCTCAAAATTGCGACCATAAAGGAGATGCGGGATCCGTAGAGCAACTGCGCAAGCAAGTCGCGACCGGTGCCTGGGATCAACCCGAGTGGATGTGCCAAGCTGATTCCACCATGGGCCTGGGTGGGAATTCCTGACACATCAAGGTGGGTCAAATTGAGTGTCGATGGATTAACGCCGAAGAGTCGGGCAAATATCGGAGCGCCCAAGGACAAGACCAAGACCGCAATACTGACAATTGCTGCGCCAACGCCAATTTTATTTCGCTTGAAATGAGCCCACGCGATTTCGCGAGGACTGCGTCCAACAACAGCAATTTTTCCACCCTCGGTCGCTGCCCGCTGTTTGCTGCGGTTGATGGTGCTGCGCTTGGGGCGAGCTGCAATGGCCACGGGGGTCCCTTCGGTAGGTGTCGACGACTTTCAACGATACTAGCGGGTAGTAAAACCCTATAATTGCACATCGCTCACGGAATGCACAGAGGAGATACTGATGTCAGGTAAGAAGAAGGCGTTCGCAGCTGTTAGCTCAATCGGAATGGTCCTAGCCCTCTCCGCCTGCGGCGGTTCGTCAGCCCCTGCCGTGAAGGACTCGCAAGCTCTAGTTACGAATACAGTCTCAAAGCCACAAGCCGTTGGAACATTTGGTTCAGCGCTTGCGACAACCGATGGCTCCTCATTCACGCTCGCTGCTCCTGCGCCAATGACTCCTGGCCATTACGCCTCAGGCCAACTTCCCGGTCAAATCAATAACGCGATCTCAATTTCAGTATCTCCTAAGACGGCCCTCAATCTGGCCTCGATGATTGTTACCGCGACGACGCCCGCAGGCACTTGCGCTGACATTCTTGACGGCGACAATGGCTTTACGGGCGCACCACAAACTCCACTTGCTGCAGGTTCGGCGACCACCATTAAGTGGGCGATTTCTTGCCCAGGCAAATCAGGTGATGCGCTGACATTCCTTATCAGCAATAACAATGTCAGCCTGGTTCAAGTCACAGGAAAGATTGCCTAATCTGAACTTCTCGTTCTCGCTCTCGACCGAACTCGCGGATCAAACAGCTGGCGACGCGCCGAAGGTTCAGGGTCGTACCGGCCTGATCTCCACGCCGCACGGCGAGATAAAGACTCCTGCATTTATTCCGGTCGGCACTAAGGCGACGGTGAAATCGGTTCTACCTGAGAGCATGAAGGAATTGAGCGCACAAGCGCTGCTCGCGAACGCGTATCACTTGTACCTACAACCCGGACCGGCCATCTTGGATCAAGCAGGTGGGCTCGGCGCGTTCATGAATTGGGACGGCCCAACGTTTACCGATAGCGGTGGATTTCAAGTTCTCTCGCTCGGAGTTGGCTTTAAAAAAGTTATCGCCATGGACGAGACCACCTTCCGATCAGATGAAGTCATCGCCGACCATAAAGAGCGACTCGCCCATGTTGATGACGACGGAGTGACCTTTAAATCGCATCTTGATGGATCGATGCACCGATTCACCCCGGAAATTTCGATGCAGGTTCAGCACCAACTCGGTGCCGACATTATCTTCGCCTTCGATGAATGCACCACGTTGCACAACACGCGTCGATACCAAGAGATGTCGCTGGAACGTACTCGACTTTGGGCCGAGCGTTGTTTGGTCGAACACGACCGGCTAACCAAAGAACGCGTGGGCAAGCCTTATCAGGCCTTGTTTGGGGTGTTGCAAGGCGCGCAATACCAAGACCTGCGGCGCAAGGGCGCTAAAGACTTGGGCGCGATGGATATGAATGGCGTGCAGTTCGACGGCTTTGGCCTTGGTGGCGCCCTCGATAAGGAGAATCTAGGAACCATCGTCGGCTGGATGACTGAGGAATTACCAATAAATAAGCCACGTCACTTATTAGGTATCGGGGAGCCCGACGACCTATTCGTTGGCGTGGAAAACGGCGCGGATACTTTTGATTGTGTTGCGCCATCTCGCCAGGCAAGAACCAGCGCGGTATTTACGAATGACGGTCGCGTCAATCTCACCAACAGCAAGTATCGGACCCAGTTCGCCCCCATTGATGGAGAGTGCGATTGCTACACGTGCACCCACTACACGGCCGCATATTTAAATCACCTCTTCCATAGCAAAGAGATGTTGGCATCCACCTTGGCGACAATTCATAACGAGCGATTTATCGTGCGGCTGGTCGATCGCATGCGGCAATCAATTGAAGAGCGAAACTTCTACGATTTCAAGGCTGAATTTCTCGGACGTTTCTACGCAAACAAGAGCGCTGCGCCTTCAAAAAATTAGCTGCGGCTCTTTAAGCAACTTCGAATGAGGTTTTTGCCAAGCCCATCCAATAGCCTTCGATAGCAACCTTTGGCGCGGTATCGGCCACCGAGGCGGCACCTAAGGTGATGAAAATGGGCGCGAAGTGCTCCACGGTTGGGTGCGCGTACGGCATGCCAGGCGCCAGCGCTTTGTAATTCATTAATTCATCGACCGCGCCTCGCTGCAATACTTCTTTCGCCCAGAGATCGAACTCCACGCTCCAGCCGGGCGGTGTTGCTTCGATTCGAAATTCCTTTAGAAACGGCAAGCCGTGGGTAAGAAAGCCGCTTCCAATAATTAAGACGCCTTCATCGCGAAGCGGAGCCAACTTCTTGCCGAGTTCAAATAATTTCTCGGGATCATGCGTCGGGATCGACATCTGAAGAACCGGAATATTCGCATCTGGGTACAACTTCATGAGCGGTACCCAGGCGCCATGATCCAAGCCACGACGAGGCTGATCGGTCACCGGCTCGTTGAGCATCGCTTTAATCCGCGCAGCTAGTTCGGGGGCGCCAGGCGCCATGTACTGCATGTTGTAATAACGAGGCGCGAATCCACCAAAGTCATAAACCAATGGAACGACTTCTGTTGCACCAAGTGTGAGTGGTGCTGATTCCCAATGCGCGCTAACAATCAAAATCGCCTTTGGAGTCGGCAAATCCTTTGACCATGCCGCGAGCTCGCCACCCCAAATGGGGTCGTCTATCAACGGTGGCGCACCGTGCCCGATATACAAGGCCGGCATTTTGACCGAGGTATCTACGCTCATGGTTTTAGCCTACTCTCAAACTAGTTGAACTTTCAACTAGTTAACACATTTGGACTATCTGTTATTCCTGGGCTGTGGCAGGATTGCAGTATGAGCTCAGGCGATAAGCAGTATCCGGTTCAGGTCAACGACGACGAGCTAAAGGCTCGGCTCGATCCCCTCTCCTACGATGTTTTGCGTAATGCGGCCACCGAACGCCCATTCACCGGGGAATACAACGACACAGATACGGTCGGCATCTACCGATGCAAGGCGTGCAACAACGAGCTCTTCCGCAGCGAGACCAAGTTTCATTCGGGATGCGGCTGGCCATCTTTCTATGCCCCCACCGCGGATGACGCGGTCGAATTAATTGAAGACCGCTCGCTGGCGCCACGTATCCGTACCGAAGTTCGTTGCGCTAACTGCGGATCGCACCTTGGTCACGTCTTCGAAGGCGAGGGCTACGACGTGCCCACCGATCAGCGGTGGTGTATCAATTCGGTCTCATTGACGCTCGAAGCCAAAAACTAATAATGGTTGTGCCCGAGAAAGCCAAGACGATGTTGGAGTCGGCGCGGACGATTGCCATCGTCGGCGTATCCGACAAACCGGACCGACCCAGTTATGGCGTCGCTAAATATTTGCTCGACAATTCAGAATATGAATTGTTTTTCGTTAATCCCGTCGTGACCGAACTCTTTGGCAAGCCGGTCTACCCCACCTTGGCCGACGTCCCGGCCGAGATCGATATCGTCGATGTGTTTCGTAAAGTCTCGGATTTGCCTGGGGTATTTGAGGCCGCCTATTCGAAAGGCGCAAAAAATATCTGGCTCCAGCTCGGCATCGAGGACCGTACTTTGGCCCAAGAAGCCGAAGCACGCGGGATTCCGGTTGTTATGGATCGCTGCATAAAAGTGGATTTCCAGAACCTCTAGTAACCTTCCCACATGGCTAGAGCGCGCAAGGTAAATACCGATCACTTAGAACTCGCGGATTCGCTGGAGATGTGGGGTCGCGCCCATGGCGTCGCCGATGACCCATACGTTGCAGGACTGACCCGCGACCTTCGAGACAATAATGACCTTCCGATCTGGGCGACGATGGAGCCAATGCAGTTTCTGCCACAGCCCGCGGTGAAATCGGCCGAGGCAATTCACCAATGGGTCCGTCGCTTGACCGTTATTCGTAACGTCTCGGTCTTCGCGCCGGTTGCGCTGACCTGGTTGGCTGTAGGAAATGCAACGTCGGGCTTCTCGAAGTACGTCAAAATTCACGGCACTTCCGTCGTTAACTTCTTGGATTACTGGCAGAACGGATACAACACACTTCCTGTCGAATGGCGCATCGGTAACGTCGCCGCGTTGGACTTCAGCATCATTGCAATCGTTATTGCGCTTACCTTGACGGTATCGATTTTGGGACAACGATCGAACTCGGCGATGCTCAGGGACGAAAGCAAAATCGAGCGCGACCGCATTGAAATCGCAATTCGCCTCACCAAATTCCTCTTTACCAAGCGCACCATGACCACGGTCGCGGTTAACGCCTCGCTCGCTAATTCGGTAACCAAGTTGGCCAACGCCGCGAAGAGCGTTGCCGAGACAACAAAGTCACTCGAAAAATCCACGAAGAAGATTCCGGCGCGCAGTACCGATGCGTGGGATTACCTGAATGCGCGCTAGGCCGCGCGGGCGCACTCTCGCCATCGAAGAGGACGCAACCAGCCAAGCGGGCTGGCTCTTCGCCGACTCATTCCTTGCCTTGATGGTGGTATTTCTCGCGACGATTTCGTTCGTGCCAGTTCTTGGTGGCGGTTTTTCTGGCACCGCGGATATCAAAGTAGGACAACTCGGTGGCACCAATTTAAGTCAAGGGCTCGTCTTTGCCTACGACAAGTTTGATGCAGCGCGAATCCATACTGATTTTTCCACCATGCTTATCAAGGATAAATTCCCGCCTTCAACCAAGGTTCTCTATGCAAATATTGTCGGCGGTTTTGATTCCAAATCAGAGAGCTCTAATCAGGGTGTTGTTCGTGCGCTGGCCTTCAGTATTCAACTACGTAAATCAGGCTTGCCTGAATTTGCGCAGGCCCGAATTGATCTCAGCAGTGATGCTAATTTGAAGGCAAATCAAGTATTGCTTCGACTTACGTTGACTTCTTAAAACTCTTAAAGTTACAGCGAATAAAGCCTAAGAGTTAAAGGCCAACCGCTCCGAAGAGATAGCCAAAGAAGGGCACAACCGCTAGTAAGTGACCAGAGATTTGCTTTGGTGTTACTTGGCGGATGTCGTTTCCTAAGATGACCAAAATGTCGTTGCCCTTGACCGTGCGAACTATGCCCAGTGCCGGTGAAGCGGCAGGCCAACCAGGAACGGTAATAATGACTTTTTGTCCGACGGTAGGAGTGCCACCTGTTTTGTAGATCGCGAGACTTGATTTAGCAGAGCCGAGCGCGCTACCAACTCCGTAATGGGGGTGATCTATGCGAAAGCCCAACGCCATAAAGACGATGACGATCAGCAGGACGATACCCGCCGGCTTTGCAGCGTTTCTCAACATAGGTAAAGGGTACCTAGTTACTTACGCTTTACCGGCTTGATTGTGCTCTTTTTGACCGCTTTTTTTACGGGCGCTGCCTTGGTAGGCGCGGAGGCCTTGGGTGTTGCCGCGGGTGTCACCTTTGCGGTGGACTCTTTAGCTTGCTTGCCCTCAACTTTGACGCGGGCTTTCTCTGAAATTTCCTCAAGCCATGCGGCGATTTCGTCGGATTCACCATTGGCTTCTCGTCTACTTACGCGCGGCTCGGCAGACGCAATCTTTGATGAACGGGCGGACGATTTCTTGCCTCGTGAAAAGGCGGAAATCTTGGGGGCAGAAAACTTGGGGAGCTTGCCTGAAATCGCGGGCTTGCCGGCAAAGCGAGTCTTATTGATTCGCTCGATTGTCTCCATCGATTCGACGTGCGCGTTAGCTCCATCTGCGGACACCGCTGGCTTTGAGCCCTTCTTCGCTTTCTTGGGCTTGGGCTCGCCCCAAATCTTGATCCACAGATCCTGCGCCATTGCGATGTACTTGTTAGAACTCTGCGGACGCTTGGGTGTGCTGGGCGAGGAAGAGGCATCGCCAGTCTCGGTTCCTGATGGTGCGCTTTCTTCTTTCGGAGTGTTCACGTCACCGATGCTCATACCAAGCATCAACCGGCTGGTACGCGAATCCGGGCGGCCGGTTCCGCGCCAGGTAGCCACCTCGATAACGGTGCCCTGAATCATTCGTCCTACGACCAGCTTCTGTCCGTCAGGTAGATCGATAACAAGCGGAGAATCCGAAATTGGGATAGGCAGCTTGGAGATTATTGGCGCAGGCTTTTTATTCTCTTCCGCGCCTTTTTGAGGTTTACGCGCCATTACGCATCAGCAATCTGGAAACCGATTGAACCGGTGAAGTCCAAGGTGTTGATACTGGCTAATTGAATAGGGCCAATCAGCGTCGCGCCACGGTAAATCGAGCAAGTAGCCGATGAATCCGAAACGGTTGTAACCGATCCGGTCGTTGCGGCCGCGATGGTGCTATTTACCGAACATAAAATTTGATCATTTCCCTGATAGGACTTGCCCGAGCTCAATCCAGAAGCCTTAACGTTGATTTCTACCTTGAGTACTTTGGCAGAACATGCGGCATCAATATTTGAGAATTTAAAATCGGCAAATCGGAATTCTGAGTTAGACGTGACAGTGTCGTTCACGAAGAAGCGATCCACTCCAACGGTTACGGTTTCGTTTGCGGGTTGACAGTTGTTTACCAAGATTTGTCCGTCGGCAAATGCGAACGTACCGCCAGCTCCACCTCCGGTACCGCCGGTGCCATTTGTTCCGTTAGCTCCTGCTGGACCAGCAGGACCGCGAGGGCCGGTCGCGCCAGCAGGTCCTGCTGGACCTTGCGGACCAACAGCGCCAGGAGCGCCAGGCAAACCATCCTGACCGTTCTGGCCATTCATACCAACAAAACCATCTTTACCAGCGACGCCCGCGGGTCCAGGATCACCTTTTGGTCCGACAAGAAGCGCAAGCACTTGGTTGAGTGCCGCATTTCCAGAGGCGCTATTTCCAAAGAAGAAATTTTGATTGGTCGCAGGAGTCGTCGTTGTTGCCGCGTAGGCGACTGCGACTCGACTGAGGGTCAAGACCAAGAGGAGAAAGCCAATCTTCTTCACTCGCTTATTATCCCCTTTCTTTCGGCAGAATCACACACAGCGCTGTACAACGCATGCACGAGGCCTGGAATGCCCGCCAAAAGCAGGAAGAGCTCTGATTTCTGGGTCGAAAGCAATGGCAGACCGCTTACCTGCAAGAAAATCGCCAGCGTTACCCCAGCGGTCACGACCGCTTCGGCAAAAATATTGCGCGGGATGGTTGTCATGAAAGTGACTCGCTTCAATTCGAATCGAATAAAGAGCAAGAAGTACGGCGCCGCAAAGAGGACCGCGAAGAGCAACGACTTACTCGAGGACTGGGCCCAGATATATGAAAACGAGAAGAAGATTGCAAAGAGCCCAAACGCGGTCAGCGGACTCGAGACTCGCTTTATCTCGATTGATTCAGGGCGAGCGGTTGATGAGCCAGCGATTGATTTCTCAGAGAAGTCATCGGCCAAGCCCTTGGCAATAACCGCGACGCCGACGATGGCCGCGTCAACCAGCGAAATATGTCGAGTGTTTGAGACACTGGCCAACAAGCTGGTGATCAACTTTTGTCCAAGATAGAAGAGCGATCCCCCGACGACTCCTGCCTCGAGCAGTCCTAAGTAGCGAACCGCAATCTTCTGGGGCTGCTTAGAGGATTCAAAATCTTTTGACGTGATATCACGGAAGAGCAGACCAAATATTCCTGGTGCGATCCAACACACGCCCAACGCGACCATCACCATCAAATCTCTAAAGCTAGAAACGTTGCCGAGGAAAAGCTGAATCATCCAAAAAGTCAGAGTTGCAACCAACCCCGAGAATGCGTCAAAGATGCCGACTAACGCGATGGCCACAAATGCAGCGACACCGGTCTTCGCTAATGTCCCGGCCTTCGATACTTCGACCGATGCGACGAAAGCGCCAATTACACCGATGAAGGGTACGAGTGAATAAAGGATTGGTGAAATGCGATGCGAGAGCTCACCATCGCGAAGAATCAGAAAACGGAAGAGGGATTTTGGCATCCCCGATATGGCCCGAGCTCTAAATTCGAAGGCGCGCGATGTCGCACCAATCTGATTCTTGGGATGTTTCACGTCGAATTCCGAGAGATCTTCGCCACTAACTTCGGATTGGCTAGGAATGATGTTTTGAGTATTGATAAATGAAAGTTGGCCGTACTTACGAGCGCGCATGGCGGAGATTGACGCCGTGAGAAATGCGATCATCGCGATAATAAATGCCAGGTCGCGGGGCACCGTCGTCACCGAATAAACCGACATGGCCACGACGTTAACGCCAGCGACGGTGGTTTGAGGTGATCCTTTGCCAACCGTCACGATGGAATATGCGCCGAGTGGCAAGTTATCCGCGAGCGATAGCGAATAGACGATGTAACCGGCGGTGTTTGCTTTGCTTGGAGAAAAGGTCAACGGTTGTTGGTCTTTACCGACGAGTTCTACGGTCCAGTGATTGGTTACCGCTCCCCCACCAAGTACTACTTCCTGCACGCGGCCGCGCTCCCACGTCAGTAATGGAATATCTAGCGCGGTTGCCATCGTGGGGGCAATTACCGCAAGTGCGGCAGCGAGAAGACCAATGATGCGTAGGCGCTTCACAAATTAGCCATCACTCTTGAGTGCGTCAGCGATGAACCACAGCCCGACAATCACGGGAACAAAAATGATCAGCATTTTGGGGGTCAAGATCTTGCCGATAAACGGGATAGTGAAAAAGACGACGCCGCTGATGTCTGGAATTTTTGGATGCTGGACGTCTGGTGATGGGTTTGCATCACCTTTGACGATAAAGCCGCTCTGGGGATCGCCGCTAATAATGCGGTGGGTAAAGGTCGCGACGGGGCTGCCGTCAAAGCGACGAGCCGTGTACGCAACAATGGATCCGATGTGTGGTTGAAGGGTGGTGGGCTTTGCCAGCAAAACAATGTCACCGGGATTGATGGTAGGAATCATTGATCCGGTGAGGACGATACGCGCTTTCATGACTCCGGTAGCCGACAATCCGGCGAAGGTAATCAGAATCGCGCTGAGAACATATCCAACAAACTTAACGACCGTGACACCACGACGAGTGGCAGCGGCGGTGCCGGTGACGACTCGCTCCTTCGGCGCCTGCACGAACATCTTGGCCTTGCTCTCGATAACCTCGTGCGGAGTAATCAGGACGGTCTTTTCACCCAGTACGTTAGACATCGTTAAAAGGATTTTTGAATCTGGGAATTCAGATTCGCCCACTATCTTCACATCGTCATACTCGTTGACGAATATCTCGCGCTCCATGTGGCTCCGCTAGCTCGTAGCAGTAATGGTTTCGCCCGCGTAGTGCGCTGATGTCTGAATCGCAATCTTGTACACATTTTGGGAGTTCGCGAAGTCGGCGACCAGATCTGGGTCGAAAGTAATCTGGATAGACATAGTCGTGTCCGAGGTCTGATCCGTCGCGTTTTCAATATCGGTATACGCGTTAGAGAGCGTGTTCACGGTGTTGCTGTCACCGCCAATGTAGAACTTAGCCGCGTTATAGGTCGTATAGGTGTACGGGGATGCAGCCTTTGATGTCGCAGAATCCGAGGTGCCTAGCGCTGCCGTGCCCGAGTTGTTATCAAATACCTGGACGTTGAACGTGGTGTTCAAGCACGAAGGGCTAATTCCTTCGATGTAAATCGAGTCGAGTGTCCAGTGACCGACCGTGCTTGTGTCGTTGATGAAGCCCGCAAACGGTGTGACTGTCAACGCTTGTGATTGACATGAGACTGTGGCCGCAAAGCCCTGACCAAATTCGAGAGAGCTAGACGTTCCTAAGGCGATTTTCGCACCGAATGCCGCGCCGATGAAGACCACCGCGGCGGCAAAACCCATGGCAATAGCGCGCTTGTGCCCGTTACCGGAGCCAGCGTCCTCGCTATCAAACTCGTCATCACTTGAGAATTCGTAGTACGAATCGTCCTCGAACTCTTCAAACTCCTCCGAGTTTCCTAAATTTAGGATTCCCATAGGTGCTCTAAGACTTCTCTCTCGAGTAAAACTGCTTTCTTGTGTTGGTTTAAGCCATTTCAAACCGGACCGTATAACGCACGATAGAAGTCGGCCCTTTGGGCCGACTTCTATTCGCACTACCTATATAACGATCAAGCTTTTGTTGGTAAGGCTTGAGTCCAAGCAGGTTCTAGTTCTTTACAGAACTAGAAGTTCAATCATTGAGACTGAAGTGTGAGCTTGTAGATCTGACCTGATGTTGCAACGCCAGTACCGGTGTTGAATGCCACTGTGGCGTAACCAAGGCTGGTCGAAATCGTTCCGTTGTTTCCAGCGGTGATGCCAGGTGACCACTTTGTTAGCTGGCCGGCGACTGTTGAGTACTGGAAGGTTGCGAGGTTATATCCAACGCCACCAATTGAGGAGAGGGTCAAAGCGTTTGAGGCGCTGTTGTTGTCCCAAGCCTGAATGGTGAAGGTCTTTCCGCCGCAAGCATCGGTCGTGCTAAGTCCGGCGCCACCAAAGGTGATACCTGACATATAGAAGAGACCCGAAGTGCTTGAGCCGTTAGAGAAGCTTGAGGTCGGTGTCATGGTGATGGCATCGGTACCGGAACATGCAGCTGTTGCTGTGAGTCCCTGACCGAATTCAAGACCGCTACCTGTGTTGATGGAGATGTTGGCGGCGAGTGTTGAGCCGACAACAGCAATTGCTGCAGCTGCAGCAATTCCAAGAATTGTCTTACGTGATGAATTCACGTTGCGCTTCTTTGCAGCACGCTTTGGTGCTGGCGCATCTTCAAACTTTAAGATTTCCATTTTTCGAGTGTTCCTTACTTGTTCGTTTTTAGGTTCGTACAAAAGGTTTTCGGGAGGGTTCCCTAGGCCTGAACTGCTTTACCAACAGGGTTACTCTGCCGAAATCTAGACAAAAGGTCAAGGCGCGTGTCACCCGACATCACCCCAAAAGGGCAGGCAAAACGTCACATTTTCGTTATCCGACGAGCCATGTATTGCCTAAAAAGGGCACAAAACTGCCCCGACTGGATATCGACCTGGTCGAGTTATTGAATGGTTTCCACGGTTGTACGGCGGACCTGCTGGCCATCAATATTCACGGTGGCGGCGGTTGGATCTAAATAGAAGGTCACGTCGCTGTTTGTAGGACTGAGCGTTGATCCATCGTAAACGGAGGTTCCCGTGACATTAACCGTTGTTGAGGCCAAGAGAGAGCTCGAAATGGCCGTTCCATCGCCTGCGAGATACTGCAAACCAAGCTGACCGGAATCACTCACATTTTGAATAGGGGCTGTACTCGGGAGTTGTACTTGAAGAACCGTCGCTTGCGGCAATGGCCCCAATGGAATTTCTTGCGATGTTCCATTAATTAAACGAATACGCAATTTGGTTCCTTGGCACGCCTGCAAATCAAGATTTGAAACGGTAATTGATTTAACTCGGAAGAATCCTGCAGAACTATCTTGCGGTGTTGGCGATGCATGCCACTCTTCTGCCATGGCTACGTAGACTTGCGAATCACACGCGAGCGCCTGTTCAGAACCTTGACCGAAGACCATCGATCCATTTCCCACTGTCACGCTTGCAGCGAATGTTGACATTAAGAATGGAATCGTTGCAACGAGTGCAACGCCAAAAACAATTTTAGATTTGTGTCGACCAACTCCACCGAATCCGGATGTGACTCGACCACTAAGTGGCGATTCCAATCCGGCCATAAATAAAGCTCCTTAAATGTGAAAGTTAGCAGCGCAGAGCCCCGGCTAAAACTTTGGTCTACTGACGGAGGCTAGCGGAGCCGCTGGGCCTTTACAAGCAGTGGTCACCCTGGAGGGTGACTAACGCTTGAGCTGGACCGGCCCAATCTTGGAAGACATATCCAATCCCAGGGCCCGGAAAGTCACTGTGGCGGCCGAGCGTGCAGCCCCACAGAATACCGCCGACGTATCCGGGGCAGACATGGCCACAAAGGAGATCGTGAGCGCCTTGCCCGGTAGGCCGTTCGAATCGGCATAAACGGTCAAGCCGTTCATCGAGTTGAGAACGCCCAAGGCATCCTGGGTGGGGCCTGATATCCGAAGCACGTTGCTCAAATCCCCCGCGATCTGCAGCGAGGAACTAGGAAGTGAATCCTGGACTCTTTTATTGAGCGCATCGAAGCGAATTCCTGCGCCAGTTACGCATATTAAAGAGTATTCCGCTCCATACGCACTGACCGCCGGTATCGACGCAATGGATGCACGTGGATCAATATTGAGTAACGCAGGCGCGTGAATGACATAGGCCGTTTGAGTTTCCAGCGGGTGCGGTGGGATTGGTTTTGGAGACGCGGTCACAGAATCGGGCGTTGAAGCCGGAAGCGGTGGCAGCGGAGCGTCGCTGGCGCTTGCGGATGGAGATGGTGAGTCCGTTGGCGACGCAGAAGGAGAATCGGAAGGCGAGACGGAAGGATCGGGTGACGCGCTTGCAACCGGATTAGCCGGATCAACGGTCGGATTATCTTGCGCCATTGTCGGAATAATCGTGGAAACGAAAATTGCAAAGAGAGCAAGAAAAGCGATCCGAGTAAATGCCTGCGCTCGTCGCGTCTGGCCATGCATCAGATAGTCATAGCGCTCGCGGGCGCTATCGATTATCCGATCCAGCATTGACATGGATTAAGGATAACCGACTATTTCGTGGGTGCGGTAGCCAAGCTTGAGGTGGATGATTTTGGTGCGGCCTTGGTGAAGTTCAAAATGCCCACCTTCTCCATCTGCACGACGATCTGTTGAGTCAGTACGGAATCATGAGCGGCTTGAGCGTAGCCGAGCGCGGTCTGGAGAAATTCATTGCGGTCCGGCGCAATTCCCTCAAGCGCAATGATTTGGGCGCGCATGCTCGGCAAGTCGTGACGGTAGTAGTACTGCTCGGCCAAGAAGATTCGTGGCGTGACGCATCGAGTGTGTTCTGCCACGAGTTCTTTCGCCATTGCGAATTCCGCATCTCCGCCTTGGGTCTGAGCCATCGCCAATAAGGAGTTATTCGCAAATGTGCACGGCAAGAAGGAAGAGGGGTGCAAGGCAAAATGCGCCGATCCATTCTTAACGAGCTTTTCCACTCCAATGTTCAACTGAGTCTCAGCTATGGCTAGCTTCGTTCCTACAAACAGAGATAGAGCCGTTCCCACAGCAACCAGAACCGCCAGTGCTCGCTTATTGCGTCGCGCCTCAACTTCTCGCTCGTGTTCGCGCTGGCGATACGCCGAACCCACCACGAATCCAGCCACCGCCCAGAAAATAAATTTGTTGGGGAAGGTGATGGGGCTGACCGTTGAATTAGTCAGAAAAACCAAGCCATACAACCCAATAAATAAATAGAGCTTCTTGTGCTGGGGCTTGCGAGCTATCAGGATTAATAGCGATCGAATGAATACGGCGAGCAAAAGAATGAATAGCGCGGTCCCTGCGATTCCCAGCGTTGCCAGCGTCTGCACCGTTGCCGAGTGCGCATCATTAGAAATGATTGTCGGAAATTGCTTGGCATCAGCAATGGTGCGAAAGCGCTCGTAATAATTGCCATATTGATCCGGCCCTAGACCAAAGAGGGGCGCGTGGAGGAATTCCAAAATTCCCGCGACCCAGAAGTGACTGCGAATTTGAACTTGTGGATCATCACCCAAAAGCGGAACCGACTTGCCGAGGAACGGCATGAGGAAAACACCTTCGATCCAAATAATGAAAAATATAGTGAACAAAACCGTCTTGGCGTTCAACGTCAATTCACGGAATGGGAAGCGGTCTCGAATTACATAGACCAGAAGCATGATTATCGTGAT
>Ga0214164_1000443_pt1 | contig 27039 bp, 24 predicted proteins | sample TroBogepilimnion_13_FD_153003 | JGI IMG/M metagenome (GOLD analysis project Ga0214164, IMG submission 153003) | Freshwater microbial communities from Trout Bog Lake, WI - Practice 03JUN2009 epilimnion v4 | ecosystem: Environmental > Aquatic > Freshwater > Lake > Epilimnion/Euphotic zone ...
GCATCGCGGATATACCTACGTACGGCAGAATCGGTCCATTCTCCGGTTCCATAACCATGAAAACGTAGATGCAGGAAGACAAGCTGGGAAACATCGTCGATGGTCTTCTTATCAAAACGAAGCTCCTTAAGGCGTTTTGAGGTCATCTTCGCCCCGACAACTTCATGATGGTGGAAAGAAACACCACCGCCCGGAATCAACTCTCTTGTACGCGGCTTACCAATATCGTGTAGTAGGGCAGCCAATCGAATCGTTAAATTAGGTCCGCCTAGTCGAACTTCCAAATTCATAGCCTGTTCTAAGACTGTAAGAGTATGTTCATAAACATCTTTGTGGTGATGGTGTTCGTCAATTTCTAATTTGAGTTGGGGCAATTCTGGTAAAAAGATTTGCGCCAATCCGGTTTCAACTAAAAGAATTAGACCAAGACGAGGATTTTTTGACATCAACGTCTTAGTGAATTCATCCCGGATACGTTCGGCAGAAATAATTGTGAGTCGCCCAGACATTTCATTTATCGCAGAAACTATTTCGGGGTCAACCGTGAATTCCAATTGACTCATAAAACGAGCAGCACGCATCATTCGTAACGGATCATCAGAAAAACTTGATGTGGCACTACCTGGGGTGCGCAAGATCTTTTTTGCTAAATCAGAAACCCCATCAAAGAGATCAATAAAGACTGGGGCATCACCAGTAAGTTCTAACGCCATTGCATTGATAGTGAAATCCCGCCTAACAAGATCGCCTTCTATCGAATTTCCAAAATCAACATCCGGGTTACGTGATTCTGAATCATACGTTTCACTTCTGTACGTAGTAACTTCAACAGTCGAGTCACCCTTCTTGGCAGCAACCGTGCCAAAGGCAGCGCCGGTTTCCCATAATGCATCTCCCCATTTCTTTAAAATCTTTGCAGAGTCTTCGGGATGCGCATCCGTCGTGAAATCAAGGTCGTTTCCTAAACGTCCAAGGATTGCATCGCGGACCGGGCCACCAACAAGTGCCAACTTAAAACCTGCGGCCTTATAGGCGGCGGCCAAGGTAGCAATGATGGGAGCACGTTCATCCAGAGCGGTCAGCGCTAACTGCGCCGCCAGCTCTCGGGGCGCCATGGGATTCGTGCTCTCAGTACTCACAATACGCAAGGCTAGAGCAGTACCCTTCTCTTATGACCCCGGCACCTGGTGCGGGTGGCGATGCGAAACGGAAAAAACGTCGGAAACGGCGTCCTGCGGGCCCACACTCACCTACCTCTACTTTAGTTTCGGCTCCAACCGAAACTACGCCTGCTGCTGTTAAAAAACCTCCCCTTAAGAAGCGTTCGGTCTACGCCAAGCGTGTTGATGAAGTGAGCGCTGGCGGATTAGTCATTGATGAAACCGGAACCAAGGGGCTCTTGATTGGCCGCAGGGACTTAAAAGATGCTACCCGCGAACGATTGTTGTGGTCACTTCCCAAAGGGCATATCGAAGCAGGTGAAACCCCCGAGCAAGCAGCGGTAAGAGAGGTTGCGGAGGAAACCGGCATCCAAAGTGAGATTGCTCGAGAACTTGGAGTTATTGACTTCTGGTTCATGGCCGGCGGAAAACGCATTCACAAAACAGTTCACCATTATTTATTTCGTGAAGTTGGTGGAGTCCTGGCACCACAAGTTAGTGAAGTTGATGACGTTGGATGGTTCCCAATAGAAGAGATTATAAGTTTGTTGGCCTACCCAGATGAAAAGAAGCTAATTGCAAAATCTGGTGACTTAAAAATATGAAGCGTCTAGCAGCGTCTTTGTTCTGTTTTCTATTTGTTACTATCTCCGCGCCACTCGCACAAGCTTCAAGCACAATCACCCTATCGGAGCCCACTAGTCATCAAATCGATGGGAAATTTATCGATGATGGCTTAGTGACATCACTGTCGGTGACCGGTCGATTAGGGAAGTTAGTTTTTTCACCGCCCCGTGGGTTGCGTACATGGGTCGTCGATCCGGCCTTAATTGAAGAAATTGTTGCAATCAGTAAAAACTTTATGATGACTAATGGCGCAAGTGGTGGTGGCCAAATTTTTGCCCAAACATGGTTAACTCAATTTCAAAATATTTCGTCAGGTGACACAATTCAAACAATGGCTTACGGAAACCCGTCTCGATATTGGATCAATAGATTCTCCCCGCACAATACGAATTACATTCTCTCTGTTTCGCAGACTATATTGGAAACCCTTTTAAATCGCCCAGTTCTGCCTTCAACCTCCTATCACAGTCAGAGTCATTTCTGGTTACCCGCATCCGAGATAAATTCAATTTCGATTGCTGCCAATAATTTTAATGATATTTCTGCTTATATGGACCCAAAAAAGATCGATGTATTTCGGTTAGGTTTGGTGAGGCTATTAAACCCAGGTTTGCTAGCCACGCGTCGTTCTTATTTAATTAAAGATCTAAGCAATACGGCTGATGAGCAAATGCACTTAATCCATTTAAGTTCCGGTAAATTCACCGTTACATCTGTGCATCAAAGCATTCCTATTACTCTCACAAATGATTTTCCAAATCCAGCAAAGATCAACTTGAGTGTCTTCCCTACAAATGCAAAGATCGAAGTGTCAGCACCGAGCCAGGAAACAATTCCTGCTAATTCAAAAATCCAGGTATTAATCCCAGTGACCGTTCTTACTTCGGGTTCTTCCGGCATCGCAGTTGAAATAACGACACCCGCTGGAAAAATACTTGGTGACCCAGTGATATTTCCCATCAAATTAACAGTAATAAGCCCCGTTGCCACTTGGATCACAACCGGCGCTGCAATTTTGGTCTTCTTTGCTGCAACGATTCAAAGTGTCAGACGGATTAGGAAGCGTCGGGCATGAGCGACAACTCAATAATGCGTTCATCAACCGTGATGGCAATTGGAACAATTGTTTCTAGAGTGACGGGTTTGATCCGTGGTTTACTGCTAGTCGCAGTTCTTGGAACAACATTGTTGGGGGATACTTATAACGTCGCAAACACGATGCCAAATATCTTGTACAACCTGATCATTGGTGGCGCGCTGACCGCAGTCTTTGTCCCACAGTTGGTGAGAGCAATCCGTGAGCCAGATGGTGGATCGGCTTTCATCTCTCGGCTGGTCACAGCAACATCTGTGGTACTTGGCGTACTTGTCGCTGTATCTGTCATTGCCGCCCCGGTATTAGTGCGGGTTTTTGCTGGTAGTTATGTGGGTCGGCCCGAGTTTCATCTAACACTGCTTTTTATGCGCTATTGCCTGCCTCAAATCTTTTTTATGGGGCTCTTTGCTTTATTGGGGCAGGTTGCAAATGCCAAAGGCAAATTCGGTCCGATGATGTGGGCTCCGGTCCTCAACAACTTAATAGTGATTGCTGTTTTTGCTTATTATCTGCACATTTCTAAGGGATGGTCTGTAGCAACAATTTCAGATTCACAGGCAACCCTGCTGGGCCTAGGTACCACTGCGGGATTTGTGTTCCAATTGCTCTTTTTAATTCCCGTAATACGTGCTACGAAAATCAAGATTCGCCCACGTTTTGATTGGCGTGACCCAGAAATTAAGAAATCTTTAAAGCTGGCTTCATGGACTTTGGCATTTACGGCGATATCTCAACTAAGTTATTTAGTCACTGTCAACCTTTCTACAAACGCTGCGGTACGTGCGCTAAAGGCCGGCGTTACAACTGGAGTTGGTTATACACCTTACGGAAATGCATTTCTTATCATGATGCTCCCACATTCAATTGTTACGATTTCTATAGTGACGGCCCTTCTACCAATGTTGTCGGCACATGCAATTGATAAGAAAGTTAAAGAGATGCATGACGAATTAGTTAAAGCGATTAGATTGGTCGGAATAATTACGGTCCCAAGCGCCATCGCATTCTTATTGTTTGGTCCGTTAATAACTCGGACTTTGTTCTTTGGTATTTCTAATAGCGACGCTCGATATCTCGGACTTGTTCTTGCCGGTTTCTCACTTGGGTTGATTCCACTGAGCGTTAACTTGATTGCACTCCGCGGGTTGAACGCATTTGAAAATGTGAAGTTACAAGTTTTGAGTAATGCGATTATGAATATCGGTGCGAGTGTGGCCTCATTACTCTTCGCTTTAATACTTCCAGCTAAATGGGTAACCGTAGGGTTGGCCGTCGCATTGTCTTTCAGCTATTACATTGGCGCATGGACAACGATTCGACTGCTCCATCGATATCGGATCGCAATTCACCTCGGTGAAGTTGTTGGCTTCTATAGCCGATTGGCCGGGATCTATGCCCTGATTGGGGTTCCGCTGTATCTGGTTGTTGGCCGTATCCCGGGTGGGAATAGCTTTAAGTTGCTCGTTGTTCTAGGTATTAGCGGTGTGGGGTATTTGGGGATAGCAAAAGTCTTCAAAATCACCGAAGTTGGCACGGCCTTCGCGCTCTTCTTAAAACCTAAAAATTCATTGTAAAAAGATAAGGTGACCACGTGAGCGAAAAAATATATGAACTCGTAATCGTAGGATCTGGACCAGCTGGCTATACCGCTGGCATCTATGCCGGACGTGCGCAGTTAGAACCGATTCTTTACGAGGGTTCAGTCACCGCAGGCGGTGCACTTATGAATACAACCGAGGTGGAGAACTTTCCAGGTTTCCCCGACGGTGTGATGGGTCCAGATCTTATGGATAACCTCAAAGCTCAATGTGAAAAGTTTGGAACCAAATTAGTACGCGATGACATTGTGGATATGAAGCTTGATGGTGAAATCAAAATTCTCACAGATGGCAGTGGAAACGTTCTTAAAGCGAAATCCGTTATTTTGGCAACCGGATCTGCTTACAAAGAAATTGGCCTAACCAATGAAAAACGATTAAGTGGCCGCGGAGTTTCTTGGTGTGCCACTTGCGATGGCTTCTTCTTCAGAGATCAAGAGATTGCAGTTGTGGGCGGTGGCGACTCTGCTATGGAAGAAGCTAACTTCCTGACACGCTTCGCTAAAAAGGTTGTGCTTATTCATCGTCGAGATTCACTACGTGCCTCTAAAATAATGGTTGACCGCGCAAAAGCGAATCCGAAGATCGAATTCTTATGGAACACCGAAGTCATCGATGTGCTTGGTGAAGATAAGATGACTGGATTAAAACTTCGAAACACGGTTGATGGATCAGAGAGTGAAAAACCATTTACTGGTTTATTTGTTGCGATCGGACATCTACCAAGAAGTGAACTAGTCAAGGGTCAAGTTGATCTTGACGCCGAAGGTTATGTGAAAGTAGATGGTCGTTCGACTCGCACAAACCTAACCGGAGTCTTTGCGTGTGGAGATTTGGTAGATCACACCTACCGTCAAGCGATCACCGCCGCAGGCACGGGGTGTGAAGCCGCCTTAGATGCTGAAAGATTTTTAGCCGGGCACTAGAATTACCACATTACATAAGGGAGAGAAGAGTCATGAGCAATACGTCACCAGTAACAGCCGCTACTTTCGACGAAGTAGTCCTTAAAAGCACCACCCCAGTACTTGTTGATTTCTGGGCTGAATGGTGTGGCCCATGTCGCGCTGTTGGACCTATTCTTGAAGAGATCGCTGCCGAGCATGGCGGGAAAATCAAGATCGTTAAACTCAATACCGACGAAGAGGCTTCGATTGCCATGAAGTATGGAATCACTTCCATCCCAACCATGAATGTTTTTGTTGGTGGCCAAGTGGTCAAGAGCATTGTGGGGGCAAAGCCAAAGCCTGCGCTGCTCAAAGATCTCGAAGCATATATTTAATAACTCACTCTTTAATTATCATGACGCCCGAACTCACCCTTGGTGACTCGGGCGATCGTGTTTTACAAGTAACAAATTATCTTCTTCGTTTGAATCTCCTATCCTCCGAAAGTGCCACTTTTGATGCAAAGGTAAGTAGCGCTGTAAAAGAATTCCAACAGTCACGTGGGTTAACAGTCACGGGTAATGTTGATGAGATAACACTTAGCTCTTTGGACGAAGCGAGATGGAAACTTGGAGATCGCGTTCTCTCCTTATCAAATCCGTATATGCGTGGCGATGATGTCGCGCACCTGCAAGCGCAGTTAATCGAAATGGGATTTAACTGTGGGCGAGTAGAAGGAATTTTTGGAACTGAAACCGAATTTGCGGTTATGGAATTTCAGAAGTCGGTGGGAATCAAAGTTGATGGTCGTTGTGGCCCCGCGACACTTATGTCATTAATGCGATTAATAAAAATTGTTTCTGGTGGCGCACCCATGCAACTACGTGACGCCGCAGCACGCGCCGACCGTGGACCAGCGCTGGCTGGAAAAATAATAGTTTTGGATCCCTCGGATTCGACTGATATTTTCGACTTAGTACAAAGATTAGAAGGCCGTTTGATTGCCTTGGGTGTCAATGTTTTTGTTACACGAAATACAACATCCCATCCCACTGAGTCGGAACGTATTAACATCTCCAATAAATCAGGCGCTGATTTAGTTATATCTTTGCATCAAGATAAATACCGCAACGAGAAAGCACATGGGGTTGCTACGTATTACTATGGCAGCGATTCTCATGGAGTTCACTCGATTGTCGGTGAACGTTTTGCGACTTTGGTACAACGCGAAATTTGCGCCAGGACAGACTTGCTCAATTGTCGTACTCATGCAAAGACCTGGGACTTGCTGCGGCTGACCAAATCTCCTACGGTCCGAATTGAGTTGGGGTTCGAGAGTAATCCGGGAGACTCTAAACGACTAGCTGACGCACAATTCCGTGAAACTGTCGTGGAATCACTCATGATTGCAATTCAACGTCTGTACTTAACCGCCGAAGATGACGCAAAAACTGGAACATTGAAGGTTTCGGATCTACGTAGGGCCGGTATTCGAAAATAATCCGCGACCATACCCTCTGTAGGTATGGCAGAATTGTGTGATGTCCAACGAGATCACCCGTTTTCGCACCGGTGCAGACCAAGAACTAAATAAGCGCTTTGCTAATCGTGCGGCACTGATGCAGGCGAGTGAAATCCGCGCTCTATTCGCGGTGGCTTCTCGCCCAGAAATTGTTTCTCTTGCTGGTGGTATGCCAAATCTTTCTGCTTTGCCGATGGAGATCATGGCTGATGTTGTCGACAAACTGATTAAAGAAAATGGCGCAGAAGCCTTGCAGTACGGAAGTGGCCAAGGACATCCGAAGCTGCGCGAGCAAATCTGTGATGTTATGGCACTGGAAGGAATCAAAGCCCATCCCGACGATGTCATTATCACCACTGGCTCACAGCAAGCCCTAGATCTAATCTCCCGTATTTTCATTAACCCAGGCGATGTAGTCCTAGTTGAAGCACCTTCATATGTTGGAGCGCTCGGGACATTCAAACAATACGAAGCCAATGTTGTGCATGTTGCTATGGATGACAATGGAATGGTGCCTGAAACATTACGTGCAGCGATTGCAACCGTCCGCAAATCTGGTCAAGAGATCAAGTTTTTATATTTGATCCCCAATTATCAAAATCCAGCTGGGGTGCTACTTAGTGCCGAGCGACGCGATGAGATCCTAGAAATTTGTGCATCTGAAAAAATTTTTATTGTTGAAGATAATCCTTATGGTCTTCTCGGATTCGAACGCCCATCACCAGATGCGATGCGTGCCAAAGATTCAGAGAACGTTATTTATCTGGGCTCCTTCTCTAAGACGATTGCGCCGGGGTTCCGAGTTGGTTGGGCGCTTGTCCCGCAATCTTTGAAAGAAAAATTAGTGATCGCTGCCGAAAGTTCTATCTTGTGTCCTTCTAATTTCACCCAACTTTCGATCAGTGGATATCTCGCTGATCAGCCTTGGCGCGACCAGATTGCTTCCTTTTGTAAATTGTATAAAGTCCGCCGAGACGCAATGTTGGAGAGTTTGGAAGCTCATTTCCCCGCTGGAGCTACATGGACAAAGCCAGAAGGTGGTTTTTATGTCTGGGTTACTCTGCCACCAGAAATTGATACAACTGCTCTGATGCCAAAGGCTATTGCAGCCAAAGTTGCTTATGTACCAGGTACGGCTTTTTATGCTGATGGTTTCGGAAGTTGGTCAATGCGTTTGGCATATTGCTACCCAACCCCCGAAAGAATTCGCGAAGGTGTCAAGGCGCTCGGTGGAGTTATTAAGACTGAATTGGAAAATCGAGGAATTAAATAAGTTTTGAGATTCTCTCTAAATCTTCTACATTCGCAAATTCGATGGTGATCTTGCCCTTCTGTTGGCCAAGTTCTACATTCACACGAGTATCTAGTTTGTTTCCCAACGCATCACCAATCTCTTTAAGACGTGGCGAGACATTTTTTATAATCTTAGGCTTCGAAGATTTTGTCTTACCAGGGTTCATCGCAACAATCTCTTCCACTGCCCGGACACTTAAGCCTTCGGCGACAATTCTATTGGCGAGTTTTTCTATCTCTTCGCCATCAACGATTGTTAGCAACGCGCGAGCATGCCCCGCAGACAAGACTCCCGCCGCAACTTTGCGTTGTACTGATGCTGGTAGGTTTAAAAGCCGTAGCGTATTTGTTATCGCCGGCCTGGACTTACCTACTTTGATTGCTAATTCTTCGTGGGTATATCCAAAATCATTAAGGAGATTCTGATACGCGGCGCCTTCTTCGAGTGGATTTAATTGGCTGCGGTGAATGTTTTCCAATAAAGCTTCTCGTAGCATTTCATTATCTTGCGATGCCCTAAGAATTACAGGAATTGTTTTAAGTCCAGCAATCTTTGATGCGCGTAATCTGCGCTCGCCCATAATAAGTTCGTAGCGACCATTACCAACTTCACGAACAACTGGTGGTTGCATTACACCGACTTCTTTTATCGACGCAGCAAGTTCGGCTAAAGATTCTTCATCAAAATAAGTGCGTGGTTGTTTGCTGTTAGGAATAATTGCATTGATATCTACTTCAAGGGCAACGCCGGCAACAACACCAGAATTGTTTGTTACTTCACCAATAGTTGTCGTGGGAATTAATTCATCAAGTCCTCGACCAAGTCCGCCTTTACGTGTTGCCATTATGCTGCCGAACCTCTTCTCGCGATCTCTCGCGCTGCTCCCATATATGCAATAGCACCAGGTGATGATGCGTCATATGTCATTACGGTTTGATTAAATGATGGTGCTTCAGAAACACGCACGGCCCGTGGGATTGGAATATCAATTAATTCATTAGGGAAATGGCGTCGCACATCATCTGCAACATCGTTGGCTAATCGAGTTCTGGAATCAAACATTGTTAATAAAATAGTGCTTACACGCACCTTTGGATTCAACGCTTTTTGGATCTTGAGAAGTGTTTCCATTAATAAAGAAATTCCTTCAAGTGAGTAATACTCGCATTGAATCGGAACCAGAACTTCTTCTGCGGCGGTAAGTGCATTAATGGTGAGTAGGCCAAGACTTGGCGGACAATCAATAATTACATAATCCAAACGATCACCAGCCTCTTCGCGTTCTTGTAAGTATGTAAGTAGGGCGCCTTTCAAAATACTTTCGCGTGCAACATAGGTAACAAGTGCGATCTCTGCGCCGGCTAATTCGCGGTTCGCTGGTGCGCATTCAAGATGAGGAAAACCGGATACTTTTTGAATCGTTTCGCGCAACGGTGTCTCATCGACCAGTACTTCGTACATTCCCGGGAGTTTGCTTCGATCCACCCCAAGAGCAGTACATGCATTGCCTTGAGGGTCTAAATCGATCACCAAAACCTTAAGTCCGCCCATTGCCAATGCTGCCGCTACATTGACCGCAGAGGTCGTTTTACCTACCCCACCCTTTTGGTTGGCTACGGTAAAAATACGGGTTTTTATAGGAGTGGGCATCGGTTCTTTGAGGCGGCGCACCCCGATGACTTTCTTGCGGTTAGAGGCAGATGTTTCACGTGAATCATTGGTCGCCTCGGTGCTCATAGGGCTATCTAAGCAGTCTTTCGGACCTCAATAACCCGTGCAAGGTCAAAATTTGGAAGTTCTATCAGGTGCAGTGATGTAATGGAGTGTTTTTTGGCTTCGGTTGAGTCAATTTCAACCTGCGCGTTCTCCCCTTTCATCGCAAGTAGAGCGCCACCAGCCTTTACGAGATGCCAGCTTATGGTTAAAAGTTTCGGAAGGGGGGCAACTGCTCTGGCGGTTACGACTTCAAAGCTCTTTTTAATCGATTCTGACTTGCCCCTCATGACAGTTATGGGGAGGTCAAGCTCTGTGATGACTTCATTAAGGAAATCGATACGGCGTTGAAGAGGTTCGATAAGTGTTACCTCAAGATCCGGGCGGGCGAGGGCAATAACAATGCCGGGAAGTCCTGCCCCGGAGCCGATATCTACGACCTTTACCCCTTGTGGAATTAAAGTCGTCACTGGTAAACAGTTAGCTATATGGCGATCCCAAATTCGATCGCCCTCTTTAGGTCCAACCAGTCCGCGCTCAATTCCCCAAGTTTGGAGGATTGTGGCATAGCGATCAGCCTTACCTTTGTTCTCTTTGAAGTACTCCGCTAGGAGTGTTTCACGTGAAACGGTCAAGCGGGTAGGACTACCACGCAGCGGTTTGGCTCTTCTCCTTCAGATTCGCTGGTTAGGCCAATCTCTTGGATAGTGTCATGGATGACTTTACGCTCAAAGGCATTCATTGGCTTCAATTTGATCTGCTCGCCAGTCGACTTGACCTCGTCGGCGATCTCGTGTGCCAGCTTCGTGAGTTCAGTCTTTTTAGCGCTACGGAAATTATCAATATCAAGCATGAGCCTTGAACGCTCACCCAGGGAAGTTTGGACCGCAAGGCGGGTCAGCTCTTGTAGAGCGTCGAGCACTTCGCCACTATCCCCAACTAGGTGACCCAAAGCGCCTCCAGCGATTGCCAATGAAGCACGGTCGTTTTCGACATCGATATCGATATCTCCATCAAGATCGGCAATGTCAAGCAGCCCCTCAAGATAGTCCGCAGCCACATCACCCTCTTCTTCGAGGCGGGATATGAGTGACTTTTTAGGAGCCTCTATCTCTTCGTCCTTAATTACCTCTATATCTGTCATCGCACTACCTTTCTGTCGGATTTAAACCTTTTGTCATACTTTGTGGTGATTTAAATGTTATTTACGGGGTTTCTTCTTTTTTGGCTGTTGGCGCTGACGGCTTTGTTGCGCCTCTTTTTCAGCTTTCTCTGCCGCTTCTCGGTTCGATTCAGTCATGCCCTCTGGGTTTTGTGAAATCACACCAGATGTAGCACGTTTGCGTTGCAACTCTTCGTACGCAGGAGAACCTGGTGTTGGATTTCTTTTGATCACGTAGTACTGCTGACCAAATGTCCATAAGTTTGTTGTCGACCAATAAATTAAAACACCGATCGGGAAATTAACACCTGATACCGCAAAAATAACTGGGAAAACATACAGCATGATTTTTTGTTGTTGCGCCATCATGTTATTCGATGAGTCCATCTTTGGCATTCCTTTGACCATCAACTGACGTTGTGTAGAGAACGTAGTTGCGGACATAAATACAATCAGACAGATTGTCACAATTTTTGTTGTAGCGCTTGGAAGAATTGGATGGCTGAGGAAACTATTTGCGATTGGCGCACCTAAGAATTTAGCATCATGAGCTGTTGATAATAAAGCTGGCGTTAAAATATTTGGCACATAAGAAGTGTTGTGTGCAACGCCACTAAGGACCCGAAATAGTGCGAAGAAGATAGGTGCTTGTGCAAGCAATGGTAGACAAGAAGCAAGTGGGTTTGTCTTATGCTCTTTGTAAAGCTTCATCATCTCTTCGGATTGTTTCTGTCGATCATCTTTGTGTTTCTTTTGAATCTCTTTCATCTTTGGCTGAAGCGCAGTCATTGCTCTCTGTGATTTTATTTGCTTCACAAAAAGAGGGATAAGAACAACACGGATCAAAACCACAAGCAATACGATCGACAAGGTCCACTTGAGCGATTCGTGAGAGCTCTTGCCAAGAATCAAGCCCAGCAATGTATGGAAGGTGACCATAACCCAGGAAACAGCGAAATATAATGGGTGCAGGATCGAATTCATTAAAGTGCTCCTTTTAGATTTTTATATTCAATTCTTTTGCCGCCAACATAATCAACACCACCGTGTGACCATGGATTGCAACGCAAGATTCGCCAAGCGCCCATCGCTAGCCCTTTGAGACCAAACTCATTGATGGCGTCGATTGTGTATTGAGAGCATGATGGAAAATATTTACACCGGGGGGCTATATTGGAAGAAATAAGTTTCTGCCATAAGTAAATTGGTGCCGTTAATACTTTCTTCATTTCTTAGTGCTCGGCCGTTTGGTAATTTTTGTCATAAGCTCCACCAAATCAGAGCGATAGTCGTCGGTATTTTTTAAAACTCGGATAACAATTTGAGTGTGTGGTGGTAATGAAGCAATGTGTTCTGCAACAGCGTGGCGTAATTGGCGAGCGATACGGTGACGTGTTACTGATCCACCAACACTCTTATTAATAATTAGCCCAACTTGGGGGGTGCGTGGCAATTCGGCATGCGTAAGAAAGTAGATGACTAAAAGTGGTGAGGTTGCTCGATGCCCGGTTTTAGTAGTTCTAGAAAAATCCTGGCCTCGGCGCATTCGATTCGATGCAGGGAGCACGAGTTATGCGGAGATGCGGGTGCGACCTTTAGCGCGGCGTGACGAAAGAACTGATCGTCCACCACGGGTGGCCATGCGGGCGCGGAAGCCATGCTTCTTGGCGCGACGGCGGTTGTTAGGTTGGTAGGTGCGCTTACTCATAATGTCCTCATTTTCTCCTAGCTCGGTTTTTTAGGGATGGCACCAGCTAGGGCCACAGCGGAAGGGCAAGGTTAACCGAATTGGTGTGGATAAACCACTTGCGCTTTTCTCCACAGCCGTCTACGTTCGCCCTCTATCCACAGGTTAGAAGGCTCTTCACCCTAAAGGTGGGGTTTAGACCACAGGCTGTGGATAACCTTGGGGATAACCCACCAATAGCCACCAAAGTGGCTGGGATAAATAGAGGCACATTATGGCTTTGTTGGAAGAAGTGGATCTAACGACTCTTTGGAGTCTAGTTATAGAGGCGATGGCTTCTGAATCTCCGCAGCACCGCGCGTTTTTAGCGTTAACAAAACCGCTTGGGTTGTTACAAGGCGATGGCGGGGCAACTCTTCTACTAAATACTCCTAATCAATTCGCAAAAGATTTCCTAGAGCTTCGAGTTAAATCCGCCTTGAATGAAATTCTCACAAATCAACTTGGTCAAAAAATAAATATCGCTGTGACTGTGGATGAAAATTTAGAAGTTGAAGGATCTGTTGAAGATCTTATTGATGACACAGTTCCAGAAGTTCAACAACGCATTGGTACTGGTCGCGATTTAGATAACAAGCAACCGTTAGAACAGTCACAATTAAACCCTCGGTATATTTTTGAAACTTTTGTTATTGGTGCATCTAACCGGTTTGCTCACGCGGCAGCTGTTGCTGTAGCGGAAGCGCCAGCAAAAGCTTATAATCCACTTTTTATTTATGGTGAATCAGGGTTGGGTAAAACCCACCTCCTGCACGCTATTGGGGCTTATGCAAAAGAGTTGTATGGATCGGTACGAGTTCGTTACGTCTCCTCTGAAGAATTTACCAACGATTTCATCAACTCTATCCGTGATGACAAGGCTTCAGTTTTCCAGCGCCGTTATCGCGACTTAGATGTTTTGTTAGTTGATGACATTCAATTTTTAGAAAACAAAGAGCGGACCCAAGAAGAGTTCTTCCATACTTTTAACACTTTATATAATGCCAACAAACAGATAGTAATTTCTAGTGATCGACCTCCAAAACAACTTACAACTTTGGAAGATCGGTTACGCAGCCGATTTGAGTGGGGGTTAATTACTGACATTCAACCACCAGAACTTGAAACACGTATTGCGATTCTTCGTAAAAAGGCCGCCCAAGACAAACTCAATGCTCCTGATGATGTTTTGGAATATATTGCTTCAAAAATTTCTTCTAATATTCGTGAGTTGGAAGGTGCGTTGATCCGTGTCACCGCTTTCGCTTCCCTTAACCGTCAACCGGTTGATATGGGGTTAGCGGAGATTGTCCTTAAAGATTTGATACCTGACCAAGCTGGGCCAGAGATCACATCATCAACAATCATGGCTCAGACAGCCTCGTATTTCAGCCTTACCCTTGAGGATTTATGCGGCACTAACCGCAGTCGGGTTTTGGTTAACGCCCGCCAAATAGCCATGTATTTGTGCCGGGAATTAACCGAGTTGTCTTTACCGAAAATCGGCCAGACTTTTGGGGGGCGTGATCACACGACTGTTATGCACGCCGATCGGAAGATTCGCCAATTGATGGCTGAAAGACGTTCGATTTATAACCAGGTTACAGAGTTGACCAACAGGATCAAGCTCCAATCTAAAAACTAACCCCAGTTGTGGGTAAGTTGTGGATAATTGTGGATAATCGGTACTTTTTTGTGGGGAAAGTGGGGGAAAAGAGGCTTTAAGCGGAGAAGTTGGGGGATTTATAAAGGTTCTCCACACAGTTACCCACAGCTGTAGAGAAGGTTTCTTCGAGGCTGACCAGCACTTTTAGGGTTATCCACAGAGAAACCCTCTGGTTACTACGGATAACTTTATATATAAGAAAATCGGGGTATAAAGGAACTTGTGGCTCCGTCGGCACCTAACTCTAGACTCAAGGTATTAAGGTATTACGAAGGGTAGAAAATGAAGTTTATTGTTGAACCTACCGAGTTGGTAGATGCCGTTAATTGGGTTGCCCGCAGCCTTTCCTCACGGCCGATCAAACCGGAGCTTTTAGGGATCATGATCGATGTCGATACCTCCATCACTCTCACAGGTTCAGATTTAGAAACATCTACTAAAGCAATCCTTAAAGCAGACATCAGCACCAAAGGAAAAGTTTTGGTTCCTGGGCGATTACTAGCAGAGATTGCACGCTCACTCCCCAACAAACCTATTACTTTTAACTTAGATGGCACTCGAGTGTTAGTAACCGCCGGCGCCGCGAAATTTACCCTTCCAACACTTTCAGTAAGTGAGTACCCAAACCTCCCAGAACTCCCCGAAACCGCTGGTGTTATCCCTAGTGATGTCTTCGCTAACGCCGTAAACCAAGTAGCGATCGCAGCCGGAAAAGATGACTCTTTACCAACACTAACCGGTGTCCATATTGAGATAAATAAAAACACAATTGTTTTAGCGGCAACCGACCGTTATCGCCTAGCGGTTCGTGAGCTCAACTGGCAAGCAAAAACCCCCGACATTGAAATTAATACACTGGTTCGCGCCCGCACACTTTCCGATGCTGCTAAATCACTGACAGTACATTCACAAGTCACCCTGGCATTATCACAATCAACATCTAATGAAAAACTTATTGGTTTCTTGTCAGAGTTAAAAACAATGACATCACGCACTCTTGATGGCGTCTTCCCACCGTTTAAACATTTACTACCATCGGAATCAATCGCTCAAGCAACTATAGAAGTAGCACCATTTTTAGATTCTGTCCGCCGAGTCGCGCTAGTTACCGACAAAACAGTCCCTCTACGTTTAATTTTCTCTGGAAAAACTCTACAACTTGAAGCCGGTGCTGGTGAAGACGCCCAAGCAACAGAAGAATTAGATATTGTTTATAATGGCGAAGAAATTAATATCGCTTTTAACCCTCAATACCTCACAGATGGATTACAAGCCATAGGCACACCGTTCGTACAAATAGATTTTACCGGGGCTAGTAAACCCGCAGTATTAAGTGGTAAACATGAAGCTAATGGGGTAAAAGACGCGAGTTATAAATACTTACTTATGCCTATGCGTTACAGCGCTTAATTGGTGTGTACCTTTCACATTTATCGCTAACGAACTTCCGTTCATATAGCGAATTAGATATATCTTTTAGTAAAGGTATTTCTATTTTTATTGGCCGTAATGGCGAAGGCAAGACAAATATCGTGGAATCAATTCTTTATTTAGCCTTCCAATCTTCACACAGAGCTGCCGGCGATCAATCCTTGGTTAAACTTGGTCAGACATCTGCTTATGTAAGGGCAAAAATTCAACAACCAGACCGAGAAGTTCTGCTCGAACTAGAAATCAACGCCGACAAAGCGAACCGTGCGCGTATTAACCAAAACCCTGTTCGCAGCCAGAAAGAATTATTTGGTTTAACCCAATGTGTTTATTTTTCTCCAGAAGATTTGGATTTGGTTCGAGGAGATCCATCTGAACGACGCCGATTTATTGACCAACTACTTACCTTAAAATCCCCCCGTTTAGCCGGTGTAATTTCAGACTATGAAAGAGCTGTCCGCCAACGCAACTCACAACTAAAAACCCGCGCCAGTTATTCATCTTTAGAATCATGGGATCAACAAGTCGCACAATTAGGCGGAGAAATAATTGCCGCACGGCTCACATTACTAAACGAGTTCGAACCACTATTCACAGAAGTTTATTCAGAGATCTCGCCAGAGAAACCAGCCCATATTGCTTACAAAAGTTCGATAGAGAACCCATCTGTAAACCCAGATGAAAACACCCAAATAATTCTGACAAAAATGGCAGATATCAAAAGCCAAGAAATAGATCGTGGTTTAACCTTGGTTGGACCCCACCGTGATGATTTATTATTACAACTAGGTGACCATTTGGTAAAAGGCTATGCCTCACACGGAGAATCTTGGTCAATTGCGCTGTCGCTTAAATTAGCTGGTTATCAAATGCTGCAAAACGAGGGAAGTTCCCCCATTTTAATTTTAGATGATGTTTTCTCTGAACTCGATGAAGAGCGCAGGACTCAATTAATCACACTTGCTAATACCGCAGAGCAAACCTTCATCACTGTGGCAGTAGAAAGCGACCTTCCCCAAGAACTGTCTGGGGCCACTTTCCATGTGAAGAGTGGAATCGTTAAGGTAAAAGTATGAAAGCGGACCTAGCCCGGGATCTTTATAAAACCTGGCGTAGCAACACCCGAAAAAATAAGAACGGAGCAGCCACAGAGCCGGTTCGAGAAAAAGTTGATGACCCACAACCCATTAATTCACTTCTTTCAGAGCTAGTTTCAAATCGGGATTGGCGCCAAGGAATAGCAGAAGGAACCCTCTTCACTGATTGGATGCTTGTTGTTGGTCCTGATATTGGAGCCCACACGACACCAATCTCGTTAGTGGACGGCCTATTAACAATCCAAACCTCATCTTCCGCATGGGCGACCCAATTGACGTTAATCGCACCTCAACTCTTAAAAACCATCTCAAGTTCGGCGCCCGGGGCGCTGGTTGAAGAAATTGCCGTGATTGGCCCAGGGGCTCCAAGTTGGAAAAAAGGCATCCGGACGATCCGAAATGCGCGGGGTCCTAGGGATACCTACGGCTAAGAGTCAAAAGCCCCCCAAAAGTAGACCTGCGCCTTTTTACGGCTGGTTCTAGCGTCGGTTTAAGACTAGGATTCGAGGTCGGAGAGGGCGTATTCGCCCCAGGTTTGGTTTTAGGTAGGGGGTGGGTTCTGTGGCTGAGAAATCTTATGACGCCAGCGCGATCACCGTCCTAGAAGGCCTAGATGCCGTCCGTAAGCGCCCAGGAATGTATATCGGTTCCACTGGAGAGCGAGGACTTCACCACCTGGTCTACGAGGTCGTCGACAACTCAGTAGATGAAGCGCTCGCTGGCTACTGCTCTGAGATCAACGTGACCTTATTGGCTGATGGTGGTGTGAAAGTAGTAGATAACGGTCGAGGCATTCCTGTTGATCTACACCCCATCGAAAAACGCCCAGCTCTAGAAATCGTCCTCACAGTTTTACACGCCGGCGGAAAATTTGGAGACGGTGGTTATTCGGTCTCTGGCGGGCTACATGGTGTTGGTATTTCTGTAGTTAATGCACTCTCATCAGATCTTGCTGTCGAAGTTATGCGTGATGGGTTCCATTGGTATCAAGAATATAAATTAGGAGTTCCACAACAACCTGTCCGCAAGGGCGATCCAGTAACTTCACATGGAACCACTGTCACATTCTGGCCATCTGTAGAAATTTTTGAAACCACAGACTTTTCCTTCGAAACCCTTTCGGCACGATTCCGCGAAATGGCATTTCTTAACAAAGGTTTAACACTAACCCTGACAGATGAACGGCCGGGCCGGGTAGATGAAACTGGAAATGTATTAAGCGCTACTTACCATTATGAAGGCGGCATCATTGATTTCGTCCGCCACCTTAATCTTTCTAAAGGTGAACAACACAAAACTATTATTGATATCTCTGCCGAAGATAAAGTACATAAGATGTCGCTAGAAATTGCAATGCAATGGAACACTGGATTCTCTGAAAGTGTTTATACATTCGCTAATACGATTAATACTCAAGAAGGTGGAACCCACGAGGAAGGTTTCCGAACAGCTCTCACAACAATTGTTAATAAGTTCGGCGAAGAGTGGGGATTTATTCGCAAGAAAGAAGATCGGCTAACCGGCGATGATGTCCGCGAAGGACTAACCGCAATTATTTCTATCAAAATAGGTGAACCACAATTCGAAGGTCAAACAAAGACCAAACTTGGCAACACCGAAGCCAAATCATTTACCCAAAAAGCTATGAACGAATTTTTAACAGCTTGGTTCGAAAAAAATCCTGGCGAAGGAAAAGATATTGTTCGCAAAAGTATCGATGCGGCTTCAGCCCGAGTCGCAGCGCGTAAAGCGCGTGATTTAAGCCGTTCACGTAAAGGCTTGCTAGAAGGCCGTGGCATGCCCGGCAAGTTGGCGGACTGTCAATGGACCGAACCAGAGAAGTGCGAACTTTATATTGTCGAAGGTGACTCTGCTGGTGGTTCTACCAAAGGCGGAAGAGATTCGCGATATCAAGCAGTTCTTCCGATCCGAGGAAAAATTTTGAATGTTGAGAAAGCGCGTATTGACCGCGTACTTCAAAATAACGAAGTACAAGCACTAATTACAGCTCTTGGTACCGGAATCCATGACGAGTTTGATGTTGCAAAATTACGTTACCACAAAATTATTTTGATGGCCGATGCTGACGTCGACGGCCAACATATCCGCACACTTCTTTTGACACTCCTTTTCCGCTTTATGCGCCCATTGATCGAGAACGGCTTCGTTTATCTTGCGCAACCACCACTGTATAAATTGAAGTGGGGCGGTAGAGAACCTGTGCAGTACGCATTTAGTGATCGCGAACGAGATGGTTTCATCAAGATTGGATTAGAAGCCGGCAAGCGCCTTCCAAAAGAAGATGGAATTCAACGCTTCAAAGGTCTCGGAGAAATGCCGGCCAAAGAGTTGTGGGATACAACCATGGATCCAACTCATCGTATTTTGACTCAAGTGACCTTAGATGACGCCGCCGCAGCGGACAATTTATTCTCTGTGCTCATGGGAGAAGATGTAGATCTTCGCCGCAGCTTTATTCAACGTAACGCCAAAGACGTTCGATTCTTGGATATCTAATGGAAGATCGTTTTCAAGAGGGTATGGAAGGCTCGAAGATCGAGACAGTTGATCTTCAAGTCGAAATGGCGCGAAGCTATCTTGATTATGCGATGTCCGTCATTGTTGGACGCGCACTTCCCGATGTCCGTGATGGTTTAAAACCAGTTCATCGCCGCGTTCTGTATGCCATGTTTGACGCGGGCTATCGCCCAGACAAGGGTTATTACAAATCTTCTCGTATTGTTGGTGACGTCATGGGTAATTACCACCCACATGGCGACGGAGCTATTTATGACGCCGTGGTGCGTTTGGCTCAATTCTGGTCACTTCGTTACCCATTAATCGATGGCAATGGAAACTTCGGTTCCCCTGGCAACGATCCGGCCGCGGCCATGCGTTACACCGAGGCAAAACTCGATCCGCTAGCCATGGAAATGATGCGCGATATCGATGAAGACACCGTCAACTTCATCCCGAATTACGATGGCCGTTCACAAGAGCCAACCGTTTTACCTTCGCGTTTCCCAAATTTATTAGTGAATGGCTCTGCCGGTATCGCAGTGGGAATGGCCACAAATATCCCACCACACAATTTGAGTGAAATAATTGAAGCCACTGCATGGGCATTGGACCACCCAGATGCAAGCGCTGAAGAAACCCTCGCAAAGTTAATGACAATTGTTAAAGGCCCAGATTTCCCTACAAAGGCGCTGATTGTTGGACGCCAAGGAATCGAAGATGCTTACCGGACCGGGCGTGGATCAATCATCATGCGCGCTGTTGTAGAAATCGAAGAGATTAACAAGCGAACATGTCTAGTTGTCACCGAACTTCCTTATCAAGTAAATCCAGATAACTTAGCTTTGAAAATTGCTGAACTCGTTAAAGATGGACGTATCAAAGGTATTGCAGACGTTCGTGATGAAGGAAATGAACGTCTAGGACAACGGTTGGTAATTGTCCTTAGAAATGATGCGACCCCCAAAGTTGTATTAAACAATCTTTACAAGCAGACACAATTACAAGATTCTTTTGGTGCCAACATGTTGGCGCTGGTAGATGGCGTCCCTCGCACACTTCGGCTTGATGAATTTATTCGTTATTACATTGAACACCAAGTAGAAGTAATTGTCCGCCGCACAAAATTCCGGTTAGGAGAACGCGAACGACGTGCGCATATTTTGCAAGGGTACCTCAAGGCCCTTGATGCCCTCGATGCAGTAATTGCTTTGATCCGAGCATCTACCACCCCAGAAGAAGCCCGCACCGGCTTGATGAAGCTTTTAGAGGTTGATGAGATTCAAGCGAACGCAATTTTGGATATGCAACTGCGCCGTATCGCGGCACTAGAACGCCAGAAGATCAACGACGAATACGACGGTTTGATGGCAGATATCGTGATTCTGAACGAGATTTTGGCCAGCGAGGCAAAGCAACGAGAGATCATCAAAACCGAACTCGTAGAACTTGGTGCCAAATATGGAGATGGTCGCCGCACTCAAATCATTCTTGCCGAATCAGATCTATCAGTCGAAGATTTAATTCCAGATCAAGAAGTTGTTGTAACTATTACACGTAGTGGTTATTCCAAACGCACCAAGGCAGAGCTATATAGAGCTCAACGCCGCGGCGGTAAAGGTGTTAAAGGCGCTGCGCTTAAGCAAGATGATTTAGTAGACCATTTCTTTACCGCAAGCACACACGACTGGTTGTTGTTTATTACAAACAAAGGCCGGGCATACCGCGCAAAGGTTCACGAATTACCAGATGCTGGCCGCGATGCACGCGGACAACACGTCGCAAATTTGCTGGCATTTAAACCCGATGAATCTATTGCTCAAGTAATAGCTCTACGCGATTACACCGATGGTCAATATTTGGTTATTGCAACAAAATCAGGAATGGTTAAAAAATCACCAATGAGCGAATATGACTCCCCACGAGCTGGTGGTTTGATTGCTATCAACCTTAAAGAATCTGATGAAGTGGTTTCTGCGGCGCTTGTGACCAACAAGGATGAAATTTTGTTGGTAAGCCAACAAGGGATGTCATTACGTTTCTTAGCTAATGATGAATCTATCCGGGCGATGGGCAGGTCAACATCAGGTGTCATTGGAATGAAATTCCGAAAAGATGATCAGCTCCTTACAATGGCGACGATCTCTGGAATGTCAGAAGATCAATATGTATTTACAGCGACAGATGGCGGATATGCCAAAAGAACTCCCCTTGCGGAATACCGCGAACAGGCGCGTGGTGGTCTTGGGGTTAAGGCTGCAAAGATCGATGAGAATTCTCGCGGGGTTTTGGTGGGCGCAATGATTGTTCAACCAACAGATGAGATTCTTGCAATTACCTCTGGTGGAGTTGTGATGAGAACCGCTGTCTCAGAAATTCGCGAAACTAGCCGCGATACTTTAGGAGTTCGACTCGTGAATTTGGATGCAGGTACTTCTGTGGTTTCAATTACGCAGGTAAAAGACGCGCTGGATGTACAAATGGAGGCGTCAACATAACCGTCAACATAACCGTCAACAGGGGCATAAAGAGTGATTTTGGGCTGAACCGCTTTGTCGGGTAGCCTCGGTCACTCACTGCAATAAACAAATAGAACGGGCCTGTAGCTCAGCTTGGTTAGAGCGCTTCCCTGATAAGGAAGAGGTCGGAGGTTCAAGTCCTCCCAGGCCCACCAGTACCTTTTAGGTACTCCCGTTAGATTTCCTTGCCTCGCCCACTTCGGATAGGGTTCGGATTCTGTAGTTCGGGGCCTTAGCTCAATTGGTAGAGCGCCTGCTTTGCAAGCAGGAGGTCAGGAGTTCGATCCTCCTAGGCTCCACTTCATTACATATGCATTTCATCCACCCAGAACATCTAGCGGAGGCCACTCAATGACAACAGCAACCCTTCACACCACCAAAGGCGACATCAACATCGAGCTCTTTGATAACCATGTGCCTAAGACTGTTAAGAACTTCACCGACCTTGCCGGTAAAAATTTCTATAACGGAACGATTTTTCACCGCGTTATTGCTGGCTTCATGATTCAAGGCGGATGCCCACAAGGCACCGGAACCGGCGGACCTGGTTATAAGTTTGAAGATGAATTCCACGGAGAACTTTCATTCGACCGCCCATATTTGTTGGCTATGGCCAACTCTGGACCAAACACAAACGGTTCACAATTTTTTATTACCGCAGCACCAACAACCTGGTTAAACCGCAAACATTCAATCTTTGGCGAAGTCACTGATGAAGCTTCTCGCAAGGTTGTTGATTCAATCGAAACAACAAAGACTGGTGCGATGGATCGTCCAGCGGAAGCGATCACGATTAATTCTGTAACTATCACCGAATAATTTTATGAAGCTGAAGAATTCGCTGACAACACTCTTCATAGTTGTTATCAGCGGTTTCTTCATCATTGCCAACTACGCGCCAACTGTTACCTGGGGTGGTTTGGGCTTACAAGAAAATCTGCTTTTAATAAACAAGGCCATCTTTCCTGATAACCAACTCCATGGTGTATTCGCTGGTGAGTGGTATCGCGTCTTCACTGTTGTCCTTACGCACGCAGGTTGGTTTCACCTTGCCTCCAACATGTTGGTCTTCTTCCAACTTGGAAATATTGCTGAGCAGTATTACGGAAAGGCTCGCTACGGAATTATTTTGCTCGCCTCTGCGGCAGCGGCATCGTTCTCCTGTCTCTACTTAGATCCGGTAAATCAACCATCTGTAGGTGCATCTGGAATGATCTTTGGGCTCTTTGGCGTAATGCTGGTTGCCGGGAAAAAAATGGGCGTCGACTACAAACAGGTTGTTGGATTACTCGTGCTCAATATTGTCTTTAGTTTTGTTCCAGGAGTTGACTGGCATGCCCACGCAGGTGGTCTAGTCGGTGGCTTGGTAGCAGGATTTTTACTTCAATTTACAAGACCGAAGCCAAAATCAACATATAGTTATTAATTACCTACGCGAAGGTGTAAAGATTTCTCCGGTAAAACTTTCAGAGATTGCAGATCGCGCAGATGCCAAATCAGGCAATAATCCAGCGGCAATAACCTGAACGGCGATATTCCCATATAAAGTCGCTTCAACCGGACCAGATTTAACAGGCACCCCACAAATATTTGCAGTTAGTTGGTTGAGCAATCTAATTTGAGATCCACCACCCAAAATATGAATTGTATTTATGCGCTTGCCACTAATCTCCATAATACGGTCAAGCGTCTCCTTGTAGGCGACCGCTAGGCTCTGCAAAATACATAAAGTGAATTCTGCAGGAGTTTTTGGAGGTTGTAACTTTCTTGTTGTACACCATTCTTGAATTCGTTGCGGCATATTGCCAGGTGCAAGGAAGATTGGATCATTAGGATCAATCGTTGTGTGAAAAGGCTTATGAGATTCGGCAAGGCTCAGTAATTCGGGAATCGTAAAAACACGACCCTCCTCATGCCAAGTACGACGGCACTCTTCAAGTAACCACATTCCGGTGACATTCTTTAAAAGTCTGACCGTCCCCGCTGCGCCAAGTTCATTCGTTAGGTTTGCTTCTTGAGCGGCCTTATTAGTAAGTGGTGCATCAATTTCGACTCCAACCAAGGACCAAGTTCCGCTGGAAATATACCCTTCAGAATTTGTATCAACTAAAGGTGTGCCGGCGACAGCGCTGGCGGTGTCATGGGAGGCCGTGGCAACAACTTTCAAACCATCAAGACCAGGGTGACCTGTCACTATTCCAACATAAGAGCCCGGTTCATGTAATTTGGTAAATAAAGAGCGCTTAAATCCCAGCTCAGAAATAAGGGTTTCATCCCACATACGCGAAGCTGTATTCAATAATTGAGTGGTCGATGCGTTAGTGATTTCTGTGGATTTAACTCCAGTGAGCAGATAATTGATCAAATCTGGCAACAATAAGAATTCGTCTGCAGAATTGTAGGCAGAGCTACCCTTAGCAGAAGCCAACTGATAGATAGTGTTGAAGGGAAGGAATTGAATACCTGTAGCTTCATAAATTGCTGCTTTTCCTAAGCGGGCTAAGGTTTCTGGATAACTCTTTTCGGTTCGAGAATCCCTATAGGAGACCACAGGCTCTATCAATTCACCTTGTGCATCAATAAATCCGTAATCTACCGCCCATGAATCAATAGCAATTGATGTCGGGTCAGATTTGGCTTTAGCGACGGTGATTCCCGTGATTACCTCTTGGTATATATGTTTCCAATCCCAACATCTAGTTCCCGCAATTGTTATGACTTCATGAGTAAATCTATGCGCGATTTCTAGCGTGATGGCCTTGCCATCGAATCGACCAATGGCCACCCGACCGCTGGTCGCACCTAAGTCAACTGCTAGAAAGTCGGCCACGATTACCTTAAGAAAGCTGCTGCAACGCCACCATCAACTGGAATATGTAGTCCCGTAGTTAAAGGTAGTTCGGAACTTGCGAGGACAAATACCGCAGCGGCAATGTTCTCGGGCAAGACTTCTCTCTTCAAGATTGTGCGCTGGGCATAGTATTCACCGAGCTTCTCTTCTTCTACCCCGTAAACAGCAGCCCGTTGTGCGCCCCAACCACTTGCAAAGATGCCAGAGCCACGGACTACACCGTCAGGATTGACGCCATTAACGCGGATTTGATGGGCACCCAACTCAGCAGCAAGCAGACGGACTTGATGTGCTTGGTCTGCCTTTGTCGCACCATATGCAACATTGTTAGGGCCTGCAAATACCGAATTCTTTGACGAGATATAAATAATATCTCCGCCCATTTTCTGAGCGATCATTACCTTTGCGGTTTCACGTGAAGTTAAGAACGAGCCGCGGGCCATCACGTTATGTTGCACATCCCAATCACTGACTGAAGTTTCGACAAGTGGCTTGCTGATCGATAAACCAGCGTTATTCACTACTAAATCGACCCCGCCAAATGCGAGTGAACTAGCCGAAACCGCTGCGGCAACGGCCGATTCATCTGTGACATCAACAAGCACAGATATTGCCTTATCTGGACCACCAAGTTCTGCCACAACTTTTTGAGCTGCATCAAGGTCGCGATCTGCAACGACAACACAAGCACCTTCGGCGCAGAGTCTTTCCGCTGTTGCTTTACCGATCCCAGAACCACCACCAGTAACAAATGCAATACGCCCAGCGAGAGATTTTGGCTTTGGCATACGACGAAGTTTCGCTTCTTCTAGTAACCAATATTCAATTCTAAATTTTTCCGATTCATCGATCGGCTTATATGTCGAAACAGATTCTGCTCCACGCATAACATTAATTGCGTTGATGTAAAACTCACCAGCGACTCGAGCGGTTTGTTTATCTTTACCGTAACTAAACATTCCAACACCAGGCACGAGGATGATCAAAGGATCGGCACCACGTATTGCTGGTGAATCTGCGGTTGCATATTTCTTGTAATACACCTCATATTTTTCACGATAGGCGGGGTGTAACTCATGCGCCTTGGCAATAATTTCTTCTATGGTCGCGCTCGAATCAACTTCGACCACCATAGGCGAGATCTTCGTTCGTAAGAAATGATCAGGGCAAGATGTTCCAAGGCCAGCTAATCTTCCTAGCGCCTCACTGGAAAGAAAGTCCAAGACGACATCACTGTCGTTAAAGTGAGCGATCATTCGATTATCTTGTGATGCAATTCCCCGCAATGCTGGGGCTATTGCTGCGGCTTTAATTAATCGTTCTGTGGGATTTAAGGCGGCACGAGTAGAGATCACTTTGCCAAATGGATCAGCCTTCCCGTTCTTCTTAAGGTAAGCCTCGGCCTTTTCAATTGCAGCTATCGAACGTTTTTCGCACTCCTCGGAGGTGGAAGCCCATGTAGTTAAACCATGGCCACCTAACACACACCCATGAGCATTTGGATTTTCCTTGGCGATCTTTGCAATTTCAAGACCAAGTTGGAATCCAGGGCGACGCCAGTCGATCCACAAAATCTCTTCCCCAAAGCACTCCTGGGTGAGCTTTGGGCCATCAACAGCCGTCGCAAAAGCAATGATTGAATCCGGGTGCAGGTGATCCACGTGAGCAACATCGACTAATCCATGCATTGCGGTATCAATACTGGGGGCCGCGCCGGATTTCCCGAACGAGCAGTAATCAAAGAGTCCAACCATCTCATCTTCGAATGATTCACCGCGGTACACGTCAGCTAAGGCTTTTAGACGATCAAGATAGAGCGCAGCGAGTCCTGCCTCTTTCAGCGTGCCAAGATCCCCGCCAGAACCTTTCACATATAAAACTTCCACCTCTTTACCTGTCGATGGATCTACAGCTGTACCTTTGGCAGAGGTATTGCCACCGGCATAATTTGTAAATTTGGGATTAGATCCAAGACGATTACTGCGGGTAAGTAATTGCGCAACTATTTTGTTTGTCGTCATGATGGTTATGCGCCCCAACCCGCTTGATTGCCGCCAACACGCTCTGCAGCGATCTTTGCAGCATAACCGGACGCGGCATACGCCTTCATTGGTTCTGGATTTATTCCAGCGGCTTCACGCCATTCACGAAGCAACGGACGCACATCTGTGTT
>Ga0214164_1000444_pt1 | contig 27009 bp, 40 predicted proteins | sample TroBogepilimnion_13_FD_153003 | JGI IMG/M metagenome (GOLD analysis project Ga0214164, IMG submission 153003) | Freshwater microbial communities from Trout Bog Lake, WI - Practice 03JUN2009 epilimnion v4 | ecosystem: Environmental > Aquatic > Freshwater > Lake > Epilimnion/Euphotic zone ...
ATGCTGATTTCAACAAAGAAGATGACTTCTATGATTGGATAGGTGTTCACCAAGATATACACCAGCAGATAGCACAAGCATTAGGAGTGTTCTGATGGCGAACGTTTTAGGTTCTGGATACACTTTAGAACAAGTACAAGCAGTACCATTCTTACAATCTATTGCACTGACAGCAGTTCAACAAGGTGGTCAAGGTGCGGGTAGAGCCACAATTGTTAACGCAATGGCTGACCCTGTTTCTTTTGTTAAAGACCATTACATTACCTCAGTTGCAAATTACGCAGAAGCAGTAGAAGAAGGCACTGTAGATAACACAACGCAAGCCACTCTAAAATCACAAATAGATGTTGCAAATCAATATTTATCAAGTAATGGTGTAACTCCAAGCCAATTACAAACAGACTTTAGTGAAGGTTTAAATTTAGCAAACGCACGTATACAAGAAGAAATTAACAACCAAAAAAGTAATCAAGGAAATGGATTTGTTCGTCAATTAATGAACAATCCTGTTGCAATAGCAGAATTAGCAGCAGCATTTTCAATACCTGCATTAGCTGAATATTTAGCTCCTAGTCTTACTCCGTTAATCGCTGAAGCAACAGGTGTTACATTAACCGCAGCTCAATCACAAATTGCTATTACCGCAACATTATCTGCTGCAGAACAAATTGCAACGGGAGTGCCAACTCAGAAAGCGTTACAAAACGCAGCAATATCCGCATTAATATCTGGCGCATCCCCAGAAGTTGCACAGACAATATATAACGGCGGAAAAGGTTTAATTACAAGTCCAACCGTTATTAATGCTATTGTTTCTGGTGGTGCTAGTGCTGTTACTGCTTTAGCTAAGGGCGCAACCGTAGAACAGGCTTTGCAAGATGCTGGGGCAGCTGTTGCAGCTTCTGGAATACAAACAGGTAGTGCTTATATTGCGGGTCAACAAGGTGTAACCCCAGACAAATTAATTACAAATATTTTGTCAGGAGCAACCCAAGGTTATTTGCAAGCAGGTGGTAATACATTTACCGCCTTAGCAGGTGCTGCTTCTGGTGCAGGTAGAAATTCTGATGACACATTAATTGCTAGTAAAGACCCAAGTGGTAATACTGTTTATTACGATGCAAAAACAGGAAATATTTACAACTGGGATGGTTCTTACAACTCAGACGCAAGTAACCAAATAAAACAGTATTTTCAAGGTCAACAACAATCTGTTGAAATTGCAAACCAAATCAATAACATGGCAACTCCGCAAGGGTATGTGCCATTAAATATTGTTACTGACAATCAAGTGGCTGGTCCTGGTGGTTTGCCTAATTTGCCACCAGGAACAACAAATATTGTCAATGGTCAAGCATTTTTTACTTATGTAGATGCAAACGGAGCAACGCAAAATTTACCAGTAATTATTGACGAAACATCACAAAAAATATTTGCTGCGTCTGGAACAGCGGCTGATGAGCAAACACTTTTGCAACAATTACAAAAGTACGGCATTTCTGTTGGAACAATTGCTAATGATGTTTTACAAACATTCTTGAGTCAAGCGCAAGCAATGTACGGAGACACTGTTAATAAAGTCCTAAGTCCAGGTTACATATCTCAAGCTGAAGGTGATATGTTGTCTAAAGGTTATACATCGCAACAAGTCAGTCAAATTGTTAATGAGGTAAATGCAGCTGCGACAGCATCACCTGGTTCAACTGATGAAGCATCTAAGTTTTCTAATTTAGTAAAAAATGCTCTTAACTCACTAAACCCATCTGCTTACCTTAACTTTATATCTACACTTGGTGTAAACATACCTTCTGCGTTAAGTTTAGGTATTAGAGCTGGTTTTTATACTCCAGATTTAAATTCTGGTGAGGAAGCTCAATTAGCTCAAATTCTTAAATCATCAAATATTGCTGGTCCTTTTGACCCAGGTAAGGGAAATGGATGGGATTCTTCAACTGGCTTGGCTTCTAACGGACCTGTATATTATTTGCCTGAAGTAATAATTACAGCTGCTAGACAACTACCACCAAATGAATCTGTTATTTTTAATATAGACCCAGTTACTAATACGGCTTTGTTCATTAATAACAAAGGAAATACCTCCATTGGACAAGCCCCATCAGGCAGTAATAAAGGTGATGTAATCAATTTGACTGACACTAAAAACCCAGTCAATATTACACAAACAACAGTTTCTAACACTGGAGCAGGAACGCAAGCAAACACTGGTGGACAACCAACATTAAAACCAGGAGAAAATACTGGTGGACAAACCGTACTTAAACCTAATCCACAAATATTGCCTGGAAAAGAGCCAGGTCCTGAAATTGACCCTCAAAAACCTATTGAACCACCACCACCAAACAAACCAACTCCAAACCCGCCACCACCACCGCCACCACCACCTCCAACAGTAGCTCCAACTGAGCCTCCAGTAGATCCAACTCCACCAGCGGGCAAACCACCTGGTAATGAACCTGGTGGACAGCCTCCGCCAACAACAACTGTAACAACACCTCCACCTACGTCAATACCACCGCCACCAACAACGCCTCCACCAACAGAAACAAATTTACCGCCTCCTAAGTACACTCCTAATTTGTTTATAGAAGGTCTTGTGCCCAGAGATACAGGGTTGAGTACAGGGTTGAGAACGGGTCTTAGTATTGTTCCTCAAGGGCTAACAGGTCAGACACAAGGCTTGGGGGGTGGCGCAGCAGGTGGAGTCTCAGTAGAATCAGACCAGCCACAAAAGGCAGTCTGGAACGTACAGTCTCTCAAACTTCAGCCAGGGGCGCAGGAAGAAGAAACTAAAGATTACGGTAACTTGTCCACAGCATTAGGAATTTAATATGGTAAACGCAGTCAGAAACTTAACAAGAATGGGCGCAGATGTGCGTCAGATTGCCAAGCTATTACAAGCAAAAGCTCCTCCTGGGCACAAACTTGCCTACATCAATGATGAGGAAGCTAAACTTCTAAAGAAGAGGGGTGGCTCTGGACGCATCACTAAAGAAGGTATTCCGTCTTATGAAGATGGAACAGAGGGAGAGCCGTATTTGACTGGTGGTGCAGGTCCAGGTCCTGCAACAGAAACTGCTCCCGCACCTTCACAACCAATTACTAGCGATTTCTCTGGTGGTGGTAACGAACCATATTCCACTGCTGGTGCTGGACCGTCTGTGTCTAGTCAGCCAGATTTAAGCCCTCTGCAACCGCAAACAATTACGCCTCAACCTAGCATACCCAACATAGATGTGGGACTGGCTAATCAGGGAACTCCTGCTTCTTTTGGTTCTGATGTTAATCCAACAGACGCAAGACTGGCTGCGGGTACGCAAGTAAGTCCTTTGGAAAGTGCACCGCCAACACCAAAAACACCTCCTCCTCCTCCTCCTCCTGAAGCACCAATGTCTGACAGGACAAAGGCAGCGTTAGGCATAGGTGGATTACAAGCCATCTTAGGCGCACAACAGATTAAGAAAGCACAAGCTGGAGCAGGTCAAGCTCCTGCTGCATTGTCTGCCCTTGGAGCACCTCAACAACAACTTGGCGCACAAGAAATGGCTCAAGCTCAAAGAGGTGAGTTGACTGCGGGTAACCAGGCAGCAATACAAGCTGCCAGAGCACAGTTAGGGCAAGGTATTGCCAACAGGGGTGGTGTTGGTGTGGCACAAGCGGTTAATCAAATAACGTCATTGACCAACCAGGCGTTGCAACAACAATACTCACAAGGCTCTAAAGACTTAGCTGCGGGTAATCAATACGCTGCTTCTGCTATACAAATGGGTATACAACAAGACCAGTACATCCAGACCATGACTGCAAACTATGTAGCTAATATGGCTAGGACTGTAGCCAGTTTGTACGGGGGTTCTTCTACTCCTGAGACTCAACCAGCGCAAGGAGGAAGATAATGTCACGAGCATTAGCAGAAACATTAAAAACAGATTTAAACGCACCTATTACTAGGCAATCTGACATTTACGAAGAAAAAACGGTTGCCCCGTTACGTAAAAAATATACTGAATCTTTAGAGTCAGAACAAAATGTTGCTCAACAAAAAGAAATTAGAAAATCTGAAGATGAGGCTAAATACGCTAAAAGCATGGCAGAATTTGGAGAAACTCAAGCCAAAAAATTAGACCCTATTCGTGAAAAATATCAAGAAGCAATAGATAAAAAGTCTGCTGCTGCTTATATTCCTGACCAAGAAAACCCAGAGCGTTTAGCAACCATTCTTGCAATTACAAATCTTCTTGGTGTTATGGTTGGAGGCAAGGGTAAAAACTCTGCACAGACTGCTTTGGCTGCACAAAACGGAATGTTAGAAGGTTACCAAAAAGGTCGTGCAGATATTGTCAAACAACAAAAAGATGTGTTTGACGAGAACCAAAAAGCATTAGATAAGACAATTGAAAACCTACATAGAGGTGTTCAAGATGCTATGGCTTTAGCTCCCGTTAATAAGGAAGCTGCTCACAACAAAATAATGCAAACTATTAATGAAGAAGGTGCTGATTTCTTGAGGGAGTTGTATAACAAAACTGGTCCTGTTGGACTTTCTAAGTCTTTGGCAGAGGCTGTAAAAGTAGTTGAAAAACATAAATCAGAAATGCGTAAGGAAGAAGATAAAAACATTCCAAGTCGTCACGAATTAGAAATGGAACGTCAAGGTCGTGTACGGTTAAGCCAAGGAGAACGTGGTCTTAATATTAAAGAATCTAAAACGGGAGGAACAAGCACAGACCGATATGGATTTGGAGATATTATGGCTACAGCATCAAATGAAGCTGCTGCAAGTGTTCGCAATATTATGGGTTTGCCAATAGAAAGCACTAGCGGTATTTTTGGTGGAAAACAAACCAATAGTTTGTTTACTGCACCAGTAGATGCTTTTGCAAACACCCTGACAAGTGAATCTACTCAGCGATATAATTCTGAAGCAGGAAAACTTAGTTACAACCTTTCTCAGTTAATGAAAGGTGGTAGAGCAGTTGGAGTTAATGAAGTTGCTGTTATGGACAACATTTTAAAAATTAAAGAGGGTGACACTCTTGAAACTGCTTCAACAAAACTTGCGGAAGCTAGACAAATTGCTGAAAGAGCAATGGAAGTAAAACTTAAAAGTCCAAACACTCCAAAAGAACTTAAAGAAGTTTATAAAGAAAATTTACAAACAGTTAGAAATGTTATACCTTTTACGGTAGATGATATTAATAAATTTGTTCAAGCAAAAAACAAAAAAGAAACGTTTGGTGAAGTTTTAAAAAATAAATATCAAGAGCCAACAGAAGACCATCCTGATGATATAAAGGCTCTCCTTAAACAATATGGAGGCAAATAATGTCTGATATGGACGAAGTTTATACTTCTCTTAGAAAAGCCCATGAATCTGGAGATGAAGCGGGAGCTAAAAAATTAGCAGACTATATTCAATCCTCTGGCAAAAAATCAACAAGACCACCTGATGAACCAGGGTTAGAACAAGTTCCTTTGTTAGAGTCTTTTATTTCTCCTGCCACTGCGTACACGGCAGCTTTGCCTGTTGTAAAAGCTGTGGAAAAGTTTGGTCCACCAATGGCTAGAGAAATAGCTACAACAATGTTACCTAAGACTGGGGCGCAATTAGCTTCACAAACTGTAGGCGCAGGTTTAAGTGGCGTTGGAGGAGAATTGGCATCCAGGGCTATTCCAGAAAAATACAAAGAATATAAACCTGTTGCTAGAGCTTTTGGAGAACTTGGCACTGGTTTGGGTTTGGGTTTAACGGAAGGTTTAGGAAGAGGTGCAACACCAGCCATACCAAAAGAAAGAATCGAATCTGCTAAATATATAAAAGAAAAGGGAGGAGCACCTTCTCCAGAACAAATATCTTTAGGTCCAGAAGCAAGACCTTCTCGTGGAACGTTAGAAAAACAACAAGGCGTGGCAAACAAAGAATACAACAAATCTGTTGGTTTGCCAGAAAACTCTGCGTTTGGCAAAGACGAATTTAAACGAGCGAAAGATAGTGCTAGTTCTGATTACAACAAAATATTGACAGGCAGAAAAGTTGAATTTAATGATGACTTTTTTAAAGGCATACAAGATTTACTAACAAAAGAACAAGCCTTAACTTCTAGCGGAATTACATTTGGTCAGTCTAGAGCTTTAATTGGAGCTTTAGACAGAATTGGTGCAGTCCCTAAAAATTTACAAAAAGAAATAGCTAGTTTGCCCAGAATTGGAGAAGAAGAGGGCACGGCTCAACAAAGTCAAAAAGCATTAAAAATATTGAATTCAGTTATACCTGCACTGCGTCAACAGGGTAATATTGAAATGGATGCTACAGCTTACAACGAAATAAGAAGTATTTTGGGTGACGCAGCATCACGTACCAGTAACAATAGAACAGCTAGTTTATTCAGGAAAATGCAAGGTTTGTTTGATGAAGCTGCCGACCGTTCAATGCCTGATGTTGCTCGTGATTTAGAAGGCGTTAGACGAAGGTACGAGGCTTTAAAAACATTAGAAGAAGCTCAATTAAGGTCTGGCTCAGAGATGGGAGTAATACCAGCAGAAGCTGTTGGCAATGCTATTCAAGCCAGAATTGAACAAGGTGCTATCTATGGCAATAACAATCCTTTGGCAAAAATAGGGCAAGCGGGTCAATCCTTATCAATGATGCCACCTTCAAAAGGACGAGGTTTTTCCCAAGATATTAATCGTGGTATTGTTCCTAAACCAAGTTTTGCAGGAGCTGCAAAAGAATTATTTTCTTTACCAATTTATCCTATTAAAAAATATGGTGCAGCCAGAAGATTAGAAGAACCTGCGCCTTTTGCTCAATCCGCACTTCCAACAGCAACTTCTGTTTTTGATATGCCTGAAAAAAGGAGAAAATAATGCCACTTAGAAAAGGTTCTTCACGTGAAACAATTTCAGAAAACATTAGCAAGCTCACAAAAGAGGGTGGTCGCCCCCGCAAACAAATTATTGCTATTGCTTTGTCAACGGCTCGTAAGCCCAAGAAATCAGCTAAACGAAAAAGCAAAAGAAGCCGTTAAGCTAGGTTTTAAATTATGAGCAAAAAAAGTAAAGACAAAGGTATAAACCCAGAGCTTGAGAAAGCTATCTCTGAGTTGCTCAGGGCTACCATGATTGACCCTACCGCATCACTGACAGACAAGACAAAGATACTGGACCGTGCGCTCAAGCTAGAGGCTTTGAAAGCAAAGCTATCTGATGACGAGTACGGCTCAGGGTTTTTTAACCACGATGACGAGGAAGACGATAAGGATATATGATAATATGATTACCTTTAACGGGAGAAATCATGGATTCAGTAACTTTAATACGTCTAGCCTTAGAGGTCATCTCAGACCGATTGATAACGATATTGGCGTTGTCGATGAGTTGCGGTCTGGCTTGCTACACAATGTGGGCAGGGGATTGGACAAGAGTCGCAACTTTGAGTATATTTGTGTTATTCAGTTACTTGATAGTAACCAACAAGGAGAGAAATAATGCCAAGCAGCAACAGAAAGAATCAGTGGATTAACAAAGACGGTTATGAGAATCAGCACATGGCTAATTCTCAAGTTCAAAGACCACACGAGGTTAACCAACAAATAGCCAAGTCAATTCGTCCACAGTTGCCCAGAGATGGTTCTGTTGACATGGCTAGATGGACTCCTGGCACTCTGCCAAAAGGAGGTTTTCGTTCTGTAATTGATTTCTCTGGCACACCCAGTTATGACACTAAAAAAAGCCCAACTGAAGGTTCAGGCAAGAAGGTGTACTAATGGCTAATAATATTCCTTTTCAGCCCATGGGTCCGACCGTAAAGGTTTCGGTCACAGGCGCTGCCAACACACAATCTAACGTATTTACCATCACGGCTACCAGTCCTTGCCAACAGTATTATTTGGCAAACTCTGATACCAGTGCTGCGGTATATGTACAGATAAATGCGTCTAATTCTTTCAATGTTTCTTTGCCAGACACAGGACCTTCTAACGTTATTTCGTTGCCTCCTTACTCTTACAAAGTTGTAACTTGGCTACAGGTTGGTCCTACTGCTAACGTTTATGCGAAAGTAATTGGAGACGCAGCTAACGCATCTGTTTACGTTTGTCCTGGCGAGGGGTTCTAATGTTCCCATTAGAAGCTGTACTCGGACTGGCAACATCTCTGATTGACAGAATCTTTCCTGACCCTGCTCAGAAAGCCTCTGCTCAGTTGGAGTTGCTAAAGCTACAGCAGTCTGGTGAGCTTGCACAGATTACAGGTCAGCTTGACATCAACAAGATTGAAGCTGCAAACGTTAATTTGTTTGTATCAGGCTGGAGACCAGCTATCGGTTGGGTATGTGCTCTAGCACTTGCATATCAATATTTGGTTAGACCTCTAGCAGGTACTATTGCCATGATGACTGGACATACTTTGCCACCTTTGCCAGGCTTAGATGACAACCTCTGGCAGTTAATGATGGGTATGCTTGGCATGGGTGGACTTAGAACGTTTGAGAAAGTGCAGGGAGTAGCAGCTAAATGATAAATAGCAGGGACATCAATGAGTTACTACCAGAAGTTAAATCAAGGGTTGAACACTTTATTGCTCTGTGTCAAGACAACAACATTGACCTGCTTATTACATCTACATATCGTGACATTGAAAGCCAGGATGCTTTGTATGCCCAGGGAAGGACAACCAAAGGGCACGTTGTCACCAATGCAAAAGGCGGTGAGTCTTATCATAATTACCGCTGCGCTATTGATGTTGTGCCTATTGTAGGAGGTAAGCCAGACTGGGATACAAGTCATCCTGTGTGGGAATCTGTGGCTATGCTGGGTAAACAGGCAGGACTAGAGTGGGCGGGAGACTGGAAAACATTTAAAGAGATGGCACACTTTCAGTTCACGCAAGGACTAACTATTGCACAACTTAAAGAAGGGGTGAGCTTTGCCTAAATCAACTAATCTATCGGAAGGAAGAGGGGAGAAATTACCTGCATCAAAAGGGGCAGGACTAACAGCCAAGGGACGGGCAAAATATAACAGAGCAACAGGGAGCAAGTTAAAAGCACCCCAGAAATCAGGTTCAAGACATAATTCATTTTGTGCAAGAATGAAGGGTGTGGTTAGAAAAGCTAAAGGTCCAGCAACAAGGGCTAGAGCATCACTTAAAAGGTGGAATTGCAGATGAAAACTCCAAAAGCTAAACGTGGTTTGTACTACAACATTAACCAAAGACGTAAAAAGGGATTACCTGCTAAACGTCCTGGTCAAGCAGGTTACCCAACTGCGATGGCATTTAAAAGAGCTGCACAGACTGCCAAGAGATAATCTCAAAACGGATTTAGCGTCCCCGCCACCAAGAAAAATCAGTTTTCCCCAATATAGTCAGCTACTGCGGTCATGATATTGGGTATATCTCCAACTGTACAAGCCAGTACGTCAAAGTAATAGATAGTCTTGTGACCCCTATTTTGCATTCTTGCTTGATATTGCATTAACTCCTTAATAGTGCCAATACTGGTAGTTCTCATAACAAACTCACCAAAATTGTCAAACAAGAAAAAGTAGGTATATTGCTCATCTACCATTTGTTCCAACATTCGTTCGTATTCAACGTGTTGCACTGGATTTCTAAAGTCCATCTCAAAGAACAGTGGTGGCTTGACATGCCAATCCCAGCCGTTGAACACATCCCAGTCCATGCCGTCAACATCTACTTTTATCAAGCCTATGTGTGTTCGATGAAATTCATTCACAATCAAAGATAAACTGCGTGCCTGAGTCACTTTCTCATTTACCAAAACAACGTCACAGGCATAACGCTCCCTGACCAACTGAGCATTCTCTCTTAGCGTCAAATAAGTGCCGTTATCAGCTTCTATGCACACAAAATTTAATTTGTGGTTAGCACCTGCCATAGATGCCATAAGCGCACCTACATTTGCACCTACGTCTATAACGCCCCCTTCCAGATACTTAGCCAAGTGTGGCAAGAATTTGTCGTATAAAGGATACATTATTTGATATTTTTCTAGAGTATGGTTGTGACCCATCTCTATTTGTAAATCATTGATTTTGTATTTCATGGTGCTGGTAGTAAACCACCCTCAAACAAGTAATTACCAAAGTGACCCAGTTGTACCCAGGGTGCTGCCCAAACCTTTAAACCTGCTTCTCTTGCTTTGTGGCAAAAGTAATAATCCTCAGACAACAATCTCTCTGTGCCTGGCTCTATGGCACAAGCAAAATACTCTGTGATGCGGTCAGACGCTATACCACCATGCAGGAATGTAATATCGTTGTTGTAAGTAGGAACGTGTTGTTTAAGTGTCTCAAAAGTCTCACGCTTAATTAACATAAAACCTGTGCCACCGTTGAATATCTCAACTGGTTGGTTGGCAGGTACTGTAACAGTCCCAGAATAGTCTTTTAAATTGATTACAAGGCTTGCAGTGCGGTGTTTAAGACTTTCTACAGGCACACCATCCTTGACGGCTTTATCGACCTCTGTCCAGTTTATTTCCTTCTTAGGATAGATACCGCAGATGATGTCTTTGTCTGCCTCCAACATAGGAATAATGTCAGGAGAGTTGAACTTGATGTCTGCGTCAATAAACATCAGGTGAGTACATTCTTTTCTAGCCATAAAGTTATGTGCTAGTGCGTTCCTACCACGCTGAATGAGTGACTCGTTAAACATAGCACTGTATGCCATATCGTAACCAGCATTGTTGAGAGTTGGACCAAGTGTCAACAAACTCTGTGCGTAGAACCCTGTACAGACTCCACCATACATTGGCGTACAGACGAATATATTTCCTTTTTTAGACATGATTCCATTTCCTTCCGTTTCTAATATCGTTAATTGTTTGTCGGCATACGTTATAAAGTTTTGCTATCTCTTTATCTGCTACATCTTCTTTTGTGAAAAAGAATTTTTTAATTGTTCTTACGTCATTTTCTGTAAGTTTAGACATTGCATTTTTCTCTCCTCTTGTACTTCTTCCTTTTAACTTCATGTCTTCCAAGTTTTGTTTTTGTGTTCCTAAAAACAAGTGATTAGGATTTACGCAATAAACATTGTCGCAAGCATGACAAACATACATACCTTTAGGAATTGGACCGATAAAAGCCTCATAACTAGCCCTGTGAGCTAATAACTTCCTGTTGTTTGACAGTATCTCTCCGTATCCTCTAACTTGCGTTGCTCCCATCCAAACCCAACATCCTGATTCGGTAATGCGTTCAACTTTAGCCTCTATCCGTTCCTTGGTTATTTGCATTGGTTTACTCATGTTTTCCCTTAAGTTAAGAAATTGACAGACTGTGGAATTACAGGTGGTCTGTCAGCACCTGTCCTAACTTCAGACTTTGCGTCTGTAGCAAGCTCCCACTGCTGTTTTGGTGGGACGTGCGGGGGTCGAACCCACGACAAACGGATTAAAAGTCCGCTGCTCTACCAACTGAGCTAACGTCCCTTATCCGTGAGCTATCTTAGGAGTTGTGATAAAGCTCATACCATCTTCAAACCCCTGTTGATAAGCCATGTCATAGATTTCTTGCAAACTCATGTTTTTCAGCTCTATGATATGTCCTCTATCCGCAGAGTGTACTTGCCCGTCTTTGCGCTCTTCCTCCAGCCGTGCACGACTACTTTGATGTTCGCTTTCCTGACCCATGATAATGTCTCACTTTCTTGAATTTTTTTGATACGAGATGACACGCCAGATGCGGTCACTTGGACTGCCATTATCTCTTCACCTCTAAGGCAAAGTAAATCACACCACCCCCACAAGTCCTTGCGTACTCTTGCAAAAGGATTCCAATGCTCAACTATCTCCACCAGCCACCCTTCCTCTCTTAAGTGCGCTAACGAACGTTGTGTAGGTGATGTTTTTTTAGTTACCATCAAAAAGGAATGTCTGGGTCAGAGTCGTGACTAAATTTTCTAGGTTTAGCGTAACCAGGTGTAACCTCTTTCGGCTGCTGGTCCTCTAACCGCTTTTTCTTCAGCCAATTGTCCTCACGAACGGAAAACATGGTTGTACCCATCTTGGTTTGCTTTTGCCAGAGACCAAAATTAAGGCGTTCACCTGCTTTGTAGTCCATGTCAAGCACCACGTGACCCGTGAAATCTGGTCCTTGTGGGTGTTTCTTGTCTTCAGGTGCGACAAAGAAAAGTGTCCCGTAGCCTGGTTTGTCTGGGTAGTTTGGATTAGATGCCATGTGTTTTTTCTCCTGATAAATATTTGTATTGGGCGTACTCTTTCCCGCCCTCTCTAACCATTTTTGTAATGATGGGATGTCCTTCTTTTCTAAGGACTTCGATATGGGCTGCAAGCCTGAAGCTCCCATAATGTGCAAGTGCGTCTTGGGGTGTGATGGATAATCCATTTTGTAAGTGTCTCAAGATGTTACCTTTCTGAGTTCCTATACGTCCTGAGACACTACTGCTTTTGGGAGTGGGTTACCTCCAGCTTCTCCGATAGCAGCCTTCAGCTTAAGTTTTTCAACCGTCTGAAAACCCTCAACTACTAGCTCATTTGCCATCTTCAGTGAATCTACTTTCTTAGACTTTTCAGATTCGACAATCTTGTTGGATGACATGATTCTGCTAACCATGTTGCCGTAGGCTGCAATCCAGTCTTCCACAGAATGGTAGCTAGAGTGTGGTTCATCTAAATTTGGAACGTAGAGCTTAAACGCTCCATCTTCCACAACGTCAATTGGCTGAGTGTCCTCAACTCGCTCCGCAACACCCATGTCAATCGTTTTAGACGGTTTAAAGTCTTGAATCTCCTCTGGCGTATAAACCCCAACAACACAGCCTGGATAGACCGAGCGTATACCCTCGCTGACGCACCTTGCACGTAACATTGCCCGAGGATAATTTCTCCAGTTATCCTTGTTTGCAATCCCAATGCTCTTAGCCTGTGCCAACGACCAACTGACTTCAAGACTCCCGCCTGACGGGTGAGAGAATATGCCTGTGACAACCGCATCTGTGTATTCCTTCCAATTAACGCTACCTCCTGCCTGTTGAAATCTAGCTAACATGGCATCTGCCTTGAGAGCTGGGCGACCTTGAATTACATGGTAGTCACGCATAGCAACTGCGGGATGTAGATTCTCAGCTTGGCATAGCAACATGATTGCCATAGCCTCTTGAGGATTCTTGAACCCAAACATCTTGCTACCCGCTGCAACCTCAGCCATCTGCGTAATATCTTGTAGTGGTACTAAATTAGACATTTTTTTTCTCCCTAAATTTCATCATTGCGTCTGCCATTGTGTAAAAGAATTCAGCAAGGTCATCAAATTCTGATGGTTCAAAGTCTTCATCTAAATCTCTCATAACACCTTGCATGGCTAACCCTGCGAACCAGTCTCTAAGCTCCATGCCCTCGTGCGCCACAATTAACCCTGTGGTAGGGTGTTTGTACATGATTGGATATGCTTTCATTTTATTAAGAACCTCCTAGAACCAGCCTGCTCAACTACGAACTGGTCGTAAAGCTCTGGCATAGCAGATTGAAATAACTTAGCGTCAAACCTCTTGCTGGCTTTCGCAGCCTTCCACGTGGCAAGCACTGCACCATCTACAGTTTGCAAACTAGATGCAGTCTCCATAAACCCAGCTACCAGAGTCTGTAACTGTTCCTCACGCCCCTCTAGGAGCTTGATTTCGTCTTTAAGGTGTCTAAGTGCCCTGCAAGCCTCTTCTACGCTCATAGAGGCTGTTTTGACCGTTCCTGTGACATCCTGCGGGTACAATAGCTTTACTTGGTCTAAGTCTTCAGGCGGGAGGGTAGTTCCAGCTTGTACATGACCCCAAATTTGAGCCATTTTCTTGATTAGCTCCTCTTTCTGTTGGTCAGAGATGTCGAACGGGAACATGACGAACTCTTGACCACCAAATAGGACGGCTAGATAGATGCGAGTATTACCAAACACAGCTGCTTCGTGGACTAACTGAGCCATATCAGAGTTAGGAATGGTATTAGAAACATCATCAAACTTATTACGCTGATGGCTGCCGTAGTTTTTACATTCGACCAGAATTGTTTGTCCATTTTCAGTACCTACAAAATCAAAGTGGGAACGAAACCAAGGCTCTTTAGGATGTGTGAGGGACTCCTCCACCTTCTTAAGTTCTACCTTGAGTTTATTTTGAGCCAGGTTAGCAATGACGGGTTCCATCACATGACCCATCTGGACGGCTTCTATGGTGCTTAAATCGGGTATGGGGAGCTTATTTTGCTTAGTGAGGATTACCTCATTAGCCTTGCCCATAGCGACTCTACGGGAGTCTCCTGACCAAATAGCACTGTTTCTTGTTGCTGGAGTGAAATCAGACATTTGTTACCTCCTTTGCTACAAAGTATTTAGCTTCAATACGACAAGTGTCTATTGAGGTGTATTCCTTGCGCTCAGTGGCACAGTAGGGTAAGTCATCAAAACGGACATGAGACCCGTCTACGGGGCTTGGATGGTCGTCACGGGCACATCTGCCGTGTCTGGCCTTGCCAAATGAGTCAAGCCTATAGTGGGTGCAGTCGATACATAGTTTTATTTGCATGGTATTGTGTACTTTCATGTTAGTTAGGAAATATCACATACGTATATGTGATGATAGGATTATAGCATTAGATGATTAGTCTTGAGAGTTAATCGTTTACCCCTATGTTGTTTTTTTGTTTTAATTTAGCTTCTATTGCTTTTGCTAATTTAGTTGGAAAACCTGCGTTTTTTATTACCAAATCAACAATTTGCTCATTAGTTAACCCTACCCATTCTTTAGTTTGTGGCGTGGTGTAAAGAAGCGTGCCTATTGGCAAATCATTAATTTCATCTTGCCAAAAATCTAAACCGTGTTCCTCTCCATTTGAATGAATAACCCACGCCACAGGCTTATCTTTACTCATACTGCCTCCAGTCCACTCATAAGGGTCACCAGGTTATCCAGTTCCTCCCTAAACCCTGCAGCATCTACCTCCAGCTCTATTTGCTTACGGTATCTTTTAATAAGTAGTTCTACCTCTTTATGTCTGTACGCTACCTCTATGTCCATATCTCTACGATATTTAATCCTCAGTTCTTCTCTACGTTTTATCAATAGTTCTATCATAATGTCCCTCTTAAGTTTAAGTCTACTACATACTATATATAATATATGTATGTCTCTATATTGAGTTTTATATATTGAGTTTCTATATTGAGACCTCTATATAGAATTTTCAATATAGAATTTTCAATATAGAGTTTTCAATATAGAGACCTCAATACAATTTTACTCAATACATCTTCCTGTATATATATATTCCCTCAATATTGAGTAATTATTAATCTATGATTAATAATTAGGAATGCATATATGGTCAATCTAGCCTGTGGATAACTTTATAAGGCTTTATAGGCATTATTTTTATTACCCACACTTACCCCTTACCCAGCCCCCAAAAGGGGCGCAGGGGTTGTTTTAACCCCATTGTGCAGCCATTGCGTTAGCAATGCCATGAAATGTATAACTTCTGCTTGTTGAATCATGTTTGGACACTCCCAGTGTTTTTCCTCCTAATTTTCTGCCAGTACCTGACGGCAAATAAGGAACAATGTTTTCTTCAACAATGTTAGTGGGCATTAACCTATTTAGGTTTTTCAACCACAACAATGTTTTTTTTGTAAATGGGTCACCAAAATACCAAGGTTGAATCATTTGGGTATACGTTGGCAAACCAAATACTTTTGATGGAACTGGATTTTCTACACATATTTTTTCAATAGGGGCATTTAATAACGCTTGAAAAAAGTCTTTTGCTTGCAAACCTTTTTCATATCTCGCAGGGTTTAATTGTTTGTTAGGGTACAAATGTCTAGCCCCTGCATTGCTCAAATACGTGCACGGGGGGTGCGCCACCATTAAGTCCCAGCCCTGGTTGATAACCTCTAAAACGTCCCCTTGTATGTGTTGACCTGGTGAAATACTGGGCAAAATGTCACACGACCAGGCATCATGACCAAGCGCAGCAAATGCGTCCCTTACCCTGCCTGACATTTCGCAAGCTACTAAAACCCTCATAAGACCCCCTTATTTGGACAATTGGAACATGGGGGCTTCAGGCTCTGACAAACCCCCAGTTGTTCGCACTTACTCATCATGTTCTATGCGGGTTAGTTCGACCACGAAAAACACCAACATTATCAAGAATCCCAAAGACAAACCCAAAGTGTCCCCTTTAGATAAATTCTCAATGAACAGGTCATTTGCCAAGAGGTACAAGCTACCTGCACAGACACAAACCCCAAAAGTGTAGATGTAATATTTCATGATTACTCCTCATCAATCATTACGTTTTGAGCAACATCTTCCTCATGATGATTTTTGGCTATTTCAAACCAATTAACATCATCTAAGAACGCACAAGCATAGTCGTAAGCCAAACCTTTAGAGCATGAATCAAAAATAATGCTCAACGCCCAATCTTTCATTTGCTCACCAATGTAGTTGTAATTTGGGAAAGCGTCATCTGTACCGTCAAAGTCTCCCATATTCACATCATCGAACATTTCGAGATTAATTCTCCATGTTGCGTAATTGGTCCATCCGTTGTATGTAGTGTTTGTCATAGTATTTTCTTTCAAGTTAGGATTAAAATTAAATAAAAGATTCGTCAAAGAAGTGTTGATGTATCTCAACGGTATCACTCATCAAACCAGTTATCTCGCACTTAAAGAAATCAGTACCTTCAAACGGCATAAAATCCCACACAGAGCCTTCCATGTTGTTATTTTTAAACCATGTATCTAAAAGAATAGATTCCTCATTAGTTAAGCCAGAGTAGTCACCATTAGCAAGTGCACTCAGAAAATGAGCACTGATGATGTACATATAAGCATTGTTTGTTTTCATAATTACCTCTTAGGAGAAGATTGTTTAAGAATTGTCAAAGTTAGATTTGGCTCTATCTGGAGCTATCCCGATTCCAATCATTAAACCGAACAAGAATACGTCAAGCATTACAGCGATAAAATCAGCATTTTCAATAATTGTTTGCATTTTGTCTTCCTTTAGGTGAGGATTGTTTAAGTTAGGATTAACAGAGTTATCAAGCTCTGTTACTATGTATTATATATATATACAAACCATTGTCAACAACTATTTTCAATTATTTTCAATATATAAACCCTAGTAGAATAAAGTATTAAACTGTAAATATGTATTCAAGTATGTTAGAATATATATTAATATCATATTGAGATAATACATAAGAGGGTGTATATCTATATATCTATAGTGTAAGTAAACAATTAGGGACAGATAGAAAATAGAGGGGTGACTGCCTCTCCCCGCCCTCCTCTCACGCATATTTATATATTGAAGCAAGTGCTCACTAACCAGGGATATGGGAGTGAGTAATAACTTACATATTGTGATGTGAGTGCACACTGACCTATTGGGGACTAGGGGGTGTAATGTACGTGACCCCCACGCATCCCCCCCCATAAAAAAATATGTATTTATGCCAGACGTTGTTTAGTAACTGTGTTGAGTGGTAGTACGTCTGATGTAGTTCCGTATACGGTTCTGTGTGCTTCTTTGTTCCACTTGTTATAGGTAGTCCACAGGGGTCCTGTATCTACTGCGTGGATTATCTTGACGGTTTTGGACAGGCAGCCTATGTCTGTGACGGACATACCCAGTTCTAGGGTAGATTGGCACATCCCTGTGGGTAGGGTAGTCATAACGGTGTGGTCATCTGCCAGATACTTTTTAACCATGTTCTGGAAGAACCACGGGTTGTAGTCTGTGAGTTGGTTAGACATGGGTACAGAGTTGATGATGAGCACATCATATTTAGGGTGCTTGCCTTTCTCTAGTGCTGGGTAGTTGAAGAGGAAAGCGTCTGGGTGTTGCATAGGGTTCATCACACCTAACTGATTACTGAGGTGGGAGAACCAGTCTAGGTGGAAGGCTACCCAGTTGCGTTTGAGGGGGGAACGGTAGAAGTATCCGTCTGTACCTATCCAACTGTTGACTGCATCTTTGTTGTGGGTGAGGTCTTGTAGGGTGATGGGTAAGTTTTCACATAGTGGGAGGAGTTGCGGTATGTACTCTTGTTTGCAGTAGTGGATGGCTTCTGTGTTTGGGTTGAACTCACAAACCTTGCGTAAGTAGTTGAGGTGGATGAGCTGGTCACCCAGGTGATATTCACTGTATGTGCGTACTAACATTTGCTTATCCCTAGAGTTATGGTATTATCTGATTATAGGTGGAGATGATTATATGGAGATATTAGAGATAGAAAAGGGAAGTATCCTGCCAAGCCCACGGGTGGTGTACGCATACCCGTACGAGGATATGGAGGTGGGAGATAGTTTTACTGTGCCTGTGACGGCAAGGGCGAAGGTGTTGAATGCCAATTACAGGGCGGGTAAGCGGTTGGGGTTTAAGTTTAGTAGTAAGGCAGAGGGTGAATACTTGAGGGTCTGGAGAGTCTCATAATGACAGAACTACTGTGGATGACTGAAGATGAGCTTAGAGAGCGTTGCTATATGCTTGTAGAAGCCTTGCTGACTTCAGAGAGTCACAGAGTAGAGTTAATTAACAACATGGGTAAGGTATTGGCATATGGATACAACAGAGGATATACAGATGCAGCTGTACAACTCAAGATTGAAACTAAGAGCAGAGATGAGGAAGGCCATACAGTGCATTAGTCCTGCGAGTAAACGTAAGTTGGCAAAGGAGTGGGCAGAGGTCTACTCAGAAGTCTTTTACAAAGAATTGATAAGATGCGCTAAACGTAGAGACATAGCCTTTCATTTTGCAAACTGGGAAATACAAGAACCATGATAAAAAGAAAACTAACCGCAGCAGTTGTCACTGTCACCAAAGGTAGACCTGAGCTAGACCAGTGTATAGCCTCCGTACAGGCTCAAACATACCCTGTCCAGCACTACCTACTGTACGACAACGGTATGCTCCCCAGACTCCTTTTAAAGAAGAACCAGCACGTCTGTGTCTTCCCAACCCCTATAGCTTTTCCTGACAAAGATGGTCGCAGGTGGTTGGCAGCAGTACCTCACCTGATTAACGAAGACGTTACATTCTTCTGTAATGATGATGACTGGTTTGACCACAACCACGTAGCAAGCCTGATGGAGATTATCAACAGAGATAATGACTGGGCATACTCACTGCGTAAGATACACAATAAGGACGGAGAGTTCTTGTTCAACGACAGGTGTGAAGCACTGGGTGAGTTGCACGAGGACTGGAACAACAAGGGTTGTAACTTTGTGGACTGGTGTATGTGGGGCATGAGGACAGACAAGTTAAAAGGAATATCTGCAATTCTTGGTATGCCTGGCTTTGGTTCTGACAGAGAGTTCTACAGAGTTGCTAAACAGATGTTCCCCAAGTTTGGGACGACTAAGAAACATACTTTTAATTTCAGACTGGGTGGTAACCCTGGTAGTGTGACAAAAGAGTTCTTTAAAGCAGGTCACAAGTTTATGAAAGACAAGTACGGTGAAGTAATGCCCTGGGAGGCTTGATGGATTTTGACCTAGCCAAGTTTTATAAGTTCTGTGCCGAACTAAAGATTGAGACAAAAGAAGAAGGTCTCAAGAAAATGGGTAAGCTCTTAGGGACACAGACGTATGTCATGGAAGAAATAGATAAGGGGTTAAAAGAAGATGTCCATTTCTTTGTTATTCTCAAAGGCAGGCAACTGGGAATTACCACAGTATCCCTGGCTCTTGATTTATATTGGCAGTTCACACACCCAGGATGGCAAGGGACTCTTGTTTCAGATACAGAAGAAAACAGGGATATGTTCCGAAGCACGTTGGGAATGTATATTGATGGTCTGCCCAAAGAATATAAGATTCCTTTGGTTGCCCACAATAGAAACCAGATGGTCCTCAAGAACAGGTCTCGCATCTTCTATCAAATTGCGGGAAATAAAGCTAGGTTGGGGCAGGGTAAGGCTATTACTTACCTTCATGCAACAGAGACCGCTTCCTGGGGAAATGACGAAGGTCTAGCTTCCCTGATAGCATCTCTTGCAGAAAAGAATCCTCAGCGTCTGTACATCTTTGAATCCACTGCACAAGGGTTCAATATGTTTCACGATATGTACAAGACCGCTAAGAGGGCTAGAACACAGCGTGCAATATTTTGTGGATGGTGGCGCAACGAGTATTACTCTGTAGGACCAGATACAAAAGAGTACAAGGTTTACTGGGACGGTAAACTCAAACCCGAAGAGAAGGAATGGGTTAGAGAAATTAAAAAGATGTACGGTGTTGAGATAAACTCACGCCAGATGGCTTGGTGGAGATGGAAGATGGCAGAGGGTATCAAGGATGAAACCCTGATGTACCAAGAGTTCCCACCAACTGAAGACTATGCTTTTGTGATGACAGGTACAAGTTTCTTTTCTAATAGCAGGTGTACAGATGCAGCAAAACACGCCAAAACCCTTGACTACGAATGTTACAGATACGCCTTTGGGCAACTCTTTCAAGACACAGAGTGCTTACCGTCCTCAGACCGTTTGGCAACGTTACGGGTATGGCAACAACCCGTTGATACCGCCTACTACGTTATTGGAGCAGACCCAGCTTACGGCAGCTCAGATTGGGCTGACAGATTTTGCATACAAGTCTATCGAGTCTATGCAGACGGACTTGACCAAGTTGCTGAATTCGCCACATCGGAGCTTAACACTTACCAGTTCGCTTGGGTCATTGCTCACATTGCTGGAGCATACAAAAACTCGACTCTTAACCTCGAAGTTAACGGACCAGGACAAGCAGTCATCAACGAACTCAGAAACCTAAAACGTCTAGCCTCTGCCATGCAAGGCAAGATGGCAACCGACATGATGGACGTACTCGGTAGTATGCAAAACTACATTTGGAGGCGCAACGACACAATGGGTGGACTCTCCAACTCCATAGGCTTCCTAACCACCTCATCATCTAAAGAACGTATGCTCTCCTACATGAAGGATTACTTTGAGCGTGGCATGATGGGCATTTTCAGTATGGACTTGCTGGAAGAAATGAAAGGCATCGTCCGTGAAAACGGGTTCATAGGTGCACCTGGTAGAGGTAAGGATGACCGTGTGATAGCTGCTGCCTTGGCTACGATTGCGTGGGCAGAACAAGTACAACCTAGATTGATAGGTATGCGTCTGTCAAAAGAAATGTCACTCAAACAAGATGAGTACACCCCTGAACAACTGGCAGTCGGCAAGAACGTAAGCAATTATTTAAAGATGATAGGCGTGTACGGAGGTAAAGATGTTGCTTCTAGATAAGAAAACTCTTAAGAAAGAACTCAAACTGTTCCTTGATGACAAGGACAGGGGTATCTCTATTAAGAATTTCTGTGAGATAGCGGGCATATCTGACCGTTTGTTCATGTACATCATCAAAGAAAACAAACTACCCATGACTGAATTTGTCCAGCGTGGGCTTAACAGAGCCTATATGCATTGGAAGGAAGGGCGGTTGCGGGTAATGAAGAAACATACCAACGAGACTTATCCTGATTACAGGAAAGAACCAGTTCCTGCTGTAATGCCAATGAGTAAGTTAGTAATGACCAACACGGGGTTTAAAGTACAAAACAAGCCTCTAAATAGGCATGATTACGCAAATTTCGACAATATTTTGTTAAAAACTTGAAAAAGGGGGTGATATGGCAGTGCTTAAAGACTATATGTGTACAGAACACGGTGTATTTGAATCTAGGGAGGCAAAATGCCCTATAAAGTTCTGTCAAGGGGATTTATCTGTTATTTTCTTGCAACCAGTGGGCATAAAGTCCGAAAACACTAAGAAAAACGATAAAAACCTTAAACAACTGGCTTTAGAGTTTGATATGACCGATATTAAGTCTACAAAGGCTGGTGAACACCAAACTGGGTACTTAAAACGCAAAAATAAACTATCTGACAAGGCTTTTGAGGAAGCTGGAGCTGCTATGGCTAAAAATCAGAAGCGTCAAGAGGAAGAAATGATTAAGCAACGTCTGAGTGGCGTAAACTGGGGTAATGGTGGTAATATCAACCTCAAATCCGTCATGGGTGGGCAGTTTAAACCCGTTGCTGACGAAGCCGTTAGCGTTTTACCCAAAAGTGTAGGACAATTTGTACCACCCAGACCTGGTGCAGGGAGTCAGGTTGACCATGAGGGACTTAAGATTAATTCAAGTTCGGAGTAACCATGAAAATACCAAAAGGGATGCTAGATAGAGATGAGTTCTTTAATGACATCATCTATAAATGCGAAGTCTCCCTTGCCTCTCGTAAAGTAGATTACGCCTCTTTACGTAACTGGTATCTCTTTGGTAACGGACCTGATGAAGCTCCTGCACTCTACAACAAAATATTTCCGCACCTAGACCAAGTTACTTCCTTCTTGTACTCTGCTGAGACAACAAGATTTAGTATTAACCTGGGTGCGTCTGTGCCCGAAGGTGAGCACACCAAGATTCCAGTCCTCACAAAAGCTCTCAACAACGAGTGGCTAAATAGCAACGCTGACCAAGTATTTTCTACGGGTACTACTTGGGCACTTGTCTACGGCACAACTTACGTCAAACTCCTCATAAACAACGGTATCCATCCGTACATGGTTGAGCCTGGTACGGTGGGTGTACTGCGTGAGGACATCACGTACACGGATAGACAAGAAGCAATCATTCACAAGTATTACATCACCAAGTCTGAGTTGTATGCTCGTTTGTACAAGCATCCCAACAGAGACAAGATACTTCAAAAAATAAATTCTATGCCTCACGAGAGGACCGAGATAGCCAACGGTCTAGAGCGCATTATTATTTCTCAGTCTAACCCCACTATCTACGGTAACGTAAACCTAGACCTTGCTGGTGGTAACCGCTACAAGGCAGAGGTTGCAGAAGACACGGTTGAGATGACTGAGTTGTGGATATGGTGTGACGACATTGCAGACTACAGAGTGGTCACAAAAGCAGACCCAGACGTAATTATTTATGAGCGTCCAGGTGAAGAAATGTTTATCAAAGGTGAACTCCCGTTCATCCAGATATGTCCCAACCCACTGTACGACTACTACTGGGGTGGTAGTGAAGTACAACGATTAATCTACTTGCAGCAGTTGCGTAACAGGCGCATGACCGAAATCTTGGACCTGTTATCAAAGCAAGTTTCACCTCCAACCGCCCTAATAGGATTTACGGGAATCTTGGACGAAAAGAATTTCGCCTTGAACCGAGCTGGAGGTCTTTTATCTACTGATATGCCCAACGCCAAAGTAGAGAAGTTAGCACCCACTATGCCACCAGACCTCTTCACAGAGCTGCGTGAGATAGATGCAATGTTTGAGGAAGCATCAGGGGTGGGTAACGTACTACAGGGTAAAGGTGAGGCAGGTGTCAGGTCAGCAGGTCATGCCTCTCAGTTAGCCCGTCTGGGTTCGTCACGAGTAAAAAAACGGGCACTAATTATTGAGGATTCGTTAGAGAAGTTAGCAACCTTGTACTTAAAGGCTATGCAAATTTATGATGATACGCACTTCAAAGACACGCACGGTGTACCTTTCATTGCCGAACAGTTCACCAAAGAATTTACGGTTAAAGTGGACGGACACTCTAACTCACCCATCTTTACGGAAGACACAAGGACGCTTGCGTTTAACCTTCTTAAGGCTGGGGTTATTGACAAAAAATCATTACTTGATTTAATAGAGCCACCCATGAAAGAAGAGTTGATAGAACGGTTGAAGAAAATGGAGGAAAAACAAGCCTCACAACCGCCTAAACCTCCTAGTAAAGAACAAGGCAAACCTGAACTTAAGAAGGTCGGATGATGGCAACACAAAACGTAGGTGGAGCAAGAGTTAGCCCCAAGGCAGACCAGCCACGGATGAGCACGGACACATTGCGTAAACAAACATCAGGACCAGGCTTGACACAAAGAACAACGGGTGTTAAAAACTCATCTGGCGGTAGAACGCAACGCAACTACGCCAGAACTTAATTAAGGAATGACATCATGATGCACAGATATGGTAAAAGAGGTCGCAAGACCAGACGGTAATTCTTGAAAGAGAATAGGGTATGGTTTCTCCCCTTAATGAGAAATTGTTTGTTTAAGGAGCTTCCCATGAAACGTGGTTCACGCAAACATAAGCGTAAGTAATTATGCCGACATTGGCAGTATGTCGTAAAATACTGCCACCCTATTGACAAATGGTTTGTAAGTGGTTACAAACTAGGCAAGGAGAAAATATGAGTGTCCCGTCAGATAAGTTAATGGAGTTAATGAAAGGCAGTCGTTCTGCTGGAACGCCTATGCCTGGTGCACAGGATGCGCCTCCTCCAGGTGCTAATATGTCTGATGCTGAAGTACCTCCTATGGGTTCTCCAATGTCAACTCCTGAACCTAAGATGGGTTCTAAGGAGGCTGCAAAAATAAATTTAGGTATGGCTCAAGATTTACTAGAGCAATCTTTACCTGCGTTAGGTTCTGATTCTGAAGAAGGCAAAGCAGCACTCGCAGCTATCGGTGCAATCAACAAGATTCTTGGTGCACGTAAGAACAAAACAAACGAATTACAACAGTCAGAAATTCTTCAGATGTTGCAAACACTACCGCAAGCTGGTGGTGGCACTCCAGAAGGAAAAGCTATGGCTGGTTCACCTATACCTGGTATGTCACCTCCTGGTGGTATGCCTCCTCCACCTCCAGCACCTGGTGGTGGTATGCCTCCCCCTCCTGGTGGTATGCCAGGGCTTCCCCCACCCCCAATGTAAGGAAAAATCATGGATTTATTTAAACCAAGAGGTAATTCTCAACCACGTAGACCTACAGACAACAACCAAAAGAATGGCGTTGTGATTAACACTCCACGTTATTCCCAGTTTGGCGGTTTGACTGGCGCAACTAAAGCTGCTTTTGGCGGTATGAGAGTTGAGAAGCCAGGTGACGGTAAAAAAGTTATCTGAAAATGAACGACCAGCAAAGAATCTTAAAACACTCTGACCCAATAGCCGATAACGGTTGTTGGGTTTGGAAGGGTGGCGTTTCAAATGTTGGTTATGGTTTATGTTATTCAGATAAAAAGAAAATTGCATCCGCACACAGAACATCTTATGAAGCATTTATTGGTGAAATACCAAAAGACAAATTAGTTGCTCATATTTGCGACAACAGACTTTGTGTAAATCCTGCTCATTTATTTTTGGCTACTCACGCAGAAAATTCTGCTGACATGGTTGCAAAAAATAGGTCTGCAAGAGGCGAAAAGTGCGGTAAATCTAAATTAACGGAAGAACAAGTAAAATTCATTCGTGAATCTAATTTGTCACATCGTAAATTGGGTGTTATGTTTAACGTGTCTCATGCAAATATCGGATATGTTAAACGTGGTGCAACTTGGAATATTTAACGGTAAGAGGGTAACAAAATGTCTTTAGAAAATCTTTCACTTGAAGCACGAGATGAGTTAGCTAGTCTGGCTCAAACGCTTGCTGAAAATCCAGACACTCGCAAAGACTTTTTGCGGATGACTAAAAAAATTAAGCCTGGGATGCCTATTCCTGAGCTGGACATTGAGGAATACACCAACAGAGCAATCACTGCGTCTGATGCAAGAGTACAAGCCTTAGAGTCTAAACTCAGAGAAAGAGATGCTCAGTCTGAATTAGAAAAACGCAGGAACAATCTGATTACTAATAAAAATATTAGAAAAGAAGATATTCCAGAAATTGAAAAACTCATGCTTGAAAAGCAGATTCCAAGTCACGACACTGCTGCCGAGTATTTTGAGTACATGAGACAGGCTGCAAAGCCTACTCCTACTGGGTACAACCCTTCCGCAGTTCGCCAGTTTGACCTTGGCAAATTCTGGAAAGACCCAAGAGGGGCAGCGCAGCAAGAGGCGGTGAAGGCTTTCGCAGACCTGCGTAAACCACAACGTCCAATCGGTTTGTAAAAGAGGGTAGTAAATTTGTCAGGGCAGAGATGCCCATCTTTAAGGAGCTAATATGGCTATAGGTGGTGGAATTCTGCCCCAGACAGGTAGTTCACAATTTACGGAACTTACGTATGTAACCCGTAGAGCGTTTATTCCCAAACTGGTTGTGCAGTTATACAACAGTACGCCTTTGATGGCAGCGTTGATTGCAAACAGTCAACAAGCATCAGGTGGTGTATCTTCAGTAACCGTGCCCGTCCAAGGTGCACAGTTTGTTAACGCACAGTGGTCTGACTACTCTGGCTCTTTTGCCCAGCCGTCAGTACAACAAGGTGCTTACAACGCTGAGTTTGACCTCAAGTTGATGATTTCTCCCGTGCCGTTCCTCGGTATGGAAGGCGTTGCTCAACAAGACGCTGCAATCATTCCATTGATTGAAGCACGTATGAATGACGCAACCAACGTGATGATGGATGCAATGGCAACAGCCTTGTATAACAACACGACAAACAACCAACAATTTATTGGACTCCCCGCAGCGGTGGATGACGGTACAGGTGGTGCAACATACCAGACTACTTACGGTAACATCAACCGTAGCACCTACACATGGTGGCAGTCTAAGGTTTACAACGCAGGTAACGTAAACCCAACAAGACAAAACATTCTTCAGTACATCTCTGGAACAGTTAAAAGGGGTGCAGAAATGCCTTCTTTTGGTGTTTGCGGATTTGGCACATGGACACTCTTAGCTCAAGACTTTGTTGGTCAAGAGCAATACGTTATCACTCCTGGCTCAGGCTTTGACAGTGACAACAACGGTCCTCAAGCAGCGTTCAGAGCGTTGATGGTTGCGGGCGTTCCAATTTATCCAGACCCATATTGCCCAGAAGGTACTGTGTACTTCCTGAACACCAACTACTTGAGCTTGTACATTCACGAGCAAGGTTCATTTGTGTTCACAGGATTTGAGTCCACATTACCTAACTGGCAAATTGGTTACGTAGGTGCGGTTCTTATGATTGCTGAGTTGGTG
>Ga0214164_1000445_pt1 | contig 27007 bp, 29 predicted proteins | sample TroBogepilimnion_13_FD_153003 | JGI IMG/M metagenome (GOLD analysis project Ga0214164, IMG submission 153003) | Freshwater microbial communities from Trout Bog Lake, WI - Practice 03JUN2009 epilimnion v4 | ecosystem: Environmental > Aquatic > Freshwater > Lake > Epilimnion/Euphotic zone ...
CCTTTGTTATTATTTATCTTAACACTGTTAAAACTATAATCAACTATAAATATCACCCCAATTAGAGCCAGATTCATAATCAACTTTATTAGGAATAGCCATATTTGGAACAGCATTTTCCATAATGTTAATTATTTTTTTAACTTGATTATCATCTTTAACAGATATGTCTAATTCATCATGTATTTGTATATGAGGAATAATTCCCTCTTTATATAAATCTAACATTGCTTTCTTTGTCATATCAGCGGCAGATCCTTGAATTAATTTATTCAATGCTTTGTATGTCATAGCTCTTTTAATTTTTGGAACTATTTTAGTTTCATCAGCTTCTGGATATTTTTGTAGCCATTCTTTTTTAAATTGTGCTTCTGCTTCTTCTTTTGTATTATAAACAGGTTTCATAGCGCCAGCTTTAAATTCATCTATTTCCCATTTATCAAAACGACAACGACGACCTAATAAAGTTGTAATAGATCCTCTATCATTAGCAACTTTAGATGTGTAATACATAAGTTCTTTAACAAAAGGAACATTGTCATGATATTGATTAAATAAATTTTCAGCTTCACCTTTAGTTGATAAACCAAGTTCACCTTGTAATTTAGCTTTACCCATTCCATAAAATAATCCTAAATTAATAGTTTTAGCTTGTGATCTAGATATGTTTGCCATGTCAGCAACAGTTTGGTGAAAGTCTACAGTATTTTCTTTAAATTTTTCAACAATCTTTGCAACAGATTCATCAAAACAAATTGGTTCAGTATTAGCAGCATAGTGTACAACTAATCTTGGTTCTTGTTGTGAATAGTCAAAGCAACCCCATCTATGTCCTTGTTCTGGAATAAACAAACTTCTTATCATAGGTCCTAGTTCCTTGTTCCTCGCCGGAATCTGCTGAAGATTAGGATTAGAATAAGAAAATCTACCTGTAACAGTTCCACCTGTATCAGATCGAATAGGATTAATATCAGCATGTATTCTTCCGTTATGTTCATAATTAATAATAGTATCTATAAACGTTGTATGAGCCTTGTTTATCTCTCTTGCTTTTGCTATCATCTTAACTACAGGATGCTTATGCTCTTGTAGAAAATTTCTAGTAAATGATGGCATATTTGTTTTATCAGTTCGTTCATAATGTAATCCTAATTTGTCAAATATTGTTCCAATTGATCTTGGAGCCCATAATTGTGGCTCTATTCCTGTTTCTTTTTGCACTTTCATACGCAACTCTTTTTCTTCTTTGGTCAATTGTTCTTTTACTAGCTGGGCTTTTTGAATATCTACACGCACTCCTTTAAACTTCATATCAATAAGACAAGGAAATAAATCAGTTTCTAATTTAAATATCTTATCTAATTTTTGTTCTTCTATTACTTTATTTAATAAATGATATAATTTTAAAGTTAATTGAGCATCTTTTTCGGCATAAGAACCTACATACATAGCTGGTAATTTATACATTTCAGATTTAGCATCTATACCCCAAGATTGAGCTGCTTCATTCAAAGCTGTTTCATTTTTAGTTTCACCTAAATAATCAAAGGCAACAGAATTTAATGTGTACCATAATCTATTTTCATTAATTAAAGATGTCATAACCATAGTATCTATAATTGGTCCATTAATCTTGACGCCCGCTGCTCGAAGCCAGCATACGTCATACATTGCATTATGAAATATTTTTGTATTAGGAGCTGCACATACTTCTTTGATCCAAGACATAACTTTATCTTGATCTAAATTACCACCGCCTTCATGCGCTATTGGATAATACCCTGACCATCCATCAACTGCTACGGCAATACCTACAATATTACCTACACCTCTAATTGCACCAGAACCTTTCTTTTTTAATTCTGGATCTTTAGTTTCTAAGTCAATCGCCACATGTTTGTAGCCTTTTAAATTTGGAAAATGTTCAGGACATATCCATTCTATTTCTGATTTAAACATTGTAATCCCTTTCAATTATCATTTCAATATAGTGTATTGCTTTTAACAAATCCTCTTTCTTACCTTTTAAATTATGTCTGCATATATACTTTATTGCATTACCTTCTGCAAATAATAATTTGTTCTCATTTATAAATTTAGATGGTTGTATCTTCATTGTTTTATAATGTGATCCACCTACTTGTTTAAAAAATATTTTATTACTCATAGTATTGGATCTCCTATCGTGTAATAATAATCTAATGTTGGTCTCATAATGTATAAGTTCTCCTTTGTTCTGGTTACACCTACAAAAAACAAACGATGCTCAGGATTAGGATTTTTTAAAGCAGCATCATAAATAATCTTTTCTAGATCAGTATATAAAACTACATTTTTACATTCTTCACCTTTTACACCGTGTATTGTAGATACTTTAATTCTTGCTGGTTTAAATAAATCTTCACCACTATCTAATAAAGTTTTAATATATAATTTACTTGCTTCAGGAATATGTAATTGTTGCCAATCTCCTCGTATTTGTAATCCATGATCCATTGTTAATGTATCTATATCTACAAACTCAACATTGTTTAAAGAATCACCACTTGAAAAACCTCTTTTAGTATGTTTCAAATCATAATTTAAATATTCATAAATTAATTTAGCTTCTTCGCCTGTAACTGTTTCTTTATTATTTAATCGTATCCAAACTTTATAAGCTTCTAATAACTGAATTGGCAATAAGTCATTGATTTTACTATCAAATCTTAGCCCTAAAGATATTAAATGTTCTTTAATAGGAGTTAACATTGGATTAGTTCTAGCGATAACCATCCAATTATCTTCTTTAAAATTAATATTATCTATGTCTTGATCATAAAAAATTTTACCTTCTGCATTTCTAGGATTCCAATCTTTATCTAATCTTGGATTAATATGTTCTAAAATTTTTAAAGCTTCTTGATGCACAAGTTTAGGTACCCTTCTTGATTCAATCCTTGGATCAAACTTACCTTTTAAATTTATAAATATATTTTCATCAGCACCTTGAAACGTATAGATTGTTTGATCATCATCCCCTGCAAGGTAAGAACGTTTACATTTTGATTCAATGTAAAAAAACATATCCCATTGCAGAGGATTGAGATCTTGTGCTTCATCAAGAAAGACTACATCGAGGGGAGGACATTTGTCTTTCTTAACAAACTCTTTAATCATATCAGAATACTCAACCATTCCTGTTTGCTTCTTATATGATTCTAAATCGGCTTCAATTTGTTCTGTTAACCAAATATTAACTTGATGTGTTAAATCTAATTCTATCATTGCATCTTCTAATGATACTTTCTTAGCTCTTGAATAATCTATTATCTTCATGTGTCTATTTTTATGTTTAGGCATACCATTCTCAGAAATATAAGTATCAAACACCATGCCTCTACAAATACTTGAATAATTTTTAAAAGCCTTCCATTTACTTCCTTGTAACAATCTAGAATTTGTATCTATATTTAATTGTCTTGTTCCTAAAGAATGCATTGTATTTATGTATGGAAAATCATATCCAGGAAATGTTTTAAATATTCTTTTTCTTGCTTCTTGTGTAGCTGCATTACTAAAAGTAATATAAGCTATTCTTTTTGTATCAGTCTTTAAATTATTTATTTCATTATTTAAATAATGATTTATTAAATGATATGTTTTACCAGTTCCGGGTGGTCCAGGTATTATTGTTCTATTCATATTTCAAAAGGAGCTCTTTTCATTTCTTCTTTTCTAACGATTGGTTTATCTAAATGAATAGTATCCATAGACATTACTCGATAGGATTTTTTATCTATCTTTGTAAATTTTTCTTTAGCATTAAATAATTCTTCTAATTTATGCATAGTCTTTTGATAAGCTAAAAGCCAAGACTTAGATCTTTGTAAATACTTCCAAAAATCTTTAAATAAAAATTGTGATTTACCATTTTCTGTAAAAGGTAAACCTCTTTTTAAATCTTCTAATTTTTTACCTGGAGCTTTATTAATAAAATCCGCAAGTAAATCTTTTAATTGATTATGCACTTTAGATGATTCTGGAGCATCTAATTCAACCATATCTTTAAATAGTTTAACTAACATTTTTCTCCATACTATTTTACCTACAGGAAGCATTGGTTTTCCTATTTGATTCATACATGCCACAGAAAATTTTTCTGCATCATGTAAGGTAAGATCATCAACTTCTACGCTTTTTCCATCAACAGAAACAAAGTAAATTGGTGGATCTGATGGATATTTTTTTAGTTCCGTTATTTCTGAAGGTGGTGTATCATCTCCGACCCCAAATTCTCTTTTAGAACAAGTTTGTGCATCACAAAAACTAACTATTGGATTTTCTTTACATTTATATAAATAGTCTTTTTTAGATACTGATGCTATTAAAGTTTCAACTTCTTTATATGGAATAGCAGGAGTCATAAATTTTTCATTATAAGTATGCATTTTACTTTGCCATTCTTGAGGAAATCTTTTCTTTAAATATACGCCCACGTTGTACATCATATTATTTCTAGATCCTTCTGGTATTCCTTCTTTTAAAAGAGTTACTAAACAAGGTGGTGCACCTTTTAATAAATCATCTCCATTATCACCATTACCATTTATTTTTAAATTAAATAAACCTTTCTCAGTCATACTGTATTCATCATACAGTAAAAAGAAGTGTTCTATCTTTAATGGATCACCACTATCACTAAAAGCATATCGAACCGATTTATTAGTTCCATGATAGGGTACATTTAAAAAACTACCCGTATCACCTCTTTCAGCCCTAATGTAATCTTGTTTAGGAAATATTTCTGCTTTAGCATAACCTAAAATAGATGCTATCTTTTTTAATCTTTCTCTCATTAAACTAGCTGCAACAAATTCTTTAGTAAATAAAAATATATGTGCACCACCTGATTTAGATCTAAACAATATTAATGGTAAATGTTTATCTCTAATTTTTTTAATAAATGATTTATGATCAAATGGATAAGTATCAATATCAATACACCCCCATTTACATTTATTATCTTCTCTAATTGGAACTATTCCTAATGCAGGTTCTTCTCCTAATAAATGTGCTCTCCATAAATCATCTGTGACTGGTTTCTTTATTGTAAATGATTTAGCTTCATGCTTTCCATTTTCAGACAATTCTTCTGTGATTCTTGTTTGTCCGTATGCTGTTTGCAGACCAGCAAATATCTCTTTAAATCTTTCTAACATTCCACCCTCTGTAGTTTGGGTGGCATTTCTGCCACCCAGTTAAACAATTACTTACCGTTACTTGCTAAACTTATGTAGAACTGTTTAGCTCTTTCATAAGTTGCACTATCGGTAACAGGACCAACTTTTTGAATATTATATCCATACCATTGGTTGCCTTTGCCTGAATTTAAAATAGTCGTGATTTTGTATACATGACTAAAAGAAGCTGGAGTGTAAGGTCCATTCTTTCCATCTAATGTTATAGACATCATCATCGAGTTCCATTTTCTACTTATTTTACCTTGAGATGAACTCATAGATATTAAAGCAGTTTCAGTAGAACCATCTTCGTCTAATATTAAAACAAAATGTTGTCCAACTGTTAAAATGTAATTACCATTAGGCAATCTATCTTTTTTTGAATTTGGATCTTGAGTTGTTTTACTCAATATATCCGAATCCTCAGGGTATATGTTTTCTGGTCTACCTGATCCAGTACCAAAATCAGACCATTCCTGATATTCCAATTTATAATGACATGGAATAACATTTATTCCTTTTGCGCCATCATAAACTTTCTTGGTTACTGTATTTAGCAACATACCAGGTTCCGCACCTTGAACATAATTTTGATTACGTTTTTGTGCTTCTGCTGATCCATTTTGCAATAGTTTTAATATTGGTAAAGCTAAACTTGATTGCTTTACATTTTCAAAACCTGCGTTTGAATCATCTTCAAACATTATTGAAGATGGTAGTGGTGCTCCTTTCTTTATCGCTACTTGTTTCTCGTTTCTCGTTTCCATTTTCTATTATCTCCTTGTTATTTTTGTTTGACTTCCGGCAAACGTTTTAAATAGATCAGAGGGCATATCAAGTCCAGACTCGATACGCTCCCTGACCACAGCTTTGAGTGTCTGAGAATGAACCCCTTCTTTCTGGACTGGTTCAAAACCCTGACCTCGTGCAAGGACGGCATATTGCGCCGCCTTGTTATCTTCGCCCTTACCAAAGGTCACAGTAATATCGTTTTTAATTATATCACCTAGACCATTGTTACGAAGCCATGTAAAAGCTTGCTCTTTACGTTGAGCATAATCTGAATCAGTTTCATTTATACCTTGCGATACTGACGCATAGTAAAATGGTTTAACTTCAACTGACTCACCATCTTTCAGCTTTAATTTTGTTATATGCATATCCTGCATCATCGCAGGAATTTCTATTTGTGATAATATTTTAGCTTTTTCTTTTAGCTTGTTAATACTATCTTCTGCATTTTGAATTTCATCTTCTAGATCTCTTAATTCTAGAACCTTATCGGATAAGGATTTTGCTGCATCAACTTGAGTTACAGATTTTATCTGATCATCCTCAAAATTTATTGTATTCATAGTTATTTTCTTTCTGGTTTAAGTTAACTTCTAAAGGGTAATATATTCTTTCTTGTTTGTCCCACTTTAAAAGGTTGTACACTCCGTTAGTATAATCAGAAACTATGGAACATGCAATACCTATAACTGCAGGATCACCTGTTAATAATAAATAATCTGTAGATTTATAATCTTTTAGCAAAAGTTTTAATTTTGCAACAGTAGGTCCAGTGCTTAAAGTTATTTGCGCATTTTCAGGCAACAATACTTTTAATTTACCAAATTTAGATGCACCAATAATATTTATTTTTGGTGTGCCCATTCGGCTACCAGGAACGTCCTGTACTACATATACTATTTTATCTTCCATATTTCTTTAACAGCTATATACGTTTTTATATATAGCTGTCAAGTCTTACTTTTTACTAAGCCAGTAATGCTCACAATCGTTATAAGGTAACATTATTTTACCTTAATTTTTTTACCTTCGTGAATTTCTGGATTTTTAAGTCCTAATTTAATCTTTAAAAGACCGTCAACCATTTCAGCTTCATCTACAATAACGTTAGATGCTAATTGAAATTGTTTAACAAATTTTCTAAGTGCTAAATTTTTTTGAACGTATTCAACGTTTTTATCGTCAATTTTACCTTCAATTGTTAAAACACCATCCTTAACTTCAACAAGAATATTTTCTTTATTGTAGCCAGCAAGACCTATCTCTAAACCATATTTTCCTTTTGAATATTTTACAATATTGAAAAAAGGGAATGAAGGTATTTTAGACCAATTATCAAATATATTATCAAATATATCTGCGGTATGTTGTACGAATTGATTATGGAACTCATCCACATTGATAAGACCATTGTTTGGGAATAATGAATTGTAATTCATAATTATCTCCTATTAGTTAGCAAGTTAATTAGGTCTGCCCACATGGCACAACCATAACTAGTATATAAGACTTAATTATTTAATGTCAAGAGGAATTTCAATTAAATCGTGTTCACGATCTAAAAATTTATAAGCTATTTTAGTTGCACCAAAATCTTTTTTAATTTTATTACATATTTTAACAGGATCAAATTCACTGCAAGAATATACATCAAATTGCATTAATCCAGGATTAACTTCGTCCCAAAAATGAGCTGCTATATGAGATGTTTCTATTACTGCAACACCTGTTAAACCTTTGTTGCCTTTAACATGAGAATATTTAACATGAGGACCAGACATAATTTTCATGCCTATATCTCTTATAAATAAATTTAACCAAACACGGAAAAATGATTCACTTTGGGGAGGCCTCGCAACTTCTGCCCGAATAATTAAATGTTTGTGGACGAGTAATTTATTTTCCATAAACGCCTAATATAGTCTTTTGACTATGGGATCAAGAAATATTTTTACAAGAACGAATTATATCTGAGAGCTCCTCGCATCTCTTTGGAGACTGACGATGCCACTCTGAAGTTAACATTTGATATGCAGCTGTATCATAATCTTCTGCCATTAAAGCATTAAGCATAAGTTTAAATTTAGATACTCCACCTATACCAAGTTGGAAAATCATTTCTACAATAACTCCTATAGCTTTATTTGGAAGATTATAACCGTCTAATAATTGTTGGGCTTGGTCTAAAGCATTTTGAAAATCTTGTTCAAATAAATCATTTAAAACAGAGGTTTCATAATATTCATTATCTTTAAATGAGTCTGTTGGTAAAACTAAATGACCATAACCTATAGTTTTTTTACCTAAAGAATCTTTATATACTCTATTATTAAACCCTTCATGACCTTTTATTCTTTCTTTTACATCTTCAAACATTTTTTATAAAATATGAAACATTTTAAGGATCATCGTAACAAATAATAATAATATAGAACCCATACCACTAATTATCATTTTTGTTTGATTATCCATTTTAATATTCATTTTATCTTGACCTTCTTTTAATTCTTGTCTTACACTTTGAACATCTTCTTTTAAATGACGTAAATGATTGTCTTTAATATGACACATTTCACGTTTTAATCCTTCAATATGACCATATATTTCAACAATATGTTCACCTACAGTAACTGATTTTTTAGACATAGTCATACAATATATCAATTAGTGTTTTAATTGTAAATAAATTTATCCTTGAGGAAAAGCTCTTTGAAATTCATTTTGAGTTGCAGAAGTTTGTTGTGAATTAGGTGTTACTGTTTGTGGATTAACATTTGGTGTATTAACGGGCGCAATGTTAAATACTTGTTTATTATTTACTGGTGTTTGTAAATTGCTTTGATCCCCTGGTTTTTTAATAATATAATCATTAGGATTAATATAATCGTACATACTTCCTTTTAAAGGTTTACCAGCTAATTTACCAAGTACATTACTAATTTGTCCAAGAGCTTGTCCTAATTGATCGTCATAAATTTTATTTGGAAATGAATTGTTTAATTTTTGAAGATTTAAATAATAACTTTGTATTTCTGTGGCTGTAACATTTCTAGGATAAAATATACCTTTTCCATCATTTGCTAATAAATAACTTAATTCAGGTCCTGCTATACGTTTTTGAAATAAAGGAATAGTTTTATCATATCCAAAATTCAATGTTTTAGCATTTTGTATAGTTTGTGCCATATCTTTCATTGCATCCCATCTTGCTGCTTGTTCTTTTATCCAATTTTGCACTATTGTATTTGAATCAATCGCTGGATTACTTCTAAGTGGTGTAGAAAATAATTGATTTGATTGATTAAGTTTTTTTTCATAATCAGATATTTTTATAGGAAATTGAACTTCTATATTTAATGGAAATGCTTGATTACCAAGTAAAGAAGCTAATACATAAGGAACACGATATTGTTGTCCTTTTGGTCCTGGAGCATTATTTATTGCGTAATATAATTTTTCTAATCTATTAAAACCAAGTGGAGCTAATTTATTAGCTGCATATAAAGTTGCGTTTGTAACTTTATCTCCTAAAGGAGCAGATTGATTCCAAATTCTATGCCCATCTTTATCAGCACCTTCTCTGCTAAAAATATCCATAACAGCTTCTACTAACATAGGAGCAGATAAATATGGTCCTGTTAATTTAGCTAAGTGACTAACTAATCCTTGAACCGCTCCTTTTATAAAAGGAGTGTTTGGATCTAAAGATTTTGCATTATCTACTCCTGCAAGTGCAGAAGCAACAGGTCCTACAAAAGCATCATAAACAAAATTTCCTTGAGCATCTACATAATTTAATTTTCCATCTTTATCTTTAAATAATATAACCTGTGAATTTTTTGACCAACTTGGTAAAAAATCATTAGCTGCAGCAACCATATTATTTGTTATTCCATATAATCCATGAACAATTCCTTGAATTGTTGGAATGACTGCTGCGGTGGTTAAACCAAAACTAAATAATCTATTTTTTCCTATACTTCTAAGCACAGGATCTTTCATTTCTTGCAAACCTTCCCAAATAGTATTTCCACCTGCTCTTACTACTTCAGCATGAAAAGAAGGAAAATTACCCATAGGTAATCTTCTTAAATTTCTAATATTTGTTCCTACTTGATTATAATTTGGAAAAACATCTCCAACTATTTGAGCTGCTTTATTCCAAATATCTAAAGTACTTGGTTTTTCGGCAGGAGTTATTATTTTATTTATAATTGCTTGATTATAAGCATTTTCACGTTTATAAACTTCAGCTAAAAAATTATATATTTTCCATATATCATCACCTGCCATATATGAATCATGACCTATTTTAACTAATTTTTTCATACTATCTCCAAATTTATCGTAAATTTTATTTAATAAATTTGGTCCACCATTTTGAATATCACTTAATAAAGCTCTTAAATCTTGTGCATCAGATACACTATACACAACTCTTCGTTCTAATAAAAAATTATATAATTTTTGTGCTTCCGTTGAATTTCTCCAGGATAAACCTAACGTTCCAACTTTTCCTAAAGTTGTTCCCCATTTAGTAGTAAATTTAGAAACTAATTGTGGTTGTAATGTATCCCAAGACTCATTAAATATTTTCATCATTACTCTTGGATCAAGTGTAAGATTTCCATTTCCTAATGCAAAAGTAGAGTTAACTGTAAATATTTTAGTGTGTGTAAATGGATCAAATATAGTTTTATTCATTTGAGTAATTGCTTTAGGAACTAAAAAAAGATTTCTATAAATTATATTTTTAGTTAAAAAATCAGTTGCTAATTTTTGATTAAATTCAATAGCATCTTTATATAATTCAGATGTAAACCAACCATTTATTGGATTTGCATAAACACTTGGATCTAAAGAAGATGAAATATCTAAACCTTTATTTATAATATTTCCTTTAGGGAATGTTCTATTCCAAGGCAATTTAGAATCAACTGAGGTACCTTCTGAAGCTATTGCTAATCCTGTTTTTGGATTTTCAGCTGCTAATTTAGTTGGATATAATATAGATCGTTCACCGTTTTTAATTAATTCTTTACTTTTATTAAGTAATTGAGTGTAAAAATTATCTCTAGCTGTTAATGTACCTAAATCCATCATTGTATTAATAATAGTATTTTTTATATTTGGTTCAGCTTGGCCAAAAAATTTTAAAAATGAATTTAAATCATTTTCTGTTTTAAAAAATTTAGTAGGTTTAAAATTACCACCTTTAAAATTATCTGCTATATTTATAACAGGAGCTTCTTTAACACCTAAAGAATCATAATTTGTTATTTTAAATGAAGGTATTTTTGTAACAGGATCTAATTTTACGTTTTTAAGAATAGTTTGTAATTGAACTTTAACTTCATCATCATCTAATATTTTTCCACTTTTAGCTGCATAATCTTTTAATATTTGTCCAGCTGCTTCTAGTTGATTAGCAACAGGTTTATAGTTTAACATTGGAACGCCAGTATTTTTATCTGCATGTATTTGAAAATCATATTTCATCATATTAATAATTCTGTCTGAAATTATTTTATTAAATTTAGAAGCATTAATTTGTATATTGCCATTTGCTAACATGGTATTAACATAATCTGCAAAAATATTTCTTGCACTAACAATATGACCAATTAATTCTTCTGTATTTGTTTTTGATATTCCAACATTATTAGAAAAATTTCTAAAATCTTTTAATTCTTTTTCTGTAAATCCATTAAATACTACTTTACTATTTTCTATTTCATTATTTACTGGATTTAATAAAGTATTTAATTTTTGCATTATAGTAGTATAAGCAGGATTTCCTTCTTTTATTCCTGATTTATTTGATATTTTATTTAATGTTATATCAATACTATCTGTTAAATATTTCGCTGTATTTTTAGAAACATCTTGTTGACCTATTGCTCTGTCGGTTAATGCTTTTAATTCAGGTGATTGAATATTTCTTGATCTAAATCCAGAAGATACATAATCTATTAATCTATCTAATTGACTATTACTAAAAGATAAAAATTTACCTCGTTCTGCTATTGCTTGACCTACTTTTGAAATACCATAATGAAACACAGGGGCAGCTATAGCTCCTTGCAAACCAGCCATAAGTCTATTATCTATTCTTCTCCATGCATCATCTTGAGTATCATTTCTTACATCTTGATCTAATCCAAAAGCTGTTTCAGCATAATCTGTAATTAAAGCTCCTCCTACTAATCCTCCAACAGCTATAACACCAAATTTTTGAGCTTTACTTAAATTATTTAATTGAGCTACTTTTTCATAAGCATCTGATATATATTTATTTGGAGTAAGTAATTTACCATCTTTACCTGCTTGTATATATTTTTCTACTATTTCTTTTCCTTTTGTATAAGCCGCTAGTTCCTCTTCGCTTGCACCTAGTCTATTAGCCCATTGGAATCCTTTAACTGCTAATTTTTCTGCGCCTAATATTTTTTGAGCTAAATAAAATTGCCCAGCTAAACTTACAAATTGAGAAATAGCACTTTTTTTAGCTTCTTCTTCTATATTAGTTCCAATTTTACCAAGCATATTTTGGCTCATCCATTGTTCAAATTCAGCTGTTTTTTTAGGGTCTATAAATAAACCATCTTTTTTAAGTTCATTTATATCTTTAGAAATAGAATAACCTGCAATAACTGTTTTAACTCCAGCGTCTGCAATACCGTATGCAACATTTTCAAATATATTATGTTGTGTTTCTGGTTCTCCATGACCTGTTGCTTTTTTAGCAGCATTAAAAATTATACTTTTTAAACCTAAATCAATGTTGCCTGTTAAAAAAGGTAACATTGATTTTAATTGTCTATCTTTTTCTGTTTCTAATTCAGCAGCATTTGCAGTAGCCATACCAAATAAATCTCTATCTATTTTTTGTTTTTTTTCAGGCTGTTCTTGTGCTTGTTTTTCTGGTTCAGCGGATATAACGTTACCTTCTTGATCTACTTGTAAATTTTTTTCAACAATACTTGGTTCTTTATCTGGACCATCTTTAATTTTAGGTGCACCTTCAGTTAAAGTTATTCGTTTGGCTAAAGATTGATTATCTTCTGCATTTACTTCTTGATGTGGTACTACATGTACTTCATTTTCGGTGCTTGTATCTTTTTGTGTTTTATTTTCATTTAAAACACTAGCTAAAGGTAAATTTTTTAAATTTGCTAAACCTTCATTTTGTTGATAAGAAAGTTCGTTTGGATTAGATAAACCTTCCTGTGCTTCAGGAATGTTAGTATTATCAGACATAGTAATAATTACTGTTGTTGAGATTCTGTATTACCTGAACTACTTTGTGTTTTATTTTTTGTAGTAGTTTTAGTATTATAATAATTATATTGCCATCCTTCAGGATTATTTATAAATTGAAATTTTTTAACTCCACTTGGTAATTCAGTTACTTTATAAAATTGATTGCTAGAAACATCATAATAAACATCATTTGTTTTATATTGAGGAGTATTTTGTGTTATTATAAAATCTTTATTATATTTACCACTATTAATGATACCTTGTATATTTGATATATTTCCATTGTTTATATTTTGTTTATAAATAGCATAATTTTTAGCTTCAGTTTGAGTAGGTGTTGAACCAGGATTAGAAGGATTAAAATTTTGTGGATTTTTAGTTGTATCTAAATAATCTTTCATATCTTTATTAAAAACATTTTGTGGATTTTCAATTTTTGTATAAGGAGAAGGTGTGTACACTCCTTTTTGATATAAAGCTAATTCTGCTGCATCATGTTTTTCTTGTAATGATTTACCTGGCATAAAATTAGGATTTTTAGCTATTTGCCAAGCTTTTTGATCATATGCTTGTTTTTGTGCTGCGTTGATACCTTTTAATTGAGCTATTTCGCCTTCAGCACCATATTTATTAGCTTCTTGTAAATTTTTTTGAGTTTCAGCTTCTAAAGTTTGAGCCATTTTTCCAAAAGCCTGTCCCCAAGTTTGTTTAGCTCCTGCAGGAACATCTGCTCCAGAAGCACCAAATGCACCTAAAGCATTAGATAATGATTGTTTAGTTGAAGGTAAAATTTGATTTTTAATATCTTGAAAAACATTATGTAAAACATTTGGAGGCACATTTAAATTTGAAGCTAATGCTCCAGGTTGACTATTTAATAAATATTGATCATAACTTATTCCAGAATTTGGATTATAATTAGCTGCTATTATACCAGGTGTTATATATTTATCGATATTTCCTAAATCAGATTGTTGTGTTCCAGCTTGAGTTGCACCATCCTCATAATGAGCTCTTCTATTAGTTAAACCAGAAGTTATACCTGCACCTTCTGCAACTGAACCTCCTCGTCTAAACATTGGTCTATTTAAAATATTTGGCATATTAAATACTCCAACCTAAAGTAGGATCAATTACTGCAGTAGATATAAAATTTGCAGCTGCACATTGATAGTTATAATTAGGGTTTCCCTGTCCTCCAAATAATGAACCTATTCCCTGTATTGCACTATTTGCTAAATTTCCTGCAGAACATCCAAGTCCACCTAATCCATTTGCACCTGCAGAACCTCCACCTAATACAGCAGCAATTGTTTGAGCTTCAGTTAAAGTAGGATTAGTTAATAATGGAGCACCTGGTGTTCCCGGTGTTCCAGTTAAATAATTAAATATACCACCTGCTGTTTGCAATTGTTGTAATGGATATTGAGAAGCAAAAAGATTACCTGATGTCATAGCATTTAATATACTTTGATTATATCCTTGTTGCGTACTTCCATACGTATTTAAAGCATTAGCAAGAGAAGAAGCATAAACACCTTGTTGAGTTCCTAAAGTATTATATTGACCAAACGCAGTATTCGCTGCTTGCTGCGCCTGTGTAAATCCTTGTTGTTCCAATTGAGCTTGAAGCACTGATCTATTTAAATCACTTTGAGATTGATAAACACCTCGTTCAACACCACATCTTGCTCCACCATATGCTCCAGCTTGAATTGCTGCAGCTGGTAAAGCTTGTGCATTAATTTGAGATTGAATATCATATTGTTGTAATGTTGGATTAATAACTTGTTGTTGATAAGGTGACATATATTGTTGATATGCATTTGGTCCAACATTTTGTTGAGCTGCGCATAAATATTGTTGATACCCAGCAACTCCTGAACCACACGTAGCACCAGTTAATTGTCCTTGAGCATTAAATTGTAAATTTCCTAAACCTGCTTGATTAGCAACAGTTTGTGCACCTGCTTGTTGAAGAATATTTTGTCCAGCAACTTGTGGCATTAAACCAGTAAGATTTGTAGGTTGGTTTAATAAACCTGATAATTGATTTCCTATTTGTTGTCCAAGAGGTTGTAAAAATGGTGCACCATAACCTGGAGTAGTAGTTATGTTTGAAACTCCACCAATTCCACCTGTATTTGTTGCCATAATTATTTACCTTCTAAATGTTTCATAAGAGCATACATTCTTCTTGCCCCTTCTTTTACGTCTCCACCACCTGCTTTTCTAACAGCATCAGCAGTAAATACAAACTCATTATTACTTAACATAGCAGGAATGTCATCTGCTTTTTCTTTAACACCAATTGGTGGTACATAGCCACCTTTTTTTCTATAATCAATTTCATGAATACCATGTTGATTTTGTCTTAAATTACCTGTTGGAATACCTCCTGTTTTTAAACCTTGAGCACCCATTGAAATCTTAAGAGAATCTAATAAATCTTGTGGTAAAGATGAAAGACCGTTCATTCCTGAATTTTTTTGTTGAGCATCTGTCATTTGATTTTGTAAATTTTCTTGTAATTGATTTTGATAAATTTGATTTGCAGTGTTTTGTAATTGTTGTTGTATTATATCAGCTATACCACCTACATCATAATGAGCTCTTCCACCATGAGACATGTAAGCTGTAAAAGGATTTAATGTTGCTCCACCTTGAAAACCAGTTGGCATAGCTTTTTGTCTAGTTTGCATTAATTTTTGTTTTAATAAAGCTCCAAGTTGTGGATTAGATTTTAATTGATTTAATAATGATGCTTGTCTTTGTTGGTAATTTGGATTGTTTAAAAAACTTCCTTGTGCAGGTCCAATTGGTGTACTACCACCTAATTCATAATGATGTCTTGTTGACATAATACCACCATGTGCTGCTTTAGCAGGAAGAGTTGGAACTTTACCTGCGTTAGTGTTTATTGAAGTAATTCCACCAGAACTTGTTGGCATAGATACAATATCAGAAGCTGTTCTTGTTGTTGGAGCTTGAACTGCTTGAGATAATGGAACATCTCCAATTGTATAGTGTGTTGGTTGAGCGCCGCATGTTACTCCATAACCTTGTGCAATAGCATTTTGCTTACCCATATAAGCATCATACATAGCTTGTGTAATAGTATTTATGTTTTGTTGACAAGAACGAGCTTTACAACCAAGTTCAAATGCAGTTCCTGCTGAGACTAGGGGTTGCACAGCATTACCTACTCTTTGAGCAGTTGTAGTTGGGCCACAACAACCTCCAAGCAAACCACCAACTACTTGAGATGCAACAACACTACCTATTGTACTTATAGGGCAACCCATTACCAATTCTCCTTAGTTAAAATTATACCTTTTCTATATATTTTTTGATTATCATCTAATCTTAACCATTTAACTGGTTTGTTAATTCCAATCATATTTTTAAATTTTTTTTTGGCTTCCGACATAACTTTTATTACGTTTTTAACACAAACTATGTCCATATGCCATACATTATTACCACTATTCCAATCACTTGCAGGTAAAGAAACACCAGAAATAAGACGTTTTTCTGCATCATCACTTAAAAAAGCCCAATTTGTATAACCAATCACTTCGTCTCCTTGTTTATGCAATGTATATTGTTTTAATTGATAAGAAGGTAATATATGTAAATATAAATCTTGATCGGAATATTGATCATATCTTTTATATTTACGATATAAAGATATTATTATTTTAATATCATCTAACATCTTAACTGCAGGATATAGTCCTGAAAGAGTCTAAATTACTTTGTTTTCTTAGGAAAGTCAATAAGTCTAGGTTCTGGATTTCTAGGTTTAAACATTAAATCTAAAGCACCAGTATATGAATGAGATCCAAAGTGAGATAATGCTGTTTTTGCATCTCCATATATTTTAATACCTTTATCGGTACATAATTTACAGAAACAAATATCTTCCCCTAAATAACCATTTTCAGGATCAACACCAGTTTCAAAGAATGTATACCAACCTTCACTCATGGTTTCTACTTTATTACCTACAAGTTGTTTATTAACTGTTTTCTTTTCTGGATATGCTTTTGCAAGTTTAGCAAATGTATCTCTTCTTATCATCATAAAACCAGTTGGGCCTGCAGTAACTTCTGTAAAACCATCTTCGCCTATTTTAACATTATCTTTATCTGGGAAGTGAACTATAAATTGTAATTGACCTTGCGCACCAAATCCTTTTACCGGATATGGAGTAAGTACTACACCTGCATCAGAGTTTTCCATTTTATCTATTTGACGATAGATAGCATCTGGTTCAAATCCAATGTCAGCATCAATAAATAAAAAATGTGTACATTCAGTTTGTAGAAAAGATGCTACACAATTATTTCTAGCTTGAGTAACTAAAGCCATTCCTGATTGTAAATGTAATGCAGTTGATACTTGGTATTTAGGATGTTGGGTCGAAATAAATCGCATAATGCTGTTCATATAAGTTGTAGTAACTTGATGACCAAATGCAGGGGTTGCTATAAATAGTTTAATTAATTTCTTATTTTGTTTTTGTTCTGGCATATTCTAAAAAGTTCTCCCATTCTTTAATTCTTGTATTCCAAGAATAATAGTTGTTATAATATTGCTTTTGCATTTCTAATTCTTCTTTATAAACATTATTTTTATAACTATCAAGTGTTGTATTAAGAAGATCAGCATATCGATGTATTAGTGTTAAAGCGCCAGTATCAAATTCAATCATATTGGCAAACTCGCCGCACGTTTCTGGCAGCGCGCCATAATTAGTGACTACCGCTTTGCAACCTGCAGCCATTGCTTCGATAGCCGATAAACAAGATGTTTCTTCAAAGATAGAAGGATAAGCAAAGATATGAGCATTCGATACCGCTTTTCTAATTTCTTCATTAGGAGCATATTCTTTAAAATCTATATTTTTAGTATTTTTACATAGATCAAATAATTCTTTAAATTTATTACCTTCTGATTTTTCAAACTCTGATCCATATACTTTAGTGGATGAATAAACTTCAACTGTAAAATCATCTCGTTTTTGATTTAATAATTCAACTGCTTTTGCTAATACTGCAAGTCCACGCCATGGAGTTGAGGTATATATAATTTTAATTCTACCATTTGGTTTTTTAATATCTTTAAATGGATAGGTAGCGTTTTTAATAACGATCGATTTATATTCAGGTATTCCAAAATGTTCTCTAAACTTGTTATATTGCCAGTGGCTAACATAAACAAATAAATCAACAGAATCTACAAATTTACGATCTTTCATTAACTGAACATTAGGTTGATCATAGCTTAAATGTTGCCAAATAATATTAACTTTATCTTGTTTAATTAATTGTGGATGACAGATTGAGCCTACTAAATTAAAACCCTCTAAACTACCTTCTGGTAATTGTTTTATAAGTTGTTCTTTTAATATTTCTGTTCCGCCTTTAGGATTCATGCTTCTATTTCTACGTTTCTATTAATAAATAAACAGTCCATTTCAATTAAACAATCTCTATCGTATTTTAAATCAAAGATATCTACAAACTCAAATCCAAGATCATGTAAATAGGCAACCATTTCAGAGAATCGTGGGGTGCCTTTAGTATATTGAACAGTTTGTAATTCTAATAATAAAAACTTTGTATTAGCTATAATAGGAAGTGATCCTTGTATAATGTCTCTTTCTGCTCCTTGCACATCCATTTTTATAAGATCAAAACCCTCATCTGAGCCAAGTAAAGTTGATAAGGTTATTGCTTTTCTTTTTTCAGGTTCAAATTTATAATCTGTATTTTCAGGATATATTCCATTGCCTGTAGGAACGCCGTTTAAACATTTATAATAATTAACTTCTTCATCATCTGTCTTACCAAGCACAGCTATTTTATAATTACCAATTTCTTTTAATACTGATTCTTTTTCAGTATTAGCTTCAATCATTAACACATCAGCAGTTGGATAATAATATTTAAAGGTTTTAGTCCATTCACCTTCATAAGCTCCAATATCTAAAACTTTATTAAAGTTAATATTTACTTTTCTGTAATACTCTAATCTCTTTCTATGATTATCCATTTAATCTTTTTACTTGTTTAATGCACTAATGTCAATCTCTGGTACTTTTACAAATACATCGCGTCTAATATCTTCAGGATAAACGGTGGTATCAGCTTTAACTTCTGCTTCGTCTTTATAAATATAACCTGTTTTTAAATTGGTTATAACTGTTTCAACTTCGCACTTAATTCTAATCTCTTCCATATTATTTAGCTATCGCACTTCTATTTACTTCCATAATAGATAATGTTCCACTTACGGTAGTATTATTTGTACAGCTTATTAATATAGCATCATTTTCTTGTAATACAATAGGTCCTGTTGCTAGATTACAATAAGTAGGTCCTACAATAGATGCATAAGATATAATAACAGTTGTAGCTAAAACTGAACTATAGACTAATACTTGAATTGTATTATTACCTGAATAATTAGCTATTTGAATATTTTGAATGATTGCACGAGCTGTAGCATTACATGTATATACAGTTGTATTAACTGTTGTTGTTGGATCGTAAAATGCGTTTTTATATACGTTAGACATATTAATTTTTAACTAGTATTCCTTGTATAATTGATGCACAACTATGTGTACCAGTGTTAACACTATACAACCATTGTATATCTGTTTTTTGTGTATAAGCAAAAGGTAAAGGTCTTGTTACACTATAATTTAATTGCCAAGTAGTTTGTAATACTACTAATGTTCTAGGATAAGTTAAACTGTTATCTGTAGAAGAAGCTGAAAAATTAACATATCCAGATGCAGCATCTCCTTGATATTGGTCAATTCGTATTAAATAAAAAGTATAACCATTAGGAACAGTATAAAGCGATGCTTGGGTTTTACCAATACCAGGATTTATTTGACCATAAACAGTAGAGCCAACTTTTGCAGTAATAGTTCCAACATTTGTTTTTTGTCCTGTTCCAGGAACAGTTAATACCATATTATTAATTCTTAAATAAGAATTTGAAGTTGTGACATTAGATGTACCATTTAAATTTTTAACTTCAGAAATAACATTATAATTTGAATCTAAACCATTAATTAATACAGCTGCTTGTGTATTATCGGTTGTTGAATTACTAACTAAAGTCATTGTGGTTGCAGATGCAGGATATACATATTGAGAGGTATTTGTTAATTCCCATAAAATAGATTGTCCACCCATTGCACTAGATGTTCCAAGATTTGTAGTATAAGCAAATATACTAACTGCACTAGATCCTGGCACCAAGCCTTGAGCGACTTGAAAAAAGTAATCTTCATTTGCTACATAACCTACATTGACATTATTACAACTCATTAACAACTCCCCTGACTTATAAAAAACCACGCTTCCGCTTCATTTACATCTTGTACGTCTTGCGTAAAATTTGAATTTAGTTGATTTACAATATTCTCTAAAGTCTTATTTACTTGATCTAATTGACCAGGATCATATTGTGGTTTAGCGTCAGATAATCGGTTATATTTAATTTTTGCCATACATTACCCTCTATGTCCATCTGGTTGTATTTCTAGGTTAACCGTTCCCATACGCCACCAATCCCCAACATTACTACTTCCTAAAGTAACAGTTACAAATCTTCCTCTAGCACGACAGCTTAAATAAGTAGTTGTAGAATATACGGGTAAATTAATTTGTTTATAAGAACTTGATTGAGGATAGTTTAATACATTAATTTGCATATTGACTGTACCTGTCATATTTTTGAAATCCGGTAGAATTTTTTTAACAAACATAAAACTATCACCATCTGCAATAGAGATATCTGCAGTTTGAATATAAGAAGTCATAGCCGTTGATCCTGCATCATAACCATTTTCTTGATACCAAACATAACTCATTCCACCATTAGTATTATAACCATAGACTGTTGGTGATAAATAAGTAGTGCTTGCAACCGTTGAATATTCCGTCGCTACTGGATAATCAAATACATCTTTATCTGCCCATGTAGTTCTAGCTAATGTTCCAATAGTCCATAAATTATCTTTGTAATTATAGGTAACAACACTATCAATAAATTGTGAATTAGATGATGGATAAAACCAACTTATTTCTGAAAATTTAGAATTAGAGCCTGCATAAATAATATTAGAACCAACTCCAACGTTTAAATTTTTAAATACATAATCTTGTACGGTACAAGGAATTTGTTTAACTGTTCCATCATACATATAGAACGCATTAGTTGACATCCAAAATACTACGTTCTGTGATTCTACCGCGCAGTGTGGAGATATAGCACCACAATAATCACCTATTTGTGTAAATCCAAAAGTATAAGGAACTCCAACATATTGCATTGCAAATGCAGAAATATTACTTAATACTAAAACAACACCTCTGGTATAAACAGCGGTTACTAAATAATTACCTTGTGCTAATCTTTGAAATCCTGCGGTGTTTGTAGCAGATGGAGTATAATTTGTATAATCTCCTTGATCTGAAAATAATACCGTCATTGGATCAAAAGTTGAAGTTGATCCTGGTGTTGTTTGTGTTCCAAAAAATACCACACTTCTATTAAGTGAATCAACCACCATATAATTAGATTTAGTTGGCGCTGTAGCAATTGCTGTTGCAGATACTAAATGACTGCCGGTATTTAAAAATGTATTGGTAGATAAATAATAAGATGGTCCACCAACAATAGTTGCTATTAAATCTTGACCAAAATTATCTAAAACCCAAACTCTAGTATCAAATGTTTTAACATTGACTGTGCTATAAGTTCCCCACGTTCCAGTTCCCCAAGTTCCAGCTGACCAGCCATTACCATATTGTGTATTTGGAAATCCAGCTGTTATTTGAAACGCGGCGCCCGCTGCTGATCCCGAAGTTGTAACTGTTCCAGGTGTACCTAAACCATCTAAATTAATTGTAAAATTATTAGCATCTACAGTATTATACACTTGAAACTGCGATGCCATGGTTGTGTTAGTAATATTAGTATTAGAAACACTAACTCCAGATACAGATGAAAATGTAACAAAGTCTCCAGCAGCTACTCCACTTGATGTTGATAAAACATTTACCAAAGTAGTACCAGAAGTCATAGTAAACACCGCTGGAATAGTTGTTGATAATGGAGTTACATCATAAAAAGTATTATTATATAAAATATAAAGTTTAGCATTTGTTGCAATTGCTGATAAAGATTGTCCATCGTTAGAAACGTAATTGTGTATAGCTGTTGGATTACCTATAATTTGGTTAATAGAAACGGGTTGCCAGCCGCCTATCTTTTCTGGTACGCCATAACGAAATCTGACATTATCAGATGAAATCCAACCACCTTGTGCACCGTATGCAGAATCTTGTTGGTTAATACCTGGTTTTGGAAACTGTAGTTTAGTTACTGGCATAAAGTACCATTATACTTAATATATCTAATAAAGTGCTTTTATATCACTTTTTAAACCAAGCAGGAAGTCCTAAATGAGGTCTTTTATCGTAGATATTTTCTTTTGCACCATCAGTTTTAATATCATTATAATGTAAAAAAACTTGACCACAATCATCAAAAGTTAATGTATCTCTCCAATGTTCTAATTCATTTCCACGGTACACTAACATATCACCAGGTTGTAATAATACTTTAACCCCTTTAGATTTAGATGGTTTATAATTATCTGTTATTTTATCAACTTCACCTTTTGAAGAATCTGGCTCAAGATATATAGGCCAACATCCACCACCTAGGTGCATAGTTATAGATATTTCACATGAAAATCTATCTTTATGACGATGGAGTACATCACCTTTTTTATAAATCCTTGCATAAGAATAATTAGGAATTAATTTTAATTCTGTTTTTTTTTCAATAATAGATTGAACTTTAGTAAGTAAAGTTTCCATCACAATATCTGAATAATGAGAATAAGTTTCTGGAACTTGTTGGTCATTCCACACGCCGAAATACTCAGTAAATTGACTGATGTAACGTGTGTCGAATAAAGTTCTTGCAACTTTTCTTTTCAATATAAAATATTGATAAGCAAAATCTGCTAATTCTTCTGATATAGCATTTTTTATGACTGTGTATTTTTTATCTTTGAAGCTCATTTCTTCTCCTTTATGTTTTCTTTTATAGTTTCTTTAGTTTGTTCTCTAACTACATTAGTTATCATTTTTCTAACTGCTTGCAAATTAAAATGTATAAATCTAAAGTCCTCAATTCCATTATCAACTACATATTCGTGCATTAAATATGCTGGAATAAATATCATAGTACCTCGTTTAGGGCGATAATTAATTTTATCAGTTCCAAGGGTTATATCATTTTCATTCTTTAAAGGTAATTGCGTTATTATTTTAGTTGGTCGAGGATCGTGAAATAAAGGAAATGATGTTTTATCTGAACAACGTAAAAAATAAAAACCACTAATATGGTTATCATAGTGCATGTGTGGGCTGTGATGACCTGCTCCTTTTTCTGCAAATTGTTGAACCCAAAACTCTGTCCAAAACAATTCATAATTAGTTAAATCATAACCCATGTGATCTAATATATTCCAACTTGTTGCACCAATATATTCTTGTAATTCTTTTAAATCAGGATCTCCGACAAGCGATGTACTATGGTGGCTCATGCTATGATCGCCTATTTTTTTACCTAATGTTTTTTCTCTTTCTTTAATAGCTTTTTTATTATTATCTTTTGCAGTTTTAATATATTTATCACAAACTTTATCTACATGACTTACCCATTCAGGTATTTCAATTGAATAAATAGGGGTTGAAAAATATAGTGATGAATTTAATTGATCTGTTTTCATATTATTTAAATGGATATCCAAGGTTCCAAATTACCAATGAATATCTTGTTCCTTTTGTTACTGGTTTAACACGGTGCCATACATGAGAAGGAAATACAACAATAGAACCTTTAGGTAATATTTCCGTACATGTTCTAATTTCTTGTTTTTTATTTGGTTCCATGTTTCTAAAATTAAATTCTAATTCTCCACCTTTATAATCTTTTTGATCAGATAAAGAACACGTAACAGATAATTTTCTAATTTTTTTGTGTGTATTTAAATCATTTGGATTATCATAAGGTTTATCCCATGCATCAATGTGCCAATCATAAAATTGATTTAATTTATATTTTGTAAATTGACAACTTTCAGAATAATCCCAATCAAAATTCCAATCAGCTAATTTATTTGCTTGATGAATATATGGTTGTATTTCTTTATAGATCCAACGATCATTTAACCAAACAATATTTGAATTTCTTTTCTTTTTTAAATCTTTTAAATCTTCTTCAGATAATGGTTTACCATTTTTTAATTTATCAGTTTGTCCACTAGTAATTGCTAGTTGTTCTTGTTGGGAAGTACCATATTTAATTAATTCATCACAAAACCTAGGTGTAAGTGCATTTTTAAAATAATAGTAATAATTATGTAAATTCATTTCTAAATTAGAAATAATGAATTATAAAATATTTGTCAAGTAAATTATTCCCCTGTAGATATCCAAGAAGAAGATTGTGGTATCCAAGCAAACTTATTACTATTAGCATCAAAAGTAATCCATCTTTGATTTGATTCATCCCAATAAATACCAATATAAGGAATATTGTTTCCATAAGTTAATACTGTTGGATATGGAATAGGTGCTTGCCAATTAAAATTAGAATCAAGTGACCAAGATGGGAAAGGTTGAGGTATTATAAATACATCATGTTCTGGTAAATAACTATATCCAACACCTGCATATTGTTTTTTAAAATTGTTATTGTAAGAAGTTTGAATCCATTTAACACCACCTTCACTAAATTTATTAAGTGATTCAAAATATAAAGCAGCTTGTTCAGATTGATCACCACCATTATTTGCAATATCTTGATTACAAGCAGTTAACACTCTTATTACTTTATTATTAATATCTAATTCTGCAAAATGTCCCATAGTTATATAGTTAAATTTCCAGGCACTGTAAATGTTGCAACTTTACAACCTCCTGGTACAGTTGTAACTGTATTAGTCCCTGGAGAAACAGTAAATTTAGAAGATCCAGGTGCTTTTAAAACAACAATTCCTGAACCACCACTTCCACCAGTTCCACCTGAGCATCTTCCTCCAGATCCTCCTCCACCTCCACCTGAATTAGCCCCTGCATTTGATCCAGGGTTAGCGTTTGGAAAACCTGCACCTCCTGCACCACCAAAAGCATAGGTTACAGCAGATCCTGTAATTGAATTACTTGTGCCAGATCCACCTCCACCAGCATTACACCTAGAAGGCGCAGAACCACCAGCTCCTCCAGCTCCTCCTCCACCACCTGCTGAAGTAGCTTGACTTCCAACTGTTCCATTTCCTTGTCCTCCAGGGTTACCTTGCCCTGGTGTTCCACTTCCAAAAGGAGTATTACCACCGTTTGATCCCGCACCAGATCCTCCAGGGTTACCATTACCTCCACCACCTGCTATTGCACTTGTTGGCACTGTAGCAATTGATGAATTATTTCCATTGGTACTTGCTGAACCTCCAGCTCCAACTGTTATTGTATAAATTCCACTTTTAAAAATCACTGGAGTTGTACTATATATATAACCACCAGCTCCACCTCCACCACCTCCAACGTTAGCCCCTGAACTTGCTCCACCACCTCCTCCAGCAACAATTAAAAGTGCATTAAAAGTAACTGGTGGTTTTGCTCCAGCTGTTAACCCAAATCCTTTTGCGGAAACAGCACCTCTTGTAGATAATAAAGGCATTCTTTTTTTCCTTATGCAAATTGTGTTAAACTTGCTAAAACAGTATAAGTTGTTGCTGCTGTTTTTATAACGCTAAAACTATATGTATCAATACCACTAGCATTACCTGCAGTTGGTGCTGATCCACCCTGCCATTTAGTAGTAACACCCGTAGTCGTACCATCTATTTGAATAGAAGTAGCATAATAAGATGTTGTAACTCCTTGAGTTACTAAATGAGCCATAGTTATAGATTCCCCTGTGTTTAAAAAACTATTTAATGTTGTTGTAGCATTACCTGCTATATTTACTACCCAAGTACCAGTAGCAGCTGTTGTATAAAGTAATACTGCTTGGTTACTAACATAGTAATTAACTGTTCCTGTAGCAGCTGTTGCAAAAACATTTACTAATTCAGCTGTTGCTTGAATTTTACCAGTGCCTGCAAAAGTAACTTTACCTAAACCTTTAGGAATAAAATTAACACCAATATTAGTGTCTGATCCAGTTGCTGTTAAAGTAGGATTAGAACCTGTTGAAGCATTAGCTATAGTCATATAATTAGTAGCAGATGCTGCAACAGTAAATATTAATTCTGGGTTAGAGTTATTATCATAAATACCTGTAGCATTATTAAATTTTAAAGTTGTAACGTTAGCTGTTGCAATATTTGCAGTAGTTACGTTTAATGTAGTTCCTGTAGCATTTGCATAAGTTAAAGAAGTAATATTTGCAGTAGTAACATTTGCAGTAGTAATATTAGCTGTAGTTACGTTAGCTGTAGTTACGTTAGCTGTAGTAATATTAGCTGTAGTTATATTTTCAGTTGTGACTGTAGAAGTAATAGCTGAAAAATTTCCAAAATTTGTTAATTCAAAATTAACAGAAGATGATCCATTAACATAAACATAAGCTTGAGTTGAAGTTGGAATAGTTACAGTTGTAGAGCCACCTGCTGATATAATAAC
>Ga0214164_1000448_pt1 | contig 26888 bp, 19 predicted proteins | sample TroBogepilimnion_13_FD_153003 | JGI IMG/M metagenome (GOLD analysis project Ga0214164, IMG submission 153003) | Freshwater microbial communities from Trout Bog Lake, WI - Practice 03JUN2009 epilimnion v4 | ecosystem: Environmental > Aquatic > Freshwater > Lake > Epilimnion/Euphotic zone ...
CACTGCCGCCAGTTCCGCCCGCACCAGAACCACTGCCGGTTGCGCCGGTGGCCGCGCCGCCTTTACCGCTGCCTGCGCCCGCTTTGCCGCGCATCGCACCAGTCAAATCTTTGGCCGTTTGATTTTCGTCCTCGGTGGCGAGCTGCTCCAAAGTTTGTTGCTGCGCCGCGCCCGTTCCCGTTCCCGCGCCGCGCGCCTGCGCCACCATGGAATCCGCCAGCGAACGCATCGCGGCAATTTGCGAACGCGCTTCCAGAATCGCCTGCCGCTGCGCCGCCGGATCCGCGCCGCTGCTGGGTGAATTGCTCAAAGCCGCCGCCAAATCCGGCCGATCCGGTCGCGCCACGTCGGTCAACTCCAAGGCTTGCGCCAATGGAATTTGCCGTTGCATCGCCAGCTCCGTCGCGCGCAATCGCCGATACGATTCGGCCAATTCAGATTCCGTCTGCACCGCCGCCTGATACACGCCCGCCAAATCTTTGGGAGTTTGCGCCACCGCTGCCGTCGTCGCAGATGAAACCACCCCGTCGCGCGCATCGGTAAAAGTTTTTTCCGCGCGCGCCTGCGTGGCGGTCGCCGCCGTCTGCAACGACTGCGCCTCGCGCAATTTTTCCGCCGCGCCTTGCTGCAGCGCTGCCGGATTCATGCCGACCGGCGCGGACTTGCCAGAAAATTTTGCGATACGTGCGGTTTGTTCCGTGATACGCGATTGAAACTTCGGAATGTCGCTTTGCGCGCGGGCAAGATTCTTCTGGGCATTGGCGGCGGCGCGCTGCGTCTCAGAGGTGCGTTTCTTGGCGGTAGAAATTTGCCCTTTGTCACCGCCGGTTTGCGCGGCGTCAAACGCCGTCTTCGCGGACGCAGCGACGGCGAGCAATTGCGGCAAGCTGTTGCTTAATGTCACAGAGTTGCTCAAGGCGGCTGCCAATTGCGCTTCCGCCGCGCGCAACATTGCTTTTGCTTCCGACAAATCATCGGCCTTCGGCGCATTCTTCGCGAGTAATGCGGCCGCGCCCGTGAGTTGACCTTCCGCCTCGGCCTGCGCTTGCGCGGCGCGGGATTGCGCGGCGTTCGCCTCGGCTTGCGTCTGATACGCCGGTTCAAATTTCGGATCCGCCAACGCGAGCGCCTCCAACGCCTCGGCCTGAAACTGACCCGCGCCAGTTTGCGCGGCTTGAACGGCGGCGGTCACATTCGTCAACGCGGACACGTCCGCAGCATTGGTGTTTAATTGCGAAGTAGCTTCTTTTAACGCCACCGTCGCCGCCGCCTGCGCCTTCGCAATGTTATTCTGCGCGGCGGCAATTTTTTCGAGAGACGCGGGTGCGTTGGTAGAAGTTTGACGCAGCTCGTCGCGCTTGCGGGCTTCGAGCGCGGCGAGTTCGTGCTGCGCTTGCTCCAACGCGTGAAGTTCGCCCGCCAACTGTTCGGCCTGTTGGTGGCGCACTTGATCCATCACTTGCTCGGCGCGGGCGGGATTCACGCTGCGCGCGGCCTTCGCCCGCTTTACATTCAGATCAATATAGTGAACCGGCGAAAAGAAAACCAGCCAGCCGAGCAGCAGCGCATGAAAAACCAGCGACGCCAACCACCACGCGGACGTGCGCGCGCGCCGCGAAGATTTATTCTGGTCGGGTGTCATCGCTTCAATGCGCCGTTTCGCCGCGCGTGTGCAAGCCGAGATTGTGCAGACCTTCAAACGCGCAGAGATCCATCACATGAACCACGTCCTCGAAACGCACGTTGCGATCGGCGTCAATCCGCACCTTGCGATTGGGCGTGGCCTGCGCGACCTGACGCAGTTCGCGATGCAGCCGCTCGGTGTCCACCGGCTCCATAAAATTGTCGCCACCGAGAAAAACTTGTCCCGCCTTGTCCACGCCAATGACAAAAACATCCGGCGGCTGCACCACGGTGAGCGCCGCGCTGGCATTGGGCAATTCGATTTGAAGTTCCTGCTGCTTATTTTTTAACGTGGTGGCGACGAGGAAAAAAATGATGATGACCAGCATGCAGTCAATCATCGGAATCAACATGATTTCGAACGGCTCCTCTTCTGGTTTCTTGACGCGCATGATGAGGAGAAATTATTTCTGTGCGGGTAAAGTGGCAGCGCTGTCCTCCGCGCTTTTCATCAGCCACGCGGTCAGTAGACTCGTGACTTCTTCTTCGAGTTCCGCGCCGAAACCGGCGATGCGAAATTTGAAAACGTGGTAGAGCGCCAGAAACGGAATGGCGATGGCGAGCCCCAATCCCGTCGTCACCAGCGCCTGCGAAATGCCGGCGGCTAGTTGCGTCGCGTCGCCGAGCGAACCGGCCAGCGCGACGGTCTCAAACGTATCAATCATGCCGATGATCATGCCGAGCAAACCGAGCAGCGGCGCCAACGTCGCGACGATGCCGAGCGGATAGGCGCGCTGATATTGCCCCGCCAATTCGCGCGAAACGATTTCGCCGCAGATTTCCGAAACCTCCAGCATCGGCGCGCGCCGGTTTTTGGCGATGAAAGAAATTACACGCGCCAATGTGCTCGGCTCTGTTTCGCCCAAATTTTCCAGTTCCTCAAATTTGCCATCCCGCCAAAGTTGGCGCGCGCGCGCGGTCAAACCCGACGGCACCAGAAATTTTCGACGCAACCGGAACAGGCGCTCGAAAACAAAGCCCGCGCCGAAAACCGACATTCCAATTTGCACCCACGCGGTCGTGCCGCCCTGTTTGAGTTTTTCGCCCCACGAAGGCATCGCGATACTTTTAGCGGGCGCGGCGGCGGGCGACGTATCGGCGGCGAATAATTTTCCACAGACGAACAGCAGCAGTAAAAGGCCGCCGACAGATTTGAAGCGATCACACATAAAATTTTAATTGGCAGTATTAAGGACGTTCGTCAGTTGAAACAAGTTGCGGGTCTTTTACCAAACGCAGGTGAAACTTTGCGCTGGTTCAGGTTGCCGATGCGTTGACTGCCAGCGCATCAATAGCTGGTCTTCAGCCAATTGCTCTTGCTCCACGTGAGCACGCCCGCGCCCGCGCCGGACGTTGGACTGGTCACGATGCTTTGCAGATTGCTCGGGTCGTCCATCGTGTAGGTGTAAGGCAAAACGCCGCCGGGCGCGCCCGAAGCCGGATTCCACGAGAAGGTAATAATCGGTGCTTGAAACGGTCCGAGCGGACTGCCGGCGTCGGTGCTGTTGCCGCGAACCACGGTGCTGTCCATTTGATAAATCATGTCCAAACCCAAAATTTTTCCGGTGTAAGTCGGGTCTGATGGAGCAGTCTGATTGTTGCGCAACGGGTAGAGGTTATCAATGTAAACGGATTTTTCCACCAGCACCGCGCCGCCCTCGGTGGAAATGCTGCCGTTGAGCGGCGGATTAAAACTGTAAGTATTATTCAACGTGTTTTGATTCGCGGTGGACATCGCAGCGGCGCGGGTGTCGCGCAGACGCTTGGCGGCGAGCGCGTCGGTGTCGTCCACCAGATTATTAAAATCATGCACGTTGCCGGCGCGCAGACGCGGCACGGCGCGATCCCAGACATTTTTCATCCACAGGTGATGGAACGTAGCCGACAAATTTACGTTGTTCGGATCTTTGTCGTTCGATCCCATCAGGTGCGTTTTGTCGTGGCCTTGAATGATGGTGACGATGTCCGTGGTGCTAAATCCATTATTCCGCAGGAAGCCGTAAAACGCGTAAGAATTTTTGTTCGATTCGAGCGACGTGATTTGTTGCCACACAAAACTGTTCGTGTTCGTCGCGCCATCGTCGCCGGTGTATTTGCACCACGAGAGCGTGACATTCGTCGTGCCAGCCTTGAAATCCACAATGCCATCATACGATTTGGTAAATGTGCAATGATCAATCCAGACGTTGTAAGAGTTGCCGCCGTTGGACAAATCAATGTAATCCCAATCGTTCCCGTCGTAACCACCCTTGCTGGTTTCGTCCCATTCCCACATCTCGTCGAATTTCAGATTGCGGACAATAATGTTGTGCGTGCTCTATTGGGCGGGCTATGAGCGCATGGGGCGTGGGTATTTTTAGTTGAGGTTGGTTGCAAAGTCCACAGGTGATTTACCGCCAAGCTCGCAGTGAAAAAACTTTTCCGCGCGGCCAAAAGCTTTAACCTGCGCGCGTGTCTCTCAAACTTGGCGATAAAATAAACCTGACCATCCACGACCTCGCGTTCGGCGGCGAAGGCGTCGGGCGTATTGAAGAATTTGTGGTGTTCGTCCCTTTCGTCATCACCGGCGAAACAGTCGAGGTGGAAATCACGGAGCTGAAAAAGAATTTTGCGCGCGCAAAATTGCTCCGCGTCATTACACCGTCGCCGGAACGTGTCGCCCCGGAATGCAAATATTTCACCCACTGCGGCGGCTGCCAGTATCAGCACATTGATTACGCGGCGCAGTTAGGTTTCAAGCACAAACAGATTTCCGACTTGTTTGAACGCGTCGGAAAAATTGCGCGCACAGTGGTTGCGCCGGTGCTGCCCTGCCCGGCACCTTACGGTTATCGCAATCGCATCATGGTTCGTAGCCAGTGGAATGGCGCGGCGAAAAAATTGGTCGTCGGCTTCATCGGCGTGAACAACAAATACGTCGAGGAAATCGAAGAATGCAAAATTGCCGAGCCGGTGCTGAACGAACAAATCAAAGAAGTCCGCGCAAATCCGCCACCGAAAGGTGGCATTAAAGTCGTCCTGCGCGTGCAGCCAGAGAATTGGGAAGTGCCGCGCGATTCATTTTTCCAGAATAACTTTTTCCTGCTGCCGAAGCTCGTCGAGACCGTTAAGGAATTTTTGCAAGCGGGTGGTTCGCGCCATTTGATTGATCTTTATTGCGGCGTCGGATTTTTCGGCATCGAGGCAGCGGGCGTGGTGGATTCATTTGTCGGCGTGGAATACGACCGGTTGGCGATTGCCGCCGCGCGCAAAAATGCAGCGTCACGAGAAATTAACAATGGCGAGTTTGTCGCCGCGAAGGTGGAAGTTATATTGCCGGAATTGCTGCAAAAATTTTCAGCGGAAAAGACGGCGGTGATTCTCGACCCACCGCGCAAAGGTTGTTGGCCGGAAACACTGGCGCTGCTGCGCGAGACCAAGCCGGCGCAGATTATTTATGTCTCTTGTCATCCGGCGACGATGGCGCGGGATTTGAACATTTTGTGCGCGGACGGTGTCTTTGAACTGGCGCGCGTGCAACCGCTGGACATGTTCCCGCAGACGCAACACGTCGAGTGTGTGGCGGACTTGCGTCGGCGAAACTGAACTTGCCAACGCGCGGTTCTTGCATTCAACTGGAAAACTCTGATGGCAAACAACAATCAAATTGAACCGCAAAAACAATTCGCGGCGCGCTGGCTGCCGTGGCTGCTGGCGCTGGCGATGTTCGCGGTTTACGCTCTGACACTGAATCATTGGGTGACGCTGGCGAACATTGTGCCAGTATCTAAGGTCTCCGGATTTTTATGGCAACCGGACATCTACAATCCGCTGTTGTTCCTGTTCACTTATCCGTTCCACTGGCTGCCGGCGGCCAAAATTCCCATCGCGCTGAATATTTTTTCCGCCGTGTGCGCAGCAGCCACAATGGGTTTGCTGGCGCGGTGCGTGGCGTTGTTGCCGCATGACCGCACGGAAATGGAGCGGACGCGCGAACGCAGCGATTTCGCATTGTTGACCACAGGCAGCGCGTGGTTTCCGCCGGTGCTGGCGGTGGCGTTGTTCGGAATGGAATTTGGTTGCTGGCAACACGCCACGAGCTTCACCGGCGAGTCTTTGGATCTTTTAATTTTTGCCACCATCGTCTGGTTGCTACTGGAATACCGATTGGACGAACGCGTTGGGCGGTTGTATCTCGCAACGATAATTTATGGCGCGGGGCTGACGAATAATTGGGCGCTGGTCGGTTTTACGCCGGTATTCGTCATCGCCATTTTGTGGCTGCGCGGGCTGGAATTTTTCAACGTGCGTTTTTTGCTGCGCATGACGCTATGCGCGCTGGCGGGCATGTTATTTTTCCTGCTGCAACCCTTCATTCATAAAATTTCTGGAAGCGTTTCATTCAGTTTCTGGGAAATGCTGAAGCAGGCATTACGGATGGATTGGCAAGTGCTCAAAGCCATTACCAGCGGCGGCGTGCGGCACAATTTAATCTTCATGTCCGTCACAACGTTTCTGCCGGTGCTGGTCATGGCGATTCGCTGGAGCGCAAATTTCGGGGACAACAGCCGCATGGGAACGGCGTTGTCGAATTACATGTTCCACGGTGTGCACGCAGTGATTTTCACCGTGTGCGTTTGGGTGATGTTTGACCCGCCGTTCAGCCCCAGCCAATTGAGCATGGGCACTCCGGCGCTGACGTTTTATTTTCTGTCCGCCTTGGGCGTCGGCTACTACTGCGGCTATTACCTGCTGGTGTTTGGCAAAAAAGCCGTGGCGACGCGGCGCAATCCCAATCCGCTTCCGGCGCTACCTGGAAAGTTCAACCTCTTTTCCCCCATTGTTTACTGGGGAATTTATGCGTCCGCCCTGCTGGCCGCTGGCACGCTCGCCTATAAGAATTTGCCGCATATTCGTGCCATCAATGACAACACTCTTCTGAAATATGCGCAGTTCATGGAGCAAAGTCTGCCCGCCAAAGGTGGAATTGTTTTGAGCGATGGCGAAGATATCAGCTCCAGTCACCAGACCCGCGCGCTCCTCATGCAAGCAGAATTAGTTCGCACCGGACGCGCCAAGGATTTTCTCGTCGTGGATACCCAGTCATTGAACTGGGCGCCTTACCTGCGCTACCTCCACAAAGAATCGCCGCAAAAATGGCCACAGCTCGTCGGCGATAAAGACATGGGTGGCATCAATCCGCTTGGCATTTTGGGCGTGCTCAACCTGCTCTCCAAAAGCAACAACATCTGCTATCTCAATCCCAGTTTCGGCTACTATTTTGAAGTGTTTTATCAGGAACCACACGGCCTGACCTACCAGATGAAACCGTTGCCGGAAGCCACACTGCTGCCGCCGCCGTTATCCGCCAGCCTGATTGCTGAAAACCAAAAATTCTGGAATCAATTCGCAGAGGACGAACTTCTCTCATTGCAAAAGGCCGTCACCCCGCGCGATCCCAACGCTTACCCAAAAAATTCGGTTGAATGGTTACTCATGCATTTGCACGACCAATCGGATCTGAATCCCAACGCCCTGCTCGTCGCCAATTTTTATTCCCGCGCGCTCGATTATTGGGGCGTCCAACTCCAACGCGCCGGCCAACTGACCAATGCCGCCACATGTTTTGCCAACGCCCAGAAAATTAATTCCGACAACATCACCGCTGGCATTAATCTCGAATTCAACCGCACACTGCAAGCTGGTTCCACCACACCGATTGACCCCGACCGCGCCACCCCGGATCAGTTCGGCAAATACCGCAACTGGAACGCCGTGCTCAACGCCAACGGCCCGTTTGACGAACCCAGCTTCCTCTTCACCTCGGCTGCCCTGCTGGCCCAAGGTGGCTACATGCGACAAGCCATCGCACCGTTCGATCGCGTCCGCCAGCTTGCGCCCGACAACTTGGTAATCCGCCTCTGGCTCGCACAACTTTACCTCGTCAACCGCCTGCCTGACCCCGCGCTCGAAGCCTTGCACGATCCACTGAATCACCCATCCCGTTTTTCCTTGAGCGAAACCAATTCCACCGAACTTAATGTCCTCGCCGCCGCCGGTTATTTTCAAAAAAATGATTTACCGCGCGGCATCGAACTGCTCGACCTCGAAGTTTCCCGCCACCCCGATGACGCGAATCTCCTAACCTCCACCGTGCAGGCGTTTTTCATGCACGGCCTTTACACAAACGCGCTCCACGTCATTGACCGCCGCCTCGCCCAGACGCCCGATGACCCGCAATGGCTGTTTGGCAAAGGCTACGCCAATCTACAAATCGCCAATTACAACAAGGCTATTACCGCCTTCACTCGCGTCATAAATATTACCACGAATGACCCGACCGCTCGTTTCAACCGCGCCTTGGCCTATTTGCAAAGCGAACAACTCGACCTCGCCCGCGCCGATTACGCCACCTTGCAAACCGACTACACCAACTCCTATCAAGTCGCTTTCGGCCTCGCCGAAGTCGCGTGGCGCCAGCACCGCACCAATGACGCCATCAGTAACTACCAGATTTATCTCGCCAACGCGCCGACCAATTCAGTCGAAGTAAAAACCGTTCAAGAACGGCTGAACCAGCTCCAGAAAAAATAGCGCGCCATGCGCGTCACCCACATCATCACCCGGCTCGTCATGGGCGGCGCGCAGGAAAACACCCTCGCCACCATCCGCGGCCTGCGCAACATTGGCGGCGTCGAGGTAAAATTAATTTCCGGTCCGACCATCGGCCCCGAAGGTTCGCTCGAAAATCAGGCGGGAGAAGTTTTTGGAAACCGGCCTTCCGACTTTACCATCGTTCCCGAACTCATTCGCCCCGTCCATCCGCTGAAAGATTTTATCGCGTTGCGTAAACTGGAAAAACTTCTGCGTGCGCAAAAGCCCGATCTTGTCCACACGCACAGCGGCAAGGCCGGAATCCTCGGACGCCTCGCCGCCAAACGCGCTGGCGTGCCCGTCATCATTCATCATATTCACGGCCCGTCGTTCGGAAATTTCCAAGGTGCACTCGCCAATCTTATTTTCACCGCCGCCGAAAAACACGCCGCCAAAGTCACCGACCATTTCTTCTGCTCCGCCAGCGCGATGACCAAACTTTATCTTGCCGCCGGCATTGGAAAGCCGGAAATGTTCACGCGCATCTTCAGCGGTTTCGATTTGCAGCCGTTCTTGAACGCGACTAATGACCTCACGTTGCGCCAACAACTTGGCCTCGAAGAAAACCATTTCGTCATCGGCAAAGTCAGTCGCATCTTCAAGCTCAAAGGCCACGCCGATTTGCTCAACGCATTCGCAAAAATTCTCCCGCAAGTTCCGCATGCGCGTTTGCTCTTCGTCGGCGATGGCGCGTTGCGCGGTGAAATTGAAACCCAAATCCGCGCACGCGGACTCGCGGGCAAAGTGGTTTTCACCGGCCTCGTCAAACCAAACGAAGTGGCGCGCTACGTTGGCCTCATGGATTGCCTCGCGCATCTGTCGTATCGCGAAGCATTGTCACGCGCGCTGCCGCAGGCGCTCGCGGCTGGCAAGCCCGTCATTGCTTACGATTTTGACGGCGCGGATGAAATCTGCATTGAAAACAAAACCGGATTTTTGATTCGCACCGGCGACATTGAAGCCGCTGCGCAAAAACTTTTGCAGCTTGCTCGCGACGCTGCGCTAAGAAAAAAGTTTGGCGAACGCGGCCAGCAGTTTGTAAGTGAAAATTTCTCCGTCGAAAAAATGGTTGCGGACCAATACTCTGTATACCAAAACCTTGCCGCCGAACGCGGCTTCCGCGCGTGAACTTTCCCTTCAATTTTTTTGCCGCCGCTTTTGCGGGCGCATTCGCGACCTCGCTGCTGGCGCTACCGTTCTGGCGCAAATGGTGTCTGCGAACGAACCTCGTTGACGATCCAGGCCATCGCAAAATTCACAGCGCGCCAGTTCCGCTCGCAGGCGGTTTTGCCGTGCTCACGGGCATTTTGCTCCCGCTTGGCATTGGCGCAATTTTGCTGAAACTTGGCATCGTAAAAATCGCTTCCGCGGGCGCCATCGTTCACGGCATTGACCGGCGCGCGATTGAACTCGCCGTCCTCGCACTCGGCGCAGTTGCCATCACAATCCTCGGCTGGATCGACGACAAACATGAATTGAAGGCGCTGCCGAAATTTCTCGGGCAGATTGTCATCGCCATTGCCGTCGCCGCTGCCTGCAAGCGCATCACACTCTTTGTTCACAGTGATATTTTCAGCTACGCCATCACCGTGCTTTGGCTGCTTACCGTCATCAACGCATTCAACTTCATGGACAACATGAACGGCCTCTGCGCAGGCGTCGGGGCAATTGGCGCGTTTATTTTTGCACTCATCGCCGCTGCGCACGGCGAATATCTCGTCGCCATCACGGGTTTTCTGATGTGCGGCGCGCTCGTCGGTTTTTTGCCGTGGAATTTTCCGAACGCGAAATCATTTCTCGGCGACGCGGGCAGCCATCTCGTCGGCTACCTGCTCGCGGTGATGGCCATTCTTCCGCATTTTTATACCAAGCAAGAACCGCATCGTCTCGCCGTGCTTGCGCCACTTTTTGTTTTGGCAATTCCGTTACTTGACCTCGCGCAAGTCAGTTTTTTTCGCACGCTAAACAAAAAACCATTTTGGATTGGCGACACCAATCACCTGTCGCACCGGCTAACGCGCGTCGGCTTGAGCCGCACGCGGGCGGTTTTAATTCTCTGGCTGGCAGCCGCCGTCATCGGCGTGACCGCGTGCTATCTGTAATTTCTTTTCGTGTCTTTCGCGGCGTTCGCGGTTAAATTTTTCTCGTGAAACTTCTCTTCATCGGCGACATCGTGGGCGAACCCGGACGCACGGCCGTGGAAACCATTTTGCCGCGTCTTCGCAATGAACACGCGCTCGATTTCGTCATCGCCAATGGCGAAAACTCCGCCGGCGGCAACGGCATCACACCGCAGATCGCCGGCGAATTGTTTTCCGCCGGCGTGGATGTCATCACCAGCGGCGACCATTTATGGGATCAGAAAACCGTTTCCGAATTGCTTTACAGCGAGCCAAGATTTTTGCGTCCGCTGAATTATCCGGCGGGTGTGATTGGTCGCGGCGCGAATGTTTTTCAAGTGCGCAATTTGCCGCCCATCGGCGTGATGAATGTGCAAGGCCGCGTATTCATGCCGCCGATGGAAAATCCATTCACGACCGCTGACGAAGCGGTGAACCGACTGCGCGAGCAGACGAAAATTATTTTTGTAGATTTCCACGGCGAAGCGACTTCAGAAAAAATTGCGTTCGGAAGATTTCTCGACGGGCGCGTGAGCGCAGTGGTGGGCACACATACGCACGTGCAAACGGCGGACGAACAGATTTTGCCCAATGGCACGGCGTATTTAAGCGACGCGGGTTTCACTGGGCCGCAGGATGGCTGTCTGGGCCGCGAAATTGAGCCCGTGATTAAAAAGTTTTTGACGGGAATGCCGGAACGGTTCCCAGTGGCACGCAACCGCGTGCGCCTGCTGGGCGCGCTCATCCGCATTGATGATGCGAGCGGTAAGGCCGTGAGCATCCAGCGCGTGAATGAGACGATGAATTGAGTATCGTTAGAAAAACGAGCCTTACTTTGGAAACAACTTCGATTTAATCAGCCCCATTTTTGCGAGTCGGAAGAGTGAACCAGTGCCGAGGCAACCGAATCCGTATTGGCAACTGCGCTTGAAATTGATGGACGAGGCTTCGGTGAAATATTTCGTGGGGCAACTGACTTCGCCAATCGTGAATCCGTGCCAGAAAATTTGCGCGAGCATCTGGTTGTCGAACACGAAGTCGTCGGAGTTGTGCGAGAGGTCGAGCTTCTGGAGCAGTTCCTTGGAGAACGCGCGGTAGCCGGTGTGGTATTCGGAAAGTTTCGCGCCGATCATGAGGTTTTCCGCCAGAGTTAGAAAGCGGTTGGCGATAAATTTCCACCACGGCATTCCGCCCATCAGCGAGTAGCCGCCGAGAATGCGGCTACCGAGGACGCATGGATGCAGGTCATTGGCAATCATCGAGGCCATCGCAGGAATGAGCTTGGGTGTGTATTGATAATCCGGGTGAACCATGATGACGATGTCGGCACCGGCTTCAAGCGCGAGGCGGTAACAGGTTTTCTGATTGCCGCCATAGCCGGTGTTTTTCTCGTGGACGTGAACTTTCACGCCGAGGAGTTGCGAAGCGACTTTCACGGTGTCGTCGCGGCTGCGGTCGTCCACGAGGATAATCAAATCCACGATGCCCTGCTGGTGAACTTCGTCCACGGTTTGGGTGACGGTTTTGGCCGCGTTGTAGGCGGGCATGACGACGACGATTTTCTTGCCGTTATACATTCGCGCGAATGCTGCCGGAAACAGGGCGGCGGGTGAAGTGAAAATTTTTTATACAAATTTCACCCGAGTGGTGTCTATGAATTGAAAGATGACAGACAATGGCGAAATCCACTGGTGCGAGCCGCTTTACGACGCGAAGGCGGCGGAATTGATTTTGTATGGCCGCGCGCTCGGCCTTGGCCACGGCGAGGCGGAAGATGTGTTGCAGGAAACGTTCGTAGCGCTGGCACAAATGCGTTTTCCGCCCGCAAAACCTGAACATTATTGCGTGCGTAGTTATCGGAATCACGCGCTGAATTATCGGCGCACTTTGTGGCGACGATTGGCGAGAGAGTGGGAAGTCCTAGCGGACAGCCACCTTTTGGGAAACGGACTGCATTGGTTTGAGAAATCACCAGAGGAAACGCAGGAAGAAAAATCTTTGCAAGAAGCGACGGTGCGGGCGTTGGCGGAATTGCCGTTGGATCAGCGCGAGGTCATCGTTTTGAAAATCTGGCATGGCTGCACGTTTGAAGAAATCGGCGGGCTGCTGGATATTTCACCGAACACAGCGGCGGGGCGTTATCGCTACGGGCTGCAAAAAATCAAAAACAAACTGGAAGGAGTCGTTTATGAAAGAACTGATTGTGACGGAAACGCAATTGCGTTCCTGGCGTCCGCGCCAGCCGGCGGCGGGGCTTAAACAAAAAATTCTCAACACCGAAGTGGCAACGCCAACGGCGGCGTGGCGCTGGGCTTACCTCGCGCCGACGATGGCGTGTGCGCTGCTGACTTTGATGGCCTTGAGCCACGGCGGCGACGGCCTTGGATCAAAGCCAATGATGGCAATGGTTTTGAGCAATCAAAGTTGCGCGGCGTATGCGATGGACGAGACGCAGACGGCACAAAATCATCTTGCTGGCGTTACTTTTGATTCGACAAACCGTAGTGGTTTCAGGTCTATTATAGGTTTTACGCCAACAACAAATTTCAGCAACTAACGCTTTCAATGGAAAATTCTAAATCGTCTAACGCTAAAGATACGGCAGCAAAAACCAAGGATGCCAAAGCCGCCACCCCCGCCGCACCAATCAAAGTGCCGCCGATGTTCCGCAAGTTTGACTGGCTGGCGATGATCATCGCGTTCGGCTGCGTCTGGGCGGTGTATCTGTGGACGCTCGCGCCGGAACTGACGCTGGAAGATTCCGGCGAATTGTGCACCGGCTCATTTTACGCGGGCATTCCGCATCCGCCGGGTTATCCGTTCTGGGCGATTTACAGCTGGTTTTGGACATTCATTTTGCCGTTCGGCAACGTGGCGTGGCGCGTGGAAGTGGGACAATCGTTTGCAGCCTCGATGGGTTGCGGTTTGCTGGCGCTGATGGTTTCGCGCGGCAGCAGCATGTTGATTGAAGGCATTGAGGAACTGAAAACGATGCCCAGCCGTTGGGAAAATATTATTTGCGTAGTTTCGGGCGTAGTCGCGGGCACGTTGCTCGGTTCGGGCGCTTTCATGTGGAAAGAATCGGTGGTCATCAACCGCATCTCAGTGTTCGGTGTGCCGTGGATGATTGCGATGTTGGCGTTGATGATGCGCTGGATGTATGCACCACACCAACGGCGTTATCTATTTCTGGCCATGCTTGTCTATGGCTGGTGTGTGACCATCCATCAAAGTTTGCTGTTGAGTTCGCCAGCGGTGGAAATTTTGATTGCGCTCATCTCTTATAAATTAGGACGCGACTTGTTACTCACCAACTGCGCGCTGTATTTGATCATTCTGTATTTCATGGCACAAGGCACGGTGCCGGCGTTGAACGCAATGACGTTCACGGAAAAAACCATTTTCAACATGGTCGGCATCGGCTCGATTCTGGCGGCGGGCTGGCTGTGGACGAAGACGGGGAAAATTCTGACGGAATGGAAATCCATTTTGATGATGGCCGTGATGTGGGCGGCAGGTGTGCTCGTCTATCTTTACGAACCAATTTCCTGCATGACCGACCCGCCGATGCAATGGGGCTACCCACGCACGGTAGAAGGCTTTTTTCACGCTTTGAGCCGCGGCCAATACGGCGTGGGTGAAGGCACGAACGTTTTTTCAGACCCAACGCGCTTCGCGTGGCAACTCTGGTATGTCGCCCACGGCTTGTCGGAATCCTTTAGTTGGGTTTATCTCTTCATCGGCACCCTGCCGCTGTTCTTCTTGAAAAAAATGCAGCAACGCGAACGCGCGTGGATCATCGGTGTGACCGGCATTTATATGTCACTGGGCGTTTTGCTGGTCATCGTGCTAAACGTCACACCCGACCGCGCCTCGGCGGATTTGTGCAAAGTTTTCTTCACCGCGTCACACGGCGTGTTCGCGATGTTGATTGGTTACGGTATGACCTTGCTGGCGGCCTACATCGCGACGCATTACGAAAAAATCCGGCGCTGGTGTTTTGTCGGCGGCGTGATTGCTCTTTTGGTGGCGATTTACTGTCTCGTGGATGCAGCCGGAAAACTTTTCTACGGCCCGGCTGGCGAAATCAGCCTCTCGCAACTGCCGCACCATATCGCAATGGCTTTCAACAAAGATCAATACGGCCTGCCGATTTTCTCGGGTCTCATTCTCGTCGCGTTGCCGATTATTTTCCTGCTCGCGCTGCTCGTCTACCGCAAACGTGGCCCGGTGCTGATTTTGCTCGCGCTCTTTGCCATCACGCCGATCTGCTCCGGCATTTCGCATTGGTATAAATGCGAACAGCGCAACCACTGGTTCGGCTACTGGTTTGGCCACGACATGTTCACGCCGCCGTTCACGGATCCAAAAACCGGCAAGTTGAGCTACGACAACACGCTCCGCGCCGAGTTGCTAAAAAATCCGGCCAACACCAAAACGATTTATCCCGAAATGGCGCGCGACACGATTCTCTTCGGCGGCACCGATCCTGGCCGATTCTGTCCGACCTACATTATTTTCTGCGAAAGTTTCATCCCGCACCGCTGCCAGCCGGAGCAGGACCAGAAATTTGATCGCCGCGATGTTTACATCATCACGCAAAACGCATTGGCGGACGGGACGTATCTCGACTATCTGCGCGCCCAATACAATCGCTCCAAGCAGATTGACCCGCCGTTCTTCAGCGAGCTTTCCAAATATATTTTTGGTATCGCGTTCGGGCCGGCCAACTCTGACTCCGGCATTTTCTCGGCCATTAATAAGACGCTTTACTACACGCTCGATGTGCCGTTCACGAAATGGGGCGCGCACGTGGAGGCTTACCGCCGCGCCGCCGGCGTTTATCCGCCCAAGGAAATTTATATTCCGACGCCGGATGATTCGCAGAAATGTTTTCAGGATTACACCGATGACGTCGCCCGCCGCGCGCAGCTCAACCAACTTGCTCCCGGCGAAGACGTGCAAATGGTGCGTGGCGCGGACGGACGCGATCGCGCGCAGGTTTCCGGCCAAGTGGCCGTCATGAAAATCAACGGCCTACTCTGCAAAGTCATTTTCGACAACTGCCCGTCAAATGAATTTTACGTCGAAGAAAGTTTCCCGCTCGACTGGATGTATCCTTACGAAACTCCGTTTGGTGTCATCATGAAAATCAATCGCAACACCCTACCCGAACTAACACAGGACGTGTTCAATCTCGACCACAAGTTCTGGAATGACTTCACCCCGCGCCTCTGTGGCAACTGGATTACTTACGACACTTCGGTGAAGGAAATCTGTGACTTTGCGGAACGCACTTACATCAGCAACAATTACAAAGGCTACACTGGCGACCGCGCTTTCGTTCGCGATGACGACGCGCAAAAAGCTTTCTCCAAACTGCGCAGCTCGCAGGCCGGTATGTATGCGTGGCGTTTGACTCCGCAATGCCCGCCGGAGTTCCGCCAGAAGACCGCCGCCAGCCAAGCCGCGCTTATTCGCGAGACCGATTATGCCTTCAAGCAGGCCTTCGCGTTTTGTCCTTACAGCCCGGAAGCCGTCTTCCGTTACATCAATTTTCTGCTGCCACTCGGCCGCTTTGATGACGCCATCATCATCGCCCAGACCTGCCAGAAACTCGATCCCTACAACGAACAGGTCACCGGCCTCATCAAAAATTTGCAGGACTACAAAAAGCAAAATGACGAGCGCACGAAAGCCATCAGCCAGATTGACCAGATGGAAAATGCCATCCGCGCCAATCCCAACGATGTCCACAGCCTCATCACGCTCGGTGTCACCTACGCCGGCATGCAGCAGACCAACCGTGCCGTGGAACTGTTTGACCAAGCGCTCGTCAGCTCAAATCTGACTTACCCCGACGCTGGCGCAATTGCCGGTTATTATTCACAGATGAACAATTTGCCCAAACTCACCAAAGCCTTGGAAAAATTGGCCGCGCTCGCGCCCGACCAACCGGAACCGCATTACGACCTCGCTGCGTTGGAAGCGTATCTCGGCCAAACTGCACCCGCGCTCACCAATCTCAAAATCGCTCTTGATTTGAGCGCGGCACGCCTCAAGACCAATCCCGCCGCCCGCGACCTACTCGCGCAGGCGCGCACCGATGGACATTTAAATTCCCTCCGCGCCCTGCCGGAATTTGTGAAACTGGTGCCGCCACAGTAAACGTCCAGATTGGAAACTTTAGGTCGGCAACGGGCAACGCGCCTTGCCCGTTGCCCGACCCGCACACCTCTGCTATGCTGTGCGTCTGAATGTTTGGACGTAAAAAGCCTATGAGCAAAACCGAAACTGAAATACCCGCTGCCGAAAATCCCGAGCTGACGCCAGAACAGATTGCCGAGTTGCAAACTCGCGCCGCCAAGGCTGATGAAAATTGGGAACGCCTGCTCCGCACGACGGCGGATTTTGATAATTTCAAGAAGCGCGCCGCCCGCGAAAAAATTGAGGCGGGTCAATACGCCACCTTCTCGCTGCTCGGAAAAGTTTTGCCCGTGCTAGACAATTTCGAGATGGCGCTCGCCGCCGCGCAAAACACAAAGGGCGGTAAAAATGATTCACTTCAAGCTGGTGTTTTGATGATTCAACAGCAGTTGAAAAGCGTGCTTACCGAAACCGGTCTGGAAGAAATCGACGCGGCGGGAAAATTATTTGACCCTAATTTTCACGAAGCCGTTTCCGAACAGGAATCCGCCGACGTTGCTGAAGGCCACGTGCTGCAACAGCTGCGCAAGGGTTACAAATTCAAAGACCGTCTGCTGCGCCCCGCCACGGTGGTGGTGGCAAAGAAACCGGCCGCATCCGCCTGATTCTTCAGCGCGTAAATCTTCAATCGTAAATCGGCAATGGCTAAACGTGACTACTACGAAATTTTGGAAGTTTCCCGCGAGGAGACGGCGGACGGCATCAAAAAATCTTACCGCAAACTGGCGGTAAAATATCATCCGGACAAGAATCCGGGCGACCACACCGCCGAGGAAAAATTCAAGGAACTCGGCGAGGCTTACGAGGCGTTGAGCGATCCGCAGAAACGCGCGCTCTACGATCAGCATGGTCACGCAGCGTTTGACCCACGCGCCCGCGCGCGTGGCGGCGGCGGTGGTTTTCACGATCCGTTCGACATTTTCCGCGATGTGTTTGGCGGCGGCGGTGGCGGCAGCATTTTTGAAAATCTTTTCGGCGGTGGACAAGACCCGAATGGCCCGCAGCGCGGCGATGATTTGCGTTACGACATGCAAATCACACTCGAAGAAGCGGCGCTCGGCTGCGAGAAGGAAATTTCCGTCACTAAGCCGGATGAATGCGACCATTGCCACGGCGGTGGCGCGGAACCCGGTTCCAAAATGCGCACGTGCGGCACGTGCGGTGGCCGCGGTCAGGTGCTCACTTCACGAGGAATTTTCAGCATCGCGCAGACGTGTCCGCATTGCAAAGGCGCGGGGCGCATTTTGGAAAAACCGTGCAAAAAATGTTCCGGCAGTGGCAAGCACGAGCGCACGTCGAAAATCAAATTACGCATTCCGCCCGGCGTCGAGGCGAACTCGCGTCTGCGCTCTTCCGGCAACGGCGAAGCGGGCGTGCGCGGCGGTCCGGCGGGTGACCTCTACGTTTTCTTGCAGGTCAAGGAACACGAAATTTTTTCGCGTGAAGGCGATGATTTATTGTGCGAAGTGCCGGTGAGTTTTATTCAAGCGACGCTCGGCGCAGAGATTGAAGTGCCGACGTTGCAAGGCAAGGCGACGGTGAAAATCCCCGCTGGCACGCAGCCCGGCACGTTACTGCGGCTCAAAGGTCGCGGCGTGAAAAATTTGCAAGGCTACGGGCAAGGTGATTTGCACATCCGCGTCCAAGTCGAAGTGCCGACGCATCTCAACGCCGAGCAGAAACACAAGCTGGCGGAATTTGCCGCGCTCTGTGACGGCAAGGAAATGCCGCTCTCGCAGGGATTCTTCGAGAAGGCGAAAAAGTTTTTCCACTGAACCATGCACCGCTTCCACCTGCCGCCCGCGAATTGCCGCGAGTCTTTGTTGCGGTTGGATGGACGCGAAGCGCACCACGCCCTGCATGTGCTCCGCTTGCAACGCGGCGAACGCGTGACCGTTCTCGACGGCGCGGGCACGGAATTTTTTTGCGACGTTGAAAGCGCCACGAAGAACTCGCTCGTGCTCGCGGTGCAGGAAAAGAAATTTAAGCCCGCGCCCGCTTGCGCCATCACGTTGCTCGTCGCCGTTCCCAAAGGAAAAATCATCGAGTCTATCATTCAGAAAGCCGTGGAGTTGGGCGCGCACCGTATCGTGCCGTTGCTCACCGAACGCGTCGTGACGCAACTTGACGACGACGGCGCGGAAGCCAAGCGCGAGAAATGGCAGACCATTGCCATCGAGGCCATCAAACAATGCGGCGCGCCGTGGTTGCCCAAAGTCGAAGCGCCGCAGACCATCGCGGAATTTTTGGCGCGTGGTGAAAAGATTGAATTATCGCTCATCGGCTCGTTGCAAACGAAGCGCAAGCATCCGCGCGCATGGATCCAGGAATTTCAAAAAACGCACGGACGGTTACCGTCGAGCGCGGGCGCGTGGATCGGGCCGGAAGGCGATTTCACGCTGGCAGAATTAAAGCTCATTGAAGCGGCGGGAGCGAAACCCGTCACGCTTGGCGCACTCACCTTGCGCGTGGAAACGGCGACGATTTATTGCCTGTCGTTTTTGAATTACGAATTTCAGGCGTAAACCGGCAACGTTTTCTGAGGTTTGACAAGTCAGACAAACATCCGACCGGCTCGCCAGTTTTGGTGATTTCATTGGTGCAGATTTCTCAAATAGAATTGCAATTATCGAATGGTGCATCCAACTGAAGTTTTATTATCATTTCCCTCATCAACCACTTTATGAACCAATACCTCCCTCTCGGCAAATTCTCCTTCGGCATGGGCGACCGTTTCGCTCATCAGGGCAAAGCGCAGTTGCAAGCTTGCGTGCTCGCCACGGAACTCGGCGCAGAATTCATCCCCGTCTGGAACAAATCCAATCGTGAACACACGTTCATCGGCACGGAGCCGTCGAGCTTGCGCGCGGAAGCAGACGACGCGGTGAAGGCGCTCAATTGGAAAAAATCGTATCACGTGGACGCCGACCATATCCGACTCGAAACGGTGGATCGTTTTATCGCGCCATCGGATTTCTTCACGATTGACGTGGCGGACAGCATCGCGAAACCTGCCGCAGCGGCGGACGTGAAAGCGTTCGTTGACCGTCATCCGGAACTCACGGGCAAAGTTTCCATTCCGCACATTGACCGTCCGTTTGAAATCTCCCGCGCCGAAGTCGAGCGCGTGGCAAACAAGTTTTTGCTCGCGGTGCAGGATGCTGGAAAAATTTACACGCACATTGCCAAAGCCAAGGGTGCAGCGAATTTCGTCACGGAAGTTTCGATGGATGAAACTGACAGCCCGCAGACGCCGCCGGAATTGCTCATCATTCTCGCCGCGATTGCCGACCAAAAAATCCCGATCCAAACCATCGCGCCGAAATTCACCGGCCGTTTCAACAAAGGCGTGGATTACGTCGGCGACATCAAACAGTTTGAACAAGAGTTCAATGAAGACCTCGCGGTCATCGCGTTTGCGATTCAGAAATATGGCCTGCCGCCGACGCTCAAGTTGAGCGTGCATTCCGGTAGCGACAAGTTTTCCATCTACGAACCGATGCGCAAGGCGCTGAAGAAATTCGGTGCGGGCGTGCACATCAAAACCGCCGGCACAACTTGGCTGGAAGAACTGATCGGCCTCGCGGAAGCGGGCGGCGACGGGTTGGAAATCGCGAAGGAAATTTACGCTTACGCCATCGAGCACGTGGACGAATTTTGCGCGCCGTATGCGAGCGTCATTGACATTGATAAGGCAAAATTGCCGCCGGCGTCCGTCGTGAACGGCTGGAGTTCCAAGCAGTTCACCGATGCGCTGCGCCACGACCAGAAAAACCCGGCGTTTAATCCAAGCTTCCGCCAATTGCTCCATGTGAGCTTCAAGGTCGCGGCCAAAAAAGGCGACCGCTATCTGAACGCGCTCAAAAAGCACGAAGCCATCATCGCCAAAAACGTGACGGAAAATCTTTTCGAGCGGCACATGAAACCGCTGTTGCTCGGAAAATAAATTGGGAGATTATTTATGGCCTTCATCCACGAAGATTTTCTGCTCGGCAACAAACCGGCGCGCCGGCTTTACCACAAGTTTGCCGCCGAAGAACCGATTTTTGATTATCATTGCCACATTTCGCCGAAGGACATCGCGGAAAACCGGCAATTCAAAAACCTGTTTGAAATCTGGCTGGAAGGCGATCATTACAAATGGCGCGCGATGCGCAGCAACGGCGTCGCGGAGAAGTTTTGCACCGGCAACGCCACGCCAGAGGAAAAATTCAATGCGTGGGCGAAAACCGTTCCGCACACGCTGCGGAATCCGCTGTATCACTGGACGCATTTGGAATTAAAGCGTTACTTCGGCATCACGGATTTGCTGAACGAAAAAACGGCGGCGAAAATTTGGAAGACAGCGAACGCGAAACTCGCCACGCCCGCTTACACGACGCAGGGTTTGCTGAAAAAGATGAAGGTGAAAGTCGTCTGCACGACGGACGATCCGGTGGACGATCTGGAATTTCACCGCGCGTTTGCGAAGTCCGGTCATCCGACAAAAATGTTGCCCGCGTTCCGTCCCGACAAGGCGCTCACGGTGAATCAGCCCGCTGGCTTTAATAAATGGGTGGAGCAACTCTCATCCGCCGCGAACGTGGACATCAGCAGTTTCAGCGCATTCATCAGCGCGCTGGAGAAGCGGCACGAGTATTTTCATTCGCAAGGCTGCCGTTTGTCCGACCACGGCATGAATCATTGCTTCGCAGATTTTTGCAGCGAGAAAATCGCGGCGGGAATTTTCGACAAGGCGCGCGCGGGCAAAGAAGTTTCTGCGCTGGAGCATTCACAATTCGCGTCGTTTATGATGGTGTTCTTCGGCCATCTCGACGCGAAGCGCGGCTGGACGAAACAGCTTCACCTCGGCGCTCTCCGTAGCAACAACACGCGTTTGCTCAAGCAACTTGGCCCGGACACGGGCTTCGATTCCATTGGCGATTTTCCGCAGACGCAATCGCTCGCGGCATATCTTGACAAGTTGGATTCGGAAAATTCTTTGCCGAAGACTATCATCTACAATCTGAATCCGGCGGATAATTATGCGTTCGCCACGATGATCGGAAATTTTCAGGACGGCACGATTCCCGGAAAAATCCAATACGGTTCCGGCTGGTGGTTTCTCGACCAGAAAGAAGGCATGGAATGGCAGATCAACGCGCTGTCCAGCCTCGGCTTGCTCTCGCGTTTCATCGGCATGATTACGGACTCGCGTTCGTTCATGAGCTATCCGCGCCACGAATATTTCCGCCGCACGCTGTGTAATCTCATCGGTCGCGACATCAAAAACGGCTTGATTCCAGATGACGAAAGCCTTGTCGGCCCGATGATAAAAAACATCTGTTACGCCAACGCCAAAAATTACATGGCGTTTCCCGGCGTGAAGTAACCTGAAACCTAGGGCGCGGGCGGCGCGTCCAGCAGATAATCCATGAAACTCACCGGCCTGATTTGCGCGCTAATTTTGTCGGCTGGTGTTGCGTTCGCCGGTCCAGCAAAGGTTTTCAATGTTCATGACTTTGGCGCAATCGGCGACGGCAAAACCTTAGACACCGCAGCGATTCAAAAAGCGCTCAATGCCTGCAAGCCCGACGGCGGCACGGTGGAATTACCGGCGGGAAAATATTTGAGCCAGCCGCTCACCATTTATTCCCGGACAGTTTTCAAACTGGAAGCGGGTGCGACCTTGCTCGCCAGCACGAATCAGATGGATTTCATGAAGAAGCCGGGCAACTGGCTCGCGGCCAAAAGCAGCGGCGAATTTAATCCATTCATCGGCGGCAAGGATTTGACCGACGTGACGTTCACCGGCGGCGGCACGATTGACGGCAACGGTTTCGTCTGGTGGCCAGCGGCAGAGGCGGCGCGCCAGAAAAAATCCGGCTACACACTGCCGCGGCCAAATTTGGTTGTCATTGAGCACTCAAGAAATTTGCATTTTGAAAACATCACACTGCAAAACTCGCCGAAGTTTCACCTCGTGCCGAGCGATTGCGATGACGTGGTGATTTCTAACGTGACCTTTCTCGCGCCGGAACACGCGGCGAACACCGACGCGATGGATCCCAGCGGCCACCATTACCTCATCACCAATTGTAAAGTTGACGTGGGTGATGACAATATTGCCATTAAGGCTGGCAAGAAAAATTTGGATGGAACTTTTCAAAGCGAAGATTTTACCATTATGAAGTGCACGTTTTTGCGCGGTCATGGCATGAGCATCGGCAGCGAAACGGCAGGCGGCGTCCGCAACGTAACAGTGAAAGACTGCGCGTTTGAAAACACCGAAAACGGCATTCGCATCAAGTCCGATACGCGGCGCGGTGGCATTGTGGAAAATATCGTCTGCGAAAATATCACGATGAAAAATGTGAATCCGGCCATTACGTTCACGACGGTTTATCAAGGCGCTTCCGCCGGCGATGCAAAACAGCCGACCGTAGGCAGCGCGGCGAAAAGCGCCGAAAACATTCCCGTTTATCGTAATATCCGCATCGGCAATTTGACGGCGACCTGTCCGAAAGCGGCCGGTTTGATTCTGGGTTTGCCGGAAAGTTGTATCTCTAACGTGGTGCTGGAAAATATAAAAATTTCCGCCGCGAAGCCGTTTGTCGTTTCCAACGCCCGCAACATACAATTGAAAAATGTCACCGTGACCGTGCCAACCGGCCAGCCGTTCAAGTTGGAGAATGCCGAAGTTTCAGGATTGCCCGCCCAATGATTCATTAACGCCATGAAAAAATTATTACTCGCCACCACAATTAGTCTCGCCGCCATCGCCACCCTTTGCGCCGCCGCGCCCGAATGGAGTCAAGTGCCGGCCATCCTCGCCCGTATCGTTGCACCGCAATTTCCCGCGCACGATTTTGACATCACGAAGTTTGGCGCGGTGGCAGACGGCAAAACGGATTGCACCGCGGCCATTGCCAAGGCGATTGACGCCTGCGCCAAGGCCGGCGGCGGACATGTGGTTGTTCCAGCCGGAGAATTTTTGACCGGTGCAATTCACTTGAAAAGCAATGTGGATTTGCACCTCGCCGCGACAAATTCCATTTTGAAATTCAGCACCGACCCGAATGCGTATTTGCCGGTTGTCTTCACGCGGTTTGAAGGCACGGAACTTTATAATTTGTCGCCGCTAATTTATGCGCTCGGCCAATCCAATATCGCGGTGACGGGCGCGGGCACATTGGACGGACAGGCTGACGAATCAAACTGGCTCGCGTGGAAAACCTCTTCATCGCGCAAGCAATTAACAAAAATGGCTGAGGACAACGTGCCGGTGGAACAACGGCAATTCGGCGTGAGCAATCACCTTCGTCCAGATTTCATTGAGTTTAATCGCTGCCGGAATATTTTGATTGAAGGCGTAAAAATCCGTCGCTCGCCGATGTGGGAGCTGCATCCCCTGCTCTGCACGAACGTCACGGTGCGCGGCGTGGACATTTTTTCGCACGGCGCGAACAACGACGGTTGCGATCCCGAAAGCTGCCGCGATGTGCTAATTGAAAAATGTATTTTTGATACGGGCGACGATTGCATCGCGATTAAATCCGGCCGGAATGCGGATGGCCGCCGCGTCAACGTGCCGTCAGAAAATTTAATCATCCGTGACTCCACGATGCGCGACGGTCACGGTGGCGTGACCATCGGCAGCGAGATCTCCGGCAGTTGCAGCAATGTGTTTGTGGAGAACTGCGAAATGAGCAGCCCAAACCTGACCTGCGCGCTGCGCCTGAAATCAAACGCGATGCGCGGCGGCGTGCTGCAAAATATTTTCATGCGGAACGTGAATGTCGGGCTGGTGAAGGATTCGGTTTTGCAGATTGATTTTCTTTACGAAGAAGGCGCGAAGGGCGATTTCAAGCCGGTGGCGCGCAATGTCGTGATGGAAAACATCAAGGTCGCGCAAACGCCGCGCGTGCTGAACGTGAAGGGTTTTCCTGCTGCCAGCATTACCGATGTGCGGATTTATAATTCTACCTTCAAGCAGATTAAAAAGCCGGACACAATTATTGATGCGGATGTGAAACTGGTGAATTGCTCGCTGGAGCAATTAAAAAAGAAATAATCTGTCGCAACTGCGGAAATTTATTTCGGCGCCAATTTTTCGTTGAGCCACGCGATTAATTTGCCCTGCCATGCCGGGTCAAATTTCGTCCACTCCGCGATGTGGTGCGTCCCTTCGGGAATCAGAATCAATTCTGAGTCCACACCAGCCGCTTTGAGTTTTTCGTGAAACGCCAACGACTGTCCGGCCGGCACGGTTTTATCCGCGCTGCCTTGGATGATGAGAAATGGCGGCAATCCCGGCTTTACGTAAGTGAGCGGAGAATTTTCTTTCAGCACCGCACGAACAGAATCAGTAAGGTTCGTTGAATCGCAGTTGAACAAATTTCTCATTGAAATGCTCAAGCCACCGCGACGTTCGTTGTCTGCGACCAAATCCGTGGGCGGCGCAAAGGCGGCAATGGCTTGCACGTGCGTGTTTTCAGTGGCGTGCGTGCCCGCGAGTGTTACAAGTTGTCCGCCCGCAGAATAACCAAGCAGAGCAATGCGATTCGTGTCACCCTTGAATTCCGTCGCGTGATTTTTCACCCAGCGAATCGCCGTCTGCACGTCGTCAAAACAAGCCGGCCAGCGGTTCGTCGGCGCGAGACGATAGGAAATTGTGAACCAAGTAAAGTTCGTCGCGACGGGCGCGAAGACCGGCACGATGTCCTTCTCGCGGTCGCCGGTCATCCAGCCGCCGCCGTGAACGATGAGAACAACTGGAAATTTCCCACTACCCTGCGGAACGTGCGCGTCGAGTAATAATTTTTCACCGGCGACCTCGCCGTATTCGATGTCAAAACGGTTTGCGCCAAAAGCGGAATTGAATTTCGGATCCCAATTGTCCGCGCTGCCAAGAACTTTATCTACGGTAATTTTTTCAGCCTCGGATTTTTTTAACTGTTTCGACCAATCAACCCGATTCGTCGGATTCGCACCCGCGCCGGTGCTGTTGAACTCCGCGTAACGGATTGTTTCGTGCGGTTTGCCCCAATCGAACCAGCCTTTCGACTGCACGGCATCCGACAATTCGCAGTTCAAATAAATCGTGCTCGCGAACTGACGCCACGGGCGACCGAGCAAAGTTTTTGCGCCAGGTTCGCCGGTGATTTTGCAGCTGGAAAAGATAAAACCGAACGGCACATCTACCAGCGTCGAGGCGGCGGTCAGATAACCGCCGCGCAGCGCATGGATTTCGCAATGCTCAAACCACGCAGTCGCGGCACCGAAAATAAAGTCAACATGGCCGCAGATGTAACAATTTTCAAAATACTGACGGCCGCGGTTCAGCAAAATCGTGTCCTGCCAGCCAAGAAAACGGCAGTTACGGAAGGTCGCGCGGTCGCCATCAACGCGAATGGCCAAAGCTTGACCGACCGGGCCAGCAGAGTTTTCAAACGTCAGGTTTTCCGCCGTGAAATCGTCCGCATCAATCGTGGTCGAAGGCGTTTTAAATGTGCCAATGGCCTTGCCCCACGCGTTTGTCAGGTTTGCGTTTAGATTGAAAGTTAGAATCGTATTCGTCGGATTTTCGCCAACGAGCTTGAAGAATCTTTTTTCGCGCTGGATGTAAATGAGTTCTTTGTAAACGCCGGGCGCAATGTGGATGATGACCGGATTTTCGCGCGTGCCCATCGGCACGGCCATAATGGCGTCCTGCACAGATGTGAATTTCGCGCTGCCATCGGTGGCGACGAACAGATTAGTTTGCGCTAGTAGCTTGGAGGCGAATACAAACAGGGCAATCGTGGTAGTGAAAAATTTAGGGTTCATGGGGGAATTATTTTCTTTGGAAGATGGTGCGCGGTGGAGGTTTCGAACCTCCGACCCCTACCGTGTCAAGGTAATGCTCTACCACTGAGCTAACCGCGCTACCGTAAATTTATTTTGCCGGCTTCTACCGACAATTAAACCCGGAACTACGTCCGCCGTGCTGGCGACCGAGGCCGGGCTAAATCCACAACTTAACAAGCCACTTTTGCGACGCGCAGGAAGATAAAGACAATCCACGCGCGTGGCAACATTTTTTGGCTGCGGGACAGACCGGCAAAGAACCGGTTCTCTCATGGATAAACAAGCTGGTAGAATTCGGTCGGTTTAGCTGCATCGATTGTGATAATCTCCTGATTGGTCGTTGTGGAGCCGGCCACGGTGCCCCAATCGTTGGTGTTGGAGCTGATGCCGGAAATCAAATTATTGGTCTGCTGGAGC
>Ga0214164_1000452_pt1 | contig 26786 bp, 44 predicted proteins | sample TroBogepilimnion_13_FD_153003 | JGI IMG/M metagenome (GOLD analysis project Ga0214164, IMG submission 153003) | Freshwater microbial communities from Trout Bog Lake, WI - Practice 03JUN2009 epilimnion v4 | ecosystem: Environmental > Aquatic > Freshwater > Lake > Epilimnion/Euphotic zone ...
GGTCACTAAAGAGTGGGCAAAACTACCTGCTAATGACCTCATGTACTTAACACCACTAGCGACCACCGCGTACTACACAGCAGTACGTTTTCTTGAAGAGAAATACCCAAAGGCTTCATGGCTACTTGGTTGCCTACCAGTAAAGGCGACAGATGAGACCGCTACAAAGGCAGCAATACCGTTTCCCATTGGTAACGAAAAAACACCACCGAAAGCCTAAAAGCATGGTGGTACCTGACGTAGGTGACATTGTTTTTGCACGGTCAAATGGCATTATGGGGAGAGCTATACGACTAGGGGAGAGACTTCGTTGGAGACGTGGTTCAAAATGGAATCATGTAGCTATCGTGAGCCATGTGCATAACGGCGTTGCCTACGTCACCCAAGCGGAACCAACCGGTGTTACCAATGACAAAAGACTTAGCACCATTGGCGAATGTTTAATTGTTAAACCACCGGTCACGGTGTCTTCTAAAAAAACCCTTGAATTTATTAGTTTGCAAGTAGGACACAGGTATTCCTTTTTGTCCATTTTGTCTATTTTCTTTGACATTTTGACTCCAAATTGGTTTCCTGCTTTCAGAAGAGACAACACTTGGATTTGTTCGTCTTTGGTGGCTGAATCCTTACGATTTGGCGGTTACCTACATAACTGGGCTGACATTTACACGGTTACACCAGCACAGCTTTTTGAAGCGTTGAGCATAGACAAAAAGCGAACATGATAAGGTTTTACTTGTAAGCACCCATCTTGCTTACCTCCATGAGAAACCCCCTGCCTTTTCCGTCACTTCAAGGCAGGGGGTTTTTCTATGCTCAAAAACTTTTCAAAATCTTTGCAAATTGTCCGTTGAGCGGACACATTGTTGGTATAGTTATTCATGTAAGGCGAAGTCCAGTAGCCGTACAAGGAGAGTATCAAGATGGCAAAAGCAACACAAATCATTAAGGCTTACAAAATTACAACCGCAGATGACATCACAATTTGGAAAGTATTTCTAATTAATAATAAGGGTTACCAAATTATCGTTGGCTTTTACGATTCACTATTAGAAGTTGTAGAAACTTTTTCAAACAACAACGGTTTTTCACTAGAGGTAGTTCGCTAATGGAAATCAAAATTACACTCAGCGATTCAGAAGCTTACATACTAAGCCAATTTCTTCGCAAAGAAGGTTGGCGAGATGTAAATGCAGATTGGAAACTCAATCAAATTAAAACGCAAATTGACGAAAAACTATTTGCAGAACGTCCTGAACTATTTGGTGAAGTAGGCGCACAATGAGAGAAATGGCATTTTTTCTAATTGGGATGATGGAGGGTGCGTGGCTGTTGTACGCATGGGCGAATGGAGCTTTTGATGAATAAAGTCGACCAATACGAACGCCTTAACCTTATGAACAAATACGTAGAGTTACTTCGTCATTGTGTCGAATCAGATGACCTTTACACAATCGAAAGTTCACTTACGATTATTGAGGTTCTTCTTGAAGGCTTTAATAAAGAGTTTCAAAAAGATTTATTGACAGAAAATGATTTAGAAATGCTAATGAAACACATGAGAGAGGAAAATGACAATGCTTGATTTCAACATTAGGAAATGGGAATACTCTGAATTAAACGGTGCGTACATAAACGTGTTTAATAATGAATTCATAATTAGCGGTGCTATTACGCCTGCAATTTCTGAAGATGATTACAACGACTTTTATTTAATGACCGTTGATGTATTTAGCAATGCGGTACGAGTGGGTGAATGGGAACATCAGTACGAAACCATTGACCAAGCTATTGGCGATTTTAAGGAATTTAGTATTGACTATTTCAAAGTTATGGGAGAAAATGATGCAAATCAACTTATCTAATGACGATTTGTTTTTAATCTTAAGTTCATTGGTCGAATGTCAACACGCTGCAACAGATGAGGGTGAATTTGAGGCAGCAGCAGAATACAGGCGTTTGGCTATACGAATTAGAATGTATTTTATAAATAGGGGAGCAAATGAAGTCACATCTGTATGATTTGAAAAATCTTGAACTGAAAGGTCAGCTCAAACAATTTCTAAAGCAAGCTCGAAAAGATGGCAAGTCTTATCGCACTATTGCTTCAGAGCTTTCTGCTAGCGGTACACCAGTTGGCAGAACAGCAGTAGGGGATTGGTGTAATCAATTAGAAAATAAAAAGGAGAGGTAAAGATGGATGGAACAACTGATGAATCACTACAAGAAATGTTTGATGAGTTTGATGTAATTATGAAAATGCATTTTGACAAAATTGACGCTTCGTTAGCACAGTTGAAAAAAACACTTAAAGGAGAGGAATAAAAATGGCAAGATTTAATCTTGACGATTATGTAGATGTGGCAGAACGAATTACTTTGTTTTATGAAAAGTATCCAGCAGGCAAAGTTTTAACCGAACTATTGAATGTAAATACCAACATAGAAAAACAAACGCAATTTATTGTGCAAGCTCATTTATACGATGGAGAAGTTTTGTTGGCTTCTGGTCTGGCAGAGGAGTCATTTTCACCACAGGGGGCTAACGTTACCAGTCCACTCGAAAACGCAGAAACTTCGGCGATTGGCAGAGCTTGTGCAAACTTAGGAATGGCGACTATGCGAAACGGAAAAATCCAAAGACCGTCAAAACAAGAAATGGCAAAAGTTCAAAGAGGCACAAACGTTTCAGAGCTAACACCTAAACAAACAATTTTGCGTGAAAGTCTTTCGGTTAAGTTCCCTGAAAATCCTATGGAGCGTAAAGAATTCATGGAAGCAGTCTTAGACCGTGAAGTGTTGGGCTATAACGATGTATTACCAGACGAAATTGACCTACTAATAAAGGCGTTGAGCAATGCAGATGTTTGAGCTTTTAATACCAGACGAGATTTATGACGATTTATTGCAAGCGTCTCAGCGTGAGGAGCTAACATTAAATCAGTTTTGTCGTAAAGCAATAATGGAATACACATACAAAAAAGGGGAAACCGATGAGCAGTAGCATTACGATTAGTGGAAATACAACAAGAGACCCGGAGTTGGTTTTCTTAAATAATGGGATGGCTTCGGTCAAGCTCAGCGTGGCAGTAAATCGCCGATGGCAGAATAAGAAAACACAAGAATGGGAAGAACGAGTGAGTTTTTTTAACGTAATCGCTTACGGAAAAATTGCTGAAAACATTTCGACTTCTATTTCGAAAGGTACAAAAGTTATTGTTACTGGGCGACTAGAACAACGTGAATGGGAAACTGATAAGGGTGAAAAACGTTCAGTTGTAGAAATCGTGGCAGATGACATTGGCGCAAGTCTTAGTTCTGCACATGTAACGGTTACTCGTAATGCAGCAAGTATCAGTAACGGTTCACCAGCTACACAGGAGTATGCGTTCTAATGCCAAAAGAGATTTGGGGAGATACGGTAAATGCTGTTATGGATGCCTTACTTGTAAGGAGAGGTGACGCTGAAATTTCCGCAGAAGAAGCTCACCAGATTTACGGTGGGAACCTTGCTACAACTCTTAATAACTTGACACGCCAACAACTTGTGCAAGTAGCTTTATTGGAGGCATACGCCATTATTGAAGACATAATTGCCCAACAAGCAGATGAAAAAGTAACTTCGATAAATAGAGCAACTAGGAGAGCTAAAAAGTAGCGAGTGGACAATGACGATTGGCGTAATAGAGCAAGTTGCCGAAAGACGGATAAAAAGCACTTCTATGCTCATGAAGAAGGAGATAGGCTACCTATCCCTGAATTCGTTATTGCATTATGTCAACAATGTCCAGTAAATCAACAATGCCTTGATTATGCGTTGAAGTATGAAGGCTATGGATACTGGGCTGGTACTACGGCAAAGGAGCGTCGGGAGATACGCCAAGCCAAAGGTATCGTTATTAACCGTTCCGATAGTAAGTTGAGATTTTCTAGTGATTGACAAGATGGGTGACAATGAGTATTTTCGTTCAGAATTACATTTGGCGTTTGGAGTTACAACCAAGTGTTAAGTATGTAGCTATTGCGTTAGCCGACCACGCACATGATGATGGGCAAGAAGCTAGACCCTCACAAGATTTTTTAGCAAATAAGACCGGACTAAGTGTCCGCCACGTTCGTAGATGTCTAAAAGAATTAGTCGAGTTAGGCATCATCCGAGTAGTCAGACCAGCAGGAAAAGGTCGTTGTACCGTGTACGCATTTACACCACCAAAAGAAGGTTTTGGGCGGACATTTGGAACTGTTGGGCGGACATCTAAGACAGTTTGGGAGGACATGCAGGTACCCCTAACTATAAAGAACCTTAATTGTAAAAAAGAGGAAGCAACATTTACAGATGAAGTCCGAATTGCAGCACTTGCGGAGATAAGAAAAACCCTGCGTTCTCCTCGGTCTCGGTAATCAGTTATCGTGGAGGAATGGCAAAAGGTGTTGGAACATTCAAACAAGAGGATTCACCAGACGCACCCCTACCTGAGCTTGTTGAGATTATTCAAGAACTACAAGAAACTGACCGTTCCATTTATTGGAGGAGAGGATGGAATGAACTTACAATTATTCCTTCTCCAGACCAATTTTTGTTACACAACATTGAAGACCATTTTGACGAGTTCCGAACCTTACTGCCCGGTGTCTGCGATGGGTGCGGAGTTTGGGTTGTACGGCGTTGGGAATCCTATTGGGGGGCTCACCCTCACTTTTGCAAACGGTGTCTTAATTCAGCCGTACACATCTTTGAAAAGACGGATAAATGGCCTTCTGCCGAGATACCTGATGGTTTGACGTGAAACGGTCAAGAATAAATCCAGTTTCAAAAAAACGTAAAGCTTTAACTTCCGAAAGAAATCAAACTCGTATGGCGGTATTTTCTCGTTCATCTAGGTGTGAAGCTAACGTGGAACCAATTTGTTCGTATCACGCTACTGATGTTCATGAAATTAAAACCAGAGCAAGAGGCGGTTCAATTACCGATGTAAACAACTGTCTTGCCTTGTGTAGAAATTGCCATAGGTTTATTACAGACAATCCGGCATGGGCGTTAGAACACGGCTACGTCGTACATGCATGGGCAGGAGAAGCAGAAATGCTTGCAGCAAGCAGAGCTAGACGAGCTTGGCAATACGGGGTTGTCGGTTATTTATCCAATGACGAAGCCTTTTAGCTTGTTGTCAGGGGAACAACTTAAATCATTAGAGCTCGAAAAAGATTTCCAAGAACGAGTTTGTACGCTTGCTCGTTTGAATGGTTGGAAAGTCTATGCAATACCCGATTCAAGGCGTGCCACTCTTGCCGGGTATCCAGATTTGACGATGTGGCACGTAAAGCAAAAAAGAATTGTTTGGGCGGAATTGAAAAGGGAAAAGGGCAAAACCTCACCGGCACAAGACATGACAATTAAGGAGCTACAAATCGTTGGTTGCGAAGTTTATGTGTGGCGACCTTCGGATTGGGATGAAATCATAAAAATCTTAAAAAGATGACAATGTGTCCGTCAAGCGGACAACCTGTTGGTATAGTGGAAAGGTAGCGGGAAGTCCAGTACCAATACATGGAGGCAGTAAAGATGACCAATTACCAAATAAATCAAGAATCATTAAAAGATGCAATGCGTGAAATTGCACGTACACCAGAAACCGTATCGGCAGAATGGTATGCGATGTTCAAAGAATTAACACTCGTAAATGACGGAGTAAGTCAATGCGATTTGTATTGCTCAAAAAATTGTTTAATTCTTACTCACACATCAAACGGAGGCACCGTTTCCGAAATTGAGGAATCCAGTGCAGTTTATTTTGCAAATAAATGGAGCAAAGAATTCATTGCAGAGATACTTGCAGAACAGAACAATCAGTGCATAGGCATTTGCAAATCATCTATTAAGGATGTTCGCTAATGAAACGCAATTTTATACCTACATTAAGCACAAACATGCCTGCTCAAAGTTGCAAATTTTGTAACAAGTTATTTCCTTTAGGCGATGCTCGTTCAAGACGTAGAGAGCTACAACGCCATGCAAAAAGATGCGAGGGCAAACTATGACAACGGTTGAAAAAGAACTTTTAATGCAACCAGCCATACCACCACAAAAAGGTCGTGCAGGTAGGCGACAAAGTTTGTTGGTTAGAGTTCGTCGAGAACAATTATTGCAAAATCCCAATACTTGGTTTGTTTGGCAAGACGATGCAAAAAACCGTTCGTATGTTAGGAAGGTAGCTCGTCAATTATTAGACATTCCTGAACCAATAAAGTTTTCATTGCAAAACATTCCATACGTATTAAAGATTTTTCAAAATACAGAAAATGATTTATACACGCTTTACGTTTTATACACAGGGGAGGTTGCTAATGCAGACATTTTTACCGTATGAAGATTTTGTAAAAACTGCTTCAGTTTTAGACAGGCAACGATTAGGCAAACAACGTGTAGAAACTTTGCAAGTTCTAAAGGCTTTAGTTACACCTAATTACGGTTGGCGTAATCACCCAGCAGTGAAAATGTGGCGTAACTATGAATTTGCATTGCTTGATTATCAAAAAGCAATTTGCAATGAATGGGTTAATAGAGGTTACAAAGATACGTGCTTCAAAAAATCAGAAGTTTTACTTGATAACTACCCACGTAAAGGATTCACACCTTATTGGTTGGGCAATCCTGTCATACATAAATCACACCAAAGCAATTTGCTACGAAAATTACCGGAACATTATTCGCAATACTTTAACGATGTACCAAACAACCTTGACTACTATTGGCCAAAGGAGGCAAAATGAGAACCTATAACAACATTCAGGAAATTATTGACCACAATTTTGAAGCAGGTCTATTTTATTTTAGTGAAGGTGCAATGCGGTTTTTTAATTCCGTTGTAGCTCCAACGCTTTATGGTGAACATCAAAACATTTTCATAACAAGCGAACAGTTTGATGAAGATACACGCAGAATGTATAGCGTTCATCTGATAGATGAAAATGGACAAATCCAAGCCTTAAGTGAATTTCAACAATTCAAACACATTAAACAAGCAAAAAAATTCATAGCTAATTATTTAGGGGAGATGGCTAATGCGTGAACAAAGAGGCAACTGTATTCATTGCAAACATGAAATTGCATACGAACCACTTTCCGGTCTTTACATACATAGCGAAGATGGCGTTGTGTATTGCTGGGATGCAACAACTAATAAATGGTCAGAAAATGTTGCAGAACCTAATGAAACCTACGAAAAGGAAGAGGAATGACCACACTTTTTGAAATGTTTGACATAGATGTTGATAAATCAGCCACATTGCAAGACCGATTTAACGCTTTTCATTTAGCAAACCCAAAAGTGTATTTAGAATTACGTCGGTTAGCTCGTATTCTTGTAGCTAAGGGGCATAAAAAAATAGGTATTCAAATGCTTTTTGAACAAATGCGTTGGCAATGGTACGAAAGAACAACAGACCTTTCGGGGTTTAAGATGAATAACAGCTATGCTGCGTACTATTCAAGATTGCTAATGGAGCAAGAACCTGAACTGGCAGGTGTATTTACTACCAGAAACCAAGACAGCACTACCGGAACTCGCAGTTAAAGACTTCCGCAGTGAAACGGCGAACATTGGAGAACCTTGAAAAAATACATTCTTTTTTTCATAATTGCTTTAACCGTTGTATTTTCTTTACCGGCAGATGCAAACGTAGATGTACAAAAACCAGTACCGACAACTGTAAAGATTGCAAAACCAAGAGATGTTCCATCTGAACCAGTTATACCGCCAGCAATCATGGCAAAATGGGCAAAGGTAAACATTTGCGAAACAGGTGGCAACTGGCACACTAGAGGAGCTATTTATTCTGGTGGTCTAGGTATTTTAGAAACAAATTGGATGCATTATGAAGGATGGATTTACGGTGCGGAGTACGCAGCCACACCAGCAGAACAAGTGGCAATTGCAATGAAGATTCAAGCAACACACGGATACGCAAATTATGTACCCGACCAAAATGGTTGTGGTCACGGATGGTAGGGAGATACCAATGAACGAATTTGAACAAGTATTAGCCGAAATGAAGGAACTGCATGACCGCAAGCGTTCTGATTATGGGCGCAAGGAAGACCCTTTTGCCAATGTAAGAGCAAGTGAAGATTTTGGAGTTGAAGGATGGGTTGGGGCTTTAATTAGAGCTAATGACAAAATGCGCAGGTTACAATCGGCAGCCAAAGGCTCAACTCTCCGCAATGAAGGCATTGAAGACAGTCTTATTGACATGGCTGTTTATTCAGTAATTGCATTAACTATTTACAGAGAGAAAAAACGCAGAGATGAAATTGTTTGGGAAGCTGAAAATAATAAACCTTTTGAAGATGGTCGTTGATGTTACAGGTACCTGTTAAAAAGTAATTAACGAAACAGAGGAGAAAAAATGTTGTGCGAAGTGATAGGCAATACAGATTTAATGTCACGCAATGAATGGCTGGATTTGCGTAGCACCGGATTAGGTGGAAGTGATTGCTCTGCAATTTTTGGAGTTTCACGCTATACAAGTCGTTATTCATTGTGGGCTGAAAAAACTGGCGCAGTAGAACGTTCGACAAGTTCCAACGAAGCTATGGAATGGGGTAATTTGCTCGAATCGGTAGTGGCGGAAAAATTTGCTAGAGAATACGATGCAGCAGTCGTTTCTTGGCCGATGATGTTAAAAAGCAAAAGCCACCCATTTATGTTGGCAAACCTTGACTTTTTAATAGTCGAACCGTCAAAACAATTCCCAGCAGGAAAAGTTACCAAGTATTACAACGAAGTCGAACCTGAAGGCATTATCAACATTTTGGAAATTAAAACCACAGGCATTGTAGGCAAAGGCAACGCTAGGGGCTGGGAGGATGAATTCATACCTCGAAATTATGAGCTACAAGGTTTGCATTATTCCTGTGTAACTGGAATTGAAACAGTTGTATTTGCTGCGTTGGTCGCTGGTGAAGGATTAGTCGTTCGTGGTCGTTTATACGGAGATGAAGAACGGTTTGATTGTATGAAACGAGAGTCAGCATTTTGGGAACTGATAAAAACCAATACTGCACCCGACCCTGACGGTAACGAAAACACATTGGAAACGCTAGGCAAAATGTACCCTAAACACAAAGAAGGTATAACGGTACAAGCCAGCGATTTCATTATGGAAACTTATACGCAATACGTTAAAACCAAAGCCGAATTGGATGAAGTCGAAGGGAGGCTCAAAGAATTACGAGCGCATTTACAAATTGCCATTGGCGAAGGTGAAGCTATGGAATACAACGGTGCAACAATCTTTACGTATAAAGCAAACAAAGATGGGGAAGCTTTTGACAGTAAGGCTTTTAAGGAAGCCAACCCTGAATTGTATGCAAGGTTTGTTAAAGCACGTAAAGGCGCAAGAGTTCTAAGAATAAAAGGAGAGTGACAATGCATTACGCAATAGCAGTAACAGTTCCAGCCGGTGAAAATACAGATGCGTGGATTGCTGAGGTTTTACCTGAACATGAAGGCAGATGGTGGGATTGGTATGCAATCGGTGGTCGTTGGGATGGTTACTGGAGAACTAAATCCGGTGAAAAAACCAACGGTACATGGGTTAGCGAAATTGACTGGGAAGGTATGGTTGCCGAACAAATCACTAAAGCTGGAAAAGCTTATGACGGTGACAGTAAATTCATAGACCGAGAAAATTACACTCGAGACGAATACATTAAATCATTTAGAAATGTAGCCACCTATGGTTGGATTACCAAAGAAAACGATTGGGTTGACCGCTGGAGTGATGGAGAAGAAGACATCAGCAATGAGGTTTGGGAAAGGGAATTTAGGAAATACATACAAAGCCTTGACCCTGACGACATACTCGTTTTAGTGGATTTTCATAACTAATGAACTGGCTATTAGCAATGGTTTTTTGTTGGGGATACTTGTTCGGCTGGTTCATAAACCGATAAAACTGGTGTATTTGTGGGAATTTACACAAATGACCGTTAAACGGTAACATGGAAACATGACAGTCGTTGTTGCCCTCGCCACCGAAAGCGGTTCCTACATGGGAGCTGATTCAATTTCCGTTGATGATGACGGTTTGTACGCTTCTGTCGCTACGCTTAAAGTCAGACAAATAGGCGATTTACTTGTTGGGTTTGCCGGTAATTGGCGAGCTGGGTATTTAGCTTTTAAGTCTTTGGAACGTATGGCAAATCCAAGCGTTGAGCAATTTGTTAATCAGTTTCCATCTGACACAAAAGAATGGTCGCTACTCTTTATTGAAAACGGCAAGGTTTATGAGGTAGATGATGAAAAGTCCATTACCGAAGCTAGAGCCGATAAAGATGGAGCGTACGCAGCCATAGGCTCTGGTACAGCAGTTGCTTTAGGTGCCTTATACACAGACCACATTGACAAAAAAAGTGTCCTAAACGCTCTTATGGCTACTGAGGCGCACTTCACAGGGGTACGTTCTCCTTTTACGGTTTTGGAATTACAACACTGATGTGGTCATGGGTACTAGCTGCCATAGGTTCAACTGGTTTATTTTTTGTAGGTGAGAAAAAAGTCAGAGGTTGGTTTATTTTGTCAGTCAACGAATGTGTATGGTGTGTGTATGCCGTGTGTACGCACCAATACGGCTTTATTGCTTACAGCGTCTTGTATCTCGTAATGTATTACAAAGCAATTAAAAATTGGAAATAAAACCAAAGGCAGGGGAAATGTTACAAATAAACCAAGTTAAAATTGACCACTTAGAACCGCACCCACAAAATGTTCGGCAAGGTGACGTAGGCGCAATTTCTGAAAGCTTACGTATTCACGGTCAATACAAGCCGATTGTGGTACAAAAATCAACAAATCGTATTCTTGCTGGTAACCACACTTGGAAAGCTGCCAAATCTTTAGGCTGGTCTGACATAGCGGTAACTTTGGTTGATGTTAGCGACGAACAAGCTTTACGTATTTTGCTAATGGACAACCGAACAACTGAACTTGCCACCAATGACAACGAAGCTCTTGCAAGTTTGCTTGAATCACTGGCTTCTAGCGAAGAAAGCCTTGAAGGTACCGGTTACGAATTGGATGACCTTGATGACCTTTTATCGTTTTTAGCTGCCAATAATTTGAATGACCCAACCAACAATCCTAACGATGCCTCGGCTTATAGTGGCAAAATTAACGTGCCTCAATACGAAATCGTAGGAGAGGAACCAGAGGTTTTAGAACTGTTTGATGATACAAAAACAGCTCGTTTGATTAAAAATGTCGAATCGTCCAATGCACCAAATGACGTTAAAGAGTTTTTGAAGTTGGCTGCACAAAGGCACACGGTATTTGATTACCGCAAAATTGCTGAGTTTTTTCCTCACCAAACAAAAGAAATTCAACAGTTAATGATTGAATCCGTGCTAATCATCATAGATTTTGAAGATGCCATGAAAAATGGTTACGTCAAATTGTCAGAACGTTTGGGTGAAATTATGACAGAAGGCGATGATGAGGAATAAGAAAAAGTTTGCTTGTCTAATTTTGACGCACGGCAGACCTGACAGGGTTTATACCTACAACCTTTTACGTAATTGTGGTTACACAGGGCGTATTTATTTTGTTATTGACAATGAAGACGCTACGGCTGATGAATACATAGCTAAGTTCGGCAAAGAAAATGTAATCATGTTTGATAAATTGGCAATTTCTCTTACATTCGATACAGCCGATACACAAAATGACAGACGAGCGATTGTTTATGCTCGTAATGCTTCTTACGGTATAGCTAAGGATTTGGGTCTCGATTACTTCTTGCAATTAGATGACGACTATCACGCTTTCAGGTTTCGTTTTATAGATGGCGAAACCCTCGGTCAAAAACAAATAAAAGACCTAAATAAAATCTTTAATGCAATGTTGGACTTTTTAGAGGACACAAATGCCGAATCAGTAGCGTTTGCACAAGGTGGGGATTTGATTGGCGGTATTGGCTCTAACGCAGTAAATAAAGTTTTGCTTCGTAAAACAATGAATTCATGGTTTCTCAGAACTGACCGACCAGTTAATTTTTTAGGGCGTATCAACGAAGATGTAAATGCTTATGTTCTTGGCGGTATTCGAGGACAAGTTTTTCTTACGACTTATCTGGTAATGCTCGACCAAACGCAAACACAGTCAAATGCGGGTGGAATGACCGAACTGTATAAGGAATCAGGAACGTACCTAAAATCCATGTATACCGTAATGATGGCACCATCGTGCGTCAGTATTCAGTCAATGGGTCCAAGCAACCCACGTTTACATCACAGGATTAAATCCAATTTTGCTGCACCTAAAATCATTAACGAGCGATACGTAAAACAATGAGGGTATTAGTTACCGGAGCTGCTGGTTTTATTGGTTCTACTACCGTTCAGCATTTAGTAGCCAAAGGTCATTCCGTTGTTGGTTTGGATAATTTCTACACAGGCAAACGATTAGTACCGGGTGGAGCTTACGTTGTAGGTAACTGTGGCGATTTGGAAACGTTAAAGCAAATCCCTGAGATTGACGCTTGTATTCATTTCGCTGGTTCTATTGCGGTATCCGATTCGTTTATGGTGCCGGAGCAGTATTACCAAAATAATGTGGCTGAAACTCTAACGTTAGTAAATTACCTGATGGGAGTAGGAGTAAATAAGTTTGTGTTTTCTTCCTCGGCTGCTATTTACGCCAGTTCAAATGAACCTATTGCCGAAACGTACATAAAGTTACCAAGCAGTCCGTACGGTTTAAGCAAACTTATGGTCGAACAGGCACTTAGTTCTATTAGTTCTCATACTTCACTTAGATACGCTGCTTTAAGGTATTTCAATGCTGCCGGTTGTTTGGGAGAGTTCGCCGAAGCTCATAAACCTGAAACCCACATAATCCCTAGAGCCTTTGAAGCTGCTGTTAATAACGAGACATTTCGCATTTTTGGTTCCAACTACAACACGCCTGACGGTACCTGTGTACGTGATTATGTTCATGTCAATGATTTAGCCAGAGCGCACGTATTGGCACTTGAAGCTTTAGATACGCAAAAAAGTATCGAAGTGAACTTAGGGTCAGGAGTAGGAATTTCCAACTTTCAGATAATGGGAAAAGTCAAAGAAGTGACTGGTATCAATTTTCGAGTGGAGTTTGGCAACCGCAGAAAAGGCGACCCCGATTCATTGGTGGCTGACATAACCAAAGCAAAAGACCTACTTGGTTGGGTTCCTATGGAGTCAGATTTAACCACAATCGTTACTGACGCTTGGGTTGGCTATCAACACGACCATTAACGTAGATACGATAGATACATGAGCAATAGAAATCCTGACCCGGAGCTAATAGATAAAGAGCGCAGAGTGCTTGAACTTCGCCGTGCTGGTGTTACCTATGAAGACATAGCAAAAGCGACTGGTTATGCCACAGCTCAGGGTGCTTACCTTGCTTACGGTAGGGCATTAAAGCGAACACTTAATGACGCTGGTGCTGATGAAGCTAGGGCAGGTGAACTAGACCGACTTGACCGATTACAGCGTGTTTATTGGGCTAAAGCCTTAGATGGTGACTATCATGCTTTGGACAGGGTCTTAAAAATAATGGAGCATCGTGCTAAGTATCAGGGATTGTATGCGCCAGCTCGTATGCAGTTGGAGGCAATAGTTTATGACACAAATACTATCGACGGAGAACTCGCAAGAATCAGAGCAATCCTTGCTAGCAATAGCAACCAGCCGTTACCTTTGGGAGAATCAACTGGCGAGACCGGAGCAGATTCCGAGTGACGGTGACTGGTCTGTTTATCTTTATTTAGCAGGTCGTGGAGCTGGAAAGACCAGAACTGCTGCCGAATGGATAGCTTGGCAAGCAACTCGTCAACCAAATACTCGTTGGGCTGTCGTTGCTGCAACCTTTGGTGACGTTAGAGATACCTGTGCCGAGGGTGAATCAGGTCTTGTAGCCATCCTTAGACGGTATAAAACCTTAAAGCATTACAACCGTTCTATGGGTGAAATTCGTTTGACTAACGGTTCATTAATAAAGATGTTTTCAGCAGACGAACCAGACCGCTTACGTGGTCCACAGTTTCATGGAGCTTGGTGTGACGAGTTGGCTGCATGGCGTTACCCTGAGACATACGAACAGTTGCAATTTACGCTTCGACTTGGTGAACATCCACAAACCGTTATTACAACCACACCTCAACCTAAAAGGGTCATAAAAGAACTAATTGCTCGTACCGATGGTTCTGTCGCTTTAGTTCGAGGTTCTACGTTCGATAATGCCAAAAACCTTGCTCCCTCTGCTCTACAACAGTTGCGTAATCGTTATGAAGGCACTCGTTTGGGTAGGCAAGAGCTTTATGCGGAAATCCTTGAGGACACCCCCGGAGCATTATGGACTTTAGATTTAATTGAAAACACACGAATCAACACACCACCTGAAATGAGCCGTGTTGTCGTAGCGGTTGACCCTGCTGCAACCAATAATGAAAACTCAGACGAAACAGGCATAGTCGTAGTAGGTAGAGGCATAGATGGGCGTGGGTACGTATTAGCTGACCGAAGTTGTCGCTTATCGCCTGACGGTTGGGCTAAACGAGCCATTGAAGCTTATGACGAATTCCAAGCCAGTCGTATCGTTGGTGAAACAAACATGGGTGGAGACATGATTGAAACGATTATTAGGCAATACAGACCAAACATTCCGTACCGAGGCATTGTCGCTAAACGAGGCAAAACATTACGAGCAGAACCAATTAGTGCTTTATACGAACAAGGTCGTGTATCTCACGTTGGCGTTTTCCCTCAACTGGAAGAACAAATGACCGGCTGGGTTGCTGACCAGTCAGACTTTTCACCTGACCGATTAGATGCACTCGTTCATGGTCTCGCACAATTAGGTATTGGTGGCGGTGGATACTCCGATGCTTTCTTTGCTTCGATGGCTCCACCTTGTCCGCATTGTGACCTTCCGAACGCTGTTGAAAGTACGCATTGCTCAGGCTGTGGACAACCACTACAATAAACAACAGCTAACCGAGGAGAAACGTGGCGCTATTCAGCCGTAAGAAAAAAAACGAAACTCTCGTTACGCAAATCGTTGCAGAACTACAAAAGGCAACTGGCAATAACATGGGGAATACACCATACGGCGGTACTGGTTACGCAACCACTTCTGCTGCCATGCCTTCGCAAATGGTTCAGTCTCCAGGAAGCGGTGGGCAAGGATTGTTGCAGACACCCGGCACACAAGCAAACCCACTGCCTCGTTACTCTTACGACTTCGGTTCACAACTTGGACCATCAGCACCGTTCCTACCTGCTCCTTTAGACCCTGTATTCGATGATTCTGGTCGTGCTTTACCTCGCCTATGGGAATACCCTGTCGCTTGGAACCTTGACTTAAATCAGCGCACAGCACCTTGGAGCGTTCTTCGTTCAATGGCTGACCAAATTGACATCATTCACCGTTGTATCGAAATTAAGATTGCTGAGATTACTCGCCTTGAATGGTCGTTTTCGGTAGAGGATTCAACTATTAACCAAATTATGGCGGAGGAAAATTGTTCTCACGCTAAAGCAGCTCGTATTGCTAGGGATAGGTACGCAGAAGACATTGTGAAGCTTCGTGAGTTTTGGGAAAATCCATACCCACAATTAGGTCGCTCATTCACCGAATGGATGACAGAGTTCCTTTGGCAGCACTTTGTCTTTGACGGTACGCCTGTTTACCCTCGTTACAACTTAGGTAAAAACATTATTGGCTTTGAAATTATTGACGCACCAACAATTAAGGTTCTTTTAGACAATCGTGGTGCAGTTCCAGCCACACCTGCTCCTGCTTATCAGCAAATCCTATGGGGTTTTCCTCGTGGAGAATACCAAGCTTCACCTGAAAGTGATGGAGAGTTTTTTAATGCTCCCGGTAAGAACAATGAATACATGCGTGACCAACTTGCTTATTTTGTGCGCAACCGCAGAACATGGTCGCCTTATGGTTATTCATGCGTAGAAGAATCCATACCTTCCGCAACGCTTTACCTAGAACGTCAGCAATGGATGAAATCTGAATACCAAGATGGAACTATGCCAATGGCTTTCATGGAAACCGATTCAGACGAAATGGACATAACTCGACTGGCTGCATTTGAGCGTGTTTTTAATGACCGCATAACTGGTTCCAACGCAGAACGCCACCGTATGAAGGTACTGCCGAGAGGTTTTAAACCTGTATTCGCTCCAACCATTGATGAGCGTTACAAAGAAAACTACGACAATTTCCTAATTCTTCGTATAGCTACAATCTTTGGTGTTAATCCATCGGCATTAGGAATTGTCCCTCGCTCAGGCTTGGGCGGTGCTGGTGAACGTGAAGGCGAAGCTCAGTCAGCACTCACTACTTCACAAAAGCCGCTTGAATCATTCCTCGTAGAAACAATTAACACTCTTTCACGCCGATTCCTTGACACAGATAAAAACATTACGTTTGCATTTGATGACGATGACGACAACGTAAACACTTTAGAGACTAAATCAAAGGCTTATCAGGTATCACTCGAATCAGGTCAAATGACTATGAATGATGTTCGTGGTGAATTAGGTATGCCACTTTACGACATGCCAGAAGCAGACGAACCGTTTATTGTCGCTGGAAATCAAGTCCAATTTCTCAATGGATTACTAGAACAAAACGCAGCCGGTGAAACGGTTGGAATGAAGGAGAACGTTAATGTCGGTACGCAGACACAAAGCCAAAAGCCCGAAGAAACCCAAAGTCCGCAAAGCTCGCAAAGTGGGGATAAAGGTAAGCAGACAGAAGCTGTCGTAGAACAAAAGTCCGTTCATGCAGAAGAGATTTTTGAATTTGCAAGGTTTATTAAGTCTCGTACCAAAACTGGTAAATGGAGAGCTTTCGATTTTGTCACCGTCAATGAGGAACTAGCCGACAAACTAAATAGCGATGCTTATTTCATTGTCAAGGGAACTTCACCAATGCCTGAAAATCTTGTCGATTGGGCTCTAAGTATTACGAAAGCGCAGATAAGCGATAACCCAAAAGGTTTGCTTACTAAGCGTTCAATTTCTGACCTACCCGGAATTGAACATAAACTAAAAATCGAGGAACATTACAAACCTCAGATTCAAAAGGCAATAGCCGACAGCGTTTCTGGCATAGATGCAGCCATTGCACAGGCATTATCAACTGAAAAAAAGGTTGGTGCAGACGTACTTAGCAAAATCAAGTTCGACATTCGACCATTGAAAAAAATAATTACCAATACGCTTTTGGATGGTGGTCTTGTGGGTTCTGCTTATGCTGTTCGCCAATTAGACAAGTATGGAGCTACCGGCGTATCCCAGCTTACAAATGCAGCTATTGGTTTCGATTGGGCTAACTGGAAGCCTGGCGACCCTATTGCAGCTTCACTCGTTAGCGATGGCAAACTACGCAAAACACTTAACGGTATAAATCTCACAATTACAGGTATTAAAAAAACCACAGTTGACCGTATAGGTAATTTAATTGGCGATGGTATAGCTCAAGGATTACCAGCAACCGCCATTGGTAAAAGCATTGACGCTTTTATTAACGACCCTGCTCGTGCCGAAATGATTGCTATTACAGAAACAAACCGTGCGTATAACGAAGGTGCGGTTGACCAATACTCACAATTTGGTGTATCTGAATGGGAATGGGTGGCGTATGATGACGCTTGTCCTGATTGTTTGGACATTGAAGCGAATGGTCCATACTCAACAAACGATAGTCAAGCAGTTCCACCTGAACACCCAAATTGCCGTTGCACGGTAAATGCAGTAATCTCAACAAGTTAACAAGAGGAGTTTTTTTTATGGCAAAAGACATTACCTACGTAGGCTTCGGAGACTTAACATTTAAGTCAACCGATGACGGTTCGATGTTCGTTTATGGCAAGGCAACTGGACCCGACCTTGACCTTGACCAGCAGATTTGCGACGAGAGCTGGCTAAAGACAGCAATGCCACAGTGGTTGGCTACTGGCGCAAACGTTCGTGAAATGCACAGTTCAATCGCAGCCGGAGTAGGTATCGAACTTAACGCTGATGGTGATGACTGGTATTTGAAGTCGGAAGTCGTTGACGCAAACACCATGAAGAAGGTAGAAAAGGGTGTCCTTAAGGGTTACTCAATCGGAATTAAGGGCGCACGTATCGTTAAGTCAGATGACGCTCCTAATGGTCGTATCGTAGGTGGTCAAATCGTAGAAGTGTCGCTCGTTGACCGACCAGCAAACCCAACTGCAACTGTCGAAATCGCAAAAGCAGTAAATGGCGAACTCGAAATCAGCAAAACTCTCGAAATGGAAGCTTTAATCCCTGATACGCAGATGGCAAAAGAAGGTACAGAGATTCAGCAAGACGTTAATTACAACGAAAGTCATGTAATTCGTGACAGTGAAGACCCATACCCTGCTTCTCGACCTTGCGCTGGTTGCAACGGAACTGGTCGCACAGAACAGACTGACGCAGTATGCGAAGTTTGCGGTGGCGAAGGTTATTCAACTGCTGATGTAATCACACCCGGCAACGACTTCCCTAACATCGTTGAAGATGGAGATGACAAAGCGGTAGAACCAGAAGTCGAGAAAAAAGATTACTCAGACAAGCAACGTCAGAACCTAGCCGACAAAGGTCAGGCACTTCCCGATGGTAGCTACCCAATTAAAACCGTAGGCGACCTTAAAAATGCTATTCAGTCTTTTGGTCGTGCGAAGGACAAAGCAGCAACTAAATCTCACATCATTGAGCGAGCTAAAGCACTTGGTAAAGAGAACCTAATTCCTGAAAACTGGAAAGCCGTTGAAGCAGACGTTGCAAAAGAAATTATGCACAATGCAGATGACTTAAACGCAGTACGTCAATCACTTATTAACCTTATTCACGCAGAACTCGACGAGATGGCTAATGGTGAGGAAAATGAAATCTGCGACATAACAGAACTCCTATGCGCTTTGGATTATTTCCTTTGCTGGTGGGATGGAGAAGCAGATGAAAATGAAACAGAAGAACCATTTACAACAACAACCGAATCATCAGGAGATGACTACATGGCTTACATTGGACTTGGCGTTAGCGCCGACCTTCTTAAGTCTGCTTCGGCAGATAACGCAACAGACGAAATCAAGTCTGAACTGCGAAACGAAATCGTCAAGGCTTTAGGTCTTGAGGAAACCATCACAACAAAGGCTGAACTAGCAGAAGCAAAAGAGGAGCTAAACCTCCTGAAGGCTGCGTTAGATGAAGTGCGTGAGATGGCTGCACCCGGTGGACCTGTCCTCCGAGCAACACAAGCACAAGCAAGTAAATCTGCTGACGCTGAAAGACTACAAAGTGAAGCTGGTCGGTACCGCAAGCTTGCTCACGAAGTAGTTGACCCATCAATGAAGGCTGGATACTTGAACAAGGCTGCCGAAATGGAAGCCGACGCCAAGAGAATCCTTCAAAACTAATTTATCTAGGAGATAAAACTAATGGCATTTACAGCCCCATCATTAGACCAGTTGTTCGGCGGACTTCCTGCTGAACAGCGTCTTGACCGTTTCGAAGCTTACAAATCAGCACTTAGCGTTTGCCAGTCAAACTCACTCCGTGCTGCTAAGACCGGAACAGTATCATTTAATGGTAATTCACTTGTTAAGAGCGCCTCTGTTGAGGAGCGCATTGGAGAAATCCGTGACCTCGTAACTAAGGGAATGTCTGCTGACCAAATTGGTGACATCACTACTGCACTTGACCGTGTGAGCGATGTAACTAAGGCTGGCTCAGAGTGGACACTTACCAACCCACTTAACAACAGCAACTCTGGCGTAACAGGTCTTGTACCTTACGACCTTGAACCTGCTTTGGCACTTCTTGTTCCTCGCTCGTTCATTCTTCGTAACAGCACAAGCCGTATCGGTGGAATCGGTCAGGCTTACGAGTTCCGTCGCATCCTCGGTGTAACGAACTCGAACACTGGTGGCGTACCAAACATGAGTACGTTCTTCAACCCAACTGGCACAACTGCTCAGTTTGGTCCAGTAACGCTTAACCGCCCAAGCAAGATTGAATACGCTGCTGACAAGATTGTTTTGTCACACGTAAACCAGGGTGTGTCTGACCAAGTTGACCTTACAGCTCAGTTCGCTGGACAGGGATACACAGACCTTCGCCAGTTGTCACACACTTCAACAATCTGGGCTCACATGCTCGGTGAAGAGCGCAACATGCTCAACGGACGTGCTTCTGTAATCAACATCAGTGGTGTATCAGCAGCAGCTACTAACGCAGCAGCTTCTGCAACTGGACTTCCTTCAGGAACCGCAACAGCCGTTTACGTAACATTCTCCTCATCAGCAGGAGAGTCACAGGCAATTACAGCATCAGGAACACCAACTACCACAACAGGTTCAGGTATCACACTTGCAATCACTGGTGGAGTGCCTTCTGGAACTATTGCCGTTAACACATACGTAAACTACTCAGGCACTTACTACAAGGGAACAACTGTTCTAACTAACGGTGTAACACCTGCCACATTTGCAACTGTCGCTGCTCTGCCTTCGACTTCTGCTGACAACGGCTCAGGAAACACACTTGGTTACGACGGTTACGTATCAACATTGACTAACCCTGCTTTGTCAGGAAACGTAGTTGCACTCAACGGAGCTCTTTCACAGAGCGTACCGGGTAACGACTTCCAGTCTGTGTTCTACAACCTTTACTCATCAGTAATTGCTGACCCTGACATGATTTTGACAACTGCTTCAATCCGTAAGGCATTGGCAGCTTCAATTCAGCAGGAAGGTACACCAACTGGTTACCGTCTTAACTACCAGACTGGTAGCGATGGCGTAACAATCGGTTCAGTAGTCACTGCGATTCAGAACGAATCAACAGGAAAGATGGTTGACGTTGTTGCTCACCCATACATGCCTGCTGGTGTTGCTTTGGTTCACAGCAAGACACTTCCATTCCCTGACTCAGGTGTTTCTGAGACTGTTCAAGTGGTAAACGTTCAGGACATGATTGTTCTTGAATGGCCACAGATTCAGTTGTCTTGGGACATTTCGACCTACCAGTACGGAACACTTGCGTTCCGCGCTCCGGCTTGGTCAGGTGCAATCACCAACATCCTTTCATAAGGATAGGTACAAAATCGCTAGTTAAGTAATTAGCTAGCACGGAGAAATGCGGTGCAAGGGTTTGCCTCCCCTGACCCTTGCACCGCTTCTCTTTTTAAGGGAGAATAAATACATGAGACTTGTAGGCAGCGATAAAGGATTACAACAGGTTGAGGTTGGCAATAAAGTCATCAACCGTTCGAAGGATGGTACGTTTAACGTATCGGGAGCAGAAGCAACTCTGCTGAAAAAATCAGGAGACTTCGCTGTGGCTGGTATCACATTTCGTAATGCAAGTGGCTACGTTTGCCAAGACTGCACGTTTGTTGGTCTTTATCGAGACAAATGCGGTAAATGTGGCAGTACCAATTTGATACCAGAGGAACAAAACAATGACTAACATGGCAACCGCATCATGGATACAACAGTCAGGTCGTATCGAACCTTACGTATCTCTGGAAGAAGTTAAGTTTTCCGCTACTGCTTCTGCTATTGACTTTTCAAATCTTGTCGAAAACGGCAGTCAAGCCGTACAAGACCGCTCGCTTGCAGAGCTAATTGTTCGAGCTTCTTCAATGGCAGACCTGTTTACAATGGGTCAATACGGCTCATTAAACGCTACTTACAACACCGAAAACGGTAGATACCGACCAAATCGTTTAGGTCAAGTCATCATAAATCCTTATTTCACTCCAATTCTTGCTGTAACAGATTTTCAAATTGGTTGGGGTCCGGGTCAAGGAATGTATGACGTAACGATTACGCCAGACACCTGTTCTGTGGAGCGTGAGCAATTTATTGTTACGTATGCTTCAAGTATTGGTCTGGCAGTTGGTCCAATAACAATCGCTGGTGGTAATTGGGCTCCTGACGCAGAGCTTTTCGCACAGTGGACTTACATCAATGGTTGGGCTAACACATTTACAACCACAACAACAAACTCAGGTTCCTACACACTCGAAGTAAATGATTCAACTGGAATTTTCCCCGGAATGAACATGACAATTTGGGATGGGATGAATGACGAATACGTTTTGGTTGATTCTTCTTTTGTAATGGGCAGCACGACTGTTCCGCTTACAAACCCAACACGTTTTAAGCACGGAGCTGGTGTCAATTTCTCTGCTATGCCAGCAAGCATAAAACAAGCAGTAATTCATTTCGTAGTCGCTCTCGTAAAACAACGTGGACAAGGTGGAATTGTCCTTAACGAAATTGGTGAGCCTTCTGCTGTGACGCCAAAAGCTCAAGGTTCTGCCGAAGACATGATGGCTGCATACGACCTTCTCGACCAATACCGTATTGTTTGGGCTCGTAGTTAATGTCCAGAGCTACGGTTCGAGCAGCAATTACCAATTATCTTGTTGGTGCAGGTATTACAAACCTTTCGACTGTTAAACCTTTTCCTGCAAAATTCACTCCTGAAATGGAGTTTTATGCTGGTGAAGACCCCGGACATAGCTCAGGTGCAATTCTTTACATCTATTTCGAACGTGAATCCGAAAAACGTATTGCTTTAGGTGGCGCACATTCTGGTAAAAAAGCCGTTGAATACTCGGTTGTTTTAGATTGTTTCCTTCGTTCTACTCATCGCAAATCAGAGGACGCCGGTGCTGATAACGAGGAATTTCTTGATTCTTTAATTGCAGCGATTAGGGCAGACCGTAATGCTGGTGCGCCTGGAATTATTTTTCAATGGGGAGAGGGTCTTTTTCCCGGTAGTTCTGACATAGATGTAACCTCGTATTACCCACGTCAATTAAACGGTTCTGCTAGTTCGACACAAATCTATTCTTCGGTTAGAGTTGCAGTCATTGAGATTTTGAACACATAGGAGCATTATGTCAAAGTTCATTTACACAGGCGACCAAAAGCGTGTTTATCCACACATAACCGTTACTGGTGCTGTCCTTGTGGCAGAAGCCGGTAAGACCTATGACCTTGAATTTCAGCCATCTGATGGTCGTTGGGAAGCAGTATCAACTCCAAAAGCCCCTAAGACGACCTTACAAGCCGATTCTGAGCCCGCAATAGAAGAAGTAACCCCAACCATTAACGAGGAACAATAATGCCTACAAATCAAGCCTATTTATCAGCCAACAGCTATCTTGGACTTGTCCTTGAAGCTAACCTCGCTGCCGGTGTAACAACACCTACTCGTGGTACTGCTTCGACAGGTTCATACTCGCCTTATTTCATTCCAGTTACCTCTCCACAGGTAACACCTATGCAAACATTCCTTCGTGATGAAGCCTTGCGTGGTTCGCCTAATCTTGTGTACGACCAAGTTCAGGGTGTCCGTCACGACGAGTATGACTTCAAGTCATACCTTTACGCCGACACTTTTCCAATGTTGCTTCTCTCAGTTCTTGGTGGAAATGACATTACAGCTAACGTAACTGGCTCGGCTTACTCACACACCATTGGTCTTTACAACGATGCAACACAAGGTTCACAGCCATTGTCTTACTCAATTATGGACTTTGACGGTGCTAACTATTTCCTCGTTTCAGGCGCACAAGCAGAAAGCCTAAACATTACTTTTGGTGCAGAAGCGTCAGCAGACGGAACAATCAAGTTCTTTGGTAATCCATACGTTTCTTCAACAACAGCACCAGCACCGTTCACTTCATTCTCTTACGTAGAAGAAACAGGCGAACACCCTATTCCTGCTTGGGACACAACCATTGTAATTAACGGAACAACCTACAATTACATTTCAACTGGTGAACTTAAAATTGACCGTAAAACCAAGCCTATTTTTACAATGGGAAATCAAGGTCCATACGTCAACTTTGCTGGTCCAGTTGAAGTTACAGGTAAGTTCACTGCCGTTGTCAACAGCACCGCAGACACGTTCTCAACACCTTCTGCGTACAACACATCAACAGGTCAGGTAACTTCTTCAGCGTTTGCACTGGGTCGTTCACCAGAAGCTATGACAATTACGCTTTCTGACCCTAACGACATTACAAGCGGAACTAACCACAGCATCGTTTTGCAGCTCTCTGCGGTTCAGTTTCATGACGTAAAGCGCACACGTGGTAAGGAATACACCGAAGTTGAGGTATCATTTACTGCTAGCGGAAATACGTCTGACATTCCAACTGGAACTGGTTACTTGGGTTATTCACCAATTAAAACAGTTACAACGAACGCTCAGTCATCTGCTTACCAAACCGGCTACTAATTAACTAAGGGGAGAACATGCCAGCAATAAACTTATCCACAGGCGATTCAGCAATTCTTTATTCTCGAAATGAGATTAGCGAACGTACTAATCGTGCCATTTCTAAAGCTTTTATGGCAGCAGGTTCCATTGCAGCAAAGCTTCAAGGTCTTGGCTTCGATGAAACGAAACCTGAAACATGGAGCAAATGGGCTGAACTTACGCCAGAAGAACAAGAAAAAATTAACGAGTATCAAGCAACGTTAATTGTGGGTTTCGTAAAATCTTGGTCAAAAGGAGAGTTGCCAACATTGGACTCATGTTTGGATTTGCCAGCCGTTTTGTTTCAAGAATTGGCTAGTGCTTGTTCGGATGAATTTTCAAAAGCACCTGATTTCTCACCGGATGGTGTGACAGACCCAAAAGTGCTTACCGCAGAATAAATAGACTTCGTTCTGCCCTTGAAGGCAAGGATGTCGAAATAGACACAGAACTTGCTTCATTTTTCAGGGAGTACCGTTTTCGCTCTACGTTTGTTTGTTCGCATGATGATTACTTGAACCAGCCAAGCGAGATGGTCGATTGGTTGCTTACAATAGATAGCGTGGTCAAGGAGATTCAAAATGGATAATTTTTCAATGCACGTTAGCGGTGTTGATAACGTTGTCAAATACTTAGAAGCTCAGGTTGCCCGCCTTGACGAAGCATCAAGAAAAATTGTCGAAAAAGGTGGTTTAATTATCGCCAACCACGCCAAAGATGAATTCAAAGGTAGCGGAACTGCTGACAACAATTACCCAAATCCAACCTTCAGAACAGGCAACCTTCGTAATTCAATTAAAGTTCTCGACGTTCGCAGAGAAGCTTTAGGAACTTGGTCAAGTAAAACTGGTCCAACCAAAATGTACGGTAGGCGTGTCGAGCTTGGGTTTAGTGGAACAGTAAGTGGCTACACAGCAAAAAGAGGCGGTACTACTTATACTGTGGGTTCATACCAAGCCACTTCAAGGGCGTTTCCGTATTTGGCTCCAGGATTTGAAAAAAGTAGGGGAGAACTACAAGAACTCTATTCGTATGAATGGCGAAAGGCACTCTCCTAATGTCTGATTCCTTAATGCCACCAGTAATCGTTGAGATTATGGCTTCAATCAAAGATTTTTCTGCAAAGAAAGACGAAACCATTGCAGGAATGAAAGAAATCCAAGCTGCTGGTGATACCACCGGTGCCAAACTTGGCGCACTTGGAACCAAAATTGGCAATTTTGCTTTAGTGGGTGCAGTTGGAGTTGCTGCCTATGCAACCAAACTTGCTATGTCGTACCAAGAAGCTCTCGACAAAGTAGCTCGAACCACAAACCTTACCAAACAACAAATTGACGAATTAAGTCCAACAATTCTTAAGGTTTCAAAAAATACTGCTACTGCTGCAACTGACATTGCTGCTGCTTACGCTCAGGCAGTCAAAGGTGGTTTATCACTTAAAGACGCTAACGCTGCCGTAACCGCTTCTGCACAGTTTGCCAAAGCTGAAAATGGAAGCCTTACAGACACGCTTAACGCTGCTCTTGTCGTTCAACGTTTGCACATTCAAGGAACAAAATCTGTTGCTCAAACAATGGACATTTTTACCAATGCAGTCAAGGATTCAAAATTAACTGCTAACGACCTTAACGCTGCCATGAGTGGTAAAGCACTTTCAGTATTCGGTGCTTACGGAATGAACATTCAGGAAATAACAACTTTGTTTGCTGGATTAGCTAACCAAAACATTTACGGTACACAAGCTATGCGTACTATGAATACTGCCCTTGCTGCTCTCGAAAAATCAATGACAACCGCAACAGGTAAAGCTACACCGTTAAATCTTGCACTAAAAGGAATTGGAATAAATCAAGCAACACTTGCTTCTGAGGTTAATAAGCCCGGTGGATTCCTAATGATTCTTCAGCAAATCAATGACGGCTTTAATAAATACGCAACAGCAGGTCAAAAAGCTCTTGGAATAACTGCATTTTTGAATACTGCATTTGGAAAAACTGTGGGTCCAACCCTCGCAAACTTTATGCCACAACTTCCAATGATGTTACAGATGTACGCCGATGCAAATAAACCCGGTTCTACTCTTGCGCAATTTAACGAATGGTTAAAATCTCCATCGGGTTCATGGCAAAACTTCCTAACTTCGTTACAAGATGCTTTAATTCCACTTGGAAATAAAATCTTGCCTGCATTGACAACGGCTCTACAAGCAATTACAAAAATTATGAACGCTCCTGCTGGAAGCACCACAAATAAACTCCTTAACATTGGTGCAATGATTGTCGGTGCGCTTACTGCGGGATTTGCAGCTTCAAAAATGGCAAACATTGGAATAACCATTGCGGAAGCTTTTGGTGCCACAATCGTAGGAGGCACGGCAACGGTTATTGGTGCTGCGGTTGCAACCGGTGTTCTTGGTGCGTTAGCAATTTGGAAAC
>Ga0214164_1000458_pt1 | contig 26731 bp, 31 predicted proteins | sample TroBogepilimnion_13_FD_153003 | JGI IMG/M metagenome (GOLD analysis project Ga0214164, IMG submission 153003) | Freshwater microbial communities from Trout Bog Lake, WI - Practice 03JUN2009 epilimnion v4 | ecosystem: Environmental > Aquatic > Freshwater > Lake > Epilimnion/Euphotic zone ...
CCTTTGCAACTTTTGCCGGAGCCTTCGCTGCCGCCTTTGCAGGCGCTTTTTTAACCGTTTTTACTGGTGCCTTACTTACTGCTTTATTTGTGGCCATAAAATTTTTGTTTTTTTTATTGCATGTGAGTTAATAATGAAAATAAAAGTAATAAAGATGTTTGTAATTGTATCTGTACTATACATTATTTTTTTCAGCCAGTGCATTACATTTAACCGGTACTTTTGCTGTACAAATAAACATTGCCCAATAAAGATTTATGGCCTTTGGTTTCCACCGACATTACTTAGAGTCGTTTTCATCTGAAGGGCTTTCGAAGGAGCAGTTCCTGGTTATAGCTATCGAGGCAGCAAGCACTTTGCAGTGGCGTATTAAGTATGTGGGTGAAAATGGTATTGTAGCCGAAATCGCTGATGTAAATAATTCAGTGCCGGCTGAAGCGGTTATAAAGACTGAGGACAGAACAGCTAAGATTGGCTGTTTCTCTGTAAACGGAAAATTCAGCGAACGGCGAAACAACAAAAGAACTGCCGAAGCCTTTATCTCATTATTCAACGAAAAAAGAAATCAGATGCCCTCTGAAGAGCTGGGTGCAAAATACAGTTACTTAAGGGAGCATAACTTTATAAATACAGGAAATTTAACTGATCAGCAATTATCGCCTAAGGATCAGTACCCGGGAGTAATTGATCTTTTTATACCCCGTAAAGATTATTTTATTACGCCCTTGCTTATAGATGCCAACCTGCTTGTTTTCCTGATTATGGCGCTCACAGGAGTTAGCATTATGGAGCCGGACAGCGCCAGCCTGCTCAAGTGGGGCGGCAACTTCAGGCCAGCGACCATGGATGGCGAATGGTGGCGGCTGTTTACCTGTATCTTTCTGCATATTGGCATCATTCACCTGCTGATGAATATGTATGCCCTGTTCTTTATCGGCCTCCTGTTGGAGCCTCATCTTGGCAGGTTGCGGTTCCTGTCAGCTTACCTGTTCACGGGTGTTGCAGCGAGCACTGCGAGCTTGTGGTGGCATGCCGACACTATAAGTGCAGGAGCATCGGGTGCGGTATTTGGCATGTATGGATTCTTCCTGGCAATGCTCACGGGCAACCTAATTGAAAAGAAAACCCGGCGGGCACTTCTGCTGAGCATCCTGTTTTTTGTAGGCTATAATCTGGCCAACGGCCTTAAGGGGGGAATAGACAATGCAGCTCATATCGGAGGGTTGGTTTCGGGAATAATAATTGGTTATGCATCCATGCCGGGGTTAAAGAAGCCTGGATCGGCCCAATTCAAATATGGTACTCTGATAATAATCACTTTACTGGTTTTGGGCTCCTGCTTAGTTATCTGTAAAAATACGCCGGACGATATAGTAAAATATTATGCGGAAATGAACCTATTTGATGCGAATGAAAAACGGGCTCTAACAATTTATGCATTGCCTCCGGATACCCCTAAAGAAATGCTGGAGGCTGAGATAAAGAATAAGGACATTGATTACTGGAAGAAGAACATACTGCTGCTTGATACAGTTGCGCATCTGCGCCTTCCGGCGGCTCTGCTGGAACGGAACACACGGCTTATAAACTATTGTGAACTGCGCATAAAGACCTGCTATATTCTGCTTGAGTACCTAAAAAATAATGACGCTGAACAAAAGAAACTCCTTGATGAATATAACTTCCAGATCAGGAGAATCATTGATACACTCGGGAAAAAGCCGGAGTAAAACCAAACTATTGCCCGGCTCACTATTATAAACAATATTACTCCAATTGTTATTAACATTGAGAATGTGCTTAACTATGCCTTTATAAATTCGATATTACTATTCTTCCCGCTTAGGTACAGTCCTGAAAACGATATCCCACAATACAGAACTTACCCCAAAACCTTTATCTGGGGCTTTGTAGTGGTGGAGGTGATGGTTGCGCCAAAGCGCCTTGAGGAAGCGGGGAGGGGCAAAAGCATGTATGGCAAAATGCATAGACCCATACATTATATAACCAAACAGGAATCCCGGAAAAAAAGACAGGGCTGTCCATCCCATAAGCGCCTGCATCAGCAGAAAAATAATACTTGATGCAATCATGCTGGGTACAGGAGGCATAAACAATCGTTCTTTATCACGGGGGTATTCATGATGAACGCCGTGCATGGTATATATAAATTTCTTACCACGTTCTGTTTCAACTATCATGTGAAAGAGGTAGCGGTGCATGATGTATTCAAAGATGGTCCAGAAGAGAACACCGGCAATAAATAGCAGGGCTTCATACCATGCAGCAAGGCCCTTATAAGCCACACCATAATAAAGCATAAAGACTATTACAGGAAAATACATGGAATAGATAACAATGGGATGCGTTTTGGTCATCATCTCCAGCATATCATTCCTGAATAACCTGGCCTGGCCCTTATTTTTTATTTTCTCGAATTCCATATTTTGGAGTGCAAAATTCCTAAGTCCTCATCAAAATTCCAAACAATATACCGGATGACTTTATAATAAATATTTATAGCCCTCTCCTCCGCTCTCTGGAGTTTCGGCTGATAAGACATAAACAGATTTATCAGGTTTAAAAAAACAAGTACATTTTTTGTTTTAATCCGTCAGTTTTATCACATCATTTTCATCTTCACCCAGCAGGAAATCAGCCGCTTTGTTTTTCTTTTCCAGTACCTTATCCATCCATAGCAGCAATGACGGAAGGAGCGTGAGATTGGTTACCATAGCCAGCAGTAAGGTAATGGAAGTAAGATACCCCAGCGATTTGGTGCCATCGAACTGGCTCATAATAAACACGCTGAACCCTGCAATAAGTATAAGTGATGTGTAAATAATGCTGAGACCGGTATCATGAATGGTTCGGTGCACTGTAGTGGCTATACTTTCATCGTGGCGCACCAGCTCCTGCTTGAAATTGACCAGGAACCTTATGGTTACATCAATGGTAATACCCAGTGCAACACTGAAAACCAGCACAGTACTGGGCTTAATGCGGATGCCAACCCAGCCCATAAGTCCAGCTGTGATGAGCAACGGAACGATATTGACAATAATTGATATAAGCAAAATGCGCCAGGAACGGAACAGCGCAACCATGCAACCGAAAATAATAAGGAAGGCAAGAATGAGGCTATCGCGAAGACTATTGACGATGAATTTACTGCCTTCAAGGAAGGTGATCATGGTACCCGTAAAGGTAATTTCTATATTTCTTTTCGTGCTATCTGCTTTCTGAGCCGGTACAGGCTCATCCGAAAATACAATATTATATTTGGCAGTGTCGAGAATGCTCAATATACCGGGGCGCAGGCTGTCGATCAATGCAGGCAACCGGCGGCTACCGATATCCGACATGGTAATACTAATGCGGGTTTTTTGTTTGTTGCTGTCTATATAAGAAGAAAGTAACTGATTGAATTTATTGTTGTTATCTCCTGTTTTGCCCATACGCAGGTAAGGCATTATAAATGCAGCCTGAATCATATCTCCCGGTACTTCATAATTGGCGGTATCGCCACCGAAATAGGCCTGGTTTGCAAATTTTATGCCATCGCTTATAGCTAGTGGATGCCCTATTTCATGAAACTGCTGCACATATTTTGTGATCCTGTCTATTTTGTTCAGTACATCGAGCGAGAGAACGCCGTTTTTATGTTTGGTATCTATAACAATTTGCAGCGGCATTACCCCTCTGAAATTCCTTTCAAAAAATTTCAGGTCCAGGTATACTTTGTCATTGCCGGGAAGGTCATCCACTATATGCGCATCATTTTTGAGCTTGGTTAGCCCGATGACAGAGAATATGCACACTATCGAGGTAAACGCATATATCCAGGTGCGGTGATCGAACACCCAATCGGCTACCCGGGTCAGGAGTTTATTGATCCAGCTGCTTTCCAGGTACTTGGTATGTTTCACTTTAGGGGCAGGCAGAAAACTGAAGAAGGCAGGAATGAAAACCAGTGAAATGACAAACAAACCGAGAATATTGATACCTGCTACCAGCCCGAATTCTTTAAGCAGAGTACTCTTGGTAAAGAAAAACACACCGAAGCCAATGGCTGCGGTGAGATTGGTGAAGAACGTAACAATACCCATACGGTCAACCATCCGCAGCAAGGATTTCATTTTATTGGGGTTACGGGAGTATTCAAAATGATACCTGTTAAGGAAGTAGACGCAGTTGGGGATACCGATAACCACTACCAGAGGCGGAATAAGCGCCGTGAGCAAGGTGATTTTATAGCCCAGCAATTCAATAGTACCCATCGACCAGATAACACCAATAGCCACTACCAGCATAGAAGCCAGTACTGCTGTAAAAGACCTGAAAAACAGGGTAAGGATAATAGCAGTGAGGAGGAACGAAAGCACAAGGAATAAACGCATCTCCGACTGCACCTTGGTAGCCATAGCCGTACGTATAAGCGGAAGACCGGAATAATGCATTTCGATATGGTGCTGCAAGCCAAAAGCATCGGCTAGGGAAAGTATACTGTTGATGACCGCTGTTCGGTTTTTAGAGTTGAGTACATTTTTGCTGATGCGCACAGCCATAATGTATGATGGCGTATCGGCAGTGTTGTAGATAAAGTTGCGGTAGAAAGGAAGGTTGAGAAAAGCCTGCCTTATACTATCTACATTGGAATAAGGTGGAATACCAGCCAATGGCATCACCTTAAGTTTTTGAGTAACCGTATCTTTTATGAGTGTTATGGCGCCAACAGGTATGCTGATCACATCCTCTACCGAGTCTACTTTGGCTATATGTCGGGCAAGTACGGCATAGTCGTTGAAGAAAGCAGGATTATAGAAATCTTTGGTCTGGATACCTATAACCATAAGGTTGCCGTCATCGCCGAACTGTTTACGGAAATTCAGGTTTTCAATATACCTGGCGTTATCGGTAGGTACAGCGCTGGTAAATTCATAGCTGATCTTTACCTGGGCAGCATAATAGCCCATGAAGCAGGTACTTCCTAGTAAGAGAATGAGCAGCGCTATGCGGAACTTGATAATAAACGCGGCTATGTTGTGCCACATGCAGAGTAATTGTAGTTAAGGGCGCAAAAGTAAGGATAAAAAGCCTGAAAGCATAGAATAAATAACCTTCGCACAATGAAGTGGATTCTAAAACAACCGTTTATCCTTCCTCACTGTAGCCAGGTATTCTTCAAGATCTTTGGAGGGTTTAAGCCAGACAAGCATAATTACATAAATGATCAGGATGATACCGCTGCGCATAATTGCATCCAGAAATGTGTGAACATATACATGCCGGTCCGGATTAAAGAAATAAGGGAAGAAATAACCTCCTGCAAGGGCCGGAAGGGCGCAAAACAGGATTTTAAGGGTGTTGATGGAGAAAGGTTGCATATCCAGTTTTTTCCAGATGAACCAGCATTTGGCTATATTAAATATCATAAGGACGGTAGTTGTACTCCAGGCGGCACCGTAAATGCCGTAAACTGGTACCAGAAACCGTATCAAAACAAATAGAAGGGCTATTAATAGCATTGATAAGTATAAGTTGAACTTATAATATTTCGCAATAGACAGAACCTGATCATTCATACCTGTTGCAATATTGATGATATTCCCCATTAACAGAATAAGAAAGACCGGTTTAATCTGGGAATATCCATGTTTTATTACATCAATGGCATTTGTCAGATTGCAGCATAATAATATACCGATGGCTACTGTAGGTATCAATATATTATTAGAAGATCTGATAAACAAATCTTTAGCTTTTACCATATCGTTATCATTAAAGGCCTTTGCCATAACAGTAAAACTTGCAGAGATAAAGGCTTTTAATGGTAATTGCAAAAAGGAGATAAATATTATTGCAACCCTGTAAACAGCAACCGAGCTAAAACCACTATGATCATAGAGTGGAAGTAAAATAACATCCATGTACGACATCAATATTATCGAAATACTCAACAGAAAATGGTACCAGGAAAAATGAATCAGCTCTTCATATTCCGGTTTTGAAAAAGATTTAAAGGAAAAAGAAAACCCAAAACCTTCAGTTTTTAATGCAATAGCATAAAACAATAGAACAGGAATAAAATAAATCAATACAGATCCGATAACCAGGAAATCAAGACTGATGTATCCAAATCCAAATAATATTATCAATATAATACTAAATGACCTCAAAACCACTTCTCTCATAAAAGCAGAAATGGCCACCTTCATCTGTGAGCCAAGATATTGCTCAAGGATATACATATAAATGAAAAGCAATGAAAACAGCGGCAACCATATATAATATCGCCGCATAAATACCTGATCATCCGGCTGAAAATGGATCAATACCCATGACTTGAGGATAAAATAAAATAAAGTGACAACACAAAGTATCAACGCGGGTAAAATAAGGCAAACGGATATTAAAACTTTACGCTTTAATTCGCCTGCAGGATATTTGTGTATATAAACAGCCAAAGTAACATGCATCCCTAAAAGCAACAGGTTACCAATAGTTAAAGCATAAGTAGTAAGTGTACCAATAAATCCATATACCGGCTTTGATAAAAATTGCGTAGACAGCAGAACTACAATGATTCCCAGAACTGCCCCTGCACCTACTACAATTGATGATTTTACGGATTGCCTGAAAACTATGCCCATTGAAATGCTATATTATTAATTTGTGCAAATTTTAGAATGCACCTGCAAAGATAATAAAAGTAAGAAAATATACATGCATAAAGAGCACAGAATTGTTTATCATATTTAATATTTATCATTTATATAATAATTAAGTTTAACTATTAAAATATCTCACTTAGCACATATAACTATAAGTTATTTAGCTGCTTCCTTGAGAAATATTTAATTACAACGCGATTAAATAAAAATTTATTTTACCGTGATTAACGTAATTATATTGGTAGATTTTTTTGTAAATTTACGCCAAAATTATGGATTTGAGTTTTAGTGACTCCGGTGCGTTACTTTTAACTCAGAAATGCAATAATTTAATATGCATTAATAAAGGAATAATCTATTATTTAGAAAACATTTAATAAGAATTAATGATGTTGAAAAGGTTGTGATTAAATTTTTATATTACACTTATTATGGTTTCAATATATTATGAGAGATGAAAATTTGGCAAGGATAACCAATCACACTATTGGTATCAAATCGCCGGTTTATCTGGTTTATAAATATTTACAACAAGACCTAAAGCAAGCAATTGAGGATCATGCCAAGGGTGATGTTTTTGATATTGGATGTGGTAATAAACCGTATGAATCATTATTTAGGAATAAAGGGAAATATACTGGCTGTGATATAGTACAGTCCTCAGAAAACAAAGTCGATATAATATGTACTGTTGATAATATACCACTTGATGCTAATCAGTTTGATACAGTGATATCAACGCAAGTTCTGGAGCATGTCGTAGATCACGATAAAATGCTTGCAGAAGCTTACAGATTATTAAAGTGGGGTGGGAAGATAATACTTACAGCTCCCATGGTATGGGAACACCACGAAGTTCCTCATGATTTTTTCAGGTTTACCAGATTCGGCTTAATTCATATTTTTGAAAAGGCAGGATTTAGAATTATTCAAGTAAAAGCAAATGGAGGTAAATGGGCATTAATTGGTCAGATGCTGCAAAATGTTATTGTAAGCAGCACTAGTAGTAAGAAAAATATTTTTAGAAAATTTCTGAAAATAGTCCACAAATATATATTTAAATATATTATAAATATCGCGTTTGCTGGACTAGAAAAAATTGATAAAGATGTTGATTTTATTACATTGAATTTTTTAGTCGTTGCCGAAAAGACATGATTTTAATTAACAATATAAAATATTTATATTATGAGTGATTTCTATGACAAGGAATTTTATCAAGGGCAGAGAGATGGTTCATCACGTTCAGCTATGAAAGTAATACCCTACATTATTAAATTTATACAACCTGCAAGCGTATTGGATATTGGATGTGGAGTAGGTACATGGTTAAGTGTTTTTAAAAATGACTTTAATGTAAACGATATTTCAGGTATTGATGGAGATTATGTAGATAAAAGACTACTTCAGATACCGATTAATGATTTTAATCCATATAATTTGGAGAAAGTTTATTTTCCCGGTCGAAAATTTGATTTAGCTATAAGTTTGGAGGTAGGGGAGCATATTGAAGAGAAATATTCAGATAACTTAGTACAATCATTAACCAATGCGTCAGATTTTATTGTTTTTTCAGCCGCTCTTCCTGGGCAAGACGGAACTAATCATATTAATGAGCAATTTCCTGAATATTGGGCTAAAAAATTTCTTGACAAGGGATATATTTGTATTGATTGTGTTAGAAAAGAAATTTGGGATTTTTCTGAAGTAGAAATTTGGTACCGACAAAACATACTAATTTATATAAAGAAAAATATTTATGATGAAAAGTATAAAAATCTCATGGAATCATATGCCATAAAAACAGATTCTGAGTTTTTAACAAGAATACACCCTGAATTATTAGCATATTTCAAAGGTAAATTTTATCAGACAAAATCCTTAGTTGGTTTTTTAAAATTTCATCTTAGCCCACTCAAAAAATTTATATTTAGGGAAAAGAAGAAATAATTACAGGTATCTACGTAATTCTCCTTTTTGAACCATGGATTCGAATTTCGTCTTAAAATATTTTTTTAATATAAGTTTGCCAACAAACCCCATAAAGCTTGTATTAACTTTCGACATAAGGAACTCATCTATATATTGCGGACCAAAAAACATTTTGTGCTTTTCGCAAATGTAATCAAGCGATTTATCATTTTTAATTTTACTGCTATTGAGTGTATTAACCATTGAATTACTGAGCACGCGGTAATCAAATAAAATATCATCGATGTAGCTGAATTTAAAACCCTTGAACGCAGCATTCAACCAAAATTCCCAATCCTCCAGTCCATATTTCATATTTGAATCATATCCGCCTACAGCCTCCCAAACACTCTTTCGATAAACTGCACAGGCATCAATATAATTATATAGCATCAATCTCTGCAAATTAAATTCAAACTGTCGTTTCAGGCCTGTTTGTTCCCCAAAAAATGCTCCATTTCCATAAACTATAGAAATATCTTTAATGGTTTCCAACACTTTAATTGATTTGTATACATAATTTGTCCTTATTTTATTATCAGCATCTAAGGGTAAAATAAACTCACCTTTTGCAATCGAAATTCCAGTGTTTCGTGCTGCAGATAATCCTTTATTTTCCTGGAATATTATATTGTAACCTTTATTACTAAGGTCTGTTAATAACGTGTTGGTATATTCATCTGTAGATCCGTCATTTATGATAATCATTTCATAATCAATAGTATTATTTAATAGAGCTAAACTATCTATAGCGTCCATTATGTATTTCCCATGATTGTAACATGGAATAATTATCGAAATTTTATACATATGCTAGTTAATTTTACAATGCGCATTCCTGATTTTACAAGTATTGCTACTATTTTGTGCGTGTCCTGCTTAGTTATTTCCAATTTCAATTTATGCAAAAATACAGAATCCTGCTTGCAAAATTTATTGCAAATAATTATATGCTTCTATAGATTTCATTTACTTTATTAAATAAAATTAAAAAAATAAAAAATCCAATACCTGACTAAAATCATAATCATTTTACTGAATTTGAACAAAACAAAGCTGAAAACGCTTGCACTTTCAGTGCATAACAGTAACTTTGCTCCTTGAATTTCATTCTTTCATTGTAAGGAAACTATTTATGAATCTTTTATTGCTCGCTGCAGATCATAATACCCCCGTAAACTATTTTCCTATTGCCTTACAACTTGCTATTGCTATAGGTTTTATTGCAGTAATGATGATAGTAAGTCACTTGATTGGCCCCAAAAGGAGAACAAGTGATAAACTGATTAATTTTGAAAGCGGTATCCCTTCAGTAGGTAATGCGCGCCAACCCATGGGTATTAAATATTTTCTGGTGGCCATTTTGTTTGTTTTGTTCGATGTGGAAGTGATTTTCTTCTACCCTTATGCGGTGAATTTCAGGTATTTTATGAGTCTGCCGGAAGGTGGTGAAAAAATATTCCTTGAAGTGGTTTTATTTGTGGCTTTCTTTTTGTGTGGGTTTATTTACATCGTCAAGAAGGGTGCATTAGAGTGGGAGGATTAGTTACCATCCCACAAAAAGAGTCGGTTTTATTGCAATAAGAATTTGATGTTCTTTTTTAAAACGTTTTAAAAAGAGCCTCTTAAGTGAGGAATGGAGAGATTATCTGTTATGTCAAGGCCCGTACAGTACAATACAAAGATAAAGATGGTGGAGATGCCACCAGGATACTCAGGCGAGGGGTTTTATGCAACCACATTTGATAAAGTTGTAGGCCTTGGCCGCGCTAATTCTCTTTGGCCGTTGCCTTTTGCTACTTCATGTTGTGGTATTGAGTTTATGGCCACAATGGGTTCCAATTACGATCTGGGCCGGTTTGGCGCTGAACGTATGGGTTTCACTCCACGCCAATGCGATATGCTTTTGGTTGCCGGTACAATAGCTAAAAAAATGGGGCCGATTCTCCGCCAGGTATATCTGCAGATGGCGGAACCCAGATGGGTTATTGCTATCGGTGCATGTGCCTCTACCGGTGGAATATTCGACTCCTACTCAGTGCTTCAGGGCATTGATCAGGTGATACCCGTTGACGTGTATGTGCCGGGTTGTCCGCCCCGGCCGGAAGGGATTCTGGATGGCATATTGAAATTGCAGGACCTGGTGAAAAACGAAAGCCTGCGCAGAAGGACAAGCCCTGTGTATAAGGAATTGATGGAGAGTTATGGTATTGATTAAAACCCAGACACCTCTGTACCCTGAAGGGGTACGTTGGTGATAAGAAATTGGGCGCAAGATAAAGTTTGGGAGGTTTTTTAAGTGTTTATTTTTTTATGAAATAAAAGGAAGCCCCTTCAGGGGTTTGAGGTATGAGTTTGACAAACGAAACAATAAAGCAAAGGCTAACTGAAAAATTCGGGGAACAAATTACCGAATGGGAAGAGCCATATGGCATGCTTACATTCCGGGCGCCGACAGAGCAGAACCTGAAGGTTTTGCAATTTCTCTTTGATGCAGAAGAACTGAAGTTTCGGTTTCTTACCGATCTTACAGGAGTCCATTTCCCTACCCGGAAGGATGAAGAATTGTGTGTGGTTTATCATTTGCATAATCTTGTCGATAATGTAAGAATAAGAATGAAGGTTTATGTACCTGTCGGAAAGCCGGATATATTCACTGCTTCACAGCTTTTTTCGGCTGCCAACTGGATGGAGCGGGAAACGTATGATTTCTTCGGTATCATTTTTGTAGGCCATCCGAATCTAATAAGGATATTAAATGTCGATGAAATGGATTACTTCCCGATGCGTAAAGAATACCAGATGGAAGACCCTACAAGAAGAGACAAGGATGATGAAATGTTTGGCAGATAAGCTATAGTTAGTATATTGAATTTTTATTTTAAATAAGGGAAAACCCCGGAAGTGATTTAGGTTTTATGGAAGTACTGCATCATCAGCAACATCATATTAAGCTATCTGAAGAATCACTTCAGAAGCAGACAACTACGCTTAATTTGGGACCCACTCATCCGGCTACCCATGGTGTGTTTCAGAATATTATGGAAATAGATGGCGAACGTGTGCTGGAAACAGTGCCTACCATTGGTTATATCCATCGGGCGTTTGAAAAAATAGCAGAGCGCAGGCCTTATTACCAGATCACCCCGCTTACAGACAGGCTGAATTACTGCTCATCGCCTATCAACAATATGGGATGGCATATGACCATTGAAAAATTGCTGGGTCTTAAATTGCCAAAGCGTGTCGAATACCTGCGGGTAATAATAATGGAGCTTTCACGTATTGCCGATCATCTGGTGTGCAATTCAGTAATTGCGGTTGATGCCGGAGCACTTACTCCATTTACCTATGTATTTCAGGAAAGGGAAAAGATTTATGAGATTTTTGAAGAGATCTGCGGGTCGAGGCTGACAACTAATATTGGAAGGGTTGGTGGCTTTGAAAGGAATTTTACAATTGCAGCTACGGCCAAACTGCACAAATTCATGGAGACCTTCCCTAAGATTATGAAGCAGTTTGAATCACTGCTCAACAGGAACCGGGTATTTATGGACCGCTGTATAGGGGCGGGCCCTATCAGCGCTGAACGGGCATTGAACTATGGATTTACAGGTCCTAACCTCAGGGCCGCCGGAGTTGATTATGATGTTCGGGTAACGACTCCATACTCTTCTTACGAAGATTTTGATTTTAAAGTTCCGATAGGTACTGTAGGTGATGTTTATGATCGTTTTATGGTGCGCAATGGGGAAATATGGGAGAGTATGAGCATCATTCATCAGGCCATTGACAAGATTGCGAAAATAGAAAAAGAATTTCCCGATCAGAAAGAAGTATTTTATGCAAAGGAGGCCGACCGCTATCACCTGCCGGCCAAAGAAGCTGTATATACAAAAATGGAGGCGCTCATATATCATTTCAAGATGGTAATGGGTGAAATTGACGCTCCAGCCGGTGAGGTTTATCATTCGGTAGAAGGGGGCAACGGGGAGGTAGGTTATTACCTGATAAGCGACGGTGGCAGAGCCCCTTACCGCCTGCATTTCCGCAGGCCATGTTTTATATACTATCAGGCTTTTCCCGAAATGGTGAAAAACGGATTGCTGAGCGATGCTATTGTTACTCTGAGCAGTATGAATGTGATAGCCGGGGAGCTGGATGCGTAAAACCCCTCCCCTGTATGGGCGCAATGAATTTGCTTTTGGTTATGGTTTTATTATTTGGGATGAATTTTGAGCAAGTTTATATTCAGTTATTGGGTGGGATAAGATTTGGAATTTGAGGTTTTTTAAAAAGTATTCAATGAAAATTCAGTTTTCGGACGAAAAATTAAAAGAGGTTAAAGAACTCATTTCACACTACCCGGACGGAAAGCAGAAGAGCGCTTTGCTGCCGGTACTGCATGTAGCTCAGGATGAGTTTGGTGGTTGGCTGGATGCACCGGTTATGGATTATGTAGCCGAACTGCTGCAAATCCTGCCCATCGAGGTTTATGAAGTAGCCACATTCTACAGCATGTTTAATACTAAACCTGTTGGGAAGTACCTGCTGGAAGTATGCCGTACAGGGCCTTGTATGCTCAATGGAAGTGACCAGATCATAGATTACATCAAGGAGAAACTAGGCATAAATGAGGGAGAAACCACAGAAGATGGCCTGTTTACCCTGAAGCCTGCTGAGTGCCTCGGCGCCTGCGGATATGCACCTATGATGCAACTGGGAAAGACCTACAGGGAGCATTTGACGAAGGAAAAAATTGACAAACTGATAGCTGAAGGAAGAGCAGGGAAAAATTAAATCATGGCATACGACCTTATACTCGAATTCACCCTATCCGGAAAACCTAAGCGGGTAATGGAGCTGCTGACAGACCCTGCACTGATAAGGAAATGGAGTGGTAGCGATGCGGAATTGGAGAAAAAGATCGGGGGAAAGTTTGATATGTTTGATGGGTGGGTGTATGGTAAGGTGCTGAAGATTACAGATAATGAGCTGGCCTATACCTGGAAAACAACAGACTGGCCGGAAGAAACTACTCCAACTGAAGTTCATTATTTATTGAAAGATGATGAGGCCGGGACAAGGGTATTTTTAAAACATATCGGGTTCTCTGATGAAGCAGAAATGAAAAGCCATAAAAGCGGCTGGACTGATTTTTTCTTCGACCCGATGGAAGATTTTATATTGATCATTGATAAAAGTTAACCCCGGCCCTGAAGGGAGGAATGGACCGATAATAACTTGGAGATGCAGGAAATTGATTTTCCTATAGAGATTGAAAAAGATAAAGATGGAATATACATTGTTTCATGTCCTGTTTTCAAAGGATGCCATTCATATGGCAAAACAGTAAATGAGGCAATTGAGAATATAAATGAGGTTATTGTGATGTGTCATAACGATGAAATCATAAAATAAATGAGGCAAAAACTAATTATATTATTACTTATTATAAGTACAAACACGTTTGCTCAAAAAGCAAACTCCCTTGACTTGGAAAAATGTGTAGCTGATCTGAATACCGCCTTGGTAAACAGGGATACTTTCCGGTTAAGGATATTATTAAGGGATGACCTACATTACTTTCATAGTAACGGCTGGCAACAGTCGAAAACGGATGTGATGGATGATTTGTACAACGGTAAACTGACCTATAAAAAGATCATTACGTCCAATCAGTCGCTGCATTTCATTAGTAAAGATCTGGCCTCAGTTAATATGACCGCGGAAATTGATGCAGTATTAAATAGTAAACCAATGCATCTGAGCCTGGATGTGGTGCAGATGTGGAGCTGGAAAGAAAACAGGTGGGAATTATTTTCGAGATTGAGTAAAAGAGAGCAGAAACAAGAATAATTGTGTGGCCGAAAGTAAAATAGTATGGGTATTACAACGCAATATCTCAAGGTGAAAGAAAACCGCAAAGCTTCCGGATCGGAAGAAGTCAATTTTATGATTGACAGTGGTGCGGTATATAGCCTTGTTCCTGGTGATATCCTGAGGCATTTGGGAATTGAACCATACAGGGAGATGACTTTTGCCCTGGCCGATGGCAGTAAGATTTCAAGAAGAATAGGAGAGGCATATTTTGAATTAAATGGAGAAGGTGCAACTGCACCTGTAATCTTTGGCGAAAAAAATGATGAACCATTACTCGGGGCAACCACTCTGGAAGCCTTGGCATTGGTTTTAAATCCGTTTACAAGAACTTTGCATCCGATGAGGATGCTGCTGGGATAAATGATTTTTAAACTCAAAAGAAGAGTTGTTAAAAACTTTTAGCTTTTGACTTTTGACTTTGTACGATGGGCGTAAAATTATTATTAGAAAACGATCATATTGAAGGTATCCGTTATTATGATACCTACCGCAAAAACGGTGGTTACCGTGCTGCAGAAAAGGCCTTGAAAATGGGCCCGGCCGATATTGTGGAAGAGGTGAAGAAAAGCGGTCTTCGTGGCCGTGGCGGAGCCGGCTTCCCTACCGGTATGAAGTGGAGCTTCCTGGCTAAGCCCGAAGGTGTTCCGCGCCACCTGGTTTGCAATGCCGATGAATCGGAGCCCGGTACATTCAAAGACCGATACCTGATGGAGTTTCATCCGCACCTTTTTATTGAAGGATTGCTGATCAGCAGTTTTGCTCTCGGCAGTAATACTACCTATGTCTATATCAGAGGTGAGTACGCATGGATACCTGATATACTGAACCAGGCTATTGCTGAAGCTAAAAATAATGGCTGGCTGGGCAAAAACATACAGGGCACAGGTTTCGACTGTGAAATTTATGTGCATCGTGGAGCAGGTGCTTATATATGCGGAGAAGAAACAGCGCTTATTGAATCATTGGAAGGCAAGCGTGGTAACCCACGTATGAAGCCACCTTTCCCTGCTGTGCAGGGTGTATGGATGCGCCCAACTGTGGTGAATAATGTGGAGACTATTGCTGCAGTTGTGCCAATTATCAATATTGGCGGTGAGGCTTATTCTAAAATAGGTGTAGGTAAATCTACAGGTACAAAATTGCTATCTGTTTGCGGCAATGTAAAGAAACAAGGAGTTTATGAGATAGATATGACCATCTCGGTAGAGGAGTTTCTCTATAGCGATGAATATTGCGGTGGTATCCCTAATGGCAAGCGGCTTAAAGCCTGTATACCGGGTGGATCGTCCGTGCCGATAGTACCAGCCAACCTGCTGCTGAAAACTGCCAAGGGGGAAACCAGGATCATGAACTACGAAAGTCTTTCAGATGGCGGTTTTGCATCCGGCAGTATGATGGGTTCAGGTGGTTTTATTGTGCTGGATGAAGACCAATGCGTGGTAAGGCATACCATGACTTTGGCCCGGTTTTATAATCATGAAAGTTGTGGCCAGTGCAGCCCTTGCCGCGAAGGAACTGGCTGGATGTACAAAATACTGAAGAACATAGAGTACGGAAAAGGCAAGATGAGCGATATAGACCTGCTTTGGGATATTCAGCGCAAGATAGAAGGGAATACCATCTGTCCGTTGGGCGATGCCGCTGCATGGCCTGTAGCCGCAGCCATCCGCCATTTCCGCGATGAGTTTGAATGGCATGTAAAGAACCCTGAAGAATCACAGAAACGTAATTTCGGACTGGCGCATTATGCCGATCCGATACATGTAGCTACAGCGGTGTAAAAAGAAAATATGGGATTAGTATACGCAAATATAAAGTTGTCAAATCCGATAATACCGGCACAGTTACCTATTGAGGTAAATTGCCTGGTTGATAGCGGATCAACCTTTTTATGCATTACTCAACATGTAGCAAACCAGTTAGGTTTAAATGAACTACAGAAGAGAGAAATCATTCTGGCAGATGAAACCGCAAAGTTAGTGCCATATGTTGGGCCAATAAAAATTGAATTTGAGAATCGTATTTGCTTTGTAGGAGCAATGGTACTTGGTGAGAAATGCTTGTTGGGTGTTGTTCCGATGGAAGATATGGATTTAGTTGTTCATCCCAGATATTTCAAACTCACTGTAAACCCTGAATCACCTAATGTGGCAAGGGGTTTGGCAAAGTAAATAGGAACACAAGGATAGTCTATAATACAGGATAGAGTGTTAGAGTTTATATAAAAGACTTAATAAATGAGTGATCAGGCACCAAAGTTTAAAGTAACCGTAGATAATATCAGTATAGAAGTACCCGCAGGTACTACCATACTGAATGCTGCACGTATGATAGGCGGTGATGTTGCCCCGCCGGCAATGTGCTATTACAGCAAGCTAAAAGACAGCGGAGGCAAATGCCGAACCTGCCTTGTAGAGGTAAGCAAGGGATCAGAGAAAGACCCGAGGCCTATGCCTAAGCTGGTGCCCAGTTGCCGCACTACAGTGATGGATGGAATGGAAGTAAAGAATATTACTTCAGAAAAAGTGCTGGATGCCCGCAGGGGAATTGTTGAATTCCTGTTAATCAACCATCCGCTCGATTGTCCGGTTTGCGACCAGGCAGGTGAATGCGATTTGCAAAACCTGAGTTATGAGCATGGCACAGAGGGCACACGTTATGAATTCCCCCGCCGCACTTTCGAAAAAGAAGATATCGGGCCATACATTTCCCTGCATATGACACGTTGCATCATGTGCTTCCGCTGCGTGTTTACTGCCGACCAGCTTACTGATAAAAGAGAGCATGGCATTCTGGAGAGAGGGGATCACGCTCAGATCAGCACTATGCTGAATAAAGCGCTGGACCATGAATTTATTGGTAATGTAATTGATGTTTGCCCGGTCGGTGCGCTTACTGATAAAACATTCCGTTTCAAGAACAGGGTATGGTTTACAAAGCCAATGGATGCCCACCGCGATTGCCCTACGTGTAATGGAAAGGTGCGGTTATGGATGCGGGGCGATGAAGTATTCAGGGTAACAGCACGCAAGGACCAGTGGGGTGAGGTGGAAGAATTTATCTGTAATGATTGCCGCTTTCATAAAAAAGAAACAAAAGATTGGGTGATAGAAGGCCCATCAGTTATCAAAAGGAGCAGCGTTATTTCTCAAGGCCATTATGTCGGAACAGTAAAAACACCTGTGTTGATTGATAAAGTAATTGGGAAGCAGCCGAAATTTCTTATGGATATTCATGATATCAGTGATGTGAATAAACCTGGTATAGAATTATCAAAAATAGAGGGGCCTGCACATTCTGGTGATTTTAAATCCTGAAGCTTAGGGAAAAATAAGTAATGATACTTAGTACCGAACATATCAAAAATGTTGTTTCTGGTTTTTTTGAAAAAAAACCGGTCAGGAAAGTATGGTTGTTCGGGTCCTATGCTCGCGGAGATGCAGATGAAAACAGTGATGTAGATGTTTTGGTGGATATTGATCATTCAGTGCCGGTAGGGTGGGATTATTTTATTTGGCCTGAGGAACTTGCAGTAATGCTTAAAAAGAAAGTGGATATTGTTAGCGCGGGCTGGGAAAATAAACATATTAAACCGTTTATTGACAAAGATAAGTATATTATTTATGAAAGGGTCAATTTCTGATGAAACAAGGATAGAACATATTCTTGATTGTATCTATGAAATTGAAAATGCAATTTCTGGTTACAACTATATTAGTTTTATATCGAATCATGTTTTAAGAATTGCAGTTGTAAAATGGTTAGAGATTATTGGTGAGGCAACAAACCATATATCTGAAGGCACTAAACAAAAAAATGATACTATAGAATGGAATAAAATGATTGGATTAAGAAATGTAGTTGTTCATGAGTATTTTGGTATAAACTTTGAAACAATCTGGAATTCGGCAACTATTTCATTAATACTGCTTAAACAGGAATTGACTACAATAAAATACTGACGAAAAACATAAATTTTCAACTAACTAAAACTACTTTTGTACCCGTTATGCTGTTACTTCAGATTGATGCAGCGGTTCTTATTGAAAAAGGTATCCTCATTACAATTATTTTGTTGGGGTCTTTGGGTATCGCTATGTATGCTACTTGGGGCGAGCGTAAGGTAGCTGCTATTATGCAGGATCGTATTGGCCCTAACCGCGCCGGGCCATTTGGCCTTTTTCAGCCGCTGGCCGATGGTTTGAAATTATTTTTCAAGGAAGAAATAATCCCTGACAGATCTACCCAGCTCATTTTCATCCTTGGTCCATGTCTGGCAATGTTGACTGCTACCATGACCAGCGCCATTATTCCATGGGGGCCCGATTATACCACTGCCAGTGGACATATCGTTAAGTTCCAGGTGGCAGATATCAGTATTGGTATCTTATTTGTTTTCGGGGTGGTTAGCCTGGGCGTTTATGGTGTAATGCTGGGTGGTTGGGCTTCCAATAATAAGTTCTCCCTCTTAAGCAGTATCCGCGCTGCATCGCAGGCCATCTCTTATGAGCTGGCTATGGGCATCAGCCTTATTGCATTACTGATGATGACAGGCACACTGAGCCTGCGTGAAATAGTGGCTCAGCAGCATGGATTCTGGAACGATGGCTATTTTACCTGGAACTTCTTCAGGCAGCCATTGGGCTTCATCATTTTCCTTACCTGCGCCTTTGCCGAACTGAACCGTGCCCCTTTCGACCTGCCGGAATGTGAAAGTGAGCTGAACATGGGTTATCATCAGGAATATTCATCCATGAAGCTCGGCTTTTACCTTTTTTCTGAATATATCAACATGTTTATCAGCTCGGTAATTATATCCACTTTATTTTTCGGTGGTTATAACTTCCCGTTCATGGATAGTGTGGCAGCACATGTAAACCCAATGATATTTACTGCCATCTGTATTATGGTATTACTGGCAAAGGCAGTAGGCATGATTTTATTTTTCATGTTTATCCGCTGGACATTACCTCGTTTCAGGTATGACCAGTTGATGAAGCTGGGCTGGAAATCATTAATACCATTGGCTTTAGTGAATATGCTGATAACAGGTGTGGTATTATTGTGGTTTACTAAAAAGTAATTGAAAAATAGAGTTGCGGAAGTATAATAAAGAAAACAATGCAGAAACTAACTAACAGAGCAGTACTTATAGACCGAAGCCCGATGACTTTCGGGGAGCGCATCTATCTGCCTTCTATTGTAAAGGGGCTTGGGATTACTCTGGGGCACATATTTAAGAAAACGGCTACTACCCAGTATCCGGAAGTAAAGCGGCCTTTCAGCCCTGTTTTCCGCGGATTACATATTCTTAACCGCGATGAAAATGGCGCTGAGCGTTGTACAGCCTGCGGCCTTTGCGCTTTGGCTTGCCCTGCAGAAGCCATTACTATGGAAGCTGCCGAACGCAAACCTGGCGAAGAAAAACTATACAGGGAAGAAAAATATGCAGCAAAGTATGAGATTAATATGTTGCGCTGCATTTTTTGCGGTTTTTGCGAGGATGCTTGTCCTAAAGACGCGGTTTATCTTTCCGAAACCGTAATGCCTTCAAACTACACACGTGAAAGTTTTATTTATAAAAAAGAAGATTTATTAATTCCGGACCCTAAAACAAGTAGCAAATAAATAGTATGGATATCTACGATATTTTATTTTGGGGTTTATCTGTTATGGCTGTTGGTTGTGCCTTGGGCATTATTCTCAGCCGTAATCCGGTCAATAGTGTTTTGTTTCTCATTCTTACCTTCTTTGCTATTTCCGGGCATTACATCCTCATGAATGCACAGTTTCTGGCTATAGTTAATATCATTGTTTATGCCGGGGCAATCATGGTATTGTTCCTTTTTGTGATAATGCTCATGAACCTTAATGCCGATGTGGAGCCTCAAAAGGGCCAGCTGGTGCAGCTGGCAGGTGTTATATCCGGCGGGGTATTATTCCTTGTGGTATTGGCTGCAATCAAATCTGCCAGGCCCGAAGTGATTGATAAAACTTCAACAGATATAGGTTTGATCTCTAATTTAGGAAAGGTATTGTTTACAAAATATGTGTTGCCTTTTGAAATAAGCAGTGTGTTGTTCCTTAGTGCAATGATTGGTGCAATAGTGATTGGGAAAAAGGAACACCCAAATGAATTTACTAAAGCAGATCAGTAGTATCAGAATGGGTTGTGGCCCGAAGGTCCGGGAAGAGAATGATTTTAGTTTACTATTTAAATAAAATTTATTAATGCCTGTTAATTCAACACACTATTTGTTTCTCAGCCTGCTCTTATTCTCAATCGGGGTTATGGGCACACTGATGAGGCGCAATGCCATTATCATTTTTATGTGCATCGAGCTCATGCTCAATGCGGTGAATTTATTGTTGGTGGCCTTCTCCAAAATTTATGCCGATGCCGATGCTCAGTTATTTGTGTTTTTTATAATGGTAGTTGCTGCCGCTGAGGTCGCCGTGGGGCTGGCTATAATAGTAATGATGTACCGCAAGGTACATTCAGTAGATATAAATATTTTAAACAGGTTGAAACATTAGTTATACAATATTTTAAGATGGGGAATTTTTCTCAGTTAGTCTGGTTAGTACCACTTTTTCCGCTGATAGGTTTTTTGATCAACGGCTTGTTTTGGAAGAGTATGCCTAAAACTTTGGGCGGCATCATAGGTTGCCTGGCTATTCTGGCTTCTTTTTGTGTTTCGCTGGGTATATTTTTTGAAGTAAAAAATGCCACCGGACCAATTCAGCCAATAGTATTATTTGAGTTTCTTCACTCTGGCAACCTCAATATTCCTTTTGCCTTCCAGGTCGATTCTCTTTCTGCCTTATTTCTCCTCATCATTACCGGTGTAGGTTTTCTCATCCATGTATACTCTACATCCTACATGGGGCACGATGAGGGTATGGTTAAGTACTTTGCCTATCTCAACCTGTTTGTATTTTCCATGTTACTGCTGGTGCTGGGGGCAAATTACCTCATTATGTTCATCGGTTGGGAAGGCGTAGGACTATGCTCTTATTTACTGATTGGTTTCTGGTTCAAGAACCGCGATTTTACCAATGCTGCCAAGAAAGCATTTGTAATGAACCGCATTGGCGACCTGGGCTTTCTGGTAGGTATGCTGCTGGTATTTTTAAATTATGGAACGCTTTCTTACAACGAATTCTTCGGTCAGTTGCACAATTCACAGGTGGTTATGCCACAATCTACAATGAGTTGGATTGCCCTTTGCTTTTTTATAGGTGCTACCGGCAAAAGCGCTCAGATACCATTGTATACCTGGTTGCCCGATGCGATGGCCGGCCCGACACCTGTTTCGGCGCTCATCCATGCTGCTACCATGGTTACTGCGGGTATCTACATGATAGCCCGCAGCAGCGCTTTGTACAACCTCACTCCTATGATTTTGCATGTTGTAGCCATAGTTGGTCTTGCAACTGCTATACTTGCTGCTACAATTGCTATCAGGCAATATGATATTAAGAAAGTATTGGCTTACTCCACTGTCAGCCAGTTAGGTTTCATGTTCCTTGCTCTTGGAGTCGGCGCTTATACTACCGCCGTATTCCATGTTATGACTCATGCATTCTTCAAAGCGCTTCTCTTTCTCGGTTCAGGCAGTGTTATTCATGCTATGGGTGGCGAGCAGGACATCCGCAAAATGGGTGGCCTTGGCAAGAAAATGCGGGTTACCCAGATCACCTTCCTCATTGGTTGTCTGGCTATATCAGGTATTCCCGGCTTGTCGGGCTTCTTCTCCAAAGATGCCATTCTCGCCGCCGCATATAGTCACGATCCTATACTGTATGCCTTGGGTATTATGGCAGCAATGATGACTGCCTACTATATGTTCCGTTTGTATGTACTTACTTTCACAGGCAATTTCCGGGGTACCGAAGATCAGCAGCATCATCTGCACGAAAGCCCTGCGGCAATGACACTTCCGCTCATAATCCTGGCCATATTATCTATTATCGGTGGTTATGTTGGCTTACCCGAAGTTATGAGCGAGCATAACGCAATCGATACTTTTTTGAGCACCGCCGTTACCAATTCCGGACTCCATCATTTAGAAGCAGGCACCGAATGGATGCTCATGGGTATCTCTGTTGTAGTGGTGGTTATCATGATTATTGTGGCCTGGTCAGTAAACAGCAAACCTAAGTTTGCCGAAAGTACCGGTTTGGCTAAAGTTCTTGAAAATAAGTGGTACATAGATGAGTTGTATAATGCTGTTATTGTAAAACCTCTTCAGTCGCTCTCATGCCTGCTGGACAAATATGCCGAGCGTAAAGGTATTGATGCGGCTGTAAATGGGGTAGGAAAGACAGTGAGATGGGGGGGGGATAAGATGAGGTTGCTGCAAAGCGGACAGGTGGGCTTTTACATTTTTGTAATGGTATTGGGAATAGTGGTGTTGTTTGCACTTAGCTTTTTTGTGATTCGGTAATGAGTGTTTCTGGATAATGAAACCGGGTAGAGAATTTGAATAAAATTGAGAATAGATCCACCTCAGAAGTTTTGGGGTTAATAAATTAAGATTATGATTTTAGTATTACTTATAATCATTCCATTACTGACAGGCATTCTGTCCTTTGCCATTAAAGGTGAAGGCGCCAGGATACTTGCCTTATTAAGCTCCTGTGCTACTCTGGCAGTTGCTGCTTTGGTCAGTGGTGCTGGTTTTTCAGGTATTTCCACTTTTTCTATGCCCTGGATTCCTTCCATAGGCACTACGTTCAGTCTGCTTGCCGATGGCATGAGCAGTATGCTTTGCCTGCTCACCGGCATAGTGGTATTGGTGGTATTTTTAGTCAATTCAAATAAAGTAACAGACAGGCCGGGTGCATTTTATGGTTTCATGCTGCTTACTCAGGCCGGGCTTATGGGTGTTTTTCTTGCTTCCGATGCCCTGGTATTTTATGTATTCTGGGAACTGGCTTTGATCCCGGTATATTTCCTTTGTTCTCAATGGGGTGGTGAAAAGAGGATCGCGGTTACGTTTAAGTTTTTCGTCTACACATTTGTAGGTAGCCTCATGCTGCTGGCTGGGTTAATCTTCCTGTCCATGCAATCCCCCGTTCCAAGCTTTGCCTGGGACAAAATTGTCCTTGCAGGCAGGTCAATACCTGAATTGACCCAGCACTGGTTGTTCTGGCTCATGTTTATCGCATTTGCCATTAAAATGCCCATATTCCCGTTCCATTCCTGGCAGCCCGACACTTACGAACAATCGCCTACTCCGGTTACCATTATCCTTAGTGCGCTGATGGTGAAAATGGGGATGTATGCAGTATTGCGCTGGTTATTACCTGTGGTTCCCGAAGGCGTGGCTTACTGGTCCGATACGGTTATCATAATGTCGGTAATCGGTATAGTGTATGCTTCTTGTATTGCAATGGTGCAAACCGATATCAAACGCCTTATTGCGTATTCATCTATAGCGCATATGGGCCTTATGTGTGCAGTAGCTTTTACAAAGTCAAGCATAGGTATGCATGGCATTATGGTACAGATGTTCAATCATGGTATCAATATTACCGGTATGTGGGTAGTGGTAAGCATGATCGAAAACCGCTGGGGCACCCGCGATATGACCAAACTCGGAGGCATGGCCATTACGGCGCCAAAGATGGCCATTGCATTCGTGCTGGTTTCGCTGGCCAGTATTGCATTGCCGCTTACTAATGGGTTCATTGGTGAGTTTATGTTGTTCAACGGGCTGTTTTCAAGCCATATGGTGCTAATGGTGATTGCCGGCACCGGTATCATATTGGGCGCTGTGTATACACTCAACATGATTCAGAAAACAACCTACGGCAATGCTGTGAAGATGATTGTTGCCAAAGACCTGAGCATTAATGAACTTGTGGGCCTGGTGATAATTATTTGCCTGGTATTGTTCCTCGGGGTATATCCGAAACCACTTTTGGATCTTACTTCAGGCATAGCCGGGATGATAGTTAAATAGAATACCTTTTTGTGAAAAAGGTTCTTAAGTATATTATTAACAATTTTAATTCCTTTCTGGAATATTCCAATCAGGAATTAAAGTTTAAAGCCCCTTTAGGGGTTTGGGGTGATTTATATGAAGGCAATTATTGCTACAACGGTTTTGGGTGTTTTCATGATGTTTGCCGGTATAGCGGTAAACAATAAGAAAAGCATTGTTGCACTCGCAATATTGCTTTTTGCAGCACTGTTTGGTGTAACCATTTATGAACTGATGGATACTCCGGCCAACTCTTCTCAGCTCCTGTTCAACAACATGCTGCAGATTGATCATTCTTCTCTTTGGTTCAACATGCTCATGACCGGCTGCACACTTCTTTATGTGGCGCTGATGGGCAAAGAGATCATGAAAGTGGGGCTGCATGTGGCCGAGTATTTTGCGCTTATATTCTTTATTCTTTGCGGTTTGTATATCCTTACCACCTACAACAACCTGCTGATGCTCTTTATCGGCATCGAAATACTTTCTATTCCTCAATACATACTGGCCGGAAGCGATAAGCGCAACCTCAAAAGCAGTGAAGCATCGCTCAAGTACTTCCTGATGGGGGCATTTTCTACAGGTATCCTGCTCATGGGTATTACCCTCCTGTATGGCGCTTCAAGCACTTTCTATATCGATAAATTCGGAAGCATACTTCATTATGATAATATCAATCCGCTGGCTATAGCAGGTATCGTATTTATTATGATAGCCCTGTCGTTCAAGGTTTCTGCCGCTCCCATGCATATGTGGACGCCCGATGTGTATGATGGTTCCCCTACTGCATTTACCGCCTTTATGGCTACTGTGGTTAAGGCTGGCGCGTTCTTTGCATTTCTCAGGCTATTCCATGTTTCGTTTAATTCGCTGGGTCAGCATTGGACCCTCCTGCTTGCAATAATTACAGCCGCCACACTGTTTGTGGGCAATGTTACTGCCGTCTTCCAGCAAAGTGTGAAGCGCATGCTGGCTTACTCCTCCATTGCCCAAGCAGGCTTTATGTTGTTTGCAATACTCTCCGTCAACTCAGCCGATGCTGCATATGGCATGAGGGGCATCATTTTTTATGGTGTAGCATACAGTGTAGCCACTATCGGCATTTTCTCAGTACTTATCAAACTGAAAGACTATACCTACGATGGCTTTAACGGCCTTGCCAAAAGCGAACCCTTCCTGGCATTTGTGAGCAGTATTTTCCTGTTCTCACTGGCAGGCATACCGCTTACCGGCGGCTTTATGGCCAAGTTTTATGTGCTCACCGCGGTAGTTCATCAGGGCCAGCTTATGTGGCTGGTAATCTTTGCTCTGCTTATGGCCGCAATCAGCGTATACTACTATTTCCGGGTCATCATAGCCATGTACTTCAAGCCAGGTACTCCTGAGCTGAACTCACCCATTACTACCGGCGACCGCATATTGCTGGCTATTACCTGTGGGCTTGTTCTGTTGCTGGGTATTTATCCTCAGTTATTCCTGGAGAGCGTGGCTAAATAACAAATAATTTACATCCCACCACTTTTTCTAGGGCCTCCACAACTATTGAGGCAAAGGGTAATTTGCATCGAGTGGCCTGATTGCGCTATTAAGGAGTACACCTAAATGCAAAATACCCCACTGATTAAAAAAATAAAAAGCCCCACTCTGGTATTGAATATCAATGCTTTTCTGCTTCAAAAAGTCCCATTTATTACCCACCATGGGTATTTTTTTTGTTCTTTCTGCCTGGCTACGTTGCGCAGACATGGGTATTGCCTCTTACAATGCAACTCCGATTTATTGGGCTAATTGTAAAATGTCACATTTTTATCAACAAATAAAATGCCCCACCCTGGCATTGATTATCAATGCCTTTCTAACTCAAAAAGTCCCATTTTTACCCCCAATGGGTAATTTTTTGTATTCTGAAGAAAACTGCATCTTTTCTGCAATAACTGCGTCTTTTGGCTGAAAAGTGCGTCTTTCGGGATTTTTATAATCCTATATTCGTGAAATAAAGCCTAATGGGATATTGATGATTTCTGAAACCCTTTACTGTAGCTGATATAAATTAATTTCCGATTATCTCATATTATCCCATTATTTGTGACATTAGTAATGCGGTCAGCGCTGAATAAGTGGTACTCACCGCACTGCTATACTTTACTTCTACCTTGAAAAAAAGCTCACCCACCCGAAAAAGGCTTTATGTTTGGTTATCTCCTGGACTTA
>Ga0214164_1000461_pt1 | contig 26665 bp, 20 predicted proteins | sample TroBogepilimnion_13_FD_153003 | JGI IMG/M metagenome (GOLD analysis project Ga0214164, IMG submission 153003) | Freshwater microbial communities from Trout Bog Lake, WI - Practice 03JUN2009 epilimnion v4 | ecosystem: Environmental > Aquatic > Freshwater > Lake > Epilimnion/Euphotic zone ...
CAAACACCAATACCTCAGTATGGACGGGCTGCCTGTTGGGAGGTGGTGTATTGATAATGCTGAGGTCGCGGGCATTCATAAGCGAGAACTGCAGTGTACGGGGTATTGGCGTTGCTGTAAGCGTCAATGTGTCTACACTTGCCTTTAGCTCCCTGAGTTTCTCTTTTGAACCTACACCAAACTTCTGCTCTTCATCAATAATCAATATACCCAGATCCTTAAACTTCACTTCTTTGCCCAGAAGGCCATGAGTGCCTATCACAATATCAATCTTGCCCTCTTCCAACTTCTTAAATATCTCCTTCTTTTCCTTTGTGCTCCGGAAGCGGTTTACATAATCAATATTGCAAGGGAAATCTTTCAGCCGGTCCATAAAGGTATTATAGTGCTGAAATGCAAGTATGGTGGTTGGTACAAGTATAGCGGCCTGCTTGCTGTCGGCAACAGCTTTAAAGGCTGCACGAACTGCTATTTCGGTTTTACCGAAGCCTACATCGCCGCATATCAGCCGGTCCATTGGAGCAGGCGATTCCATGTCGCGTTTAACATCGGCAGTTGCCTTGCCCTGATCGGGGGTATCTTCATAAAAGAAAGAAGCCTCCAATTCGGTCTGCATATAACTGTCGGGCGAGAATGCGAAGCCCTGCGATGCTTTACGTTTGGCATATAGTTTAATCAGGTCAGCTGCAATATCCTTAACCTGTTTCTTGGTTTTATTTTTAAGTTTTTGCCAGGCATCACTTCCCAGCTTATTTACACGCGGAACAGTGCCTTCCTTGCCGGTATACTTACTTATTTTGTGTAGTGAATTGATATTCACATACAGCACATCATTGTCTTTGTAGATGATGCGTATGGCTTCCTGGATGCTGCCATTGACATCAATTTTCTGAAGTCCGCTGTATACGCCTACGCCATGGTCTATATGAGTTACATAATCTCCCGGTGTCAATTCCCGGAGGGCGCGTAATGTAAGTGCCTTGCCCTTTGAATAAGCTTGCTTTACATTGTATTTATGATACCGCTGAAATATCTGGTGATCGGTATAGCAGATTACTTTCTTATCATGATCAATAAACCCCTTGCTGATGGAAGTGGGTACCGGTACGAAAAGTACATTGGCATTCACATCATCAAATATGCTCCTCAGCCGCTCGAGTTGCTTGGGGTTCTCTGCAAAAATATAAGCTACATATTTCTCCGCTATCCGCTTTTGCAGATCACTTATCAGCATATTGAACTGCCGGTTGAAGACGGGTTGTTCATCAATTGCAAACAGGAAGGTAGCATCAATTTCATCGCCTGTGATTTTTGCAAGCGAATGGTTGTACCATTCTATCAGGTGCTTGTTCTTTATTTTCTCCTGCCAGTCGGTGCCTGTTTCAAAATCAGCTTTTGATATTTCCTTCAGCATTTCCTCCTCATGGTCTATAGCCACCTGGCCCAGCTCCATTTTATCGGGCAGGTCTGCGGCCATTTTCGCCAGCCGGCCCAGGGTAAAGGAAAGGTCCTTGGCCCATATTACTGTATTCTCAGGCAGGTAATCGAGCAGTGATATTTTTTCAGAGGTATCAAATTTAGTCTCTATGTTGGGCAAGATGTTTACCTGCAACAACTTGCGTTCTGATAGCTGAGTCTCCGGGTTGAAAATCCTGATACTGTCTACTTCTGTATCAAAAAGCTCTATACGGTAAGGATGTTCATTGCCGAAGGAATAGATATCAAGTATACCACCCCTCATGGCAAACTGTCCCGGCTCATACACAAAGTCTTCTCGGCGGAAGCCAAGAGAAACAAACCGGTTGAGCAATGTATCTACCTCGAGTGTCTCTCCAACTTTAATACTGATCATATTATCCGTAAGAGAAGATGGATTGACTACCCTTTCGAAGAGCGCTTCGGGATAGGTTACAAGTACCTTTTTATTTATTTTCTTACCTGTGAACTTAGTAAGCGCTTCAGTGCGCAGCATAACATGGCTGCTATTGAGTTCATTGAAGTAACCGGTGCGCTTAAAAGAATCGGGAAAGTAGAAAATATCCAGTCCCTTTGTGAGGTGTTCTATATCGTTGTGGAAATAAGCGGCCTCTTCCTTATCATTGAGAATGAAAACGTGATTGGAATCGGTATTCTGCCATAGGGCGGCTGCAATAAAGTTAATTGCTGAGCCCCGGAGGTTATCGAGATACACCCTGAGCTTGTGTCCGGGCAAAGTGATCCCCGCCGCAATTTGTTTTAAGCGGATATCATTTTGGTACATACCCTGCAACACTTCCAGATTCATCAGTTTGCGAAATTAGTGGTTTTTGTGTTTGAAGTTGCGACTATTTGATTTCTTGGATCTAAAATCAGGTTGCGGGAAAATAAACGTTAATAACATATTTAGCGCTGCACAAATACCTCCCTATTCATTTATATCTTACATTGTGTAAATTAATACCACTGATATGAACTGTAACCACTCAGCCAGATTTATGTTATTATTTTGTTGCTGCATTTGTTGGCACTGTACCAGTTTCGCGCTGGAAAAACACATTTCCCTGCTCAAGGGAATGGGATCGAAACTCATAACGGTAAAAGCAGTATCCACAGGTGGTTATTGCGATAAAAGTCTGAAACTGGAACTGACTAACAACTCCCGAGATTCGCTGAAAGTAGATATACAGCCCGGATTAATATTCAGGCCGGAGGACAGTTCTTTCCAGGACCTTGTTGTGCTGGGCAATGAGCATATAGAGCTGACACCTGAAAAAACCGCTGATATCACCCTTCAGACATTTTGCGGCAAGAGTTATGCACATAGCCCGTTTCCAAACCTGAATTATCATTTCCTGAAGATGGGTGACAGTAACCTGGTCCGGACACTGAAATATGTTTCAGCAAACAATGTACCCATCCGGCTTGCTCAGAATGGTGTATGGTATTTCACTAACCATCACAGCATCGCATCCATTTATTCCTACGATTACCCCAGAGAATCGGAAGATTTTGCAAAGTATATTGCCGGGCTGATGAAGGTGAAACTTCCTGAGTATTTTATACAATACAAAACAGAAAACAAACCGGGCCAGGCAATTATTTCCCGCAATCAAACCAAGCTTTATGCCCAGATGCACTGGTCGGCCGGCGATGGATTCCGGAATATGCACCTTGTAGTTTTCAATAAGAACGGAAGCGTTTATAAAAATATTGAGGCAGACCAGATTATTGATAAGTTGGGGTATACCGTAAAGGTAGAATTCGACCCAAGACGCGACCCTCAGGGTACCTATATAGTGAAAGTATTTGATGACGCCCAAAAAGTATGGGACCAGAAAACTGTGGTAATTGAAGCCAGTGAATATGACAGCCAATAAATACCAGCTACAACGGTTAAGACTGGTTTTTAACCTTGTAGCCTTCAGTCTATTTCTTTTAATCCTTCCGGCATCCTGTATTCATAAGAAGGCAGGCGATAGCAAGAAGGTCTTTCACCTCAATATCTCCACAGGTTATTTAGAGTCAATGGATCCTGCTTATGCCAAAGACCTGAACATGATGTGGATCGACCACATGCTGTATAATACACTGGTGGAGACCGATGAAAACCTGCACATTCAACCATCGTTGGCACGAAGCTGGGACGTAAATGAAAACGGACATGTTTATACCTTTCATCTGCGCAATGATATCTGCTTTCAGGATAACCCTTTATTTCCTGAAGGCAAGGGAAGGAAGATGATAGCAGCCGATGTTGTGTATAGTTTTCAACGTATAATTGATCCGCATACTGCATCGCCGGGTGCATGGATATTTAATGGACATGTAGAATCTGCGAATCCGTTTGTTGCAATTGATGATACTACAGTTCAGATAAAACTGAGAACGCCGTTCAGGCCGCTGGCTGAGATTCTCAGCCAGCCATACTGCAACATCATCCCTCACGAAGTGGCCGATCATTGGGGTAAGGATTTCAGGAGCCACCCATGTGGCACCGGCCCCTTTATGTTTGAGTACTGGGATGAAGGCAATGCACTGGACTTGCTGCGTAACCCTCATTACTGGCAGCGTGACTCATCAGGTCTACAATTACCCCACCTTGATGCAGTTCAGATTTCTTTTGTGGACAGCAAAGCTTCTGAATTCCTGCTTTTCATGCAGGGGAAAATTGACTTTGTAAATGGTGCTGATGGCTCCTCCAAAGACCTGATACTATCCAAAGACGGCACCTTGAAACCCGAATTTACCAGCCGGTTCAGGATGGAGAAAAGCACCTACCTCAATACCGAATACATCGGGTTTCTCACCGACACTACCAGCCCTTTAATGGCACGCGAGCCTACCCGCAGCGTTCTGGTAAGGCAGGCTATCAACTATGCCATCAACAGGCAGAAGATCGTTACTTATTTCAAGAATGGTATTGGCCTTCCTGCCACCAAAGGCTTTATACCCGCAGGTATGCCCGGCTTCGACACAAATGCCCTTTACGGCTACGACTATAATCCTGCCAAAGCCCTACAATTGCTTGCCCTGGCTGGTTATCCGAACGGAGCCGGGATGAAGCCATTAAAAATAATGGTGCCCACCAATTTTGAAGACATCGTCAATTTTATTGCCAGTGAACTGAAGGAGGTGGGTATAATAGCGACCATAGAATTGATTCAACCTAATGTGCTGAAACAGCAGATGAGTTCCTCAAAGGCAGTTATGTTCCGGGCACAATGGCTGGCCGATTACCCAGACGCCGAAACCTACCTTGTGTTCTTCAACAGCAGCTTTCCTGCCCCGCCCAACTATACCCGGTTTAACAACCCCACCTTCGATAAGTGGTACGACCAAAGCCTTAACCTGCCCGATACTGCCAGATGGCACATATACAGACAAATGGACAGCCTGGCCATGAGCTATGCACCTATTATACCGCTTTATTACGAAAAGCTGATTCACTTTACCCAGAATAACATTACCGGATTTCGCAGCAACCCGATGAATATTATTGACCTGAGCCAGGTTGATATATTGCAGAAACACTGATCAGGACTTAAGCATTGCAAAATAAACAGGAAGATATCCTCGACCGGTATTAATCTGATCAATGCTTAAAGAGCCTGAAAATATCCAGGCCATTGGCATACACCATAAGAGTGAGCAATAAAACCAGTCCCACAGTTGTGGCCCGTTCCATTACCTTTTCGCTTACTGTTTTGCCGGTTATCATTTCGAACAGCAGGAAAATAACATAGCCGCCATCAAGGCCGGGTATGGGCAGCAGGTTCATGAAGGCAAGGATGATGGATACAAAGGCGGTTAGCATCAGAAATTTCTGCATGTCGAATTCACCAGGAAATATTTTCCCGAAACTGATAATGCCGCCCATGCTTTCATTCAGTTTCACCTCTTTTGAGGTAAACATAAGTTTGAAAGATAACAGATAGTCGCTGAATTTCTCAAACGTATAAGTAAATCCCCTGCCAACAGCCTGAAACGGATTATACTTAATCTTATCTGTTATAAAATACCTGTCTTCATCCAGATTGGCAATAAATCCAAGCTTTTTATCGGTTGGCATGATGGACGAAAGATCAACCTTATTGCCATTTCTCATCACTGACATCGAAAACTGCTTTCCTGCAAGGGCTGCTTTAAAACTATCAAATTCATCATAAAATCTTACAGGAACATTATTGATAGCTATGATGCTGTCCTTTGCTTTAAGGCCCATTTTATCGGCTGTAGTTCCTTTAGTTATCTCTTCTACATTCACGGGCATACGGGGCATTATAAACATACCTCTCTTACCTCCTTTATTAATTGCCCTGACCGTACCTTCCACCACAGGCACATCGATAGTTTGCCCGCTTCGTACCACCTGCAAGGTTTTACCCTGCTCCAGTACCATAGTAGGTACTATTTTCTCAAATCTTGCGATGGGCTTGCCATCAATACCTGTTATCTTATCACCGTTAAGCAGACCCGTCGACTTGGCAGTACTGTCCACCATTATGCCATAGGTGGCATTAGCGGTAGGCAGGTATTCTTCGCCATATACCCCAAATACAATAATATACAATACTATTGCCAGCAGGGTATTCACAATTATACCGCCCAGCATGATGAAAAGGCGCTGGTAGGGCTTCTTGCTGCGGTACTCCCATGGTTGTGGTGGCTGGGCCATCTGCTCCTTATCCATACTCTCATCTACCATGCCTGCTATCTTCACATAGCCACCCAGAGGGAACCAGCCAATACCATATTCTGTATCGCCCTTCTTTTTCTTGAAAAGTGAAAAATTGAGCAACCCTGAGAAAGGAAACAGAAAGTCGAAGAACAGGTAAAATTTCTCAACCCTTGTCTTAAACAGCTTGGCGAAAAAGAAGTGACCGCCCTCATGCAATACAATAAGGAGTGATAAAGCCACAAACAACTGGATCACCTTGACCGCAGTGCCCGACATCAATAATATAGTAAGTGAATGCATTTTTTCTTATCTGGAATTTTAGAAGTCTAAAGTCTTTAGTAGTTAATCTAAAGTTTAAGAACTGAATGTTATGTTTTGTCAGGAATATTTTTATAAATAGTAATACACTGGTTTTAATTTTCTATGTTTTAATCTTTTGACTACCTACTTTCAACTAAAGACTAATAAATAGACAGCTGGCTCTTTTTAATAAATTCTGTTGCATAAACCCTGGCTTCGGCATCACTTTCTTTATAATCTTCCAGGCCGGGATGCTCAATAAATGCCACCTGTTCCAGTGTCTTTTCAATCATATCGCTCATTTCCAGGAAGCCAACTTTGTTCTGCAAAAAGGCATGTACCACCATCTCATTGGCGGCATTCATCACACATGCAGCATTACCACCTTTATACAGCACCTCTTTTGCAATAGCAAGATTACGGAAAGTTTTATAATCGGCGGGCTCAAAAGTCAATTTCGGAAAATCTTTAAAGTCAAGCCGCTTATAGGTATTATGTATCCGGTGCGGAAAAGCCAGAGCATACTGTATAGGCAGTTTCATATCAGGCAGGCCCATTTGTGCTTTGATAGAGCCATCGGTAAACTGCACCATAGAGTGAACAACAGATTGCGAATGGATCACTACATCTATCTGCTCGTTCTGCAGGCCGAAGAGCCATTTGGCCTCTATAATCTCCAGACCCTTGTTCATGAGTGTGGCGCTGTCAATGCTTATTTTGGCGCCCATACTCCAGATAGGGTGCTGAAGGGCGTGGCTGGCCTTTACATTGACCAGATAATTTGATTTCTTGCCCAGAAAAGGCCCACCTGAAGCGGTAAGGATCATTTTTTCGACCGTATTCATATCCTCGCCCACAAGGCACTGAAAAATGGCTGAATGTTCACTATCTACAGGTATGATCAGGGCTTTGTTTTCAATCGCCCGCTGCATTACCAGCTCGCCGGCCACTACCAGTGTCTCTTTATTGGCCAGGGCAATACGCTTGCCGGCATCGATAGCGGCCAGGACGCTTTGCAAACCTGCAAAACCCAATATTGCGCCAAGAACAGTATCTACACTATCCCACTTAACTACATCGCACAATGCCTGCTGACCTGCAAACACCTTTATGGGCAGCATGAGCAGGGCATCCTTTACTTCCTTATATTTTGATTCGTCGGTTACAACAACTGCATTGGGCTTAAACTTTCTGGCCTGCTCAATAAGCAGCATGGCATTCTTATGCGCGCTCAGCACCTCTATCTCAAACAGATCAGGATGCGCAGCCACAACCTCTAATGCCTGCGTGCCAACCGATCCTGTTGACCCCAATATCGCTAAACGCTTCATGCACCTAAAAATTTAAAATTCAAATATCCCGAACCCCAAAGATATTAAAAACTAAAAGGGAAATAAGTTAAAAGAATAAGAAGGGATGAATAATGGCAAATTAAAAAATAGATTATTCTGATTAATCTGCCGAACCAAGATGTTGCAATAAGGAATTGGCAACAAATAAGGCTGTTCACCTATTTGTTTTATAACCTGTCAACCCGTCTTTGTTCAATCACTGCATCGCTAAATGAACCTTGGTAAGGTTCAAGTGCTTTCCGGATTTTAATGAATGAAGAATCGTTAAAGTTAATTTTCTTTCTGGCTGTTCTGGTTGCTCTATTTCTTCCGGAAATATTAAAATAACCTCCGATGGATCAGAAGATGAATAACGTTTATCAACCTGGTTTTGGTCTGTCGTGGTTGTGAGACACTGCCACAACTCAAAATTTCACCTTATTGCCATAAATGGGCTATGACAAATCACAAGGATTAAAAAATGTAAGAGTAGAGGAAGACTTATAACCCTTTCATAAGCATAATTATGTCGCCTCTTGTCTCGGGTGAAAGAGTTGCAGTTAAAGTCATTCCAGCCGCTACAATACCAGAGGATTGCCAGTAGTAGTAACTTCCATTTATGTTAGCCATTGCCACGATTTCATAATTCATTCCAACAGGAACTTCCACTGCGCTACTTAAAGTGATTTTGGTAGCGTCATATAAATCACCTATATACAATACACTGTTTGCTGTAGGTAAAAAAAGAAAGCATTGTGTATTTGTGTTATTAAAGCTATTACCCTGAAGTATAATATTTATTATTGTAGTAGATGCTGTTGATTCATAATACGAATCCCCATTAATTAACTTAAAGCTGGTACAGGAATCAAAAATATAATACGCCATCTTAAAAGCGACATATCAATACTATCTGTTGAATATGCAATTTCCCTACTTAAATTTGAAGTCGGTAACATCCAATTTACAATAGAATCCGAATTGTCGGTATTTCCATACCATAAAAACATAGGGAGCGTTTTGAGTGAAGCCTGCTTAAAAGCAATACCGAATTTATTTGCAAAAACTTCTTGGCCATTGATAGATGCTGTCAGAAAAACCTGCCCACAGCTTGTCAATATTTTCCCATTTGAAGTGGTGGATGCCCGATTTGCGATCATATCTCAGGGTTTGTACATTTCGACAAGCTGTATATTAATTGTTCCACTTTTTATAATTACCCCAATTCTTATCCTGAAAAGAAAATGAATAAAAATATATCATTGTACTATCAGTGCCTGGTATGGTAGTATCCCTACCTGCCTGAACAGTAAAATTCTGAGGTGTTGTCCGTAATTGCGAAAACAATTGGTTTAAAGATTGGGAAGGGCCAGTTGCATTATTTGATTTCTTGAAAGCAGCTATAATAATGATTATTGTACTTCATAAAAAAGTAAGCTATAAAATAAATTTTTCATAAAATATTTGTTGCAAGTAATATAGACTGATAAATTCCGATAAGGGTTGGGATTAAATATAACAACATAAAAATAGTGAAATTTAATTAAAACTTAATAGTCCAAAGGCTCTCTACTTGTATTTCTAAACCGCCTTATCGTATTTTCTGATTCTTTTACCCGGTAAGAAATTCTAAATTTATACACCACAAATGACCGGTAAGAACCATCATTGTAACATTTGTATTTATCTAAAGCATATTATTCCGGCTCACCTGTCAGCTTGCTGATTCTTGACAGCAATTCTGTTTTAACTTTTTCGGTGTTTTTCAGAATCCTGCCTGCTATAGTTTATAGCCTCTTCAATGCTATTTGTTGCTGTTTTATCCCATTTTATTTTTCTGTGGCTTTTTACCATTTCTTCGCCATTTCTTCTACTTCTTCCTGCATATAAAATTCTCCAGCTTCTATTCTTGCCTCAGCCTCATCCATTTCCTTATTATACTGAACAATAAACTCTTCACGGCTCATGCGTTTTGGCGCTTCTTTCGCCCTTAACAGCGATTTTATCTGCGAAAGAATGGATTGCTTATCTTTTACCGCTAAAAGAGGCAGGTATTTTTTATCTCGTTATCCAAAGACATTACCTGCATAGTATCAGTTTTACTTACCAAAGTTAAGAAATTTTAAGCACGCTTGAAACACCCAAAACAGTCATCCTGTTTAAGCTGGTGCACTCAATTTATTGCATTTGAAGCCCTGCTTATTTCGCTATGCTTTTTACTTTGGCATCCAATAATTCTATAAGGGTAGCCAGAGTAGATTTCATTACGGGTGTTTCCGCTTTTTCCTGCATCAGCTTTGCTTTAGCCAGCATGTTGGTATAATCGGCATCAGGAAATTCTGTCATTAATTGCCTGATGTATTTATCCAATCCTTTTGCGAATATCTCCAGGGCTTCAGCATTAAATGCCTTTTCGTGCCGCACAAAACCCAGATCCACATTGAAATTACCAATTAGGGTTTGAATATTACTTTTAATCATATCAGTAACCTCCTGCGAATTGGGTTTGTCAGCAACTTTCTTTACATTTTCATTACCGATTTTAAAATAGCTGAATTGAAATTCCATTCCAAAATTCAGAATTTCGGCAAGTTCCCTGGGGTAAACAAATTTATCTTCCCTGTCCAGGACTCTGTAAGGGTCAACCATGGCTTCGTAATAACCAAACATCTTTTTTGCGAACCCGTTCCTGAAGGTGAGGCCGAGGGTTGTATCATCGAGTACTACTTTAAAATTTTCAACATCCACCATCTTAATAAATGCAGGCTTACTGGCTGCAACTGCATAGCAGGGCAATTTATCGGTGCCGCTATTACCATTGACATACTGTATAATACCTATAATATTATCATAGTCGGCTTCGTCCCAATACTTTTTCTGGAGATGAAATGTATCAACTGGTGGTGAGCCACAGCCTGAAATTGTTACTGTCAGCAATATTAAAAAGCTGTAGAAAAACTTGCTCATGAGGTTGCTCATAAAGTGTGGTATTTTATGAAAACAAAGATAATAATTATCTGTTGGTTATAACTGGATTTTCATATTCCGATAAACTTTTCAGGCAACTATCAATAGTACGTTCCCATGCTTTTTGTTTTCCCAGCACATAGCTGTGATAGGTCTGGTCGTCATATGCAAACTGAAGGGAATCATCGTATTTCCTGAACCTTGTTTTAATAATTTCAATTGTATCATCTGGAACTGATTTGCTGGCCGCTTTAATTTCTTTTCTGAATAAACGTGCACAGTATTCAGTAATGTGCAGGTGGTTCAGTTCGTGGGCCAGCAGATAATCATTCTCCAGATTGCTGTTATATACATAGGATCGGGAAGGAAAGAAATAAGTAGTTGCAGTTATTGCTTTATCATTTCTGGTTACCTGCATCTCACCCACAATAAATGCGAATTCGTTCATGCCATCAAGGCTTTGGCCAGGTCTTTTCAATCCCCTGAAATCTGTGAACCTGATTTGTTTCCAGTTGGAATAAGGTATCGGCGATTCGTAATTCAGGTAATTGAAATCGAACAATATGGCCACAGAAGTCATGGCACAACCTAGCAGGAATATGACCAGGTTGATCCTCAAGGTTATGCTGATACGCCTTAACGGCGGCAGATTTTTGCCAGCAGTAACTACAACCAGAATAATACCCAGCAGGTAGATAGCGCCAAAAAACAGGAGAATGAAAAAGTAGGGTTCCATTATTTTTTAGTTCGTACTGCAATAATTTTTTTGATTACTGAATAAACAACAAAACAGATTGTCAAATTGATAAGGCCTGTTATTACTGCACCACTTAAATCAAATTCAGCGGCTGGGAAATAAACCAGATGATTATAAGGCAGATTTAACAGGCAAAAACCAACATTATAAATCAGCATAATCACCAGAAATTTCTTAAAGCTAAATGCTGACCGGTAATAGCTGAATAAATACAAAAGAAAAATAACGCTGCAGATAAGGAACACCTTAATATGGATAAATTCACTGGTTATATAAATAGGTATTAAATTTAATGCGCCGAATGTAAAGACAGTCCAGGCGATTACTCCTGTGATTTCAATTTTATAATTTCCATATAATTTTTGAAGAATCATTGATGTTGCGATTAGAGCATGGTTTTTAAATTAAAAAGACCTGTATAATTTTGAACAGGTATGTATTAACAGTTACGTGATAAAAGCAATACTCTTTCAAATAAGAATGAGTATTAATACAGCAATACAAATAAGTATTAATTTATTGGTCGCCGCAGTCTCTGCCCCTCTGCCTCAAATTAGTCCAATATTTATGAATTAGTTATAAAGTTGCAGGACATAATTCGGTGATATTTATCTTTATTGTATAAATCTTAGGCTTGTAAAGAGAGTAATTTATAATGAACCGAGTAATTCTGTTATAGAAGAATAGATAAACGCCAGTTCATCATCACTGATACAATAAGGTGGGAGTATATAAATAATATTGCCAAGAGGGCGCAGAATGATTTTCTTACTCAGGAAAAACCGATACATGACATCTCTGAGGCTGGTGTGATAAGCCGGAGTTTCGGTAGCAATTTCTATGGCTATGATAGTTCCTGTTTGCCTTACATCTTTAACAAACGGATTATCTATAATGGATGCTGCAAAAGCGGCATGTGCATTAATTATCCGCTTCCGGTTTTGAGTACAACTATCCTGCAGCAGCAGGTCGAGGCTGGCAAGGGCTGCGGCGCAGATAGTGGGGTTGGCTGTGTAGGAATGGCCGTGGTAAAGCATTTTCATTTTATCGTCATCATAAAATGCATCGAAAATATCCTGGGTAGCAGCAGTAATTCCCATAGGCAAAGCGCCGCCGGTAAGGCCTTTGGAGAGGCACATAATATCAGGGGTGGTCTGTATATAATTGCAGGCAAAAAGCGGGCCTGTGCGGCCAAAACCGGTCATAACTTCATCGGCTATGATAAGAGTTCCATATTTACGGCACAGCCTGAAATATAATTCAAGGGTATCGGCATCATACATGAGCATTCCGGCCGATCCTTGTATGAGGGGTTCTACAATAAAGGCAGCTACATCGCCATTCTGCAATAATCTTTCCAGGGTTGCCAGGCTATAGCTACTATCCTGCTTGTCGGGGAATGGAATAAAATCAACTTCAAAAAGGAAATCGGTGAATGCTTCGGTAAAAACACTTCTGCCGCTTACCGCCATAGCGCCGAACGTATCGCCGTGGTAGGCGTTTTGCAATGCAAGCAGTTTGTTCTTTTTTATGCCTTTGTTGCTCCAGTATTGCAGCGCCATTTTCAGCGCTACTTCAACCGCCGTAGAGCCATTGTCGGAATAGAATATTTTTTGAAAGTTACCGGGTAATATTTCCAGCAGCCGCTCTGCCAGCCTTACAGCTGGTTCGTGGGTGAACCCTGCAAACATGCAGTGCTCCAGTGCAGCTATCTGCTCACTGACTCTCTGTGCTATATAAGGGTGCGCATGCCCATGCAGGTTCACCCACCAGGATGCGATGGCATCGAGGTACCGGTTGCCGTTTTCGTCAGTGAGGTATACACCTTCACCTTTTACAATAGCTATAGCTTCCGGCCAGGCCTTCATTGCAGTGTAGGGATGCCAGATTACCTGCCTGTCGCGTTCCTTTATTGTAGACATTTAAATTGAATTGAGGGCCAAAACTAAACATATCTCAGTATATGTGCCCGGATCTGAGCTGCGGTTTTTACTATGGCTTCATTATTAATAATATCAAGATGCGGTATCCTGGTAATTACGGGTACATGGCTATATTGCTCAATGAAAGATTCGGATGAATCATTGGCGGCGCCGTTTATTATCAGCCCCAGCAACTTTATACTCCTGCTTTTCAGTACTTCCAGGGTTAATAAAGTATGGTTGATGCTGCCGAGATAATTCTGTGCAATGAGAATTACCGGTAACCGGTAATGGCTTATGAAATCGGCCATAGTGGTGGCAGAAGACATGGGTGATAACAGGCCACCTGCTGTTTCGACCAATAATTTGTTTTTGGTTTGTGGCCAGATGAATTTCGTGTAGTCTACTTCTATCTCATCGATAGCGGCAGCGGCATGAGGAGACATAGGTTGTGAAAGAACCACGGCTTCTGTATGCACTTTTTTACCGCCATTGGTAAGTAACTGCTGCACTGTGAGTACGTCTCTTTCTTCCATACCGGCCTGCACAGGTTTCCAATAATCTGCCCCGATAGCTTCGGCTATAACTGCCGATGCTATGGTTTTGCCGATGCCTGTGTGAATGCCTGCTATTGCTATTGAATTCGTCATTTGTAAGGATAAGTGTTGCTATTTATTTTGTATAATCTACAGCTTCATAATATTGGCCCACTCAGCCTATGGTGAGCCTCACGTGCTTTTATCTGCAGTATCAGTGTTGCCCGGCTCCATCTGTTTTGTATAGTAGCCTTCAGATAAAATACCCGTGCTTTCAGTTCTTTTACCTTCTGCAAAATAAGAATGTTCTGTCGCCAGGGCATTTTTGATACGAGTTGTTTTAATTTATCTATATCAGTAACAATCGGCTTTGAATCTGGTTTTGCCAAATGTGGAACAAGTTGTTTCACATTTGTTGTTTCGTTATTGGTAAGGTGAGTGTAGTCTTCATATAGCTGCCGCAACATTCTGAGATTGCAAGCAGACCAGCTTTGACCTGCTCCTATCTTTTCCTGAAGATCAAGACTCAATTTATCAGCAACAGCAGCGCCCCATCCATACAGGTTCTGCCGCTCAATGATCATTTTGCCAATCTCCCAATACAATAAGTTGGTAGTTTGCTGCACCGACCGAACCGCATATAGCTGTGATTGCTGCACCACCTGCACTATTTCCTGTAACAGGACTTTATAGGCTTTGTTCCGTTCGCGTTTCATAATTTTATAATCATGAGATTAATGAAAAGGAAGTATAGATAACATCAGTGCCAAAATTAGAGCAGAAATGCTTATTTTTACTATAAATCTATTGATGTTTCACATCCGGATAGAAACGAGAATACACAGCACCTGCTGAAAAAGTGATATCAGTTGTTTCTGGTTTAAAAGGTTCACCTGAAATTATTTTACTGTGGAGAAACTCATTTTTACAATAATTTTTCTGATGCCATTTGCTGGCTTTGCGCAGGTGAAAAGTGAAACAGCGGCCAACAAAGAGCTGTTTCACTTAACGGAAGCGCTGAAATCAGAGTATAAAATATTGCGAACTGCTATAGAGCGGAAGGATACCGAAGTTATGGCACACAGCTATGGGAACCTGGGAGAGCTATACCTGAAAATAGCAAAGCAGCCCTCTGAGAATTTCCATCCGGGTGATTCAGTATCCGGTGACCAGAAAATAAATATAAATAAGGCGATCGACAACCTGAATAATTCAATCAGCTCAGGAGAAGTAACAGGTGATATCAGCCTGATGAAAAAGTCTTATAAGGCGCTTAGTGCAGCACAAAACCTGGCAGGTAATGTAGCAGGCGCACTGGATAGCTACCGGAAAATGATATCATTGAAACGAAACTCTAAAAAAGCGCTTAAAATAGAGCAGAAGCAACTTGCGTATAAATTCGGTAAGCGGGAAGACTCTTTAATAACAGGCAAGCAAGTGGTGGAAAAACACCTTGAAAGTAAAACCATTGAGCTGAATGAGAAGCAAAACCTACTTGAAAAAACCAATCATACACTGTTAGTGACAGAACGCGACAAAGAATTGCAGGCAGCAAATCTAAAATTGCAGCAAAGCCAGCTGGATTATCAGAAAAGTCAGCTGGATTTGGCAAAAATCAACCTGCAATTGCAAAAAAATGAGCTGGATCAAAAGAACAGAGATATAGAACAAAAGAACCGCGAACGCTATTTTTATATTCTGGGCCTTCTGGGCTTGCTGGCTATTTCTATACTGGCTTACCGCACAATCATCAATCAAAGGAAATTCAACCTGGCATTGGTTAAAGAAAAGAAGCGGTCGGAAGACCTACTGCTAAATATTCTTCCGGCTGAGGTAGCTGAAGAGCTTAAGGAGAAAGGCTATGCGGATGCGAAACAGTTTTTTGATGTAACAGTACTTTTTACCGATTTTGTAAGTTTTACTTCAGCTGCTGAGTTAATGCTGCCCCATGAGCTGGTGGGGGAACTGCATATCTGCTTCAAGGCTTTTGATGAAATTTCGGGTAAGTACCAGATTGAAAAGATTAAAACGATCGGAGATTCCTACATGGCTGTTTCGGGCCTTCCGGTACCCAATGTCGGCCATGCAAATAATATAGTAGCGGCAGCAATTGAGATAAGGAATTTTATGCAGCAAAGGAAGCGGGAACTGGGCAATAAAACCTTTGGTATAAGGATAGGAATTAACAGCGGGAACGTTGTGGCCGGCATTGTGGGCGCCAGAAAGTTTTCGTATGATATATGGGGTGATACCGTGAATATTGCCTCACGTATAGAACAGAACAGTGAAGAGGGTAAGATCAATATCTCGGAGACAACCTACCAACTGATAAAGAATACCTACAAATGCATTCACAGAGGGAAAATTGAAGCCAAGAACAAGGGGAGTATTGATATGTATTATCTGGAGAACGGGATATGAAATTAACGATCATCAGGTGAGTATATGGAACAGTCTGTTTATTTCATCTTTAGTATTGAAAGTATGCAGGCACACCCTCAGCCGTTCCATTCCAGCAGGCACAGTCGGGTGCAGTATGGCATTTACCTGAAATCGCGCATCCTGCAACTGGCCGGCAAGTTGTTTGCAGCGATTATTTTCACCCACAATCAATGCCTGTATAGTGCTGATGCTGTCATTCCAGCCAATCATTCCACTTTCATTTATAGTATTTCTGAAGCAGGCAATCAATTCATGCAGGGGCTTGTTTGAAAAGGAATTGCTATCCAGATACCAGTAGGCGCTATCTATAGCAAGCAGGGCGTGTGCTGGCAATGCCGTAGTATAAATAAATGTTCTGGCAAAATTGACCAGGTAATCTTTAAGTAATGCACTACCTGCTACAGCGGCACCATGGCACCCCAGTGCTTTTCCGAATGTATGTATGCGCGCAAATACTTTATCCTGCAATCCCAAAGTACCTACCAGGCCCTCCCCTTTTACTCCGAATACCCCCGTTGCGTGTGCTTCATCTACTATAAGCTGAGCGCCGGATCCGGTGCATAAATCAGCCATCTCCTGCAGCGGCGCCAAATCGCCATCCATGGAATATACTGACTCCACTACTACAATTACCGGACCATATTCCCTGTACTTTTTTAGTTGCCCTTCCAGTTCATTCAGATCATTGTGCCGAAATTTGTATTTCCGGCTGCACTGGCTCAGCCTTATACCATCTATAAGGCTGGCATGGCAAAGCTGATCGGATAAAATTGTAGTATTCCGGCTGGCAATGCAAGCGAGTAAACCTACATTGGCATCATAACCAGAATTAAACAGTAATGCTGCCTCAGCCTGGTGGAAAACCGCTATTCTGTTTTCCAGCTCTTCAGCAGCCAGGCTATTACCAGATAACAATCTTGACCCGGTGGAACCGGGAGCTGTATTTTTACCAGCTAATGATTTTTGCAATTCACCAGCCAATTTACCGCTGGTAACCAACCCGAGATAGTCGTTTGAAAAAAAATCAACTTCGGCTCTCTCCGTTTTCAATTTTCTTAAATTACCTGCCAGTCTTCTTTCCTCAAGCCTGCTGGCGAGATATTGATCAACAGGATTCATGAACTAATGGTTTCTGCCTGTTTTTTGGTTGTCCGTCGGCAAATGCTGCTTTGGGTCTCAGGCCAAGGGTATGGAACATAGCTACATCGGCATTGAACTCCGGGTTAGGAGTGGTAAGCAGCTTATCTCCGGCAAATATAGAGTTGGCTCCCGCAAGGAAACACATACCCTGTTCGGCCACTGAAAGTTCGAGCCGGCCGGCTGATAACCTTACTGCTGAGCGAGGCATCAAAATTCTTGCAGTAGCAACCATACGTACCAGAGCATCAAAAGGAACCCGGCTATTTTCACCAAGAGGGGTACCAGCAACCGGTACCAGAGCATTGATAGGAACTGAGCCGGGATGTTCCGGCAGATTTACCAAAGTCTTCAGCATACCTACCCGGTCTTCATCGGATTCTCCCAAACCAATTATGCCACCACTGCATACCGATATACCTGCTTTTCTTACATTTTCCAGGGTATTGAGCCGGTCGTCATAAGTGCGTGTGGTTATTACTTCACTATAATGTTCTTCTGAGGTATCAATGTTATGATTATAGGCGTATAAACCAGCTTCGGCAAGTCTTTCGGCCTGATATTCATTAACCATGCCCAGTGTGCAACAAACTTCCATTTCCAGTTTATTGACCTCCTTTACCATTTCCAACACACGGTCAAAATCGGTATTGTCCCTTACTTCTCGCCATGCAGCGCCCATGCAAAATCTGGAGGCTCCTCCGGCTTTGGCATTTTTTGCTGCAGTAACTACATCATCGGTTTTCATTAATGCCTGTACTTTTACGCCTGTCTGGTACCTTGCCGCCTGCGGACAATAACTGCAATCTTCGGAACAACCTCCTGTTTTTACGGATAGCAGGCTGCTTATCTGTACCTCCCCTATAACATGATAACGCCGGTGCACATCAGCTGCATCCATTATAAGGCTAAGCAATGGCCGTTCGTATATTTCAGTTATTTCTTCTCTGGTCCAGTTATGACGGATATCATTCATGTTAACTGTATATTTTACAGGCGAAACTATCCGATTTTAAGGGAACAATAAAAAAAAGTTAGTAAATGGCGATTTGCATACTGATTAATATAAATATGAAGTAATTAATATCCAGCCTGATTTTCGTTTTATGTTATTAAATATACCATTTTTGCTGCTTTTGTAAATAAACGATTACTATATTGTCATACTTTTGCAATTAACTTAAACACGCTGAATGAAATTTGTACCTTTAATATTATTTATCCTGTTTTTGCCGATTTTATTGTTTTCACAAACGCATATTAATCAATTAATTGCAAATTGTGAGCATGCTTCCGGAATAGAAGATAGGATTGAAGCATATAATAAAATAATACTTTATTATTCGGATAAGAACCCGGATTCTGTAAACTGGTATGCAGAAAAAGCAATAGATTTATGCAGCTCCCAAAATTATGATTTAGGAACTGCCAGAATTCTGAACCAATTATCTGTTATTGATGAGAAACAGGGAAGGGTGGATCTGAGCAGAGAACGATCAATGAAAGCGTTAACGATCTACCGCAAAAATAAAGATTTAAAAGGTGTGGCAGAGATGAACAATAACCTTGGTTCAATAGAAGCCAGCAAAGGTAATTATAACATTGCTGCCAAATATTTTATCGATGCTTTGAAATTATATGATTCGGTAACTGATAATCATGGTTTGTTATTAACTTGTATGAACCTGGGGAATGTTTATCTCCAGATGAATGATAAGGAAAATGCATGGAAATATTTCAGAAAAGGAGAAAAGATAAGTCAGCAAACGGTACTTAGTGATGCAACCATCTTTTTGCATAATACCATTGGTGTTATGTATGCCAGTGAAGGAAAAAAGGACACTGCTCTGCAGCTATTTCTGAAAGCTTTGAATGAAAGTGATAAGCCCGAGTTCAGTTCTTCTCACATTGAAAGCCTTTTATATCTTGGCGAGTTTTACCAGGAAAAAGGGGAACCGGAAATCTCTCTGAAATACCTCCGGATGGGATTATCAGTTTCGGTTAAATATAAACTGCCTGAAATGCAGTCTAATTTTTTGCTGGAAATAGCCAGAATTCTTGAGCAAAAAGAACCAGATTCAGCGATGGAATACCTGGAATGTGCAAAATCTCTTGCTGAAAAAATTCACAGCAAGGTTTTCTTATCCGGGATATATGACGAAATCGCATCTTTGCTTGAACGTAGGGGAAAGTATAAAGATGCATTGGCAGCATTAAGGGAAAAGCAAAAACTTACAGACAGCGTATTTAATCTGGAAAAAACAAAGGAGATCGCCAATATAAGTTCCTCCTGGCAGTTGGAAACAAACCAGCAGATTAAGGAACTGGAAATACTGAACAAACATAATGCGCTGCAACGGAATGAATTGATTTTTGTGGCATTTCTTCTCATCGGAGTTCTGCTTGGATTTCTGTTTTATATTGGTAAAACGATAAAACTAAATAAACAACTTGCCCTTAATCATAAGCAACTAGAAGAGCTGAATGCCATGAAGGATAAATTGTTTTCAGTGATTGGTCATGATCTGCGCGGTCCGATAGCCAGGATACCTGCGATGATAGATATTATAGAAGATGAAACAACAACTGAAGAAGACCGTAAATTTCTTTTTGATAACCTTAAAGAACAAACTAAAGTTTCGTTGGAAACCTTTGATAAATTATTGTATTGGGGCAGATTACTTGTAAAAGGCATCAGTCTGCAGCAACAAAAATTTAAACCTAAGATATATATAAAGGAAAGTATTGAACTCAGGAAAATCAAAGCAACAGAAAAGAACATTACTGTTACTGACAATACGCCAAGTGAGTTGACTATATATTCGGATCCGTCAATTTTTGATTTTATTATGAGGAACTTCCTTGCCAATGCGCTTAAGTACACTCCCCGGAATGGCAACATAGAAATTACCACAGATACAAAATCGAAGCCTGGATTTACTGTTTTTGGTGTAAAAGATACAGGCATGGGTATTGACCCGGAATTAATACCCAAGCTCTTTTATTCACTAAAGAGCAGGGACGGGACAGACAATGAAAAAGGCAATGGTATCGGCCTGATGCTTTGTAAGGAGTTTGCCATTCAGAATGGAGGGGATATCTGGGTTGAGAGTGAAAAAGGAAAGGGAGCCACGTTTTATCTTTCCGTTAAAAGTTAAATTTTCAATTATTGCAGGTGGCCTGGATTAACCGGGCAATACTCCTCTGCCGGATTGTGATATATGCAGTGGTATAAACGGATATATTGTCTGCTAAAAGTTAATACTATTGCTGTTAAAAGAGGTTTTGACAGAAATGGCTTTACCTTTGGTATTCGTAGTTTAAAAAAACAAGTTTATGCATAAAATGATCAAAGTGATTTTTGCATTAGTGTTGCTTACCTGTATTTCCGGAACCGCAATAGCACAGTTTAAAGACCTGCTGAGTAAAGCGGAGAACACTATAGGAGGGAAGGGAAATGGCGGTGGCGGATTATCGGAAGCTGATATTTCTGCCGGACTCCGTGAAGCATTAAATGTAGGGGCAAAAAATGCTATAGGGAGGGTTTCTGTTCAGGATGGCTTTTTCGGCGATGCTTTGATAAAGGTACTTATGCCTCCGGAGACCAGGAAAGTGGAAAATACCTTGCGTGAGGTAGGTTTCGGGAAACAGGTAGATGAGGCAGTGCTAAGTATGAACAGGGCGGCAGAAGATGCCAGTACAAAAGCTCTGGATATTTTTGTTGATGCTATAAGGAGTATGAGTATACAAGATGCATTATCAATATTGAAAGGAAATAATGATGCCGCAACCCAATATCTTAAGGCTAAGACTACTGCAGCACTGACAGAGGCATTCCGCCCTGTAATACAAGCATCGCTAGATAAAGTTGGTGCTACAAAATACTGGGCAACTGTTTTTAAAACCTATAATGAATTGCCAACAACTTTTAAAAAAGTAAATCCAGATCTTCCTGCATATGTAACTGAACGAGCATTAAACGGGGTATTTGTATATATTGCCAGTGAAGAAGGGAAAATAAGGAAAGACCCTGCAGCCCAGGTTACTGACCTGCTCAAAAAGGTATTTGGTTCGCATTAGTTTAGGAAATGGCAAGAAATTGATTGTTTTGATATTGAATAGATTGCGTCTTAAATTTGCTTATTAAACAGGAAAATTTGAAGATTTAGACAGCTATTTTTTTTCTGGCTTTTAAAATGTTAATGTTAAGCGTTTGGAGTATATAAATATTTAGCTTTATCTTGCGCCAAGGGCTGATGCCTGTTATTCAATAAATTGGAAAGAATTATGGTGGAGGTACAGAATTTTGACCTTATCGGTTGGTGGAATGAGCAATCTTTTCCGGGTAAAGAATTATTCACTTTTCTGGAGACAGGTGAAATTATTCTGCCGGCTGGAAATAATATAAGGGAGCGATCAATCGGTACGGTATCGGCGGAAAATGCAGACCCTGTTTTCAGGAACCTGGTAGAAAAATTTGCCAGCGCTGAAGCCAGAGTTCTTGAACTGGAACTGGAGTGGCAGAATACTGAAGATAAGACAAAGCTTGCCGATAAGGTTGCCTCACTTAAGGAATACATTCAGCATTTATGCGGGTTGGGCAATTTCAGTAAACTGACCGCATTGATACATGACTGGGAGCATACACTCTATACAATTACTGAGGAGAATTATGCTATAAAACTCAAACTGGCAGAGCTGGCTGAAGAACTGGCTGCCGGTGATCAGTGGAAAGAAACCCAGCAGGCACTGAAAGAAATTTCGGATAAATTCAAGCAGGCAGGCCAGGTGGATAAAAACAGAAATGACAAACTCTGGAACCGAATAGATGCAGCCAGGAAAACATTTTCGGAAAGGAAGCGCCTGCATCATGAAGATGAAGAAAAGGACCTGCTACATAATCTGGATCTTAAAATTGACCTGGTAGAGCAGGCTGAAGGAATTGCAGCATCGGAAGACTGGAAGAAAACGACTGAAGCATTTCACCGGCTTACTGATGAGTGGAAAACGATAGGCCATACTGTAAACAAAAAAAATGAGGAGTTGTGGCTGCGGTTTCAGGCTGCAAAAAGCACCTTTTTTGAGAAAAAAAGAGAGCATGCGGCACGGATTCAGGTAGAACAGGATGCAAACTATATGGTGAAACTGGCTATTGCTGAAAAAGCAGAGGCACTTAAAGACAGCACTGAATGGAATAAAACTGCACAGGCTTTTGCTACGCTGATGGACGATTGGAAACAATCGGGCCGTGTGCAGCATGATAAAGGTGAGGAACTGTGGAAAAGGTTTATTGGTGCAAAAGAACATTTTTATGCCGGCAGGAAAGTACATATGGACTCGGAGCGGGCATTTTTTGAAAATAACTATACACAAAAAAAAGCTATATTCGATCGAGCTGAAGAATTGAAGCATTCCAATCAATGGTCGGAAGCTACATCTGAAATGATGCAACTGCTTGAAGACTGGAAGAAGATAGGCCCTGTGCCCCGATCATATGGAGACCAGCTCTGGGAAGATTTTAATGCAGCGCGCAAATATTTTTTCGCCCGTAAGGATGCCAACCGGGAACAGCGTAAGCAATATGCAGAATCGCAGAAATCAGCGAGAGCGCAATATGCCAAAGATACAATTGTGAATCTGCAGCAGGATATAAAAGAGGAAGAGGAGAAACTGGCTGATTTTAAAAATGCAGTGGAAAATATAACTCCGAGTAAAAAAGCCGCTGAACTCAAAGCCCATCTTGAAAAACTGATCATTGAAGGCACTCAAAAACTCAAAAAGCTGAAAGATAAATATAAACAAGCTCAGAAGGATATTGGCGCAGAAGCGGTAAAAGAGGAAACAGAACAGGGCGCGTAATACATTTTCTTGTATTTTTATTTTTTTGGATTTTGATTTCATTCATTTGGTGTAGGTTTGTAACCGCAGTTTTATCATGAATTTTAAGCGGTTAATATTATTTTTATTGTGTGTATTAAATGCGTATTTCTCCTACTCACAAAGGGAGAGCGGTTTGATACAATCCCGTGTTCTCATCCTGCTGGATGAATCATCAAGTATGATTCAGCCATGGGCCAGCGGAAAGGAAAAATATAAAGCTGCAAGAGAAATAATCATGAAGCTCATGGACAGCGTTTACGCTGTTAACAGAGACGTTGAGTTTTCATTACGGGTATTCGGGCATCAACACACAGTGCCTGAAAATGATTGTTATGATACCCGCAATGAAGTACCATTCAGCAGGGATAACCGTTACCAGATGGCTGCCCGACTCGATGATATTCATCCGTTGGGAGTAACGCCCATAGCTTTTGCCCTTACTGAAGCTGCAGATAAAGACCTTACAGATGTAAATACCAATGCTTACAGTATAATACTGATTACAGATGGCGGCGAAAGCTGCGGGGGGGACATATGCGAGGTTATGAAGAAACTGATCAAATACAAGGTCTATTTCAAACCCTATATAGTAAGCCTTGAAAATGACCCTTCACTAAGGGTTACCTATTCCTGTATGGGGGATTTTCTGCAGGTTACCAAGGAGAAGGATATACCCAAGGCGGTAAGTACAATTGTTACTGCATTCAGGCCGGTTATAAAAATAAGTGCATCAGATTACCAGGATGTACAGAATATTGCTGCAAAGGCACCTAGCGTATTAAAGGTGAATAAACCTGAAATAAAACCAGACTCCGAACCTGCAAAGAAAACTTCAGCGAGAGATACTGCATTATTGAGTATTGTACCCCGTACATCGATGCTGATTTTAAAAGTAAGTCCTCCAGAAATGAACAAATTGGAAATTGAAGAACAAAGAATACAATTGCCAACTGTTATTGCCGATATACCCTTTTCTCATCCTGTGGTAAAGATTGAATCAGTAATCCCGGCACCTGTTAAACTCAAAGTTGTAAGCAATCCTGCACCTGATACTAAGATTAAGATTGTGAACCTGGATATTTCCTTGCCAAAGGTAGTTGCCGATACCATTGCCAAAAGGCCGGCAGATTTACTTTCAAAACTGAAATTAGCAGCACTCAATACCTTCAGTGTGATATTTGTAATAGAAGACCATACCTATGCAATGCGTCAGATACCATCATTGCCGCCTTTTAAAGCAGACCAGCCAGCGACCAAACCAGTTCCTGATGTACCCCAGAAGCACGAATTTCATGTAGAAACTGTTGACGACAGAGAAACAACGGTTTCGGTTTATTTTACAAACGGCCAGGGAAAATTTTATAACACGAGCCCGCAGGTTATTCTGCTTGATGCTGCAACAAAACAGCCGGTGAGAAAATTTTTCCGGACAGTTGACCCTTCAGGGAATCCGGACCCTCAGAGCGATATTCCACCAGGCACATATGATCTTACCCTGGCAGGAAGGCCCGACTATATGCTTAACAGCATAGTTATTGCGCCTCATAAAAATAATAAGATTACTGTGCTGGTAAAAAAGACAACACTCAGCTTTGCTTATGAAAATGCTCCTGGCAGGCAGGTAAAAGAATTTTCGGCAGAAGTTACAGAACGGAATAAGTCGCAAGGCAGGGTTCAGGATCAGAAATGTACTGAGAAATTACTCTATGAAACAGGAAATTACCATATAGAAATAAACACTTTCCCACGTGATGTAAGAAATGTAGACCTTGATTTTGATGGTGAAACAGTGATCACAATTCCACAGCCTGGTTTTGCAAAATTTACCGGAGATGGCAGTATTCACAATGTTACTTTATACCGGCAATATGGTGATAAATTTCTCAGCTTTTACCCTATGGACCTGAATGACCCTAAGAGCCAGAGCCAACATTTACAAATGCAGCCGGGCTCCTACCAGGTTCATTACCAGAAGGGGCCGATAAAGGGTTCGGTGGCTGAACAAGTAGTGCCATTTATGATTAAAGCCACCCAGGTAACTGAAATAACAATTAAATAGTGTATGGATACCATTGCCATTTCTGCTATAAGATATACATCGCCCAAATATTCAGGAGTGTGGGACCTTCGGGAGGAAATATTGCGCCGCCCAATCGGGTTGTCGCTCAGAAATGAGGATCTGAGTCGCGACAAGGAAGATGATATATTTATTGCTGAGCATGATAACAAAGTTATTGCGTGTCTTCTGTTGCATCCGCTTGAGGAGAATAATGTTCAACTCCGGGCTATGGCAGTTTATGCCGGGTGGCAGGGAAAAGGTGTAGGTAAATTACTTGTTCAGTCGGCAGAAAATTTTTGCTTGCAAAAGGGCTACAAGAAAATTGTGCTCCATGCAAGGAAGGTAGTTTTGGGTTTTTATACCGGGATGGGGTATATAATATGCAGTGATGAATTTACGGAGGTTGGGATACCTCATTTTATGATGGAAAAGTTTATTGTTGCCATTAAATGAATAGGTGGAGGTATAAGCAAGGAATTCAATCATTTGGATGTTATTATTAAAAATATTTAATTTTATTACTAACAATTTCAATATTTTTTACGCCTATTAAGCAGTAATTGTTTTTAGTTGGAGGGGATTGATCTGCTTTATGCGGTCAGTTTTTTGACGAAAAAAAGAAAATATTTTTTTATTGAAATTTTATTTCCTAAATTTAACCTCCACTTTTATTTTGTGGCTACCGGTGATATTATTATACAGGTAATTTTTTTTGTGTACAATTATATAAGTTAATAATTGAAGAAGCTATAGTTAATATTTTTGAACCAGTTTTAATTAATAAAGCAACGTATGAAAAAGTTCTATTTTCTCTCTCTTTCCTTACTAATGTGTTTCGTGGCCAGGGTATCATTTGGTCAGACTGTCACGTTTATTTACACAGGATCAAGTCAGACCTATACGGTACCCGCCGGTGTTACAATGCTGGCGGTAGATGCCTATGGTGGCGGCGGCGGTGGCGCTTACAACTGCTGTACAGCCCAACCGCACGCCTTGGGTGGCAGGGTGCAATGTACTTTGAATGTTACTCCCGGCAGCACATATTATATTTATGTTGGCGGCGTAGGCGGTAGTTATGGAAGTTCAACAGTGGGAGGTTTTAATGGAGGAGCAAACAGCGGCGGCACTTTCTGTGCAGCTGGTGGCGGCGGAACAGATATACGCACTTCTGCTTCAG
>Ga0214164_1000462_pt1 | contig 26512 bp, 27 predicted proteins | sample TroBogepilimnion_13_FD_153003 | JGI IMG/M metagenome (GOLD analysis project Ga0214164, IMG submission 153003) | Freshwater microbial communities from Trout Bog Lake, WI - Practice 03JUN2009 epilimnion v4 | ecosystem: Environmental > Aquatic > Freshwater > Lake > Epilimnion/Euphotic zone ...
AATTTTTCTACGATTTTTATTAGTATTATTCATTTCTCATCTCCCGTTTAAAAAGTGATTTTTAACTACATACACGACTTAATCTACCGCTACTTTTGATGCAAAAAAGAAAAACATCTTGCTCTTAACTCCGTAAATTCAGCGCTTAATGAATCCCGTGGTCGTGGTAAGTCGATTGGTAAATCAGCCTTAATTGAAGTGGGCTTCTCAGAAAGAATAATTACGCGATCGCCTAAAAAAACTGCCTCCTCTAGATTATGCGTAACGAAAACAATTGTCCGTTTCAGATTTTTCCAGATATCTAATACCTCTTGCTGCATTCTTTCTCGGGTCGGCTGGTCAAGGCTTACAAATGGCTCATCCATGAGGATTAAATCTGCATTCGTTGCAAAGGCTCTGGCAATTGAAACGCGCTGCTTCATGCCGCCAGAAATTTGATGCGGATAAAAATCCTCGAATCCACCAAGCCCAACAATACGAATCACTTCTGCTACTTTTTCTTTTATTTCGGCTTTCTTTAATTTTTTAATTTTTAAGCCTGTAGCAATATTTTCCCAGACGGTTAGCCACGGCAAGGTGGATGGTTCTTGAAAAACAAAAGAAATACTATGTTTTTTTGGATTGACCATTTCTCCATCTAGCAATACATCCCCTTTTGATGGCTTTAATAAACCACTAAGAATATCGAGTAAGGTTGTCTTACCACAGCCACTGGGTCCGCAGATACACAAAAATTCATTTTCCTTAACGGCAAATTGAATATCGCCATGTACAACCAAATTGCCATATTGGTGAGAGATGCCGACTTGAAGTTTAGGATTTAAATTTGTCATAGTTAGCTTGATAAGCCCTTAAAGGGTCACCTGCCATCTCCACTTAAATAAATATCGCTCAGCCATTAACAGTAATTCATTTAAAACGAAGCCAATTGCACCAATCACAATCATGCCCACAATAATTTCTGGTATCTTCAATAACTCGGCGTAGTTCAGCATCATGCGTCCCAAGCCCTCGTTAATTCCGCCAGCTAATTCAGCTGCTACGATGGTTAGCCAAGCTGCGCCCATCGCCACGCGCATGCCCCCCAGAATATCTGGTAGTACGGTCGGTACCACTACATGCATTAAGGTATAAAACTTCGAGGCGCCATATACGGCTACGACCTTTTTATGTAAAGGCTCAACTCGCTGAACCCCTACTAAGGTTGACGTATACACCGGGAAAAAAGCGCCAAGAAAAATTAAAAATGCAAAACGGGTATCACCTGCAAATAAAATAATAGCCAATGGAATCCAAGCAATCGGTGGAATAAAGCGGAAAGGCTCCATAACTGAGCGTGTCGAGTTATATAGACTTTTATTTAGACCCATTAGCAAGCCCAGTGGCACACCGAGAAAAACCCCTAAATTAAAGCCTAATAACACCCGATATAAACTTGCCCACGCATGAGTTCCTAAAGAAATACCTTGGGTATCGCCCTTTATCATTAAATTTTTAAATGCCTTGAATACAGCGTCTACCGGCGGAAAAAATGGTGAAGCAACCCAAGTAGCGAGTAATTGCCAAAATAATAAAAAGGCTGCTAAAGCAACAATATTAAGGCCGGCGGCCTTAATGCCTGGGTTCATTTGTTTGCTACTGGAATTAAATAAGGAGGTAAACAATTTATTCTATCCGGTTTAAAAAACGGGTTTCAACAAAGCGAGTGTGCACATCACCCGCAATAAATTCAGGGGAGCTGATCAGTTTTCTTTGAAATTCACGCGTTGTCTCCACGCCCTCAACCTGCATTTCTAATAAAGCCCGCTGCATTCGGGTAATTGCCTCTCCCCGATCACGACCCCAGCAAATCACTTTGCCAAGCAGGGAATCATAAAATGGGGGAATCACATATCCCGAAAATAAATGGCTATCCATTCTGATACCAAAACCCCCAGGTGCAAAATACGCATTTACCCTGCCAGGATTGGGCCGAAAATCGTTCGCAGCACTTTCGGCATTAATGCGGCATTCAATAGCATGTCCAGTTAAACGGATATCTTTTTGCTGCAAGCTGAGGCTTTCGCCTGCGGCTATCAGTATTTGGGCTTTAACTAAATCAATCCCCGTTACCATTTCGGTGACTGGGTGCTCAACCTGAATCCGAGTGTTCATTTCCATAAAATAAAATTGCTGAGATACAGGGTCCAACATGCATTCAATTGTGCCCGCGCTGCGGTAATTAACATGCTTACACAGCTGAATTGCTGCATTACCAATCTCAGCACGCAATTTCTCACTTAATACCGGAGAGGGGCTTTCTTCTACCAATTTCTGATTCCGCCGTTGCAAGGAGCAATCCCGCTCGCCAAGATGCAAAATATTTTCACCGTCACCCAACACCTGCACCTCTATGTGCCGAATACCCGTAAGGAATTTTTCCATGTACAGAGCGCCATCACCAAAAGCAGACTTTGCTTCCTGTGATGCCTCAGTGTAGGCCGCTTCGAGTTGCTCGGCATGATTGACAATGCGCATGCCTCTTCCCCCGCCACCCGCACTTGCCTTCAATAAAACCGGGTAGCCAATTTTTTCTGCAATACTTGCAGCCTCTTGAGCATCTTGCAAAATACCATTTGAACCTGGGGTCGTCGGAATGCCTGCCTCTTTTGCCAGGCGAATAGCAGTAGCCTTATCCCCCATCAAGCGAATAGAAGTTGGGCTTGGGCCAATAAAAATATAGCCCTCGCTCTCGCAACGCTCAGCAAAATCTGCATTTTCAGATAAAAATCCATAGCCAGGATGAATTGCATCAACCCGAAAAAGATAGGCTGCAGTGAGAATTTTTTCAACATTTAAGTAACTTTCGCTAGCACGAGCAGGGCCTATGCACATCGATTTATCGGCCATAAAAACAGGTAGAGATTGACTGTCAGCCTCGGAATAAACCTGAACGGTTTCAATGCCCAGCTCTTGGCAGGCTCGAATAATACGGACGGCAATTTCACCGCGATTAGCGATTAATATTTTTTTAATGGGTTTTACTTTATGCATTGGGCTTAATTAAAATCAGTATTTGTCCGTATTCCACTGGCTCGCCATCCGCAACCAAGATTTCGCTTACTACGCCATCAACCCCTGCAGGCAATGAATTCATCAACTTCATCACCTCAATAATGCACACCACTGAATCTATACCGACTGCAGCACCAATCTCAATAAACGGCGGAGCTCCGGGTTCAGGACAACGGTAAAAACTACCCACCATCGGCGCCTTAATACCAACCAAACCGGCAGGAGCTACCAGCATTTTTTTGCTAACGGGCTTTTGTGGCGCATTTACTTGATCACTAACTTCAGCACTTTGCATAGGTGCAGGAGCCTGCTCTACGTTACCAGAACGCTGAAAAGAACGAGGCTGTGAGGTGGCAGAATTTTTCCGTAAATCAATTTTAATGTCGCCATACTGCAGACTAAACTCAGAAAATTGCGGTGAATCCTCAACTAAGCGAATGATCTCCATCAAATCCTGATAATTTAAATTACGCTCAGCCACCACTATCTCCTTTGATTAAATTTAGCATCATTATGATCCTGTAATTTCAATATTCAAACCAGGTTTAGATACGTGAATCCGACTTGTCTTGGGTCGCCGACTCAACTCTTTAACTAAGGAAACAACTGAGTGCTCAAAAACATATTCCGTTTTCATTGCGCCCGCTGCTAACATCTCATCCACTTGAGATCCAGCAAACATATAGCGTAATAAACGCTCATCATCACTTGCATGTGGATATTTTTTTCTTAAGGCCTTTACACCAGGTTCGCATTGCGTGGGATTTAGGCCGATTTGTTTAGAGCCATTCTCTATAATCCGATCTAAAACGCTTGGCTCGACTGGCGCCAACAATTTACCGTAATACCCTAAAGCATATTTTTTTATTTCGTTAGGAACGACGCGATACCGCTCGCCATGTAAGACATTTAATACTGCCTGGGTACCCACAAATTGGGCAAAAGGCGTAATCATAATTGGGTAACCCAGCTCTTGTCTTACCCTGGCACATTCATCTAGCAGCTCATCAAACTTATCTGCAATGCCCGCCTGATCTAACTGCGAACGAAAATTACTCAGCATTCCACCAGGAATTTGATGCTGATAGTGAAAGGCGTTATATTCCAAAATCTGACCCACCGGCTTTTCTTCAAGTTCTGCGATGCGCTGAAAATGTGCGCCGATTTCGTCAATTATCTCGTCATTGATCGAGAGGCGATAACCATCTAGTCTTAAATTTTTAGCAACGCTTTGAGTGGCTGGCTGTGCTGCGCCATTTGCAAGTGGCGCAATCGAAGTATGTAACTGATCAGCGCCAAGCTTAACTGCTTCTAAATACATTAATGGGGCGATACCCGTTAAGCAATGTCCATGAATTTCAAGGGGCACTTTACCCATTACTTTTTTTAGGGCAGGAACTAAAGTACGAATACGATCAACGGTTAACAGGCCACCAGCATCTTTGAGCATAATGGCATCCACCGTGCCACTGGCAATTAATTGCTTGGCAGTTTCAACGTATAACGCATCGGTATGAACTGGGCTTAAGCTGTATGAAAGGGCGCCAAATGTATACACCCCCAACGCTTTCGATATCCGCGTGGTGGCTAACATGTTAGATACGTCATTAAGACCATCAAAAGCGCCAATAACCCGAAAGCCATTAGCAACTAAGCGCTCTACCCAGAGCTCGATAATATCGTCTGGTACAAAGTCAAATGAGGCAATATTTTTACTGCGCACTAAAGACCTCAGGGGCGTTTTTTTAATGAGCTTACGCATCAGTCGCACGCGTTCCCACGGATCTTCTTTTAAGTAGCGCACACAAACATCAAACTGAATGGTTCCGGCCAAATCAATCTGCTCAAAGCCAGCTCGATCCATTTGCTCTGCTATGGGCAGCATATGGGCAGTCGTCATCCGCGTTGCCCATAAACATTGATGCGCATCGCGCAAAGTTGTATCAATAATACCTACCGATTTATCCAAAATCATTCCTTTTATTCGAGATTAGTTGGCTCAAACCCACGCAACGCCCTTTTCAAAACGATCATCAGTGGCAACCTGCAAATCGCCATTTGGCGTCCTCAACAAAGCTGAAGTTGGCCCAAAATATTCTGCAGCATTAATTTGTAGCCCTTGATACCGTTTTGCTAATGCTTCATCCTCAAGCTCTAATTCACCATTCGGCGTAACCGAGACACGCAGGCGGTTAATCGCTTTTTCTAGGCTACTCTTTTGAGCGCTCATTTCTAAAATAATTTGTAAAATAATCGCTGGTATACGGGGTCCGCCTGGGCATCCTGAGGTAATGTGATCGCCATTTTTCTTTAGCATCATATTGGGTGAGAGATTCGTCACACAAAGCCATTCGCCGGAAGCAACCGACTGGCGGAATAAGTTGCCCGCGCAATTTAAAATAACCCCCGTTCCTGGAGCTATAAGGCCAGATCCAAACCATAAGGGCCCTTGTGTAAAAGTACAAGAAACTGTCATACCCTTGGTATCGCTGATACAAAAGTGCGTTGTATGTTGCTCTGCTGCCTTCGCTACAACAAAAGCGTGTCTTTTATTATTCCATCCAACCCGTAATGCTTCTGCAATCAACTCAATATAATTTTTTTCTTCTTGTAGCTCTTCTAGCCGAATATGAGACAACTGGTGCAGTGCATCTTTCACGATACCAAACCCGGATGTTAAGGGATTTGGACCATAAATATCAGCCCCATGAAATGCCACTAAATTACCTGCATCAAGCTTAGCCTGCTGCTGTAAAAAATTTTCCGTATTTAACCAGCCGCCCTGCTCTAATAAAAATTGGCTTGTGGTGGCAGCAAACTCGCCTTCATAAAAAAACCCGACTGGATCTGCTTGAATCTGCGTCAGCGTTTTTGCTAAATCTGTCTGAATGAGGCGATCGCCTGCCTTAAGCCATTTCCCATCAGGGGCAAAAATGGCCCTAAAGTCGTCGGGAAACTGATCTGCGCGCGCTGCAGCCCAACTTAAAGCCATTTGTAAATTCTGCCCAACAATGAAGCCATCCTGCGCTACATCAATAGCTGCATTTAATAATGGCGCAAAGTCTTGTGAGCCAAATTCATGGTGCGCTTTAAGCAGGCCACGAAGTACTAGGGGGGTAGAAACCGAAGCAGCGCTACCGAAGTAATTAACACCAATTTTATTCGACGTCAGTAATGCCGGATTGAACTCTGTTGCTACCGTCGCATTGAAATCAATTGTTACGGGAATGTCTTGGGGCGTTTTTTGAACCACCATAAAGCCGCCATAACCACCTACACCGCAATTTGCAGGATCAAGCACAGTTAAAGCCATGGCAACTGCAACCGTTGCATCGATAGCGTTGCCGCCATGCTCCATTGCTTTAGCGCCAGCGTCTGCAGCCATTTGATGAGAGCAAACTACCGCGCCACGCATGTTGATCTCCTAAATACGATTAAATCGACTATTTTTTTATTTTTATCAATAAAGCTTTATCAGATTATTGCTAGTTGTGAATTTTGTCAAGACTTACTATATATTAACTTAAAGACGCAAAAATCCGATTCACGGCGTAAGATAACAAGTAATACTGGTACATAACCTAAATAAACAGATCCATGAGCGAAGCCCTTTTTTATAAAAAATATAAGCCTCAACCTAGGGTTAACGTGAGGAAATATGAAGTTTTACGGGAATCCATCTTGGCAGCCATTCAAGATGGATATTGGCAATGTGGGGTCAAGCTACCCACCGAGTTAGAGCTCTCAAAAACTACTCCCTTTAGCCTTGGAACTATTCAAAAAGCCATTGGCAGCCTTACTCGCGAGGGATTTTTGCAGCGCAAGCGCGGCCTCGGCACATTTGTTATTCCTGTTGAAAAACGGATTGGTGGGCCCTGGATCTTTCGCTTTCTTGAAAAAGATGGCGCTGAGTTTGTGCCGATGTCGACCCAAGTAGTAAAGAGAAAATTAATCCAATCTACTGAACCATGGGCCAATTGGTTAACAGCAGGGAAAATAAACGTTCAGTTACTCCAAATCAACCGCATTATTCAAGCCGGGGAATATACTTTTTATAGCAAATACTTTCTTGATCCAGAACAGTTTCCAATTATTGCAAAAACTCCACTAAAAGAATTAAATAGCGCTAATTTTGCTGGATTAATTCAGGATCATTACCAAATTCACCTGGAAAGAATTGATCGGACGATTCAATGTGTTACCTTGCCAAGTACGATCAATCAACTTTTAGGCCAGCCAAAAAATATCAAAGGTGTGCTGGTGGAAATTATGGCAAGTGGCCAGCGTTCGAAACCGATTTTTTATCAGCAACTCTTTTTACCGCCCAATGGTCCCAGGCTCTTTTTTGGTCAAAGCGGAACTTAAAGTCAATTAATTAAGTCTTTTCTTTGCTTACGCATGAAAATAATCCAGCTGCTTCCCCTAAGCCAAGAAAACTTTCAACCCTTTGGTAAGGTTATTTCCTTTGCACACCTCGATCACTATTCCATTAATCAAGGTACTACGGAACGTTACCATGCGATTTCAGAAATTGATGTCGGCGACGGAGATAGCAAGGCAATTATTAGCTTATTTCGTGGGCAACCATTTACCCTACCATTTACTCTGCGATTAATGGAGCGACATCCCCTAGGAACCCAAACGTTTATACCCACCAACAATCAAACTAACGACCAATATTTAATTGTCGTTAGCAAACCCCATTTAGAATCAGAAGTAGACATCGTCAATAATCTTTATGCCTTCATTGCGAGTAATGGTGCTGGCATCACCTATAACAAGGGGGTTTGGCATCACCCACTCATTAGCTTAAATAAAGAGAGTGATTTTATTGTGATCGACCGTGCCAATATGCAGGATAACTGCGATGAAATGCAACTAAGCCAGCAAGTCATCATTGATAGTCCTTAAAAAGCCAATTAAAAAAACTAAAAATTCAGGCCAAGCCATTCTTTAACTTGTGAATGTAAATCACCCGTAAATTTAGCTTGATCACCGGAGGCGGTAATGGCACCCAAGCTTAATACAAATATGGTTTGCGACATACGCACCACACGACGTACGTTGTGATCAATTAATAAAACACCAATACCCCTCTCAGTAAAACGATCTAGCCAGAGAAAAACTTCTTCAGCAACCTTAGGCGACAAACCAATGCTAGGCTCATCAACTAAACATAATTTGGGCTGTAAAATCCATGCCTTCGCGAACTCAAGTTGCTTTTGCTGGCCGCCAGATAGCTCGCCAGCAGCTTGCCCTAGTTTATCTTTGAGTGCTGGAAATAATTCAATTACCTCTTCATAACGTGATTTCCAGACATCCGCAAATAATTGCATGCGTGACTGAATCGGCAGTAAAAGATTTTCACGCACGGTTAAAAATGGAAATAGACTCGACTCTTGCGGAATACAGCAAATTCCCAAGTCAATTAAGTGGTGCGGCTCAAGATGGTTAATATTTTTATTATCATAAAAAATATCGCCTGTTTTAGGATGTAAAAAACCACAAATAGTTTTAACCAAGGTTGATTTACCGGCTCCATTAAGGCCGATTAGACCGCTAATTTCACCCGCTTTCACCTGTAAAGAAACATCCCGCAATACGTCGATGTCTTTCGCATACCCCGCAGTTACCGATTTCAAGTCAAGCAAATAATCAGACATGATCACCACCTAAATAAGCCTCAATAACATTCGGGTCTTCAAGTACTAGGCGGGTACTGCCTTGCGAAATAATTCTCCCCGTATTCATGCAAATAGATTCATGGCATAAGCTTTTTACAATTGGCATATCGTGACTTACCAAGAGAAAGGTTTGTCCATTCTGATTGCGCGTACGAATAAATTCTGCCATGGTCTCTCTCATGACGGGATGTACGGCAGCAAAAGGCTCATCTAATAAAGCGATTTTAGGTGGGCACATGAAACACATACCAAATTCGAGTAATTTTTTTTGCCCGCCAGAAAGTTGGCCAGCATCTAAGAACTGCACTTGCTCAAGTGTTAGCTCCTTAACAAGACTTTGTGCTCTAGTTTCTGCCTCAGCAGCGCTTAAGCCTAATGCGCGCCCAGAAATTAATAAATTATCAAAGGCTGACAGCCGAATGAAAACGCGGGTCATCTGAAACATGCGTATCACGCCTAAATGCGCTAACTGAGATGGTGATAGCCGCGTAATAGAGCGGCCCTCAAGATAAGTACTACCCTCATCAGGAAACAACTCCCCAGATAGCATATTCAATACTGTTGTCTTCCCCGAGCCATTTGGGCCAATTAATCCCAAAATAATGCCTTGCGGCACTTCAAAGGAAACGTGATCAACTGCTTGATTGCCGCCAAAGCGCTTTGAAATACTATCAACGCGTAATAAAGGTTCGGTCTTCATTTCAATTATTTTTTACTGGTTTTAATCGGGCATACAGGCTCAGGCAAATTCCCCACAAGCCAGTTCTAAAAAAGCGTGCAAAGATAATGACTAGCATGGCAAATACAATGAGCTGTATATTGCCAACATCCCTTAACCATTCAGAGCTAAGGTAGACCAGCAAAGCACCTAAAACTGGACCAGTAAGCGAGCCAATTCCACCAATCACGACCATTGAAATAATTAAGCCTGTTTGCTGAATTAAACCCATCTCAGGACTAACTAATTGGCTAAAGGTGCCATACATACAACCCGCAAAACCACAAATAGCGCTCGAAATAGTAAATGCCAATAACTTGAACCGAACTACCGGAATTCCCCTGCTTTCTGCTGCTTCTGCATCATCCCGAATAGCCAATAAATATCCGCCATATTTACTTCGCATGAGCAAAAAGATTAGCCAACCCACTAAGACGACCAGCAGTAAGAAAAAATAATAGTAGGCAATACGGCTTTCCATTAAGGTAGGTAAGTTTAGGCCTTGATCACCACGGGTAAATTCATGGGAGTTACCAATAAATACGCGCGCTATTTCCGCAAATGCCAAGGTGGTCAAAGATAAATAAGGCCCCTTCAAACGCAATACTGTGGCTCCCAATAAAAAACCGAGTAACGCTGAACCAAAAACAGCAGCAGGTATACCTATCCACAGTGAAACGCTCAGGTGATAACTGAGTAAGGCCGTAATATAGCCGCCAATCATGGCAAAAGCCGCTGGAGCCATTGAAAATTGACCGGTAAAGCCGGCTAATAAATTCCAAGCTAAGGCAATTAAGGCAAAATAAAAGCCAATAATTAAAATGCCTAATGTGTAAGGTGATAAGTCAAACAAAGGCACCAAACACATTAGCGCACAAAGAATGAATAAGCACTTCAGGTCGCGCGATAACTTTCTAGACCATAAATTTTCCATCTGACTCATGACTGACGCCCTTTTTGACCTGCTAAACCTTGCGGCCGCAGAATTAAAACAGCTATCAATACAAATAAGCCAAAAGCATCTCGGTAGTCATAAGAAACATAAACCGCAAAAAATGATTCTGAAACTCCGAGTAACAAGGCGGCTATCATGCTGCCCCAGATTGATCCCATTCCCCCTAACACAACAATAATGAATGATTTGATGGCAGGAAATGAGCCAATATCTGGCGCAGGATTCATTAATGGTGCCAATAATGCGCCCGAAAGCGCCGCCAACATACCAGAGATGGCAAAAATAATGCTGGTGGTTCGCACTGGATCAATTCCAGCTAAAGAAGAACCGAAGCGATTTTGGGCAACTGCTTGAATCTGCCTACCCCAAAGGGATTTTTTAATAAAGAGAGCGAGCCCACACAACAAGGAGATGGAAATGCCTGCCGCAATAATTTTTTGACCATTCAACATGATTGGACCAATTGCGATTCGCTGTGTACTGACTAGGCTTGGCCCCATAAAAGGAGATGGGCCAATTACCTTATCAACAAAGTGAATTAAAAATAGGGATAAAGCAAAAGTAACTACTACCGCATACTCATCCTTCACAATTGACCAACTCTGATAGCCTTGATAAAGGGGTCGCATGAGTAATTTCTCAATCGTTACGCCAAGAAAAGCGCCACCTGCTGCTGCTAGTAGCAGCGCAAACCAAGGATTAATTCCTAGCTTCATTGCAGTTAAAGCATAGGCATAGGCGCCCACCATGAAAAATTCACCATGGGCAAAATTAACAATGCGTAAAATGCCAAAAATCATTGATAAACCTACGGCCATGAGCGCGTAGAACAGACCCATAATGAGTCCGTTAATTGTTAAATCAAGAAATAATGGCATAAAAAATTCTTCTGCCTCAAGACATCAGGCAGAAGATAATGATTAATCTAAAACTACTATCAAATTACTTGGGGTACTGTAATTTATTAACATTCAATGCCATGCCCGGGCCCTGCAAGAGAGTGGTATTACCAACAGCCTGATTCACTGCAGTCAACTGATAATTGACATAAGGAATATCCATCCATTGGTGGTATGAAACACCAGGACGAGAATCAAAGTTCATCATGCCGCGTGCACCATCAAATTTACCGGTTTGCATAGCCGCCAGCATTTTGGCTGGATCAGTACTCTTTGCCTGCCTGATTGAATCCACTACAACCACCAATGAATCAACTGCTTGGAAAATCAAGCGATTTGGATCATTACCAGTTTTGCGCTTATAAGCTACTGCAATTTGACGCGATAAGTCAGTTTGTTTCATCTCTGGATGGTACATGCCAATGGTCATTAAATACTTACCAGCTTCTTTAACGTTCTGCCAAAAATCTGGGTAGTCAGCCATACCTGCGCCGTCATAGACAATCGTTTTTGCCGTTGGCGCAACGCCTTGTTCATATAACTGATTTAAAGCAATATAAGCGCCAGGTGGCAACATGGTGAGCACAACTACATCGGGTGGATTAGCCTTTAAAGCCAAGATAGCTGGGGTAAAGTCCTTGCTCGCCCGATCTAAGGTTTCATACTTATATTCAATATTCGGTGCGGTCGCTTTTAATGCAGTACCCAAGCCTTTTGCCAAACCAATGCCGTAGTCCGTATTTTCAGCAAAAGCAACTACCCGCTTTACTTTCATCGCTTTCAATGTATCAGCCATCGATTTAGCAACTAGGGAGTTATAAGGGGAAGTGTTATACACCTCGGGATGGCCCTTCTCGCGTACCGAATCTGCCCAACAGTTGGTATTTACGTAAGGAATTTGATAGCGATGTGCCACTTCAATTTCACTTAAGCAAACCGAGCTTTGGTGAGATCCAGTAATGGCTACTACCTTATCTTTCGTAATCAGCTTCTCTACTGCTGAACGTCCTTTTTCTGGCAGCCCTTGGCTATCTTCGAATACTAATTGAATTGGTCGTCCAAGTACGCCGCCCTTAGCATTGACGATGTCACGATAAATTTCTAAGGCATCTTTAATTTGTGTGCCCTGCACTACTGAGCCGGGGGGAGACTGAGTAATCGAAATGCCGATCAAAATGGGATCAGCAGCTCCCGCCTGAAAAGAAGCGCCAAGCAACAAAGCGCCAGCTAAAAGCAGTTGTTTTGATAAATGCTTCAACATAAAACCCCCTAAACATAATCGTTAGATTTACTACAACTACTCTTTATACAATAAATACTGGCAGAAAACAGTCATTAATCGGGTATTCCCTAGTGCTGCTGGCTACTTTTTAAATGGCTTAACCTTCTGCAGCTGGCTACCCAAGCCTTCAATGCCACATGCAATCGTATCGCCAACTTTTAAGTATTGGGGCTTAGGCTTAATCCCCATGCCTACTCCAGGAGGCGTACCGGTGGCAATAATGTCGCCAGGCATTAAGGTCATAAATTCACTTGCGTAACTCACAATTGTTGCCACATCGAAAATCATCGTTTTTGTATTACCACGTTGCATGGGTTTTCCATTCACATCGAGCCACATATTTAAATTCTTCGCATTTTTAATTTCATCTGCCGTTACAAGCCAGGGGCCAACAGGGCCAAAGGTGTCGCAGCCCTTGCCTTTATCCCAGGTACCCCCACGCTCGAGTTGATATGCTCTTTCACATAAATCGTTAATCACGCAATAGCCAGCAACATATTTAAAGGCCTCTTTTTCACTTACGTAACGGGCTTTTTTGCCAATCACCACACCAAGTTCAATTTCCCAATCTAGTTTCTTTGCCCCCCGAGGTGAAACTAAATCATCATTAGGCCCACAGAGACTTGAATTTGCTTTCAGAAAAATAATCGGTTCTGTTGGTATTGCCATGTTGGCTTCTATTGCATGGTCAGTGTAATTAAGCCCAATGGCAATAAACTTAGTGACGCCATTGACTGGGACTCCAAAGCGCTGCTTACCCTTCACTAAGGGCAAGGATTCAGGTTTTAGCTTCGCAAGCTTAGCCAAGGCACTTTTTCCTAATTGCTCAGGATTAATATCATTAATATGTTTGGATAAATCCCGTAACTTACCTCCACCGTCGATCAAACCCGGTTTTTCTTGACCCTTTTTTCCATAGCGAACCAACTTCATTTTTCATTTCCTTTAAATAATGAGGATCTATCATCCTTTAATGCCATAAACTAATATACATAACTTTACTGCTCTCTATCAGCTGAGTGCCAATCTGTAATGAAAACAATTTTAGACGTCGATCATGTTAATGCGTTTTGTCGGCATACCCATGTTGAATTACCGAGTCATCATGCAGGCACCTTAGCGGGCTTGCGTTTTGGAGCAAAGGATATCTTTGATATTACTGGCTACCCCACTGGCTTTGGTAGTCCAGACTGGTTTAATACCCATCCCTTAGCAACTCAAACCGCTCCAGCAATTGAAATGCTAATCCACAGTGGCGCCTCTTTAGTTGGCAAAACACATACCGATGAACTCACGTATAGCTTACTTGGCATGAATGCACACTATGGTACCCCGCTTAACTCTGCAGCTCCACTGCGTATTCCAGGGGGCTCTTCAAGCGGTTCAGCTTCAGCTGTAGCGGCAAGCTTAGTTGATTTTGCAATTGGCTCTGATACCGGCGGCTCAGTTCGAGCGCCGGCTAGTTTTTGTGGAATTTATGGTATGAGGCCGACCCATGGCCGAATTCCTTTAGAACACACTAGGCCGTTAGCCAAAAGCTTTGATACCGTCGGTTGGTTTACGCGTGAGCCTAAACTACTTTTACAAGTTGGTGAAGTTTTATTGCGTGAAAAAGCAGTAAGCCAAGCCAGCTCTACCGCTCCGTTTGAGCCATTTTTTCTTGAGGAAGCGTGGGATCTGATCGACCCTCAGCTTGCTCAGCGCGTAAAAGCACAACTACTCAAAATTCCATTTTTAAGTAGCAGTCAATCACTTTCAATACATCCCCACGACCTAGCAGATTGGGCTAATACGTTTCGCATTATTCAAGGCGCGGAAATTTGGGCAGAACATGGTGACTGGGCAGCTCAGCATATCGAGCAGATGGGCCCAGGGGTGAAAGAGCGCTTTAAGGCCGCAAGCAATATTTCCCCAAGCGAACTTAAAACTGTCCTTGAGCAGCAAGAAGTAATTAAACAATGTCTAGAATCAATTTTCTCTCAACAACGCGTGGTCATTATTCCTACTGCCGCTAACTTGCCACCGTTACTTAACAGTACGCCTGCAGAATTTGATCGCTTTCGGAGCAACTCATTTCGCCTTCTATGTATAGCCGGGTTAGCTGGCTTGCCCCAGATTAATCTGCCGTTGATGAAAATAGATGATGTCCCCTTTGGGGTTTCTATCATTGGTGCTGCGCATATGGATATTAAATTGCTGCAACTAGCTTGCTCGCTTTAAGTACCCACGGTATTTTCTAACTTACCAAGCCCTTCAATTTCGATCGAAATAACATCTCCAGTTTTCAAAGGACGTGGTGGCTTCATTGCGTAACCTACACCAGAAGGTGTACCGGTCGCAATAATATCCCCTGGCTCAAGGGTAAGGCCAGCAGATAATTCAGCAATAATTCGCGGAATGGTAAAAATCATTGTTGAAGTATTTCCATTTTGTCTCTGCTCACCATTTACTTTTAAGGAGATTGCCAATTGATGCGGATCGGCAATAGCGGACTTATGAGCAACCCAGGGGCCAATTGGGCAACTGCCATCTAGACTCTTACCCTTAAACCATTGACCATGCCGCCGTTGAATTTCTCGACCAGTAATATCATTCAAAATGGTATATCCAAATATAGCGTCATTGGCATTATCTTCAGAAATATTTATTCCACCCTTACCAATCACAATGGCTAACTCAGCCTCATAATCAAGCATGGCAGTTAAACCAGCATGTAGAGGTACTGTTGCGCCATGCCCAATTACTGCGGTTGGCGCCTTAGTAAATAATTCAATGAATTCAGGAAATAAATTCGGCTCGCGTCCCTGCGCTATATTGCCTTCAATAATGTGCTCGCGATAGTTACGGCCCACACAAAAAATATTTTTATGGGGTTTGGGGGTCGGAGCCAACCACTGCAAACCTTGAACATCAATCCATTTAGTCACGGACTGATGTAATTTCGCCGCTATTGCAAGCCCTACATCACCGCTAGCTATTAATTCACTCACATTGGTTGGCGCTAAAGCTTCGGGCCACATTTCGGTTAAGTTGACCAAGGCCTGTAACTGAGAATTTTTAGCCATTCCTAGTTGCGGACTACCATTTAAATTAAAGGTGCAAAAATACATAAAAGCCTTTCAACTATTTCTTTATGGGATCACTGCAATTGCATTCATTTCAATTAAGTAATCAAGTGAAACAAAGCGCGATATTTCAACCATCGTTGACGCAGGTAATGGCGCTTTAAAATATTCACGTCGTACCTTGTGAATGACATCAAAATGCTCCATACCGATCACATAGACATCGACACGGCAAATATCTGCCATCGTACCGCCTGCGGCCTCAACCGCATTCTTTACATTCTCACAAACCTGCCGCGTTTGTGCCTCCATATCGCCAATTCCCACAATCGTGCCATCCGGTTTATGTGCCGTCATACCCGAGATAAAGACTAATTTACCTTTAGCCTCTACTACTGTTGCTTGCGAGAAGTGGCCGCCTGGTTTTTTAATATTCGTTGTTGAAATTTCTTGCTTTGCCATCGATTTTCCTAATGAAAGTAAAACACGGTTAGTCGGGTTGAATGTTCAGTCGCTCAATAATTGCTGCCCAGCGTGGAATCTCTTTATTCATCTGATTGGTTAGATCTTGGGGGGTTCCACCCACTAATTCACCGCCCCCCGCATTCACTTTTTGAATAAGTTCGGGATTTTTCATCGCCTCATTGAGCGCTTGATTTAATTTATTAATGATTTCAGCAGAAGTTCCTTTAGGCGCCAATAATGCCATCCAGGACCCCATATCTAAACCGCTATAGCCAAGTTCTCCTAAGGTTGGTACATCCGGCAATGCATTTAAGCGTTTAGTCGAGGTAATCGCCAAGGCACGCAACTGTCCAGCCTTAACAAAAGGGGCTGCAGATGGCACGAGCTCCAGAGCTACATCAGTTCTACCGGCAACCATATCGGTTAATGCTGGGCCGCTACCTTTATAGGGCACATGCACCCATTTAATGCCCATTCGCTCTTGAAAATATTCCCCCATTAAATGCAACACGCTGCCAGTGCCGGCAGATGCCATATTAAGTTCTTTAGTTTTTGATAACTTAACTAACTCAGCAATATTATTCACTGGCAAATCTTTACGAATTACAACAATACCAGGGTTATTAACAAACCAAATGACCGGTGCCAACGATTGTCGAGGATCAAAACTAGCTTTTTTAAAAATAGATGGGCTTACTGTTAGTGGGCCTGCAGAACCAACTGCAAGTGTGTAGCCATCTGGTGCTGCCCTCGCAACCTCTTGCATTGCCAGCATCCCACCTACACCAGGACGATTTTCAATGATAAATGTTTGATTAAAGGCTTTTTGTAAAATTTGGGCCATCATGCGCCCTGCACCATCAACAGCGCCACCTGCAGGAAAGCCAACAATCATTTTAACCGGGCGATTCGGATAATCTGCTTGGGCGTAGAGGTTGTTATTGACGCAAAAAATCAGTGCGAAAGGTAGCATGAAGAATAACTGCTTCCTATTTATATTCATCATGAATCCTTTAGAAAAATTCCTTCAAAATTTACTCAACCTCATCAACAATGTAGGAACATAAGGTCGCTACGCCTTCAATTGAGCACTCAATGACATCGCCAGGCTTTAAATACAATTCTTCAGCATTTGGCTTGCCCACTGCTACACCCCCAGGCGCACCCGTAGAGAATAAATCTCCAGCCTCGATTGGAATATAGCGCGAGAAATGCTCCAAAATATCGGCTATTTTCCATATCTGCTCGCTGGTATTGACCCGCATTCGCAATTGCCCATTAACGGCACACGTCATCCATAAATCATAAACATTGGAAATTTCATCAAGCGTAATGATTTCGGGACCAAGCGGGCCAAAGCCTGGAATATTTTTTCCCGTCCAAAAACGTGAGCCCGATTTAACTTCTCTTAGTTGCAAATCGCGACAGGTTAAATCATTCAAAATAGTTATACCAGCAATATAGTTAAGCGCATCTTCGCCCTTTGCCTTCAAAGCTCTTTTTCCCATAACAAAAACCAATTCTGGTTCATAATCAAGATGGGTAATGCCTTTAGGTCTAATTACTTTGGCATTATGCGCACTAAGACAAGAATTTAACTTCACAAAACAAGTGGGCTCCTCAGGCATTTCTTTAATTAAATTGGTACGTTTTAGCTCCTCTAAATGAGAGCGGTAATTCTTACCGACACATAAAAATTTATCCGCATTACTAATGGGGGGTAAATAGCTTATTGCATCGCCATCAAGCATCAACTTTAATAAAGCTGGATTTGATTGAAAGTTTGCTACCCAAGTTTTTGCTAACTGCATGAATGCATCTCCCGCTCCAAGAAAAGATTTCATGTCGGCAGGAAAATGCGCAATGTTATTAAGCATAGCGGCATCACTAAATGGCAAAATACGATCGCCACCATCCAGAGGAATGCGCGCACCAATTTCTGCAGAAGCTGATCCTGCGCGAGTAAAAGTAATTAATCTCATATTGCCCTATTTAATTGCTAATCAATTTTGATATTTTTTTCTCGAATTAACTTTGACCATTTTAGTTGATCAATTTTTACAAGTTCAGCAAATTCTTCGGGTGAACCTCCAGATGGCTCTATGCCGCGCTCCAACATTTCTCGCCGCACTTGAGGTAATTTTAGAACCTTCTCAATATCCGTATTTATCTTTGTAATCACGCTCTTGGGTGTATTGGGTGGGGCAAAAAGACCAAACCACCCCACTGCGCTATAAGTTGGTAGCGCAGCTTCGGCAATTGTTGGCAAATTAGGGATTGACTGCGATCGTTTAGCACTTGTTACTGCTAAGGCCTTTAGATTGCCAGACGTGACTTGAGGCATGACTGTTTGCGCTGGCGCAAACATCACATTAATATGCCCTCCCAATAAATCTGTCATGGCTGGGCCAGTCCCCTTATAAGGGACATGGAGCATTTCAACTCCTGCAACCGCCTTAAATAATTCTCCCGATAAATGTGAAGCTGAACCAGGACCTGATGAACCAAAACGTAATAAGCTTGGGTTTTCTTTTGCGGCAGCAATTAATTGTTGTACTGAATTAATTTTTAAAACTGGGCTTATTGTTAAGACGTAAGGTGAGGCAGAAATTAAACTAATTGGCACTAATTGATTAACCAAGCGATCTGGTAGTGCGGTGGTAGCAACCAATAAGGTATATCCATCTGCGGGCGCTCTGATCACCGCCTCAGCCCCAACTGCACCAGAAGCACCTGGGCGATTTTCAATCACGATCGATTGCTTCCAAAGCTCTGATAAGGGGGGTGTAATTATGCGCATCAGCGTATCAGTCCCTCCTCCAGGAGGAAATGGCACAATAACCTTGATGCTTTTAGAGGGAAATACATCGCCTTGGGCAAACGCGCCAACTGCATATGTAATGCCTAGTATGGCGCACAAAATTAATTTTTTTAGATTTAGCTTGAATTGCACTAACTTTCCTCTTTTTATCGATGATTTTGAAAGCAATTAAAAAACGATAGTTCTCGTAACCGTTTAATATACCTGAGGTGTCGTAAAATCATTTAATACAAGCAATGTATTCAAGGAGTATCCATGACCGTTAATGCACAAACTCGACCGATAGATATGGTTGGATCGGATATCGATATTATCGACTCTAATCACGACATCCTCGGTGAATCGCTGATTTGGGATAAAGATAAACAGTTACTCTGGTGGGTAGACGGTATAGGGATGTTTATTCATAGACTTGATCCCAGTACAAACAAAAAACAAAGCTGGCAAATGACTGAGGAAATTGGCTCCATTGGCTTACGTAAACAAGGGGGTCTCGTAGTTGGCATGCGTTCGGGCCTGTATTTTTTCAATCCAGAAAATGGTGCATTAACTGAAATTGTCAAACCAGATGCCGATCGATCTGGAAATCGATTTAATGATGGCAAAGTAGACCGACATGGTCGTTTTTGGACTGGCACTGTTCAGGCTAGCGCATATACCCCGCGTGGAAGGTTATGGCGCCTTGATGCAGATCTTAAGGCAAACCTCATCATGGAAGGTATCACCTGTATCAACGGTATCAGCTTTAGTCCCGATAATCGCTTAATGTATTTCACAGATTCCTTTAGTTGCCGTATCGACGTGTTTGATTACGACGCAACTGATGGGGCTATTTATAACCGCCGCCATTTTGCTGATGTCCCGCTCGGTCGAGGCATCTGTGATGGCTCTACAGTGGATGCAGATGGCTGCTTTTGGAGCGCCAATATGGATGGCTGGTGCGTCACTCGTTACGACCCCAGGGGCAGAATTGATACTGTCATTAACCTTCCGGTACGCCGAGTAACCAGTTTATGTTTTGGCGGCCCTAATTTAGATACTTTATATATCACTACTGCGCGCCGTCGGATGATGGAAAAAGAGCTGGCTCAACAGCCCTTAGCAGGATGTTTGCTCGCAGTTAATCCCGGCATTCAGGGATTAGAAGAACCCAAGTTCTTGGGCTAATCCAGCAAATCTAACTTAAATAATATTAACTGGGGCAACCTATGATTAAAAAAATTCTCGTTGCTAGTTTAATTTTTATATCCTCATCATGGGTGGTTGCTCAATCTTACCCAGATAAACCAGTAAAAATTGTGGTGCCGTATACGCCAGGTGGCGCGACCGATGCGTTAGCAAGAAGTATCGCAATTCAGCTGGCAAAAAAATGGGGTAAGCCCGTACTAGTAGATAACAAAGGCGGTGCATCAGGCATGATTGGTGCAGAAGCTGTGGCTAAAGCACCGCCGGATGGTTATACTTTGATGATTTCAGATAGTGCTCCTTATGTCATTTTGCCTAACTTATATCCCAGCATTAATTACTCACCCTTAAAAGATTTTGCGCCCATTACCTTAGTCGCACGTCAAGCACCCATCATTGTTATCTCGACCAAAATTCCAGCTAATAATGTGAAAGAGCTCATTGCCTATCTAAAAGCGCACCCTGATACCCCCTACGCCTCTCTTGGAAATGGGTCTTATCCCCATGTCGCTATGGAAGACTTCCAAAAGCTAACGGGTACGAAGTTACTCCATGTTCCTTATAAAGGCACGGCACAAATTATTACCGATTTGATTGGCGGGCAAGTAGATCTCTACGTTGGCACACTAGGCGCCTTTGAGCAACATGAAAAATCAGGGAAAATTAAAATCCTCGCAGCAGCAACAGATAAACGGTTACCTTTTAGGCCAGACTTACCTACCGTTGCCGAATCAGGGGTTCCTGGATTTGCAATTAATGTTTGGTTTGGTATGGTTGCAACAGCCGGATCACCTACAACAGCACTCAATAAAATCCATCAAGATATTGTTGAAATTCTCAAGAATAAAACGTTTATTGATGAAGTCCTTACCCCGCAAGCACTATTACCTGGTGGAGATTCTAGGGCTGATTTTGGCGCCTTGATGAAAGCCGATACTGCGCGTTGGGGAGAAATTATTAAAACTACTGGAATTAAGCCTGCTTTATAAAAATTGAGAAAATAATAATGACTAAGTTAAGCGAATACGCCGCTAAATATCAAACCATCAAAATGAAACGTCAGGATGGCATTCTTGAAGTGAAGCTTCACACCAATGACGGTCCATTACATTGGAGTCTGCTTCCGCATGGTGAATTAGAGCGAGCTTTTTATGAGATTGGTCACGACCCAGAAAATGAAGTCATGATTCTGACTGGCTCAGGTGAGGTTTTTAGTGGGCCACCATGCCCGCCCAATGGCCATAACCATGTAAGCCATCCTGTTACCGCAATGGAATGGGACAAAATTTATTGGGAAGGAAAACATCTCTTGATGAATTTATTAAATATTGAAATTCCCATTATTGGTGCCATCAATGGACCGGCCCTGCGGCATTCAGAAATTCCCTTGCTATCCGATATCGTGTTGGCGAGTGAAAATACCACAATTCAAGACTCAGCGCATTTTGCTGGTGGTTTAGTGCCAGGCGATGGTGTGCATATTGTTTTTCCACACTTAATGGGTATTAATCGCGGGCGGTATTTTTTGTTAACAGGCCAAACCCTTTCAGCCCAAGAGGCAAAGGACATGGGGCTAATTAATGAAATTCTACCCGCAGATAAGCTATTACCTCGCGCTTATGAGCACGCAAAATTTTTAATGCAACGTAGCCCCCTACTGCGGCGCTATTCAAGAACCTTATTAACCCAAGAATTAAAACAAAAAATGCATAATTTATTGGGTTATGGCTTAGCGCTTGAGGGGCTAGCAGCATCACATAAATCAACCTAGTTATCCAGTTAAGAGTGCCGCACCCTTTTCAGCAATCATCATAGTTGCGGCATTCGTATTTGCAGAAATAACTGTAGGCATAGCAGATGCATCAATAACCCTTAAATTATTAACGCCATTTACACGTAACTGAGGATCGAGAACTGCCTTTGAATCTGTGCCCATTCGGCATGTACTGGTTGGATGAAACACCGTTCCACCATGATTTCTTGCGAAGAATTCTAGGGGCATATTGCTGGGCAACTTCTCTACCTGCCAGAGATTACGAAAACTTTTCTGCTGATAAATTTCACGGCACATATCCAAGCCTGCTATTAAAGTTTTAATATCTAAATCAGCAGATAAATAATTCGCCGTGATTTTTGCTTGCTCAAAAGGATTAGTTGATTGAATTTGCAATGTACCCCTCGATTGTGGCCTACATTGACAGACAGAAACAGTAAAGCCCGCATACTTATGCAAAGGATCACCAGGCTTATCTACTGATAATGGCATCACATTAAATTGAATGTCAGCACGACCATCTTTAGCATGACATGTTTTTGCAAAACCGCCAACTTGCCCCGCACCAACAGTTAAAGGTCCTTTCTGCATCAATAACCACTCAGCACCCATTTTTGCTAAGCCCAAAGGATTGCGTACTTGATTGTTGAGAGAAACTTTATTTTTTAGCTGAACAATTGTCCGTGCTTGATAGTGGTCTTGTAAATTTTGACCCACTTCAGGGGAGTCGTAAATAACGGAAATTTCATGTTGACGCAATAAATTTGCCGGACCGATTCCCGAAAGCTGCAAAATTTGTGGGCTTTGTAAAGCGCCACCACTTAAAATTACTTCAGCACTGCAATAATAGCGGTTAGTCGAACCATCACTAATACATTCAATGCCGATTGCCTGATTATTTTCAATAATGACTTTTGAAACCATGGTATTAATTAGCACAGTTAATCTATTGTCGCTTTCAACTGGGCGTAAAAAAGCTTCTGCGGCGCTTGAACGCCAGCGCCCCCGAATACTGAGTTGATATTTACCAACCCCGTAATCTGTCTCGCCATTAAAGTCAGTGTTAAAGGGTAATCCAAACTCTTGGGCTGCCTCTAACCAAGCATGGCAAGTGGAGTCATCATTTTTTAAATTAGATACTCCAAGCTCACCACTCTGACCATGAAAATAACTCTCTTCTCCCGAATAACGCTCAGAGCGCTTGAAAAATGGCAATACACTCTCATACCCCCAGCCGCTTGCTCCTGCTCGCTCCCAGTCGTCATAATCAGCGTGCTGGCCACGAATATAAATCAAACCGTTTATAGAGCTTGATCCACCCAGTACCCTACCGCGAGGCCAAATTAATTTTCGGTTACCAGTTTCTGGTTGTGGTTCAACCGTAAATAATCGTGAGTAGCGTTCATCAAAAATAGTCTTAAAATAACCTACGGGTAAATGCAGCCAAAAGCCTTTATCTCGTTTGCCCGCCTCGATTAAAAGAACAGAAAAACCAGCACGAATTAAACGATTGGCCAGCAAACACCCTGCAGACCCAGCACCAACAATAATGTAGTCCCAGGTCTTGGGCGATATGTTAGCCTTTAACATTATCTGTAAAAAGTTTTGATTCAAAATAGGTTTTAGCAGGAATGGGGTTTTGGATATTCCCAGCTTTGGCATAAAAATCAGTTACTTGTTGCAGCCAACCTATAGCCGTGCCATTTTCAATCAGTTTTTTCCATTCAGAAGCAGTATTATATTTTGAGGCCTTAAATTGCGCCTGAAGATCGGCAAGTGGCACCTGGCTATAGTTAGCTTTTTGAATAATTGGCAGAATTTCTTCAGAGTTTTTAATCAAATCATCATTTGCCGCAGCCCAACCTTTTATTACACTAGCGCAAGTTGCTCGATTTTTTTCTAAAAAATCAGTGCGTACTGCCCATCCACCTAGAATTGCAGATTTTGGATAATATGCCGAGGCATCTACTAACATTTTTGCCGCGGGAACTTTATCTCGCACCAATACATTAAATGGCACCCATAAAGCAACAGCTGGAACTGCGCCTGAAATAAATGAAGTTACAGCCACTGGCATACCTTGATTCACAATCTCTACATCCTTAGTGGGATCAAGGCCATTGGCACGCAAAGCGGCATCTAAAAATACATGGGCAGTTGTTCCAATGGTAGTAGCTATTTTTTTACCTTTTAGATCAGACCAATCTTTAATGCCTTGATCTTGCCGAACCCAAAGTTGAGCAGTAGCAAATTCAATATTATTAATAATGAAAGCTTTGCCCTGTCCGCGAGCTGGAAAATTAGAAATAACTGCACCAGTACTTAACATATCTAAACTTCCGCCGATCATGGCATTAAACAAGTCTAGGCCAGTATTAAACTTATAGGGATCGAACTCTATACCCTCCTTAGCCCATTGTCCACGATGTACCCCTGTCCATAACTGCCCTGTTACTGCTAAGGTGTCTACATAGCCAACTTTTAACTTCACTTTCGATTGGGCAATAGCTGGAAACCCAGTAATTGCTAATGCAGACGCAGAGGCAGCACCAACAATAAATTTACGTCGATTAAAATCAGAATTATTTTTTTTCACCACAATCTCCTATTAGTAAAGACTGCTCATCTATATGTTAGAAATTTTTTGTTGCGCCTCATATTCTTTCATAACCAAATCTCTCAGGCGCGACTTAAGAGAAATGAATTGGGGGTCATCATGGATCGACTCACTACGGGGATAAGGGAATGGAACGTCTATGACTTCTTTAATTTTAGCTGGACGAGCGGTTACTACAATAATTTTCGATGACAAATAGATTGCCTCGTCTACCGAGTGTGTGATCAATAAAACGGTTTTACGCTCATGCTGTAAAACCTCAAGTAGTAAGTCTTGCATTTTTGCTCGTGTTTGTGCATCGAGAGCGCCAAATGGCTCATCCATTAATAAAAATTCAGGGTTAGTAGCATATGCACGGGCAATAGCTAGACGCTGCCGCATTCCCCCTGAAAGGGTGCGGGGATAAGAGTTTGAAAAATCTGCTAACCCCATCAATTGCAAATATCGGCTGCATATTTGTTGATGGCGATCTTTGGGCACTTTACTATTTCGCAGAGTTAATCCAAAGAGAATATTTTTTTCAACCGTAAGCCATGGAAAAATACCATACTCTTGGAAAATAACCCCGCGGTTCTGAGATGGGCCGTTGATTTCAATACCATCGAGCGTTACTTTTCCTAATGTGGGCTTCACAAAGCCTGCAATAATATTCATTAAAGTTGTCTTACCGCACCCAGATGGACCCACTATAGAAATAAATTCACCATCTGAGATAGAGAAAGAGATGTCATCAATTACACGCAATAGCTGATTATTAACATTAAAATTGACCGTAGCTTTTTCAAAGCGAATACGTTCTAGACTCATTGCGCTTCCACCCTATCTTGCCATTGAATTAATCGCTTTGTCAGCGATCTCAAGACCAAATCCATGGTTAAAGCTACACATCCAATAGCAATAATACCGACATATATAACATCTAACTGAAAAAATGATCCAGCACTTTGAATTAATGCGCCCAGTCCTTTTTGTGCTGCTACCAGCTCGGATGCCACTAAAGTTGCCCAGGCAACCCCCAATGCTACTCGAAATGCAGTTAAAATATGTGGCGTTGTCAATGGCACAATGACACGTGAAAAAATCTCCCAATCTGTCGCTCCCAGGGTATGGGCGACCTTAATATAAATTGGGCTTATCTGTGCCACGCCTTCATACATCACAATTACGCCAGCAAAAAATGATGCGTAAAACAAGATAATTATTTTGGCAGGCTCATCAATGCCGAAATAAACTACTACCAAGGGAATTAGGGCAATTGGCGGCAACGCACGAAAAAAATTAATCACTGGGTCCAAAAAGGTGCGAACATCTTTATACCAGCCAATTAAAAATCCCACCGGTACCGCTAATGCAATACCGCTCACTACCCCAAAAAAAACTCGTTGGGTCGACATCATAATATCGCCGAGTAAGCGTCCATTCATAAGTAAGTCATAAAATTTACTAACTACCTCAGTTGGACTAGGCATGAGGGTGCGATCTACTAGGCTAGCTGAGATAATCAGCTGCCAAAGGGCTAATAAAATAAGCCAAGGGCTTACCAGAAGTACAAGTCGCCTTACTTTGTTATAAATTTTGGCATCCATTCTATGAATTAGAATAGCATAAGAAAGCTGTCAAAAACTAGCTTTTGCATTCTAGAAAAAACTGCAAATCATCATTAATTAATGATCCTGCGCCTCTTCTTGAAAGTTATTTTTTCAACCCACAAGTAATTCCCTGGCCGGGGTGACCAGCAGGCTAAGTTTTATAGTCATCAGAGCCAAGATGCACTACTACGGAACGAACTAAGATTCCAGTTGCACTGTTATCCACTGAAAAACCAGATAATTTTGCTGCATAAGTTGCGTTCCCATTGGTATGCCATTTAATGTTCGACATATCAGCTATATGGCTCTTGACACTAATTAGGCATAATAAATTCAATCTGCAAAAGAAAACTTCGCCAGATAAGGGTCTGGCAGACGATGATTAAATAAAATACGTACCGCTA
>Ga0214164_1000463_pt1 | contig 26485 bp, 24 predicted proteins | sample TroBogepilimnion_13_FD_153003 | JGI IMG/M metagenome (GOLD analysis project Ga0214164, IMG submission 153003) | Freshwater microbial communities from Trout Bog Lake, WI - Practice 03JUN2009 epilimnion v4 | ecosystem: Environmental > Aquatic > Freshwater > Lake > Epilimnion/Euphotic zone ...
AGTGACGTTGTCAGCAACGTCGTAACAATGGCTTTATAATCATGCCGTCATCAATCGGGCTGAAGCGAATTTACAGCAATTTTCGGACTTGACCCCACGCCGGTGGTGAAAAGCCGCCAAGATTAAAAGATGTAAGAGAAAATGTTGAATTCGAATTATTGGTAATGGTTAAAACACCAAGTGTTCCGCATGAGGGGCAATAGGCGATAACGGAATTGGTGGCGTTATTTAAGACGGAGCCATTTCCACTCGGAAAAGTTCCAACACCGCGGGCAAAATACGGAACGTTACTGGGCAAAGTGAAGGTGTAGCCGCCTTCGGTATAAATCAATTGAGCCGTTGCATGGGCAAAATTGGATACCAATAAAAATAGACCCAAAAGAACATTGAGCAGAACCAGCCGCTTTTTTACGCTGTACACAAACACGATCAGCCTTACCTAACTTACTAAAATTTAAAGAAATTTTATATCGGTAAGGCCTGCGAAAGCTCAATTGATTGCGTTAAATATGGTTAACAACCTGAACGTCCGTTCTATTTGCCACAGACTACCCGTCCATCTTCGCCAAGGCACTACTAGAATACTGGATTTTGTAAGGCTGCGCCGCAGGCGGGGGCAAAATCAGTGGCGGAGAGGGTGGGATTCGAACCCACGGAACCGGGTTAGGGTTCGCTCAGTTAGCAACCGAGTGCTTTCGGCCTCTCAGCCACCTCTCCGTTGGAAACCGATATGCCCGATGCGAGACAAAATGACAAGCGTCTCGATTGGCCCGCGCACAAGGGGTAACCGATTAAGGCATCGCTTGATGCTGGGCCGTCAAATATTCACGCGCCAGGCGCTGGGCTTGGGCGATTTCCTCGCGGGTCATTTCGGCGGCTAGCTCGGCGCGGAGGCGAGCGGCCTCGCGGGAGCCGTTGGCAGCGGCGATGTTGAACCATTTATGGGCTGTGACACGGTCAAGCACGCAATCGCGCCCAAGCGAGGCCCCGATGCCCATTTCGGTAAAGCTATCCGGCCCGCCCTCACCCGCCTGCCCCCATTGCGAAGCATCAATTTGAATATGCATCGAATTTCTCCCGATTAATGGCAATTGCCACATTCAGGCGCTTTCTGCGCCTTGGGAGACTTCAACAGGCACAGGTTGAAGATCGCTCTAAACGGAACGCTAAAATTTTCACGACAAGATGAAAAAAATGCCACCCACGCCGGGGCGGCGGAATGGTGCGCCAGAGGAGATGAAGGCGATAGCATTTATGTTATTGAAATTACTATATAATAGAACATCCTCATAAAGCGCTGATTGAATTAGTAAGCCACCTGGTTGTCAATAAATGAGACTGTCGGCCCGATAGCATCCGTTTAAGGGTTTTTATCATAATTTAGGACCGTGTTTGACGATGGCCATTTTTGCCGCGACGGGCTCAAAGAAGGCTCCTGTCTTATACTTCATTTTCAAATCTTAACCGTAACGGTTTTACTATGCGAATAATGGTGAATTGCTTCAATTCCTTTTTCACGTCCGTATCCGCTATGTTTGTATCCACCGAAAGGCGTTTGGACTGACATTGTATTCCAGATATTGATGAAGATCTGGCCCGCTTCGATTTCATCTGCTACCCGCATCGCACGCGAAATATCACGCGTCCACAATGAACCAATCAGACCATAAGGCGAGTCATTCGTGATCTCGACCGCGTCAGCCTCAGTGTCAAAAGGGATGGCAACGAGTACAGGGCCAAAAATTTCCTCCTGGGCGATCCGCATGGAGTTGTCCACATCCTTGTAAATTGTTGGCTTGATGTAAAATCCGTTTTCTTGATCTTTGACCTTCGCAATCTCGCCACCGGTCAAAACATTTGCACCATCCTCTTCAGCAATCTTAAAATAGGATTGTACGCGCTCAAACTGGGCGGATGTGATGATCGGACCAAGATTCTGTCCGGGCACAACAGACTCAGCCGCCTTCGCTACTTTTTCAAGGAAGGTCTGATAGACGGAACGTTGCACCAACAAGCGCGTTCCAGCAGAACAAACTTGACCAGCATTGAGTGTGAATCCCTTAACAGCCTCCGTGGCAGCAATATCAAGATCTGCATCTTCGAAGACAATATTGGCCGATTTGCCTCCGAGTTCCAAAGTAAGCGGAATAATTCGGTCTGCCGCAATGTGGCCGATTGCACGACCGACAGCGACAGAACCGGTAAACGCAATTTTGCGAATGTCATTGTGACGTACAATGGCTTCACCAACGACAGGGCCGGTTCCGAGGACAACATTGATGACGCCATTCGGAAATCCGACATCACGCGCAAGTCGTGCAAGCTCAACCGTAGTTTGCGATGTAATTTCGGATGGCTTAGCGACAACGACATTACCCGCAACGAGCGCGGGTGCAATTGCACGCGCAGCCTGATTCAGCGGCAGATTCCAAGGCGTAATCACACCCACAACACCAAAGGGCTCACGTTTAGTATAGACATGCTGCGCCGGCGCAACATCGAGCACCTCGCCTGTCGGAAGATAAACAAGCGACCCATAAAATTCGAAATAATTTGCGCTGCCGTCAACTTCCGCAAGTGCGAGTGCAAGCGGCTTGCCGGTTTCAGCGCGTTCGAGTTCGGCCAAACGATCCTTGTTTGCGCGGATAGCAGACGCCAAAGCCAACATTAGACGGCCACGTTCAACATTGGAGAAATGGCGCCAATTGCGTTTTGCCCGCTTCGCAGCCGCAACGGCAAGATCCACATCGTTAGCAGTACCAGACGCAACCCGAACGGTGACCTGCCCTGTCATGGGATTGATGTTGTCTATATAGTTACCACCTGATGATGGAACCGTCTGGCCGTCAATGAAATGATCGACCAGCTGAAGAGTTGTATTTCGGGAATTCGATGGTGAATGCGTCATGTCAGTTCATCTCGCAATATGGTCTCGTTGTTTTGTCAGTATCGCTCGGATAAAAGGCTTTGTTGTCGCAACGGATCAAAGCACTTCGCGGTAAAGCCGCATCGCATCTTCATGTGTGAGCTCGCGCGGATTGTTTGCAAGGAGCCTTGTGACTTTCATAACGCCGCTAGCTAACCCGGGAATGTGCTCGTCACGTATACCGAAATCGGCCAAATGCTTGGGAATTTGAATGTCATCCGCAAGCTGCTTCATGAAAGCGATCGTGCCCTCCGCTGAAGTACTGGCCGCAAGGCCCATTGCGACACCTGCTTCGGCGAATTTCTTCGGGTTGCCCGGCGTGTTGAAGGTAAGAACAGGGCCCATCATGATGCTGTTGGCCACACCGTGAGGGATGTGAAACTCGGCACCAATCGGATAAGCAAAGGCGTGAACAGCGGTAACACCGGCATTGGCAAACGCCATGCCGGCCAGCATCGCGCCTTCGAGCATGGCGCTGCGGGCCTCGATATTCCTGCCATTTTCGAACGCAGCCCGGAGATTGTTTGCGATCAGAAACATGGCTCGCTTGGCCAAAGTGTCGGTGACGCCGTTAGCATTCTTCGAGGTGAAGGCTTCCACGGCATGTAGCAGGGCATCCATGCCGCTCGCTGCTGTGACAGATTTTGGAACACCCAGCGTGAGCTCAGGATCAACAATCGCAATGGCCGGGAAAAGCTTCGCGCTGACTATGCCCTTCTTCAGATGCTCTTGTTCATCGGAAAGAATTGCGATGTGCGTGACTTCGCTTCCTGTGCCTGCTGTGGTCGGGATCAATATCAGCGGCAAGCCTGCTTCTTCAACCAATTCAATGCCAAACATCTCTGCAATCGGTTGCTTGGCATGCGCAATGATCGAGGCAACTTTGGCTGTATCCATCGCCGAGCCGCCGCCGACACCGACGATCACCGAAGCTTTCGCGTCACGTGCCGCCTTTGCACAGGTCAAAGCGGTATCAATGCTGGGATCCGGTTCGATATCGGAGAAAATAATGCAGTCCCGGCCTGAACATTTTACAGCTTGCTCAGTGATGCCCGCTTTCAGAACACCGGGATCAGTGACGATCAAAACGGGGCCTTCGCGAAAGCGCTTCAGCTCGTCGCCCAACCTCTGCAATGTACCCACGCCAAAATGGATGCGCGGCGTTGTTTGATGAATAAAAGACATCAGTCGTAATACTCGCTAGGTGCATGTTTGAAGGTACGCCAAAGGTCAGGATCATGCCCGGTCACCACCAACGCTCTAGTCTGGTCGGCGATGGCCCGCAGCTTCTTTACCGACTTCGCAGCATCGGCCGATGATGTGACAAGCCCTGGTAAGGCGCGGTTTTCCCAATGGTCCAATGTGTATGCCGCATCGATGCAGAGCAGGACCGGACCAGTGCTTTGGAGATTGATTAGGAACGATTGATGCCCCGGCGCATGTCCTGGCGTGAAAATCATCCGCACGGCCCCATCGCCGAAGAGATCGAAATCGTCCGTTTTCTCACCTTCAAGAAATTGCCATTTTAATTTAGGCTTGTCAAAATCAGTACGGATATAGGCGCCTGCCGAAAACCAATCGGGATTAAACGCGTATTCATATTCAGCGCGCTGTACATAATACGTGGCATTGGGAAAACGACCGATTGCCCCCGTATGGTCTAAATGCAAATGCGATTGCAGCACATGCGTGATTTCATCAGGCCTTACGCCGATCGACTTGAGTTGATCAACACAATTTTCATGACGGCCCATTTTGGGGGAATAGGCATCAATCACTGTACCCCAATGTCGACGTGCGTCGATAGCAACCTCGGCCGCATTGCCGCCATCAATCACCACATTACCTTTTGGATGTCTGATGAAAAACCATGGCACCGGGATTTCATAGTCTGCGCCATCGCCCTGGTTCATCTTGATGTATTTGAGCTTCGTCCGCAGGGTGCCGGTCTGAAACATGTAGAGTTGCACAGCATTCACAGGGCTTCGAGGACGCGGAGATGCCGATAGAGCAGAAGAAGGCCGGATCTCAATCGCAAATGCACCCGACTTCAACGGCTCCTTTGGCTTGAAACCTGTAATGGGCTTAAACCCTGGTTCATTTTTACCGAACTCAACGATCTTGATATCCGACACCGGCACGCTTGCCGGTGTCGCACTGCGCATTGTCTCTGACTGCGGTTTGAATCCCGGCTCATCAACGCTAAATTCGACGATCTTCACCTCACCGGCTTTTGGCAGGCTCGCGGATGGCGCGTTGTGCCGCAGTGCAGGTTGAGGCTTGAAGGTAGGCTCGTCTTTGCCAAACTCTACAATCTTCACATCGGTTATGAGCCGGCTCACGGAAGAAGCCGTGCGCTTCATCTCCTGCAGTGGCTGATAGGCCGTCAGCGGCTTAGAGCCTAGCCGCCCCTGCTCCGCTGACGGGCTATCAAACCCCGGTTCATCTTTGTCGAATTCAATGATTTTCACGGGTTAACCTCCGGTCCTTTCGCGGATGATGCGAAGGGCTTCCTTCAGATAGACGCGGAACACAGGATAGTTCTCGCTCATCGGAAAGTGTCCGATATCGGTCATCTCGATATAGACGCCATACTTGATTTGTCGAGCTGTGTCTTCGGTGGCGTCCGGCGGCGTTAGGTAATCATAGGTACCTGTCATCATCACAACGGGGCATTTCTTTCCGTCAATATTCCGCAGCTCTTCGCGCAAATCATGATCAACGGAATAAAAATAAAGATCGCCCTTAAAGGCTTCCGCCCCTTGAGTGTAGTAGTGCCAAGTCAGCCAGCGATCCATTTCCGGCGATTGTGGTGCCATCAAATCCCAAACACCCGAAGCGCAAACCTGTGCTGCATTGGCATGGGGATGCCGCCACCAATCAAGGAAAAATCCTGGCGCGTAATGTGCAGCTTCAACCGGAATAACAGCCTTGAATCGGTCCGGCTTGCGTAAGGCCAATTGCAGCGCGACATTACCGCCGAAACTTGAGCCCATAAAGATCGGGTCATCCAGTTCCAACGCATCACAAAGGGCTACGATGAAATTGACGTAGTGTTCTTTGGTGAGCTTGTACTCTTCTGTCCACCATTCGTAGTTATGCGGCGGATCGGATTTGCCATGACGCGGCAAATCATACGCAATTACATTGTAGTTCTTAGTTATTTCCTCGTCTTCCAAAAGTCCGCGCCATTGATGATTGTGACAGCCCGCCGTGTGCTGACAGATCAACGGCTGACCTTTACCGTTGTGAAGATAGAAGACTTTGTACTCCATGCCATCGACTTCAATGGTAACATAGCGTCCGGTAACAGGTGAGTGTCGTGCCATTGTTTTTGTTCCTCTAGATCAAACTGGAACGCCGCATTTGCGCAGCAGCTCGAATTGCAAAGTGAAATTCCTCAGATTCTGCATCATGATCAGGTGATTGCCCTCGATCTTAAGATCCTCGCGGAAGCTTGCAGCCCAGATGCCGTGGAACATGGGCCGAGGCACGGGTTGGCCAAATTCGCGCCATGAGGCAGCACTGGCGCGCAGCGCGAAGTCATAGGGATCCAAAGGCTGCGGGTCAGTATTGATATGCTTCACCTTGCCGTCATGCATCTCGATGATGACTTTCCTATCGGTCATGTCCCACAAGTAGGTGCAGGTGAAATATTTGCTCATGGATGCAATTGCAGGATCGCTGTCTGACAGACTTTTGAATTTACTAGCCCAGCTTTTGATATCTTGCGCCATTACGTCACTCCACTTTTGAATTTGATTTCGATTGCGAGGCGTTAAGAAGTTTGGCTATGTCCGCAGCAGAGAGCTTTTCGATCTCCGAAATTCCTGCCCAGAGTTTTTCGGCCCCAGCGCTTCCAAGCAGTCCATGAGCTTTATTGCGCAAACCAGCTTCGAGTTCGAATACAGGCACACGATCTGAGAGATCGTGGCGGAACGACTGTGACTGGCCCGACTTGAGCTTGATCACGACGCTTTGTGTTGTGTCATTATAGCTCGCGTCCGTCGCAACTTTCACACGCTTTGCGAGATCGATGAGTTTTACGTCTTCAGCCAACGCATCAATAAATATTTTCTCCGACGATGTATCAACGCCGTAAGCAACCATCGCCGCAAGGTGAACGTAGGAGAACTTTACTTCCAGCCCCGTGCGGGGTTGCTTGATATCGCACACTTTCAGCCAACGCGGATGCGTGGTGACAGTGATGCTCTCAACATCACCGCCCGAAACCTGAGCTTTCTTCAAGGCTTCGATCATCGCATGCGTACCATGGCAGCAGGCATGGAGTTTGTATTGTACATCTTCGAAGATAAACTTGCCGGGCGGCGGATCTTGCCAAGGTGTGACGTGATCAAATGTCTCGGCATGCGTTTCCACAAATCCTTGTGGACCACCCACGCCATCATCCGCTGACGTGAAGCCACGCTTTGCGAGCGCTGCGGCTTCAACACCGTTGGAGGCAGAAATACCTGCATTGAACGGTTTGCCCATGGTGCCGAATTGCGACTTGAGGCCTGAGGCGCGGGTAGCAACAAGGCTTAATGCGGCACGCATCTGCTTTTCGGTGAGTTGATAAAGCCTTCCGGCGGCGACCGTTGCACCAAATGCGCCAGCTGTTGCCGTTTGATGAAAGCCTTTTTGATAATGCCCGCGGCCCAAAACCAAGCCAATGCGGCAGGCTGCTTCCGCGCCAAGCAAATAGGCATCACGAATAGCAGAGGCACTCGCCTTCACTTCCTCTCCCACTGCAAGAGCTGCAGGATAGATACCGACAGATGTGTGGCCGATATGGGCAAAATGCGTGTCATCATAATCAAGCGCGTGGCTGATCGTGCCATTGACCAGAGCGGCGGCCCGAGAGGGAACTTTGCTCTTGCTGCCGAAGACGGTGGCGCTTTTCCGTCCTGCATCTTCCAAAATATACGTGCGAATGATCTTACTTAAATCCTGCTGCGCACCTGCACGGCCGCACATGATCCAGTCGAACAGTGAAAGCGTTCCATAGCGGCGTGCCGATGCCGGAATGGATTTGGCAGGCACCGCAGCAAGAGAAATAAGATGTTCAATGCTTGACATCAGTATGACTTCGGTAGGCCAAGCACGCGCTCGGCGATGAAACACAGGATCAAGTTTGTGGAGATCGGTGCTACCTGATAAAGTCTGGCCTCGCGGAATTTACGTTCAACATCATATTCTTCCGCAAATCCAAACCCGCCATGGGTTTGCAAGCAAGCTTCCGCGGCCTCCCAGGAGGCATCAGCCGCAAGCATCTTGGCACTGTTCGCTTCAACGCCGGGGTCGGTTCCCGCATCGTAAAGTCCTGCAGCCCGATAGACGATGGCCTCGGCCGCAATCATATGCGCGTAAGCTTTCGCAAGAGGGAATTGTACGCCCTGGTTCTTGCCGATTGGGTTACCGAAAATCACACGTTCCTTTGCATAAGCTGCGCCCTTTTCTAAGAACCACTTGGCGTCGCCAATACATTCAGCGGCAATCAAGATGCGCTCTGCATTCATTCCGGAAAGAATGTATTTGAAGCCCTTGCCTTCTTCGCCGACAAGCGTATCCGCAGGGATGCGTACATCGTCGAAAAACACTTCAGTACTGTTGTGATTGATCATAGCGCGAATTGGCCTGATCGTCACACCTTTTCCAACGAGTGATTTGAGATCAATGAGGAAGACAGATAGACCATCGGTTTTCTTCTCTACCTTATCGCGCGGCGTTGTGCGGGCCAGCAGCAACATAAGATCCGATTGTGCGGCGCGCGATGTCCAGATTTTCTGTCCCTTAACGATGTAGTGATCACCGTCACGAGTTGCAGTTGTTTTCAGCGCAAGCGTGTCGGTGCCGCTTGTCGGTTCGGTTACGCCAAAAGCCTGCAAGCGCAGCGAGCCGTCAGCGATCTTCGGCAGATACTTGTTCTTTTGTTCATCACTGCCATGGCGCAGCACAGTGCCCATCGTATACATCTGCGCATGGCAGGCTGCTGCATTGCAGCCGTGGCGGTGAATTTCCTCGAGAATGACCGATGCAGCAGTAAGATTGAGTCCAGAGCCACCATAGCTCTCAGGAATCATGGCAGCGAGATAGCCTTCTTTCATCAGTGCACTGACAAACTCTTCGGGATATAGGTTGCCAGCATCACATTTCCGCCAATACTCGCCGGGGAACGCGGCGCAAACCTTGGCCACGCCATCGCGGATTTCCGCTAGATCAGGGTTGATGTCCGTAAAGTTCATATCATCTCTTTTCTTGTAAGGGCCTGCTGATTGGCGTCCTCACGGATTTCGGTCAGTGCCTGTTCTATTGCTTCCATGTGCGGCTTAATGCGTTCCAAAAGGTACCGGGCTGCATCAGTGGGTTCAGCACTACGACCAGAGCGACGGAACAATTGGACATCAAGTTCCTCTTCGAGCAGCTTTATTTGCCGGGTGAGCGCCGGTTGGGCCACGCCAATAGCCGAAGCCGCTTTGGAAATGCCGCAACACTCGTACACAGCCAAGAAATAGCCAAGACGCCGCGCGTTATAGGGCAAGTGTCCGTACCTCATCGCGCCCTCGAGGTTTGCGCCGGGCGGTTTGATAGCCGGTCAACTAACTGTTTGAGCCACTTTGGCTGGCGCGCAATTGTGACAAGGCGCGGATCTTCTGCAAGTTCTCCAAGGCGTAAGCGTTCCGTGTTAATGACCGAAAGCTGGGTTCGGTATGCAAGCCACCATACCAAAAACACGCCAATGACCCAGAACAGGATTTCCCAAACCCACAGAGAGGGTATGCCAAGTTTCACATCAATACCGCTGAAGATCGGCTTGGAGAAAAAATTGTTACCAAGAACGGCTCCGGGGCCAATGGCGAGGAAGGCCCATATGAGCGTTAATGACCATTTGGCACCTTGAGCCGCGCGTCCGCCAAAATCGGTCTTGTGGTCGCGCGCAAAAATATCATGCAGCTGATCCCGGTGAGAGCGTTCAGCGCCCTTGCGATTAAAGATAGCAACCAGCAGGCAGAAGAAGATATTGACCAAAAGCCCCCAAGCGGCGGAATGAACCGTGAGCGGCCAACGGCCCCAAGGCAATGACACAAAGAGTTTGTCGAAGAGAATGAGGCCCGGCACCTCGGTGAAGAAGACGACCAGTGCGCCAAAGCACATACCAACAAGCACGGCGCTGCGGCTAAGCCACGGCATCCAGCAAAGGCCGAGATAGGCCATGAAAAGCTGCACAGATATCCCGGCGGCCAGCGGCGCGAAGCTTGACCCTAATGCAGGTGCAAAGCCGCTGATAAATACAATCAAGGTGAATGTAACAGCAAGCACTATGCGCGATGATAGGCGCTGAGCATCGCTACTCAATTTCGGTAGCAAGTAGCGATTAACTACTTCCAGCGTGAAAATATTCGCTCCCGAAATCGCGAAATAGGCAAAGCCCAGCAATAGGCCAGCGAGCAGCATGAGAATAAGTGCTGCACCCGCCATGCCATCAAAGTCAGAGAGTTTTTTGAAGAGCGCCTGGAACGCATCCAGCTTGTTACCTTCCAACTCAGCGGCGATGAAAGGCGCCAAGCCAATAAGAAGGCCAGAACCGATACCTGCTACCATCCACACTTGCGAGAATGCAAAACTACCGCTGGGTTTGGTTGTCAGGCCCAGGAAAGAAAAGTTCGGGCTGATGGCAATGCCCACGGCAGATACAGCAAAAGATCCAATCGCTAGTGCTGTCCACAAACCGCCCTCTACCGGCGTGCGACCCATTCCACCAGAGAATTGTAGGACGCCAGGAATAGCGTCAACCAAAACACCCTGAGCCACTTTCAACCCACCATGTAACAGCGCGACATCACCCAAAGCAGTGGTGATCAGACCACCCAGAAGGATGAAGAGCAAACCCATCAGAACAGAGAGCGCTACTGTGACATAAACGACCGCGCGCCAACCGCCGAGTCCCGCGAAAATGAAACTAAAAATGCCGATATAAAAAACCGCAGACAATCTGCTGATTGCACCTGAGCTTGCTGAGGCCAGGAGACCAGCCGCTTCACTCAGAAAATACGAAGCCAGCGGAACGGCGAAAAGAAAAGCAACGCAAAGCATGTAGATGCGGATCGAAGGGCTATCATAATAGCGCGCAAAAACCTCGCCCGGAGATTTTGAACCAAGAATCCGTGAGGCAATCCATAATCTTTTTTGAAAAAGAGCGCCGGCAAGCCCCATGCACACGATCGACAAGAACAGCATATTGGCCTGAAATCCGTAGGTTGCGACGAGTCGCAGATGATCAAAGGGACCAAGTCCGGCTATAAGCACCCCGGCTGCTGCAAAAATATAAGTCCAGTTTGTGAGAGAAGCGCCAGCATCAAGATGATCTGACCCGTTTTTCACATGCCGCGATACCTGCGCGGCCATGTAAAGCGCATAAGCCGCAGGCACAACAAGAATGATGGTTAAGAGACCTTGCATCAGCGCTTCTTCTCCGGGCCAAAGCGACGGATAATGTCAAAGCTTTCAAACGCGCCGCGAACGCCGAGCCAAGTAATCATGGTGAAGATCACAGCAGTCGTTAGCGCCACGAAGCCGACCGCGATAGGCAAGAACAGGCTGAGGCGATGTTGCGGATAGAAGAAGACAGCAAGTCCAAACCACAACAGGCAGATTGCAAAAACAAAGAGACCTAAGGCCACCTCTCTCGGTGTGAAGAGCGTTTTAAAAACGATATTCACCAGAACATGGGCAATGAAGCCAATGAGTACTGAAGCAAAGCCTAAACTCAAGGCCCACCAATCCGTGTGATCAATTCCAAGCTTCAGCAAAGTGACCGCCACGAAAGCAAAGCCAAGCCATAACGCCATCACAAGGGCGTGTCGGTCCAAGGATTTAAGTTCGCGGTCGGTCATTTCGCGATCAGTCATGGTCTAGCCTCAGCTTTCGGAACTCTCAGTCATCGTCCTTCGATTTCTTGCGCGGCGCTGGCGACGCGCCATCAACGGGCTTTTCCGGTTCCGCAAAGTTACGGAACGACATGCCGCCCGCAGAGCCGAGTTGATTGATCGGCAGGCCGAGATCCTTCATCAACCCGTCAACGAACGCCACTTGTGTGCGGTATTTCATGGCCGAATTGACGACACGATCAGTCATATTGCCATCGTTACCACCACCATCAATGACGCCGCCTGCACCGCCAGAGCGCTCTGACGGGCTGTTAATGCCTGGCACGCCGTCAACTTGCAGAATCTTGATCGACTCGATGTTTTCCATTGGCTTGACCGTTTCACGGATAATCTCCGGCAGATTCTTAACGAGGTTTTCATAAATGGCGCTGCGCCGCGAGGCATCATTACGCGTGTTCTCGGCAGCATTGATCGCCAGGGCGCCCTCAGCTTCCTTCTCGTAACGCACCGCTGCGGCATTGGCTTCCGCAATCTCGGCAAGCGCGCGCTGCTCAGCAGCATCCTTAGCAGCAGACGCAGCTATTGTGACACGGATACGCTCACGCTCAGCCTTGGACTCGGCGTCAAGCTTTTCGACGCTCTTCGCGCGGGTGGCAACTTCGACTTCGCGCGCGGTATTGACCTGCTCTTCGACTGAGGCCAGCTTTCTTTGCGCTTCTGCAGCTTCGGTCTTCGCATAAGCTTCTTCGATTGACTTATTAATGACCGCAATCAGGCGCTCCTTATCTATGATCTCGACTTCCTTATTGCGCTCAATCTCGAATTTTTCGACAAATTTACGAGCAGCAATGCGAAGCTCGTCCACTTCGCGATGGGTCGCGATGTTGGCATCCTCGATCTTGCGGAACGCGGTCGTCTCAGCAAGTTTGATATTTTGGTTCTTGGTGATCTCGAAGTGAACGATTTCCTCGTCCTTCTTCAGACGCTCAATATCGACATCATAGCGCTTGAGGATGGCGGCCTTTTCCTTCTCGGCATTGGCCTTCTCAGCTGTAACACGGACATGTCTATCCTTTTCTACGGCGAGGGTTTCAATCGTCTTCTCAACTTCGATTCGACTTGATTCAACGATCTGTTCGCTTTCAAGCTTGCTCTTATCTACCTTGGCCATAGCATTGGCTTCGGAAATTGATATCGCCTCACGCGACTTAATCTCGAATTCCCTGATTTCGCGTTCCTTCTCAATACGTTCCGCATCAATGTCGCGCTTGGAAATGATGCGCGACGTCTCAATAAGCTTTGAAGCGATGATTGAGCGTTCCTCATTGTCTTTGTTGCGATCAATAGAAAGAAGACGAATTTCGGTTTCACTGTTAATGCGCTCGGTGCTGACCAATTTTTCTTTTGCAATGCGGATGCGTTCAGCCTCCTGCTCGGCCTTTATCTTGGCCTGGCTGATGGAAATAGCTGAAGAGGATTTTTCCTCTTCTATTAATGCAAGTTGTGACGCACGACGTGATTCAATGTCACGCTGCTGGTCAATGCGCGCAAATTCGAGATTACGATCAATTTCGATCGAGCGTTGTTCGGCTTCATAATCTTTCAGCTTGATGTCAATACGCGATTCATTCTCGATCCGATTGCGTAACTTGCGGCGCTCTTCGATTTCCTGCGTTAGCTGAGTGAGACCTTCAGCGTCGAACGCATTAGCTGGATTAAAGACAGAGATGTCCGATTGATTGAGACTTACCAACGAAGCATTTTCAAGCTCGAGCCCGTTTGAAGTAAGAGAGGCTGTAACTTGTTCAGCGACGCTTTGGATATATCCTTTACGGTTCTGATGGATATCATCCATCGTCATCATTGCAGCAGTTGCGGCCATGGCATCAACAAAGCGGCTCTGCACTACCTCTTTCACGCGCTCCGGCGATCCGGTCTGGCCGCCAAAGGTACGGGCTGCGAGGGAAACATTTTCTTCAGTTGGGATCACGCGCACCGAGAACTCAGCCATGGCATCAATGCGCATTTTGTTCTTCGTAATGAGCGACGTTTCTCCTGCCCGCTTTATTTGAATCGGGATGGCATTCATGTTTACCAAGGTAATGTCATGAATGATCGGAATGACGAGGGCGCCGCCGCCCATCACCACTTTTTCACCGCCCGAGCCGGTACGAACAAAGGCCTGGTCCTTTGATGAATGGCGATAAAGCCAGTGCAGTAGGTAGACACCCACCGCGATCAGGATCGTTAGCAGAATGATAATGGCAATTGCGTCTGCTGCGGTAACGTTCATGAGCCTATTCCTTCCCGAACTAGTAACGTTCCTTGCCGGCGACCGCGATATAGATCAGCGACAAGGTAATGAGGTTGATGGCATCTGCTGCCGTATAAAGAATAACGATGGGCGCGACATGACCTGTGCCAATCACGACATCGACGAAGTGCAGAATTGGAATGATGGCCCAGCCGATCGTCATGATCAGTCTGATCCAGAAATAGCCAAGCTGCACGGGCCGCGTGGCCTTACGCACAACATCGCTCATCTTACCAAAATACATCTCTCCCAGAATGTAGAGCCAGAATGCAATGGAGAGCAGAACACCCAGCGTTGGATTGAAGATCTGCGCATCACCCAGAAAACGTGAGAGCGTCATCAAAAAGGCGGCAACCGTTGCTCGCCAAAAGACACCTGGCGGCACGCGGTCTGTGACATTGGCGTAGTAATAAGCGGCGGCAACGAGCAAGGGATGAACAGAGGCCCATGTTGCGAAGCGTGGGCCTGCCGAGGCTTTACCAGTGGCAATCCACACCTCGGTGGCGCCCAAATAATAGAGGCCGGAAAGCGCCATGGCCACGGCGCATAAAGCAATTGAGATGCGCCAGCGTTCAGCTGCCCATGTGAGGCCGAGAGCTAGCAAGCCAGCGGCTGCAAAGCAGCCCATTGTTGCTGTCGCCAGTGCGCTTGATGTGATGTCGCTGGTATTGAAGAGCGTTGTAAACATAGCAGTTTCCTAGACCTGTGCGCGGATAGATGGCTGGCGGCTGTAAAGCGCCACCATTGGCAAAATGAGAATACCGAAAATAAATTGCTGCCACTCATATTTGAGGCCGATGCCGATCAAGAATGAGCTTAGAACCTGCAGCACGAGAACACCAATGACGGTGAATCCATAACCACCATAGCCACCGGCAAGCGATGTACCGCCGATAACGACAGCTGCAAGCGTAGTGAAAAGATAGGGATCACCAACGCCAATGAATCCGCCACCGCTCCAGCCGAGGAGTAAAGCGCCGGTCAGCGCCGCGCAGCCGCCACTGATGATATAGGCCAATAGCCAATATTTGAGTTCGGACACGCCAACGAGCTTGGCCGAGCGCCGATTGCCTCCCAGAGCGTAAACATAGCGGCCATAAGCTGAATAGCGCAGTCCAATGACGACAATGATGGAGAGAAGAATCCAAAGTAGAATTGTGGGAGGTACAGCCAAGCCGAAGAACTTACCATTCATCGCCGCGAGATTAGCGAGCCACTCCGGCACCTTACCAAAGACGTTGCCCGCGAACGCCGAGCCTATAGACGTGATAATCTGGACCAAGCCCGTAACGGTGAAGCCTGTTCCCAATGTTAATATGAGCGATTGGCCCTGCAGTTTGTAACTCATAATGCCATTGAGGAAGCCAATGCCGCAGCCCAGAACAACAACTGCAACAAAAGCAAACCAAGGCGGAACGCCGAGACCCACGAGATAGAGGAGGAGAATATTGGCCGCACCAATCAGAAACGGGATCGAAAGATCGAGACCGCCCATCAAAGCCACCATGGTCTGTCCGATACAGGCAATCCCCAAGAAGGAGGCAAAGAGCAGAACCGCACGGATATTCGCGGGCGAAAGGAAGCCATTGATAGTGAAGGCACTGATCACAATGAGCGCCAGCAAAACGATCAAGCCAATAAAGGCGCTGCGTCCATGGACAAAGACATTCGAAACCTTGAAGGCGAATACTAGAATAACCTCAAGGACCAGAAAGCCGATTAGATTATAAATCGAGCGGAACGGCGGATAGGCGCCTGTGACGATAAGGTAGACAGCGAGCAGCAGAACCATCGCAATGATCAACACGCGATTGTTCCGCCAAACCGAACCTACACCGACGGCACTGTCCTCACTGTCCGCAGGCTTATCGGACTGCAAGCGGCCTTCAAAAATAGCCGCGATATAGTTCAAAATCCAGAACAGGACGGCTGCAGAGATGATGGTGTAAAGGATCACCTCTTGTGCACGCAGGCCTTGGCCAAAGCCCACGCCGAAGCCGATGGCGGCGATCACAAAGGTGACGATTAGGTTGAGCGTAACTAAGGCTGTTGAGCGAGGCACAAAGTTCATTTGAGTAAGCCCCCACTGCTTGGAAGGCTATAAAGTGCAACGACCGCAAGGCCCAGAACCAGCATGCCGGCAACCAACGCATGGCCAAATACGCCAAAGCGGCGCGCGGAAGCTTCGACCACGACGACGCGCATCATGATTGTGCCCAATGTGAAGACGGCAATCGCCACCAAAATTATTTTCTGGATCGGCGAGAGTACGAAGTCCACGAGATCAGATGTCCACGCGGCAGGCAGCAAATCATAACCCGTTGTTGCAATAGGCAGAGCGCCCTCAGGCATGGAGATGCCGACTGTCAACATGATCGAAACAACCACCACGCCCAGAATCATGAAGGCTGAGAAGGGTGTGATAAAACTAATGTGCCGACCGACCACTGGAACAAGCAGCGTGAGCAACAGGGAAGCAATTAGGATGAGGCCATAGCTCATCTGTGTGACAAAGGCCTGCACCGAGCCGAAATTAAATGTGGCAAGCACATAACCGATGAGGAACAGATTAATGGCACCAAGCAAGGCACCAAGCACATTGCCGCGCCCACCAGCCAGTGAAATGCCCCCGAGCACCACAGCCGTGACGGCGGTCAGCGAGATTGTTGTGCCTTGAGTCGGATCGCCTGAGGCAATAAGCGCGGTATAACAAATGGCCGCAAGTGCCACGAAGATGCCGGAGATGATATGCGCGCCAACCCGCACGATGTTACCACGCACGCCAGAAGTGAACGCCGCGCGCTCATCATAGCCCATCATTCTCAGGTGTTTGTAGAAGGGCGATAATGTGAACAACAGCCAGCCACCTGTGGCGATAATGATAAGAAGCAAGATGGGCGAGAAAATCGTATCGCCGCTACCCCAGGAGCTCATCCATTCCGGCGCGGTGCCACCCGGGCGCTGCATGATCACGCGGTTGATGCCCGAGAGGGCGAGGAACCCCGAGAGGGCCACAATGATCGGCTGCACCCGTACAATGATAATCACAAGAGCGAAAAGCACTTGATAGGCAATGCCGATGGCTAGAGCGAGAACGAACACGCCCAGAGGCGACGTCACAAGATCAAGTTCGTTCAGCGAAACGATAATAACATTGATGAAGGCGAGAAGCGGACCAACAGCGAGATCAACCGTGCCGCGGCCAGCAATAGCAACAGACATCAGCGCATAAGTCGCAAGGCACAAAGGAGCAGCTACAGTTATAGCGCTGCCCAATCCTTCAAGCGTAACAATCGCAGGCCCGCGAATGACGGCGATGCCAAGAAGTATGCACAAGAGAAGAATGGGAATGAGCAGATAAGTGCTCTGCGCGCCGCGGACTTCAGCCATAGCGCGGCTCTTTGAATGCCCCGACAAGAGTCGTACCCGCTTTCGCGGGGACGACTGAAATGATGACGGGGGACGAGTTCATATTTGTCACAGATCAATCACGCGGCGACCGCTCGACGGCGCGTTGCGCGAGCTGCCATGTGTACCCATTTGACTCTGCGAACGATTGCCGCTCGAGACAGAAAGGGAAGAGCCCGAACGCCATTCGGGATGATCGAGCGCCAATATCTTCTTCAGAACCGGTGTAACGACCTGCTTGAATTTGGCGGGATCTTCCGATGTTGGGAAATGGCCGCCGTCAAAGATGATGCATTCGGAGTTCTTCACCTTTTCCGCCGTGCGTTCCGTCATTTCCGGCGTGCAGGCGAAGTCATAGGTGCCGGTGATGAAATAAATCGGCAAACGGCCCGAAAGCTTCGAGGTGTGTTCACGGAAATCAGAGTCGACCGAATAGAAGTAGAGATCGCCCTTGAAAATGCCGGGTCCACCATTGGCGTAAAGCCACCAGGTTTCCCAACGATGTTCATCCGGACTTTCCGGCGACATCAGACCAAAGGTCGATGTAGCCACAACTTCGTTACCATGAATATGTGGATGATGAAGCGCATCGATCCACCAGCCAGGTGAGTAGTCGCAAGCTTCGAGCGCGATCAAAGCGCTGAACTCATTTTCGTAACGCAACGCCAATTCGAGGCAAATATTTCCGCCCATCGACTGGCCCATGATCACTGGCTTTTTCAGCTCGAGTGCGTGGCAGAAAGCGACAATGAATTCTGCGTAGAACTTCGTCGTGAGCTTGTATTCATCCTCCATCAAATAGAAGTCTTTTGGAGGAAGCGACTTGCCATGCCACGGCATGTCGAACGCTATCATGCGGAAATTGTTGTAGTAGTCAGGATCGCAAATCTGATGACGGTATTGGCGACCGTCGGTACCAGCCGTGTGGAGGCAAACCATGGGAACGCCTTCACCGCTCTCTTCATAATAAGTGCGATATGTCTTGCCTTGGCACTGAACGTAAACGTAACGGCCAACAATTGGATCATGTTGATTCATCGAACTCTCCTTACGCCTTGCGCATGAGCGAGAGCATATGCGTGAGAGCTCTCAGATTTTGCCAGAATGTCATTGCATTGCCGTCGATGCGCAAATGACGGTGAAGCGGATGCGCCATGGCCCAGATGTCATTGAACATGGGCGGTGGAATTTGCTGCGCGAACTTGCCCCATGTGGCGCTCGATGCCCGCAAGGCGAATTCAAAACCAAAATCATTCGGTGCCAGCCCTTCGGCGATTTTCTGAACCTTGCCTTTATTGACTTCGATCAAAAAGTCCGTGTCATCGATGCCAAGCACAAAGCGGCCCGAAAAAAAGCGACCAATCACAGGCAAGCGGCGATCTTCGTTCACTTGACGCGCCCAGCGCTCAACCCATTCAAGGTCAAAGGCCTTACGGCCACCCATGCGGCTCATGATTTCCTCCTGAAAGACATTTCAAAACTCCAATTCAATGTGGCAAAGGTTTCTCTACAGGGCCGACGCTGTCCCAGTGTTTCGGAGGCATTGACAGCGGATCGAAGCCCGGTTCGACTTCTTCATGATGGACATCGCCAACAAGATCCTCACTGTCTTTGCGTCCAAACATGGCGTTGAGTAATCCGCGGCCGCTGTAAGGTGGGGTGAATTCCGATGAAATCACGCCATTACGAAACACGATTACGCGTGTGCATAGATTGAGGAATTCTTCGACTTCAGACGATAGAAACACAACCGACTTGCCCTTCGAAGCAAAGTCTCGAAGATTGCGATAAAGATCAAGCTTGGCACCAATATCAATACCGCGCGCCGGATCGTTTAAGATCAGCACTTCCGGCTTTTCAGCGAAAGCACGCGCGATCAAAACTTTTTGCTGATTGCCGCCCGACAGCGAAGTGATGAGATTGTCTTGCGATCCCATTTTCACAGCAAGCTTGTCGGATTCCCACTTGAAAATCGGCTGCAGCTTGCTGCGGTTAACGAGGTTAAGCCAACCGCCAAGGCGCGAGGCGTGATAGATCGGCATCAGCAGATTTTCAAAGATGCTGAGATTGGGAAAGATGCCTTCCTTCTTGCGGTCGCCGGATACGTAAGAGACAAGGTGCTCTTTGGCAGTGGCGAGATCATTCACTTCTTCGGTGCCAATGCCGTCAATCATGTTGATCTTGCCAGAGATCAGTTGCTGCACGCCCGCAAGGCAACGCGCGAAATCCGCTTGCCCCTGCCCATCAAGTCCCGTGACGCCAACGATCTCACCCGGATAAAGCGAGAAATTGATTTTACCCCCGTCATGCCAGACGCGCGCATTATCCACGCGCATCACCGCACGATCACCTTTCCTTTCAGCAACCAGCTGCGTACTCGTTTTCTTGCTGCGCTCGGTTCCGGCGATCAATTCGAGAATGCGCGCTTCGGTGATTTCTTCCTTGGCAAGCGCGCCCACATCTACGCCATCGCGCAAAACGGTCGCGCGGTCAGCGATACGCACAAGCTCCGCGATCCGGTGAGTGACGATAAAAATGCTGCAGCCCTTGGCTTTCATCTCACGGACTTTTTTAAACAGCCGCTCGGTAGAATCGAAATCAAGTGCTGCAGAAGACTCATCGAGAATGAGAACTTTTGGATCTGTGAGCAACGCACGCGCAATGGTGATCCACTGCTTGAGAGACAATGGCAATTCGCCGACAGGCGTTGAAACATCAAGATCGAAACCCAGAAGCTCGTTGAGAAGCTTCTCTGCCTTTTCAATTTTATCATTGCTCCCGATGTTGGCACTGAACAGATTGTCGGACCCCATATAGAGATTGTCGAGCACCGAGCACTCATCGGCTACCAGAACTTCTTGGTAGACATTGGCAATGCCGAGCGCTTTCGCCTCGACTGGAGTTGATGCGGATTTTCCAAGAATTGAAACTTGCCCGCTATCCGGGATCAAAACGCCGGACATGACTTTGGCGAGCGTAGATTTGCCGGACCCGTTGCCACCAACGATGGCGTGCACTTCGCCTTCGTAGGCGCGGAGGTTAGCTCCTCCTAACGCCACGGTGGGGCCGAAGGTTTTTCGGACAGCAGATATTTCGACAGTTGCGACGGCCATGACAGGTCCCTCGGCCCGCGCACCAAAGGTACGCGGGCCCCTCGACAAACGTTACGGCTTGTACACTTCAGGATCTGCAGGACGCAGGAAGAACTGATCGAGATAGGTCTTGGAAGCCCAAGTCTCGACACCTGGCATGTGCCAGCCATCTGAGTCCTCGTTACAATCTTCCTTCATGATCTTCTTCAGGCCTTCGATATCAATCGAATATGGCGAGGTCAGGATCGAGGCCACTTTTGGGCCCTGCCCTTGAAGTGTGCGCATCATGATGTTCCACGTCATTTCAAAGTCATCGCCTGGAGGCCAAGTTTGGATTGCAGCCGAAATAAAGTCTGGGTTCTTGCGCCAGTAGCAGAGCGCGCCGAGTTCACCACCAATAGTGATTTTCGGCATTTTGCGGCCAGACTGCTTCAAAGCTCGGATAGCACCCAACTCCGAGGCTGATTGGATAAGAATCCCATCGAGATCGCCTGGGTTAGTAGCAAGCCACTTCTGTATTTCGGCCTGGGCAACCTGGTCCGTCCACATACCAGCGATTGAGCCGACAATCTTGATGTCTGGGTACTTGGCAAGCGCTGCCTTAGCACCACGGTCCTGGGCGTCAGAAGCCGAAGTTCCTGGGATGCCTTCAACGATCAGGACATTGCCCTTACCGCCGATTTCTTTGGCAAGCCAATCGCCCATCATATGGCCATCGACCGAGTAGTTGGACGACGAGTTCATCGTCTTGCCAGAGGTGAGATAGCCGGTTGCCGAGAACACAGGAACGCCCTTGCTGTTTGCATACTCAACAGTCTGGTTCAGAGCGGTCGGGTTTGAACAGCAAACAATAATGGCATCGACCCCTTGATCAACAAGCTGGCGCATTTGCTGGATCTGAGTTTTGTCGTCGAGGTTTGACTGAGTGACGATCACTTCCGACAGCAAGCCGAGCTTCTTCCACTTCGGAATAACGGTGTTCTGCAAGCGGTCCATGACGCCAGCGCGCCAAGTATTGCCAGCGTAAGACGAGGCATAACCGATCTTCCACGGTGGGCCTTTCTTGGCCTTGAAGTCGCGGTAAGCGCTTGGTCCGAGCGGCTGCGCTGGGTCCATTAATTCCTTGCTGTAGAGTTTTTCTTGAATGTCTTTTGGCAGTTCATCAATGCCATTCGCTTTGACGGCAGGCGAGAATGAGATTAAGGCCGCCGCTGTAAGCGCGGCTAGGCTTGCTTTAAATAACTTCACGATTGCTTCCTCCTCCGAGATGCGGCGGCTTCGATAGGCCGCTTCTGCAAAGAACCGTTTTTGGTTCAGTGTCGAAGATTGTTTCTTTAAGTGACAAGCACAGAAATAGAAAATTGTTATGCCAGCTATATCAAAATTGTATATTGAATTAACATACTGATATTAAACGATAAAATCTATAATTTCGTGTGGCTGATATGCGCACAGGACAAATTTTATTCGGTGAAAACTGAAAATTTTGCGAATAACCTGCCAAAGTTTCGATCAAGTTGAAAATTCTATTCAGGAATTTGAATTCAACGAATTCGCCAACTCTTTACTATGACAATGCTTATCTATGATCTTGTCATAGCGTCAAAACGATGAGGAAATGCAGCAGATCAAATCGGGTTTGCTCTTGCCAAAATACGATATGCCGATTGAATGACGGGCTTGTCGATCATCTTACCGTCAAGCGCAACAGCGCCACTATTGCCATTACTGGAGGCGATGACATTTTCGGCCCAAGCAATTTCGCTCGTAGTTGGCTTAAAGGCAGAAGCCACAGGTGCAATTTGATTTGGATGGATCAGGAGTTTGCCACCAAAACCGAGGCGGCGGGCCGCTGCTGCATCCGCTGCCGCGGCATTGGCATTATTATAATCAGTGGTCACACCATCAATCGGTGGAAGCGCGCCTGCCAAGCGGGATTGAAACAACATCTGGGAACGGGCGAAGATCAGCGCCTCCCAATCCGTGGCGCAGCCAAGATCAAGGGCGAAATCTAAATGACCAAAAGCCGCGCGGCGGACGCCGGGCGTCGACAGCAGTGCTGGCAGGCTGGCCAGCCCTCTCGCCGTCTCAATCAATACAATAACATCGACATCGCGCGCACAGGCAGCGCGTACCTGCGCAACAGTATGAGGGCTTTCTGCTTTGGGCAAAACAACGGTTGACGCGGAGCAAACGCGCAGAAACTGCCGATCCTCCTCAAAATGAGGCGAAGTAGCATCATTAATGCGCACAGCAACACGCGCCCAATCAATATCAGCGGCAAGGGTGGCTTGTCGTGCCTGAGCCTTCAATTTGTCCTGTACGGCATCCTCGAGATCAATAATGACGCAGTCGGCCCCGGAGGATAGGGCCTTGGTAAAGCGGTCTGGCCTATCGCCGGGCACAAATAGGAAGGTTGCTGCATGCATCATTTATCAGGTCGCCAACTTTCGGTGGTTTTTGAGGTAAACTCGGTGCGCAAATTCTCTTCATGCGCGCCCAGCAAAGGTACGGGTCCAAGCGAAGATGTTTGCCCACGCACGACAATCCCAGGTGCCAGCATTTCAATCTCACCTGCACTCGTCTGCACCATCACATACCGATTCTGCGGATGCGCCATTAGATCGTCCATGTCTGACAAGCGGCCAAAGGCTATACGCGCATGATTGAGTCTTTCAATAATGGTCTCGCGTGGTAATGCGGCAAAGACAGACACAATTAGAGGTTCAAGTGCAGGTCGATTCGCAACGCGCATTGAATTATTTGCGAAGCGAGTATCTGTTGCGATAGAAGAATCGACCAGAACATCCGTACAGAATTGAGCCCATTCACGTTCGTTCTGGATAGAAATCAGAACCGCTTTACCATCAGCACATGTGTAGGCGCCATAGGGGGCGATAGTGGGATGCTTGAGGCCCATGCGCGCCGGCTTTTTTCCACCGTAACGCGATTGCAAGTATGGCACGTTCATCCAGTCCGCCATCACGTGAAAAAGCGATACTTCGATGACGCGACCCTTGCCGGTACGTTCGCGCGCAAAAAGACCTTGCACAATGGCCTGATAAGATGTCATGCCCGCAGCAATATCGCAAACGGAGACACCGACACGTGCTGCAACGTCTTCTGTGCCACTGATCATGCACAATCCGCTTTCGGCCTGGATCAAAAGATCATACGCTTTTTGATCTCGATAAGGCCCGTCTTCACCGTAACCCGAAATCGACACATAGATCAGGCGCGGGTCGCGGTGCGTAAGCTCATCCGCACCAAAGCCGAGGCGTGCCGCAGCACCAGGTGCCAGATTCTGGATAAACACATCAGCTTCCGCTACCATATTCGTGAGAATCGCATGATCTTCTGGCTTTTTGACGTCTAGCCTTATCGATTCCTTGCCACGATTGAGCCAGACAAAATAAGCACTTTCGCCTTTGACAAGCGAGTCATAGCCGCGAGCGAAGTCGCCTTCGGGGCGTTCAATCTTGATTACTCGGGCGCCCGCCTCAGCAAGCCGGCTCGAAGCATAGGGTGCAGCGACCGCCTGTTCCAACGCAACAACTGTAATACCTTCAAGGTCTTTCATTGATAAAGTCCTGTCTGAGATTACGAATTTGCTACACCGAAGGATGGCCTAGGAAATACACACTTGTTTGTCGGGGTAGAAGAATTTGATATAGCCTGAAATTCAAGGTGTCACGCCACTACTTGCCCTGTCATCGTTACTACTCCGGACGTTGATATGGTCTGCACATTGACAGCCCCGCCTGTTTTAACAGCATCAACAATAAACGGTTCACCAAGAATCAGTGGCGAAACGCCTCGATAGGAGAATGTCGTTGGTGCACAACCCAATATAGAGGCCGCGAGGTTCAACATCAACGTGGCTTGCAAGGGGCCATGGACGACAAGACCGTCATAGCCCTCCATGTTCCGTGCATAGGGTTCATCATAATGAATTCGATGGCCATTGAACGTCATTGCAGAATATCGAAATAACATGGTGGAGGTGGGCGCCACGCTCCAGACCTTTCCCTGCGGTCTCACGGCCGGCTGCGCTGGGATGGAGCCCGCCGCCACAGCCTCCCGATAAACCACATCCTGCCGTTCAATGACGACCAGCCTATCGCCAACAGAATAACGATGATCGATCTTGAAGAAGCAGAGTTTTCCGCTCTTGCCCGTTTTAAAGGAAACATCGACAATTTCGCTATGCTTTTTGACCACGTCACCAGCCGCGAAATTCCCATGGAACCTCACCTCTCCCCCTGCCCACATACGGCGCGGTAATCCGACGTCGGGGAGAAACGAACCAAGCTTGGGATGGCCATCAACGCCAAGCTGTTCTGACGCCGCTACGTCTGGCGACAGACACCACTGAATACCGAGTGGAACCGCTTCACTGTTAAAGAGATAAGGTGAAAGTGTCGCCTCAAATTCAGCGATCATCCGTTCACTGATGATATCTCGTCGTTCCGTTATACGTCCAATGCAATTACTCAATTCTTCCATTGCTTATTAGCTTTTCGATCTTATGTGGCATTCCAAATCTTACGTTTCACAAGGTCATTAACAACCTCAAGGGTAATACGCTCGACAGCCTTGCAAGCCTCTGTTGTAGATTTGGCCTGGTTTCGCACGAGATAAATCGGTCGAGACATGTGCGCATCTTCAATACGTGATGAGACCAGCTCTCCGCGTTGGATACTATCAAAAGCCGCTGCGCGCGCTAAAATAGTGAAGCCGCTGCCGCGCGTCACAAGTTCCTTAATCTGTGCAAGCGAATCCATTTCAATAATTACATTGAGATCTATATTAAGTTCACGTGCGCAACGTTCAACCCGCTGACGCAGGCCATGGTGTTGAGAAGGCAGGATCATATCAAGGGAAACAAGATCAACAAGCTTCACAGGCGTGCCCGGCGGTGTCTTGAGCGGCCAGTTGTCGGATGCTGCAAAAAAATGCAGATCCTCCGTCATCAGCTTCTGAACGTGACAATTCTTCAGATTATCAACCTCGTAAAGGAATGCGAGGTCAATGGTCTGGTCCTCCAACCAGGTTTTGATGAAGCCACTCATCGCCTCAATGGCACGAAGCCTAACCCTAGGCAAATCAACAAGCACAGTTTCAGCGAGCGGCACGGAGAGAACCATCGATACCGAACTCGGTAGGCCAATCGACACGGAACCATGTGGCACGCCGCCAGATTCACGCACAGCAGCACGACAAATTTCCATGCTTTGGTAGATTTCGCGAGCGTGCTTTAAAAGAATTTGTCCCGACTCTGTCAATACGATACCGCGTGGCGAACGGTCCAGAAGCTGAACTCCTAATTCCTCTTCGATCTTAATCATATGCTGTGACAGCGACGGTTGGGCGACGTGTAGACGCACCGACGCTGCCGAGAGCGAGCCTTCTTCGGCGATAGCAACAAAATACTTGAGCTGTTTAATGTCCATCTGCGTAAGCTTTAAGTTACCCTTATTTCAACGATTTAGTGAGACATGTCACCGCGATTTTGTCACTCTGATAAATTGCAGACTAAAGCTTTTCCCCTAGATTTACATTTAAAGTTCAACTGCCTATAACCTATTGAGATGGTTGACATTATTATAAGCTTTCCGCTTCCGTTGACTTGGAAGCCGAAGAAGCGCGATGATCTATCAACACTTAAACCAAGAAGAACGATATCAGTTTTCTACATTTTTAAAAGAGGCACTGACATAATCAAATATTGCTGCAGATCCTAGATTTAATGGTTATCAGGGTTGCGTCCGTAAAGTGCTGTAAATTCTGAGGTGGGCAGCCACCCCTTCGGCTCGGTAAAAGACGGTTCTGAGACGTTTTTCACCGAAGGAGCGAA
>Ga0214164_1000465_pt1 | contig 26442 bp, 22 predicted proteins | sample TroBogepilimnion_13_FD_153003 | JGI IMG/M metagenome (GOLD analysis project Ga0214164, IMG submission 153003) | Freshwater microbial communities from Trout Bog Lake, WI - Practice 03JUN2009 epilimnion v4 | ecosystem: Environmental > Aquatic > Freshwater > Lake > Epilimnion/Euphotic zone ...
CCAGGAGTCATAGCCATCACGTGGTTGGAGAAGGAGTAGCAACCCAAGAAGGCCGCGCCATCATCCCCACAAGGACCAACGATTGCCACCTTTGAGAATTGCTTCTTAGCCGGATCGATAGGCAAGATCCCCGCATTATTCTCGAGAAGAATTACACCTGCCCGTGCCGCCTCAAGGGCGACTTTGCGATTTTCAGCTGTATCAAGATTCACGGTATTAAGATCTGCAGTGACGTGTTTTGAGGGCGTCCAATCTGCATCGAGAAGTCCAAGTTCGAACTTTTGATCAAGTACACGAATCAATGCCCGATCGACATACTCTTCCGAGAGTTTTCCGGTTCGTACGAGTTCAATCAGGCGATCGCCATAACAACGAGTTGCAGGTAGTTCAACATCAATACCGGCGATCAGAGCGAGTGCACCTGCCTCACCGCGATCACCAGCAACGAGATGCATGATTTCTAGGAAGCTGATTGCCCAATAATCGGAGACAACAGTTCCGGTAAATTGGAGCTGGTCGCGAAGTATCTCGGTAAAGATCTTTGGGTCCGCTGCGGCTGGTAGGCCATCGATATCGGTATAAGAATTCATTACCGATCGAGCCTTTCCTTCTGCGATAGCCATTTCAAATGGTGGCAACATAAAGTCATAAAGCTCACGCCATCCCATGGAGACTGGGGCATGGTTACGCGCCGCCTTTGAAGCAGAGTGGCCAAAGAAGTGCTTAAGGGTAGAGACGATGCCTTCAGCTTCAAGTCCCTTTACATAGGCTGTCGCACAGATTCCGGCAAGGTATGGATCTTCGCCAAATGTTTCTTCCACGCGACCCCAGCGATAGTCACGGACAACATCGAGCACAGGGGAGAGACCTTGATGTATGCCGAGAGATTTCATATCACGGCCAATGATTCGTGTTGCGGCTTCAATCTTTGATGGATCAAAAGTCGCAGCCATTCCTAGGGGAGTTGGGAATGAGGTTGCTCCCATAGTTGTGAAACCCGTCAAACATTCTTCATGTGCAACTGCTGGAATACCAAGACGGGTCTCTGAGATGAGCCGGGTTTGTAGGCCAATTAATTTTCTTGCACCATCAGCGGCAGCGATAGGGAGGGTTCCAAATACCCGTGTGAATTGACCCAATCCATGTTTCGTTGCTTCTTCCCACGGTAATGGCTGGGCTACTTCAGCAAAGACTGGAACGTTATCGACTGGATGATCTTCTTCACTATCTTCTTCACGAGGTGCATTGAATTCGAGCCAGATACTTCCCAGCTGCCCAACCTTCTCCTCAAGAGTCATCTCCGCCATCAGCAGGTTGAGTCGAGTCTGGCGATCCTTCGTTGTATCTAACCAGGGGCGATTAACTTCAATAGAAGTCTGCTCACTCATTGATGTATCAGCCTTTCCTTCATCTCAGTCACACAGTTTTGCTGGCAGGAGATTTTGCTCTAACCTAGAGTCACTGATCCCGGCGGGAGTGGTGAAATGGCAGACACGCAGGTCTTAGGAACCTGTGCTTCGGCGTGTGGGTTCAAGTCCCACCTTCCGCACCAGTACTAAGAGCTCAATCTTCAATGAGTAAGGTACTTGGAATCTTCCCGAATATATAGGGGTAGAGAATCAAATCCGTGGCTCTCTTTCAGCCACCTTCCACCATTGATAACTTCACGTGTGAAGTAGTTGGTCCATTTTCCATCAGGTAGATAGAACTCAACTTCGCCACTTTCAGTAAAGACTGGGGCAACCAAGAGATCAGGTCCGAACATATATTGCTGGTCTAAGAACCAGGTTGTTCGATCTTCTGGGAACTCAACGAGCATTGGGCGCATGAGTGGCGTTCCGCGTCCGTGAACTTCTTCAGCAGCAACCTTCATGATGTATGGAAGTAACTCGGATTTGAGGGTCGCAAATTTTCTCGTGACAGATACCGACTCGTCATCAATACTCCAAGGGACGCGAACAGATTCATTGCCATGGAGTCGTGAGTGAGAGCTCAATAATCCAAAAGCAATCCATCGCTTAAAGACCGCTGGATTTGGAGTGCCTTCAAAGCCTCCGATGTCATGGCTCCAATATCCAAAACCACTCAGTGAGAGACTCAAGCCACCGCGAAGGCTCTCTGCCATCGATTCGAAGGTGGAAGTGTTGTCGCCACCCCAGTGCACGGGCATCTTCTGTCCGCCAGGTGCTGCGCTTCGAGCAAAGACGATCGCTTCATCGCCCTTTACTTCTCGGAGAACTTCCCACACCGTCTCGTTGTAAATCTGGGTATAGAGATTATGCATCTGCTCAGGGTTTGAGCCATCACAGTAGATGACATCAGTAGGGATTCGCTCTCCAAAATCAGTCTTAAAGCAGTCAACGCCCATTTTAAGAAGTGGTCGCAGCTTGCTCTTAAACCATTCGCGAGCAGCCGGATTGGTGAAATCTACAATTGAATTGCCGGCCTGCCAGAGATCCCATTGCCAGACCGAACCATCGGCACGCTTCAAGAGATAACCCGCATCGCGAGCTTCATCAAAGAGGGGAGAGGCTTGGCCGATATACGGATTAATCCAGAGACTTATACGCAGCCCCTTCGCTTTGAGGCGAGCGAGCATTCCTTCAGGATCTGGGAAGGTGCGTGGATCCCATTGGAAATCGCACCACTGATATTCGCGCATCCAGAAGCAGTCGAAGTGAAAGACTGAGAGTGGAATCTTCTGTGCCGACATTTCATCGATAAATTGCGAGACGGTGCTCTCATCGTAATTAGTAACAAAGGAGGTGCTGAGCCATAAGCCAAAGCTCCACTCTGGAAGCACCGGAGCCCGACCAGTGAGCGCCGTGTATTTCTCAAGGATCTCTTTTGGCGTTGGTCCATAGATAATGAAATATTCAATATCTTCCGTTTCGGCACTGAATTGAACCTTCTCAACAGCCTCACTTGCGACTTCAAAGGAGACTAAACCGGTGTGGTTCACGAAGACTCCGTAGCCCTCATTAGTCAGATAGAAAGGAATGTTTTTATAAGCCTGTTCACTACTCGTCCCACCATCAGCATTCCAGATATCGACGGTCTGGCCATTTTTAATAAATGATGTGAAGCGTTCGCCTAGGCCATAAACATTTTCGCCGACCTTTAATGAGATTTGCGAGGAGAGATAACGCTTACCTTCAGGAGCATCAACGATAGATAGCCCCTTAGCTCCCTGCTCAGCAAATACCTTGCCTTCAGCTTCAAAAGATAACTTCCACGAAGTTGAGGTACTTAATCGTGCTCGCACTCTGCCCGTTGTGAGCGATACCGAGCCTTCACTCTCTTCGAGCGTGACCTTTGGCGAGTGTTCGGTAATTGCATAAGTAAGAGCAGGCTTGCCACCGCGATGATGTGCAACTCGCACTCGAACAACATCGTCAAGTGGAGAATCTAATCTGAGATCGAGAGTTCCAATATTGAGTGTTGCGCCGCGATTTTCAACGACACGAGGCGCGATAAGTGCTGAAATCGCACCATTCTCGTTGAGAAGTTCTGCGCGTTGGACATGTGTTGCATGTCGCATGGAATACCCGTCACGAACTAACCAAAATCCATCGGTGAACTTCATGACGGGATTACGCCTTCCTAAGTTAGATATCGTTCCTTAGCTACGGGAGACAACGCCGTTACGTCGGCGAGAGAGCGCATCGATGGTCGCTGCAGCGAGGAGAACGCCACCCTGCACCAAGTAGCTGATACCAGCCGGCATTTGAAGAAGACCAAGACCGTTATCGATCATCGAGATAACAATTGCTCCAATAGCTGCTTGTGCGAGTCGGCCGCGGCCACCAAAGAGGCTAACGCCGCCAACAACTGCTGCTGCAACACCTGAAAGAACGATGGTGTGTCCCGCAGAGCCATCGACGCTGCCGATACGGCTGGCGTGGAATACGCCAGAGATCACTGCGAGGAATGAACAGATAATGAACGCGAGAATGCGAATCTTGACGACCTTGATGCCTGCGCGACGAGCAGCTTCTGGATTTCCACCAACAGCGTAGAGGTGGCGACCAAAGCGAGTGCGATCAAGAACAAATGTTCCAATAGCAAGAACCACAATAGTGATCGGAAGAACGATAGGTACACCCTTAATTGGGATGACTCCCTGGCTGCGGTTGAGGTTCAAGTAATAGACGCTAAATGAGCCGAGGACCAGGATTGCTACAAGGCGGATGATAATGATTGAGAATGGCTTGTTGACGAGACCTGTCGTTGCTCGACGACGGCGATCCCAGATGCTTAACACAAGGGAGGCCGCTGCTGATACAAAGAGGAGAATCCAACCGCCTGCAGCAGGCAGGTTCTTATTCATAATCGCCAAGATCGCGGGGACTTCTACGCGATAGACGCCACCTTCACCGAGGAGAACTAACTGCATTCCTTGGAAGCCGAGGAAGAAGGCGAGCGATACGACAAATGATGGAACACCAATTTTCGCAACCAAGAATCCGATTACTGAACCAATTGCAATACCAACTAAGAATGCAACGATAAGAGCCGGAATCCAAGGCCAGCCTTGGGTCTTCACGAGATCGATAAATGCAGCCATCGCTACACCAGCAGTTACGCCGGCAGCAAGATCGATTTCAGCGAGCAAGATAACGAAAACAAGGGCAGAGGAGAGCATGGTGAGCTCTGCGGCCTGAACAAAGAGGTTGGCAAAGTTTAACTTTGTAATGAAGAACGGGCTGAGGCTCTCAAATGCAAGCGTAAGGATAATGATTCCAAAGACTGCAGGAAGGGAGCCCATCTCTCCGCCCTTAACGCGAGCGAAGTAACCGCGTACCTGGTCGCCGAGAGTTCCTTCATGGCCACTAGCTAGTGAGGTGACCTTCTCTGTAGACGCTACTTTTTCTGACATGATTACTTCACGCCTTCCTGTGTCTTGGTGCCAGTGATATAGGCGATGACTTCATCATAATTTGTTGACTTGGTATTGAGGTGAGCGACCATTTGGCCGAGATACATCACTGAGATTTGATCTGCGACTTTAAAGACATCGCTGATGTTGTGGCTAATGATGATGACAGCTACACCTTGTTGAGCAAGACGCTGAACCAGGTTAAGTACCTGCTCGGTCTGAGCAACGCCGAGTGCTGCAGTTGGCTCATCAAGAATAACTAACTTCGCTTCACGAAGTACTGAGCGAGCGATCGCAACAGTTTGGCGCTGACCTCCAGAGAGAGAAGAAACTTTCTGGCGGACCGACTTAACAGTTCGGACAGAAAGGCGTGTAAGTGCTTGGGTAGCTTGAAGTTCCATCGCCGGCTCATTGAGAGTGCCCATCTTCAACTCTTCTTTACCGAGGAACATATTTTGAACAATGTCGAGGTTTTCGCAGAGAGCGAGATCTTGATACACAACTTCGATGCCATAGCCGGATGCTTGCAACGGTGAATTCAATTCAACCTGGGTTCCTGCAAAACGAATGAGACCCTCGTCAAATGGCTGCACACCTGCAAGGCCCTTAATGAGAGTCGACTTACCAGCTCCGTTATCGCCAACGAGCGCAGTTACTTGGCCTGCATATGCAGAGAAATCAATTCCTTTGAGAACTTCTACAGGACCAAAACTTTTTCTAATTCCTGTGAGTTCAACTACTGGGACCTGAGGAGTCACTATCTATCTCTTTTCAGTGGTTCGCTTATTGGGCTGGTAGGAGTTACTGCCGAACATGATCGGAATACTACTTGAAAATACGGGGGAGTTTAAAGGTGATGGTTTCGGTGGATCAAAAAAGAGAGCGGACCTAGAACCCTGAGGCTCTAGGTCCGCTCCGACCTTTAGTTAATCATTGAATGAGGCAAAAGCCCCATCAGAGTGATTACTTAACGCCGTTAGCTGTGCAAGCAGCTGCAACTGCAGCTGTGCAGATGTCAGATGCCTTTGCATCTCCAGCTGCTACAACAGTCTTCACTGTTGCTGCCTTGATCAAGATAGGAGTTGATGCGAGGAATGGTGTTCCATCAGCCAACTTCTTTGATACAGCTGGCTTGATTCCCTTAAGAATCTTTACAGCCAAATCAGCTGCAGCCTTAGCTTCGACCTTGAATGGCTTGTAGACAGTAGCTGTCTGCTTGCCAAGAAGAACGTTCTGGAGACCAGCAACTGATGCATCCTGACCAGATACTGCAGCCTTTACGTTGTTCTTATCAAGGATTGCAATGATTGCTGCTGCATTGTTGTCGTTTGGAGACAATACTGCGTCAACCTTGCCCTTAAGAGCTGTGAATGCCTGCTCGAACTCTGTTCCAGCAGTTGGGCCATCCCATGTGCCCTTCATTGTGAATGCAGCCTTTGCGCCAGCAGCCTTAAGAACTGCAAGAGCACCATTAAGGAACATTGCTGCGTTTCCATCGGTTGGGTCACCTGAACCGTAGACGATGCTTGCAGTCTTTACATTCTTACCATCAGCCTTGAGGCCGTCGATAACAGTCTGACCTTCGAGAGCACCAACAACGGTGTTGTCGAATGAAACGTAGTAAGAAGCTCCAGCGATTGGGCGATCGTAAGCGATGACCGGAATACCCTGAGCCTTAGCCTTTGCAGCTACAGCTATGCCAGCACCCTGGTGGTCAACGAGAAGCATTACGCCGCAACCCTTTGCGAGCTGCTGATCTGCGATTGTTGCATAACGAGCTGTGTCCTTCTGTGCATTCTGGATATCAGTTGTGAATCCAGCTGCTGTAAGGATTGCGTTCAATGCAGGACGATCGCCTGACTCCCAGCGTGTGCCTGAATCAGCATCTGGAAGGATTACGCATGCACGCTTGCTTGCAGCAGCGTGTGATGCAGAAGTACCTGTCAATGTCATTGCTGCGAGTGCAGCAACAGCCATTACAGCAACCTTTGCGGTTTTCTTCATAAGAGAGTTACCTTTCGAAAGGTCCCATTCCCGCGGCCAAGGAAGATGGCCTAGGTACGCGAATGAGAACGATAGGATCGTAATCGCTAGCGCAGCCAATATCCAGACGGTTCAGGCCGCTCTAACGCCTGATTCGATAACGATTTGATAAAGGTTGGCGATCGGCTGGCTAATAGTTGGCCAAAAATCACAAACTGGCTCCAAAGGGGGAATATATGAAAAGTGAGCACTGGGGTAGCTACACAATCAAGCCTCGCATGCGCCTGATCTCAGATAACGATTTTGCCGGAGACCCAGATGGCCTCATCCAACTTGCTCATCATCTTCTCTCCCCATCAGTAGATCTCCGTGGCGTTATCAGTAGCCATCTGAGAGCAGGGGACTCCTGGAATATTTTTGATGATTCAGTCGCAGCAGGTGTAGATGCAATCAAAGATTTATTGGAGCGGATGCCACGACAGAGGAATATCGATATCTACCAAGGTTCAACTGGTCCACTCGTCGATAGAAAAACTCCACACGATACTGAAGCCGCACGCTTTACTGTGAACGAAGCGATGAACAGTAAATCTGATCTACCTCTCTTTATTACCTGCGGTGGAAGCCTCACTGCAATTGCGAGCGCTTGGTTGCTGGAACCACGCATCGCTGAGAAAGTCACAGTTGTCTGGATCGGTGGCCCAGAACATGATGGTGATGCGCTTCCACCTCCGGGTGCTCCGCAGTATGAATACAACTTGCATGAAGATCTGATTGCAGCTCAAGTTGTCTTTAGCGATTCCAATCTCAACCTTTGGCAGATCCCTCGAAATGTCTATCGCCAATTCAATGTAGGCCGTGCCGAACTTTTCATCAGAATGGGAATGGCTGGAACGCTCGGGGATTACCTCTACGAATTATTAGCGGCAGTTCCAGTAGCTACTGAGAAATTAGGGTTTGCCTTTGGCGAGACATATATATTGGGAGATTCAGCGCTCGTTACCTTGACCGCCCTGCACTCCACTTTTGAGGCCGATCCATCGTCGAGCATGTATCGGCTCGCTCCTAAGCCTGGAATTGATGATCATGGCCAGTATTTCCATGCCGATGGCGTTCCAATGCGCATCTACGAGCAACTTGATGCACGTACAACACTCGAAGATTTATATGCGAAACTCGTTATTCACGAAGCTTTGCGCTGACCTCTACCTCATCCAAAGGGCCTCCGTAAACGGGTAACCTTCTCCTGGTGAGCATCCAGGAGTTATTAGAAGCGGGCATTCTTCGTGCGCTCGCCAGACTTGCCGAGCGTGGCGAGCTCCCAGCGGACCTCACACTTCCTAAAGAACTCACCCTCGAACGCCCAAAGAACCGTGACCATGGTGACTATGCGACGTCGATTGCGCTTGCGCTCGCTAAATCTGCGGGGAAAGCACCGCGCGAGATTGCGCAGGCTCTTCAAGCCGCACTACTTGCTGACTCGGAGATCTCCACCAATCTTTCGGCAGTTGATATCGCTGGACCAGGCTTTTTGAATCTGACATTGGCGAAGGCGAGCCAAGGTGGGGTAATTCAACAGATTCTCTCTGATGGAGTTCGATTCGGTAAAGGAAAATCACTAACAGGTACAAAGGTAAATTTAGAGTTCGTCTCTGCTAATCCAACTGGGCCTTTACATCTTGGCCACACTCGTTGGGCAGCTGTGGGCGATGCGCTTGGAAGAGTATTGAGTGCAGCGGGTGCAGATGTCACTCGTGAGTTTTATGTCAACGACCGTGGCGTACAGATGGATCTCTTTGGTGCATCAATTCGAAGTGCAGCACTCGGGCAGCCTCGCCCTGAGGATGGTTATCACGGTGCCTATATTGAGGATCTCGCACAAGAGATCGTAAGTGCTAATCCTGAATTCACATCTTTGCCAGAAGAAGAATCCATCCATGCTTTCCGCGATTCCGGATATGCACTTCAACTTGCTGATCAACAACGCGTTTTAGCAAATATGAATACCCACTTTGATATCTGGTTCTCAGAGAAATCACTGTACGAAAATAATTTCTTTAATCATTGCCTTGAGACTCTGAAGAGCAAGGGCCATGTCTTTGAACATGAAGGCGCAATCTGGCTTCGCACGACTGACTTTGGTGATGATAAAGATCGCGTCATGATCAAATCCGATGGATCCTTTGCCTATTTTGCATCTGATTCTGCCTATTACATTTCCAAGCGCGAACGTGGCTTTGATGTCTTGATTTATATGTTGGGCGCTGATCACCATGGCTATGTCCACCGCTTAAAAGCGCTTGCCTCTTGCGCAGGTGACGATCCTCAAAAAAATATTGATATCTTGATCGGCCAGCTCGTCAAGATTCTGGAAAATGGCGAAGAACTCAAACTCTCCAAGCGCGCAGGAACAATCATTACTCTCGAAGAGCTCATTGAAAAAGTTGGAGTCGATGCTGCTCGCTACACCTTGATCCGCTACCCGGTTGATACACCGATGGTGATGGATGTCGATGTCTTGCGCAGTCGTACAAATGAGAACCCGGTCTATTACGTCCAGTATGCCCATGCCCGCATTTGTGGAGTTCTTCGTAATGCTGCAGAGCTTGGCATCACTTTTGGCGTCAATCAGATTCATCCAGAACTTTTGGAGAGCGAACGCGAGCGCGAGCTCATTGGTGCCCTTGGCGAATTCCCACGCATAGTCGCAACCGCAGCTGAACTTCGCGAACCGCACCGAGTCGCCCGCTACCTAGAGGAGCTCGCCGGGGTCTATCACCGTTTCTACGCAGATTGTCGAGTCCTTCCATTGGGAGATGAAGCGATTTCTGATCTCCACTCTGCCCGCGCCACACTCTGTCAAGCAACTGCACAAGTGATCGCTAATTCATTAGCCTTACTTGGAGTCAGCGCACCGGAGAAGATGTAAATGAAACTATCGCAACCATATTCAAGTAACTCGACCTTCGAGGGCGAGCTCGCGATTGCCGGTGTTACGGCACGAAATTTGGCTAACGAATTTGGTACCCCGCTCTTTGTCATCGATGAAGATGATTTTCATCAACGGGCTGTCGCTTGGCGAGATGCTTTGATTCGCCACTTCGGCAACCATGCTGGAACTGTCTACTACGCCGGAAAGTCATTCCTCAACAAGGAGGTTGCGCGGTGGATCAACCAGGTAGGTATTGGGCTCGATGTCTGTAGTAGTGGCGAGTTAGAAGTTGCCCGCGCTGTGAATTTCCCATCCTCAAGTATTGAATTGCATGGAAACAATAAATCTGAAAGTGAAATTCGCGAGGCGATTGAATACGGTGTTGGAACCATCGTAATGGATTCATTCTTCGAAATTGAGCGCGTTGCTCGTATCGCGGCCGAGCTTGGAAAGATTCAAAAGGTCTATCTCCGTTTAACAGCAGGAGTTGAAGCGCATACCCATGAATTTATTTCGACTGCACATGAAGATCAGAAGTTTGGCTTTTCTATTGCAAGTGGTTCTGCGTGGAAGGCAGTTGAAGAGACCAGTGCTCATTCTTCATTGCGACTAGCTGGATTCCACTCGCACATTGGATCCCAAATCTTTATCGCTGAAGGCTTTGAGATTGCTGCGTCGCACCTTATCGAACTCCTGGCGAAATATCGCGATCACTTCGATGCGCAACTTCCAGAGTTAGATCTTGGTGGGGGATATGGAATTGCTTATCTACCTGGTGAGAGCGGCCTCGATCCGGATGAAGTCTTGGCTTCTATCTCTGCTGTTGTAAAACGTGAATGTGAGAAGCATGCATTAACTATTCCTACAATTTCGATTGAGCCAGGGCGACATATCGTTGGGCCAACCACCACAACCATCTATGCAGTAGGAACTACGAAGAGCGTTGAACTCGATGGCGGAGAGAGTCGTCGCTACATCGCCGTCGATGGCGGAATGAGCGACAACATTCGCCCATCACTTTATGGCGCCGAGTACACCGCACTACTTGCAAATAGATTGTCGGAATCGGCCCCTGTAAATTCTCGAATCGTAGGTAAGCACTGCGAAAGCGGCGACATTGTGATCCGCCAGATTGAGCTTCCTGGAGATATCACTCCTGGGGACCTCCTCGCAGTTCCAGCCACTGGCGCCTATGGCCGATCAATGGCGAGCAATTACAACCACATTCCGCGCCCTGCCGTAGTCGCAGTAAAGGCTGGAAAAGCCCGTTTGATTACTCGTCGAGAGAGTATTAACGATCTTCTTGCCTTAGATATCTGAGATACTTCTCTTCTGGGTTCTAGTGGAGCCCTTGACCTCTATATGTAGTGGGAGTTGATCTCGTGGCAGGCCGTACCTTGGTAGGTAAGACCCTTAACGTTGGAATGCTTGGCTGCGGCCACGTAGGAACCGAAGTTGCACGCCTACTTGTCGCCAATGCGACCGATCTAGCGGCCCGCGCCGGAGTACCACTCATCCTCACCAAGATTGCAGTCCGAGACCTCTCTATTGATCGCCCCGGCATTCCGAAGGAACTCTTTACGACGGATGTCGACTCAATCGTGAACGATCCATCGATTGACCTCGTGATTGAAGTGATGGGCGGAATTGAACCTGCTCACGAACTCATTCTCACTGCGATGAAGAATGGCAAGGCGGTTGTTACCGCCAACAAGGCGCTCCTTGCCCATCACGGTGCCGAGCTCTTCCACGCATCCGATGAGGCCGATGTTGATTTCTATTACGAAGCAGCAGTTGCCGGTGCGATTCCTATTCTTCGCCCACTTGCTGAATCTCTTGTTGGTGACCACGTCGAGCGCGTCATGGGAATCATCAATGGAACGACGAATTTCATTTTGACAAAGATGCATGAGCATCCTGGTTTCTCATTTGCTGATGCCCTCAAAGAGGCGCAAGAGCTCGGTTATGCAGAGGCAGATCCCACTGCTGACATCGAAGGATTCGATGCTGCTGCCAAGGCGGCAATTCTTGCCGGACTTTCGTTCCACTCTGTTGTCACAGATGCCGATGTCTATCGTGAAGGAATCACCAAGATCACTGCAGAGGATGTGGCAGTCGTTCAAGATATGGGGTTCGTTATTAAGTTGCTGGCGATTGCAGAAGCGAATGAGGCACATGGCTCAAAGGAAGAGACCATCACAGTTCGCGTTCACCCAACTGCGATTCCAAAGACTCACCCACTTGCCTCTGTTCGTGAAGCATTTAACGCCGTCTTCGTGCAATGCGAATCTGCTGGTGAATTGATGTTCTATGGCCGCGGAGCAGGCGGAGCGCCAACTGCATCGGCAATTCTCGGCGACTTAGTTGCGGTTGCTCGAAATCGCAATGAAGGAAGCCTTGGACCAACTGAGACTGATTACGCTGATCTTGATATTGCTCCGATTGGAGTTGCCCGTACTCGTTATTTGATCCGCCTCCACGTGAACGATCGCCCAGGTGTACTTGCCTCTGTTGCTCAGACCTTCGCAGCAAATGCGGTATCGATCATGACTGTCCGACAGAGTGGGGCTGGCAATAATGCCGAACTCACTGTCATGACACACATCGCCGCTGAATCTGATCTTGCGAATACTGTAAAAGATTTAACAAAGCTTGAGACCGTTTCAGATGTCGTCAGCGTGATTCGAGTGGAAGGCATTCGTTAATGGGAATTTTTGGTAACTCATCCAAGAAATCTGGCGCACATCAGTGGCGTGGAGTGATCGACGAATACCGCAATCGCCTTCCGGTGTCGTTAAAGACTCCAGTAGTCTCGCTGCGCGAAGGTGGAACTCCACTTGTTGCAGCCTGCGTGCTTTCAGAGATGCTTGATAATGAGATCTGGCTCAAAGTTGAAGGTGCGAATCCAACAGGTTCTTTCAAAGATCGCGGCATGACTATGGCAATCTCTAAGGCAGCTGAAGATGGTGCAAAGGCAGTTATCTGTGCCTCGACTGGAAATACATCGGCATCAGCAGCGGCTTATGCAACAAAGGCGGGAATGATTCCCGTCGTCTTGATTCCACAAGGAAAGATTGCAATGGGCAAACTCGCTCAAGCGATTGCTCATGGCTCACGACTCATCCAAGTCGATGGAAACTTCGATGACTGCCTCAACTTGGCACGAGAACTTTCCCAGGAATATCCCGTTGCTCTCGTTAACTCCGTTAATCCTTATCGCATTGAAGGTCAGAAGACTGCCTCCTTTGAAGTTGTAGATTTCCTCGGCGATGCGCCAGATCTTCACGTCTTGCCCGTAGGTAACGCAGGAAATATCACGGCATATTGGAAGGGCTATCGCGAGTACTACTCAGATAAGGTCTCATCAAAGTTGCCTTCTATGTGGGGATTCCAAGCTGCAGGCGCTGCGCCACTCGTTCTTGGTCACCGCGTTGATAACCCGGAGACGCTCGCTACTGCTATTCGTATTGGAAATCCAGCCTCATGGGATCAAGCGATTGAAGCGCGCGATAGCTCGGGCGGACTCATTGACTCTGTCACTGATGAAGAGATTCTGCAGGCTTATCGCCTTGTTGCTGCAAAAGAAGGTGTCTTTGTTGAGCCATCATCAGCAGCTGGTATTGCCGGCCTTATTAAGAAGCAATCTGAAGGAAAGCTCCCAAAGGGTAAGAAGATTGTTATCACTGTTACCGGTAATGGCCTTAAAGATGTCGGACATATCTTGGATCATGCAGCTGCACCAGTTGTGGTGCCAGTGGATGTTCAAGCAGCAGCTCAAGCGATGGGTCTCTGAGGATTCCTCATGGCTGCTAATCGACTCACTTTCAAGGCGACCCTCGCTCAAGTAAGCGTTCCTGCTACCTCTGCGAATTTAGGACCTGGCTTCGATTGCCTTGGTCTCGCACTTGAACTTCGCGATCGCTATGCAGCGCAGATTCTTGATGAACCAACCTTTGATGTTGATGTGAGTGGTGAAGGTGCCGATGAGCTCAAGAAAGATAAGAGCCACCTTGTTATTCGATCCATGCTTCGCGGATTTGAACATATGGGACAGAAGCCGCGCGGTATTGCTCTGCGAGCACTTAATGTCACACCACATGGCCGGGGCCTTGGATCAAGTTCCTCAGCGATCATTGGGGGATTGGCACTTGCTCGTTCACTCGTTCACGGTGGAGAGGCGCTTCTTACTGACGATGAGATGATTGCGCTCGCGACAGAATTAGAAGGACATCCAGATAATGTTGCAGCTGCAGTTCTTGGTGGCGCAACAATTGCGTGGATAGAAAATGGTGAAGGCAGAGCGATCACTATTCCGGTACATGAAAAGATCAAGGCGCTTGCCTTCATTCCAACAACCACACTTTCAACGTCGAAGGCGCGAAAGATTCTTCCGGAGAGCATTCCGCATGCTGCTGCGGCGGCAAATGCCGGTAAATCTGCGCTATTAGTTGAAGCGCTTTCACATCGCCCAGACCTTCTCTATGTAGCTACAGAAGACCAGATTCATCAAAGTTATCGAGCATCTGCCATGCCGAAGAGCATGGAGCTTGTTAACCGTCTGAGAGGCGCAGGCGTAGCTGCCTTTATCTCTGGGGCGGGTCCAACCGTCCTAGTTCTCCACACTGGTAATGAGACTGAGCTTGGGGAGATGTCAGCCCTTGCGGGATCAGCCTTCACAGCGACTGCGCTGGAAATCAGCCGCAAGGGATATTTGAGCATCTAATTCCCCATTTTTGGGCAGATCTGATCTCGTGTGCTATCTTTTCAGTGTCTAAAAGCCCGCCGGAAACACCTGAGGCGAAGAACGCTTGCAAGACAATCACAATCAAGAAAATATCAATATACGTCCATATATGTCAGATCTCTGACGAAGGTTGATCGCTAGCTTCGCTAACGGAAATCTTCACACCACCACATTAAGGAAAGCATGTCTCCAACAGATACAGATAGCGCAGAGAAGTCCGCTAAGAAGAGCAAGGACTCAGGCGAGCTATCAGCGATGACACTTCCAGAACTTAAAAAAGTTGCTGGATCACTAGGAATTGATGGCGCCGCAAAGTTAAGTAAGGCTGCTCTTGTTCAGGGCATTGCCGATCTTCAAGCAGCGAACCGCGAAGCTGCAAAGCAGGAACGCGAAGAGAAGCGGTTAGCCCGCCAAGAGGCCCGCAATAAGAAGAACTCTGCCGGATCATCTCGCAATCGCGACGATCAAGGTTCAGATAACAGCGACGATGATGGCGATGAAGATTCAACTCCATCTCGCAACAATCAGAGCAATTCAAACGATGGTGACCGTAACGATCGCAATGATCGTGGTGACCGTAATGACCGCGGAGATCGTCGTGACCGCAATGATCGTGGGGACCGTAATGACCGTGATCGCGGCCGTGGCCGTGAGCGCAATCGCTTCCGTGATCGCAATGACCGTCCTGAGCGCGGTGAGCGTGAAATCCAGATTTCGGAAGATGATGTTCTGCTGCCAGTAGCAGGCCTACTCGATATCTTGGATTCTTATGCATTTATCCGCACCACTGGATACCTTGCAGGACCAAACGATGTCTATGTCTCACTTCAGCAAGTGCGACGTTATGGCTTGCGTAAGGGCGATGTCATCACTGGCCAAGTCCGCCAACCTCGCGAAGGCGAACGTAAAGAGAAGTTCAATGCTCTTGTAAAGCTCGACACTGTCAACGGAACAGATCCGGAAGAGTCACGTAATCGCGTCGACTTTGCCAAGCTTGTTCCGCTCTACCCACAAGAGCGACTCCGTCTTGAGACCGAGCCAAATATTTTGACAACCCGTGTCATCGATTTGATTGCTCCTATTGGTAAGGGTCAGCGCGGATTGATCGTTTCGCCGCCAAAGGCCGGTAAGACCATGGTGCTTCAGTCAATCGCCAATGCGATCACAACGAACAACCCTGAGTGTCACCTTATGGTTGTGCTTGTTGATGAGCGCCCAGAAGAAGTTACCGATATGCAGCGCAGCGTTAAGGGTGAAGTAATTGCTTCGACCTTTGACCGTCCAGCTGACGATCACACCTCTGTCGCAGAACTCGCGATCGAGCGCGCAAAGCGCCTTGTTGAACTTGGACACGATGTCGTTGTGCTCCTTGACTCAATCACTCGCTTAGGTCGCGCATACAACATTGCAGCTCCAGCATCTGGTCGAATTCTTTCCGGTGGTGTTGATTCAGCAGCGCTCTACCCACCAAAGAAGTTCTTCGGTGCAGCTCGTAATATTGAGAATGGTGGATCGCTCACTATCTTGGCAACGGCTCTTGTTGAGACCGGTTCCAAGATGGATGAAGTCATCTTCGAAGAGTTCAAGGGCACCGGAAATATGGAGCTCAAACTCGATCGTAAATTCGCCGACAAGCGCATCTTCCCGGCGGTTGATGTTGATGCTTCAGGTACGCGTAAGGAAGAGATCCTTATGGGTACAGAAGAGCTCAATATCGTCTGGAAACTTCGCCGCGTCTTGCATGCTCTCGATAGCCAGCAGGCACTTGAGCTCTTGCTCGACAAGATGAAGGGCACAAAGTCGAATGTGGAGTTCTTGATGCAGATCCAGAAGACAACAGCCGATGGAGATGCCAAGTAATCCTGCTCGATAGGTGGGCAGTTACGCTCATTTTTTGTGAATGCCCCGGCCTTTAGTACCCTTGGGGCTTGCACTATCCACAACAACTGGTTCACCAGATCCTGGCCTGAAAAGGCGAAAGTGATGGACCCAGCCACTTCCATATAAAGGATTACACATGAAGCCAGAGATCCACCCAGAATATATTGAGACCACTGTTACCTGCGGTTGCGGTGAAGTCTTCACAACCAAGTCAACTAAGTCGACTGGTTCAATCTACGTTGAAGTTTGTTCCGTATGCCATCCGTTCTACACCGGCAAGCAGCGTATCCTCGATACCGGCGGCCGTGTTGCAGCGTTCGAAAAGCGTTTCGGAAAGAAGTAGCTTTCTTCAAAGACCCCTTAACGCACCAGCGATGGTGCGTGGGGTCTTTTTTTATTGCCCAGCAATACAGTAATTAGTCCAATTAATAAATTTTTAGCAATAACTAATAGAAACGGGAGCGAGAGATGTCAGAACGTTTCGGAACTATTCCGGCTCTTCTCGCCGAGTATGAACAACTTGAGAAGGATCTCGCTGATCCCAGCATTCATGGTGATCAGGGCAAGGCCCGCCAACTAGGTAAGCGCTACGCACAACTTGGCCCAGTGATTGGTGGCTATCGCGCCTACAAAGCTGCCGAAGATGACCTCGCTGCAGCGAAAGAGTTAGCAGAAGTCGATCCAGCATTTGCTGAAGAAATTCCAGCGCTACAGGCAACACTCGATGCCGCGGGGGAGAAGATGGAAGAGCTACTGCTTCCTCGCGACCCTAATGATGATCGCGATGTCATTCTCGAAATTAAAGCCGGTGTTGGTGGCGATGAGTCAGCGCTCTTTGCGGGCGATCTCTTACGCATGTATCAACGCTATGCAGAGAAGCACAACTGGAAGACTGAAATCATCGACTATGCCGAATCCGAGATGGGCGGCTACAAAGAAATTTCGATGGCCGTTAAATCAAAGGGGGTTGCTGAGCCAGGTCAGTCTCCTTATGCAAAGTTAAAGTTTGAAGGCGGAGTGCACCGTGTTCAACGCGTTCCTGAGACTGAATCGCAGGGAAGAATTCACACCTCTGCTGCAGGCGTCTTAATTCTCGCTGAAGCTGATGAAGTCGACGTTGAAATTCGCCAACAAGACCTTCGTATCGACGTTTATCGCTCATCTGGTCCAGGTGGCCAATCTGTGAATACGACCGACTCAGCGGTCCGCATTACCCACCTTCCAACGGGTGTAGTGGTCTCCTGTCAGAATGAAAAGTCTCAGTTGCAGAACAAAGAGTCGGCACTTCGTATCTTGCGTGCCCGCCTCTTGGCGCATGCCCAAGAGCAGGCAGATGCAGAAGCGATGGCAGCCCGTAAATCGCAGGTGAAATCAGTCGATCGTTCTGAACGTATCCGCACTTATAACTTCCCAGAGAATCGCCTCTCCGATCACCGGGTGAACTTCAAGGCGTCAAATCTCGATGCAGTTTTAAATGGCGAACTCGATGCAGTCATCGATGCGCTACTTGAAGCTGATAAAGCTGAACGCTTGGCGACTGCAGGAGAGTAATGAGCCAGACTCTTCGGGATCTCCTTAAGGCCGGTAAATCCCGGTTAGAGGAGAAGAAGATTTCGCCCGTCGATGCTGAACTCCTACTTGCCCATCTCCTTGGGGCAACTCGCATGGAGCTCCACGCGAAACAGTTTGATCTCTCCGAGTCGGAGCGAGAGCGCATCGCATCAGAGTTCTCAGAACTCATTACCGAGCGCTTATCGGGTCGGCCAACTCAATACATCATCGGTGAAGCACCTTTTAGATATTTAATGTTTGATGTCGGTGAAGGTGTTCTTATCCCAAGGCCGGAGACTGAGCTTCTTGTTGATGAAGTCCTCCATCAACTTGCCAGGTATGCAGATCCAATAAGTATTGTTGATCTCGGTTCCGGATCGGGTGCCATCGCTATTTCATTAGTGAGCGAGACGGCAAAGAAGAAAGATCTTCGGGTTGTTGCCGTGGAGAAGAACGCAGGTGCGTTGAAATGGCTCAATCAAAATATCGCTAAGTTTGATCTTCCGATTCGAGTCGTGCATGCATCCGCACATGACGCACTTGAAGGCGTGAAGTGCGATGTCGTGGTGGCAAACCCACCTTATGTTCCTTCGATTCAAGAGTTGCCAGAGGAGTTGCGCCATGAGCCGGCAGATGCGCTCTTCGGTGGATCGATCGATGGAATGGCAATTCCTGCGGAATTTATTGAGGCAGCGGCTCGGTTACTCAAATCTGGTGGACTCTTTGCTTGCGAACATAATGAAGTCCAAGGTCCAGCATTTGCCGCGCTTCTTGCTAAAGATTTCGAATCAATCGCACTTCATAGAGATCTCAATGATCGCCCGCGATTCACTACCGCTATCCGAAGGTAGCGATTAATCCATCGACCGCCCGCTCTAACATTGAGCGCACGTCGATAAAACTCTCAAACTCTTCACTCCATGGATCCGGCACCTGCAGGAGCTCTGCCTCGCGCGATGTTGGATCGATATGCGATAGCTCGGGGTCAAAGGAGCGGAGCATCATCACCTTTGATCTCGCCTCATTAGATGGGGCAGCGTTGAGCAAGTTCGCTCGATTGGTGAGATCCATGGCAAGGATTAAATCTGCTTCTCCATAAAACGATGTTCGAAACTTTCGAGAGATATGTTCGTACGAGTATCCAGCCTCGCGCCACGCCCGCTCCGAAAGTATGTGAGCGCCTTCGCCATCATGCCAACCGGAAGTTCCAGATGAGCTAACGATGAATCGATCGCCGCCCTTGTTGGCAAGTATGGCGGCGGCAAGTGGCGAACGGCAGATATTTCCGAGACAGACCATCTCTACTGTGATCTGACTCTGCCCGCGAAGGCCCGCTACATAGGAATTCATCCGCTGAGTGTAAAAGAACCCCACCGGTTCTCACCGATGAGGTTCTTTAATGTGGGGGAGTCGTCAGCCCCTCAACCGTTGACTCCCAAGAATCGCTCGCTTACGCGGCGACAAGCTCCGACTCTTCTTCCACTGCCAAGTCACTGATTACTTCACTGCGATTGGTGCCCTTGGTAGTTGATTCACTGTGCTTCTTTGCACAGGCAACGCACCCTGTCTGGCCGGCCCCGGCAGAGCCAACAGGAGTCTCTTCATGAGACGAAAGTCCGACGTAGACCAAAGTAGCGAGCATCAAAAGTGGGAAGGAGATAAGAACTGCGACCATGAATCTCTCCTGTTACTCAATTCGTTGAGCCGCACCCCCGCGGCGGGCTCATGTGAGTAGATAACAGGGCTTATCTGAAGGAATACCTAACCAGTCGTTAAATGAGACTTAAACATTCCCTAACGTTTACTGAGAGCGGCTCTTTCGGATCATCCGTTGATAGTGGCGACCAGGCTCGTTAAATCGTGTTGTGGGCATCTCCGGCCCCATCTTTACAAAGCCCAACTTCTCGTAGGCCGCGATGGCATCGAAGTTATCGACCCAGACTCCAAGGCCCTGTACGGACCACCCCAACTCAGAAGCCCGTGAGTCGACGTACTCCATCATGGCACGCAAGAGCTTCTTACCGCGATGAGCGGTATCAATCCAACAACTTCCAATCCAACAGGTGGCGCCGAAGTCACCCTTTAACCTCTCCACCGTCATGCCACCAACTGTCTCGCCTCCAATTGCGGCAAGAACGAAATCAAATTTTCTTAATTGAGCTCGCCATTGAGATTCATCCCAGGAGCGTTCTTCTTCAATGACACCACCAATATGTTCGGGTGAGTTCTCTAATGCGCGAAGTCGAAAATCCCGAAAGAGAGGCCACTCATCAATACCGATAACGCGAATCGTGGTGGAGTCCATGAAGAAATCTAACTAGATAAAGTTAGCGAACGCTGCGCATTACAGCAGTGACCTTGCCGAGGATCTCAGCGTTATCTGCTGGGATTGGCGCGTAATTCTCATTGGCGGGTAATAGCCAGAAGTGGCCATCCTTCTTTGAGAATGTTTTCACCGTCGCTTCGCCATCGATCATGGCTGCAACGATCTCGCCCTTTTCTGCAGATTTCTGCGCGCGGATAACGACATAGTCACCATCGCAGATTGCAGCATCGATCATGGAATCGCCCTTGACCTTGAGCATGAAGAGTTCGCCTTGACCGACAACCTCTTCTGGAAGAGTGAAGCGATCTTGGACCTCTTGTTGGGCAAGGATGGGAGTACCGGCAGCGATCGTGCCGAGGAGAGGAATAGTCGTGCCCTTTGCTGGGGCGATCTGATCATCTCGGGTAGAGACTTCGAGGGAGCGGGCATTGGTTGCCTTGCGCTTGATATAGCCCTTTTTCGTCAGCTCTTCGAGTTGGTACTTGACCGAGGCAGGGGAGGCTAGGCCGGCGGCCTCACCGATCTCACGCATGCTTGGCGGGAAACCCTGCTTATCAACGGCCTCTTTGATGACCTTGAGAATGAGCTGCTGACGCTGGGTCAGGCCATGGGGATCGACTGCTGGCTCGCTTGTGGCGGCCTGGGGAGTGTTTTTAGCCATGGCCTAAGGGTAGCCGAGCCAGGGGAGTTTGTCGAACATTTGTTCGGAAAAATCTTGCCGATGTCAGTGGGGTGGGGTATCTTTCTCATTAGAACAACTGTTCGAATCCCCTCGAACAGTGTTGTAACGGAAGTTGGTAACTCAGATGGCACAGACACAACTCACACGTCGTGGACGTAACGTACTTCGCACACTCGCTGCAGGATCGCTATTAGTAGTGATTGGCGCTGGTTTTAGCGCAGTTGGACATGCCTCCGAAAATAAAATTTCTTCAACGCAAACCACATCCGGATATATCCGCGTCGTTGTCGCTCCAGGTGAGTCTCTCTGGTCCGTCGCTGCAATGGTCGCGGGTAACCGAGATGTGAACTCTGTTCTCGATGAGATCGTGCAGGCCAACAACCTCGCTTCGACAGATGTCGCCGCAGGTACCCGCCTTAACGTCCCACTCCCATAAAAGGGTGGCTCGATCGAGTGTGAGCCCTCATAACGAGATTGTTATCTTCGTCTATCTTCCACTCACCTCGAGAGAGGCGTAGCGTCCCTTGAAGTGAGCGCCGCGGCTCACCACCGAAGGAGAAGAAATGACGGATTACGTCGCACCCGGCCAACCGGGGAGCAAAGCCACATTTAAAGCACGCTATGACCATTGGATTGGTGGCGAGTATGTCAAACCCTCCTCTGGCCAATATTTTGAAAATGTCACACCAGTAACTGGAAAAGTCTTCTGCGAGGTTGCTCGCGGAAATGCAGCCGATATTGATAAGGCTCTCGACGCTGCACATGCCGCAGCTCGTGCCTGGGGTAAAACATCTGCGACTGCCCGCGCGATTATTCTTAATAAAATTGCTGATCGCATGGAGGCAAATCTCGAGGCGATTGCAGTAGCCGAGACCTGGGATAACGGAAAGCCAATTCGCGAAACGATCAACGCAGATATCCCACTCGCAATTGATCACTTCAGATATTTCGCAGGCGCCATTCGCGCACAAGAAGGATCACTTGGCGAGTTAGATGATGACACTGTTGCCTATCACTTCCATGAGCCTCTCGGAGTTGTTGGTCAAATTATTCCGTGGAACTTCCCAATTCTCATGGCGGTCTGGAAGCTTGCTCCTGCGCTCGCTGCAGGTAACTGCGTCGTTCTCAAACCAGCAGAGCAGACCCCTGCTTCCATTATGTTCTTGATGGAACTTATTGCTGATCTTCTCCCTGCAGGCGTGGTCAATATTGTCAATGGCTTCGGCGTAGAAGCCGGTAAGCCACTTGCATCCTCTCCACGAATTGCAAAGATCGCATTCACCGGCGAGACAACTACTGGCCGCCTAATCATGCAGTATGCCTCCGAGAACATCATCCCTGTCACTCTCGAACTCGGTGGAAAGTCTCCAAATATTTTCTTCGCAGATGTTGCGGCCGAGAATGACGCTTTCTACGACAAGGCTCTCGAAGGTTTCACGCTATTCGCTTTGAATCAAGGCGAAGTGTGTACATGCCCTTCACGCGGTCTTATTGATACCAAGATCTATGACAAGTTCATTGGTGATGTAACCGCTCGAACAAAGGCGATTGTTCAAGGCCACCCTCTCGATCTATCAACAATGATTGGTGCCCAAGCATCGAATGATCAGCTTGAAAAAATCTTGTCCTATATCGAGATTGGCCAGAAAGAGGGAGCAAAGATTCTTACAGGTGGCACTCGTGCTGACCTTGGAGGAGAACTCTCCGGTGGCTACTACGTCACTCCTACAATCTTCGAAGGCAATAACAAGATGCGTATCTTCCAAGAGGAGATCTTCGGTCCAGTTGTCTCTGTGACAAAGTTCGACGGCTTTGATAATGCGATGGAGATCGCAAATGACACCTTGTATGGCCTTGGTGCTGGTGTGTGGAGTCGAGATATGAATACCGCATATCGTGCAGGTCGCGAGATCAAGGCAGGTCGTGTCTGGACAAACTGCTATCACGCCTATCCAGCTGGTGCTGCATTTGGTGGTTATAAGGCATCAGGTATCGGTCGAGAGAACCATAAGATGATGCTTGATCATTACCAACAGACCAAGAACCTACTCGTCTCTTACTCGCCAAATAAGCTTGGATTCTTCTAAGCCGAAGAACGAGAAAAAGTAGATAAGAAAAAAAAGAAAAAAGTTTCGACGTATCGAATTGTAAGGAGTTAGATGGAGATCCCGTCACGAGTGGATTACACCGAGGCTGCAGCAGAACTACTGCGTAAGCTCAGTAAAATCCACGGAGCACTGATGTTTCACCAATCAGGTGGCTGTTGTGACGGGTCTTCTCCCATGTGTTATCCACGCGGAGAATTTCGCGTAGGTGGACAAGATGTATTACTAGGCGAATTTGATATCGAAGAAATCGCGGATCCGATTCAAGTATGGATCTCTGCTTCGCAATTTGAATATTGGAAGCACACCCATCTCACCATTGATCTCGTAGATGGTCGCGGAGGAGGCTTCTCTCTTGAGAGCCCCGAGGGAAAGCGCTTCCTCATCCGCTCCCGCCTCTTCTCAGATGAGGAGTGGGCGATTCTGGAGGAAGCACCTCTCACAACGGGAGCCACCGTTTTACGGTAAGTAATCCGTTTCTACAGTGGTGTAGCCCCTGGTGAGGAGGACTGAGCTCTTCGCCTTGAGTTCACTTCGACACGCCGATTTCAAAGATCGAAACTCTCAACCACGGGTGTATGGTTGGCACAAGATGTAGGGGTCGACACGGTTAAATCACCCATAAGTTGTGGTTTTCCGCTAATCTCCTCCTTCTCCCCAAATTACATATACACCTGATCTGAAAGAAGTGAAGAGACGATGAACTGCCCATTCTGCCGCCACGATGACTCCCGAGTCGTCGATTCACGGCCGGTAGAAGAAGGCGCCCTCATCCGCCGCCGCCGCGAGTGCACAGCCTGCGGTCGGCGTTTCACCACTTCCGAATCATCAGTACTTCTTATCGTGAAGCGTTCTGGGGCGACCGAGCCTTTCAGCCGCGAGAAGGTCATCAATGGCGTCCGCAAGGCATGCCAGGGACGTCCCGTCAACGATGATGATCTAGCTCTGCTTGCCCAGCGGGTCGAAGAAGCTCTTCGCTCCGATGGCCAGGCCGAGGTAGAGGCCCAAGAAGTAGGAATGGCGATCCTCGCGCCACTCCGTGAATTAGATGAGGTGGCTTACCTCCGTTATGCCTCGGTATACCGTAACTTTGCCTCCCTCGAAGATTTTGAAGGCGAGATCGCACTTCTCCGCGCCGCTCCTTCACAAGCAACACGAGTAAGACCAGAAGTACAAAGCACTACCAAAACCAGCACTGAAAATGAATTAGCAAAAACGCTCTCCCCAGTGAATAACTAACCGACCCTCGCTAACCCAAAGAATCACCAGAGCATAAGGAGCAGTACCAATGTCTATCGTTAACAAGCCCGCCGCGGAGCGCAAGTCCCAAGTAAAGAAGTTGGGCAAGGGCTTAAGCATCGAACGTATCTACACCACCGCTGGTGTTCATCCTTATGATGAAGTGAAGTGGGAGCGTCGCGATGTCGTCCAGACAAACTGGAAGTCAGGCGAAGTTATCTTCGAGCAAAAGGGAACTGAGTATCCAGATTTCTGGTCAGTGAATGCATCAACGATTGTGACAACAAAGTACTTCCGCGGTGCTGTTGGTCATGACAATCGTGAGTGGTCACTCAAGCAGGTTATCGATCGCGTTGTTCTTACCTATGTTGCTTCAGGTCGCGAAAATGGTTACTTCGCAACTGATGCAGATGCAGAGATCTTTGAACACGAACTCACCTACATGCTCCTCCACCAGGTCTTCTCATTTAACTCACCTGTCTGGTTCAACGTCGGTACCAATGCACCACAGCAAGTATCAGCATGCTTCATCTTGTCGGTAGATGACACCATGGATTCGATTCTTAACTGGTACCGCGAAGAAGGAATGATCTTCAAGGGTGGTTCAGGAGCTGGACTTAACCTTTCACGTATCCGCTCTGCAAAGGAGCTTCTCAAGTCAGGTGGAACTGCATCTGGCCCAGTCTCATTCATGCGCGGTGCAGATGCATCAGCAGGAACCATCAAGTCAGGTGGCGCTACCCGCCGCGCTGCAAAGATGGTTGTTCTCGATGTTGATCATCCAGATATCGAAGAGTTCATCGAGACCAAGGTCCGCGAAGAAGACAAGATCCGCGCACTCCGCGACGCTGGCTTCGATATGGATCTCGGCGGCAAGGACATCATCTCTGTTCAGTACCAGAATGCAAATAACTCAGTTCGCGTCAGCGATGCATTTATGCGCGCTTACGAGAATGGTGAGCAGTTCGGTCTCGTCGCTCGCTCAACTGGCGATGTCATCGAGAGCGTTGATGCAAAGCAACTCTTCCGCAAGATGGCTGAAGCTGCCTGGGCATGTGCTGATCCAGGAATTCAATATGACGACACCATCAATGCATGGCACACAAATCCAGAGACCGGTCGCATCAATGCATCGAACCCATGCTCTGAGTACATGTCACTTGATAACTCATCATGTAACTTGGCATCCCTTAACCTCATGAAGTTCCTCAACTCTGATGGTTCATTCGATAGCAAGAAGTTCGTCAAGGCGACAGAGATGATCATCACTGCGATGGATATCTCAATCTGCTTCGCTGACTTCCCAACAGATCCAATCGGAGAGACAACACGTAACTACCGTCAGCTCGGTATCGGATATGCAAACCTCGGCGCGCTCCTTATGGCATCAGGTCTTGCATACGATTCAGAGGGCGGTCGTCAGCTCGCTGGTGCGATCACATCACTCTTGACTGGTACTTCATACCGTCGCTCTGCAGAGATCGCTGGCATCGTCGGTGCCTACGAAGGTTATGCACGTAACGCAGATGCGCACACCAAGGTTATGAAGAAGCATGCAAATGCTTCACACTCAGCAAAGTCTGTCTCAACTCTTGATCGTGATGTCTGGACTGAAGCGAATAAGCAGTGGGATCTCGGACTTGAGATCGGTGCAAAGAATGGCTGGCGTAATGCACAGGCATCTGTGCTCGCTCCAACTGGCACCATCGGCTTGATGATGGATTGCGATACAACAGGTATCGAGCCAGATCTCGCACTCGTAAAGTTCAAGAAGCTCGTCGGTGGCGGATCTATGCAGATCGTTAACCAGACCATCCCAATGGCGCTCCGCAAGCTCGGTTATGCCGAAGAGACCGTTGAAGCGATCGTCGAATACATCGCAGCAAATGGAAATGTCATCGATGCTCCTGGTCTCAAGACTGAGCATTACGACATCTTCGATTGCGCGATGGGTATTCGCTCAATCAGCGCTATGGGCCACGTCCACATGATGGCTGCCTGCCAGCCATTCTTGTCAGGCGCTATCTCAAAGACAGTGAACCTTCCTTCAGATGCAACTGTCGAAGAGATCGAAGAGGTCTACTACCAGGGTTGGAAGCTCGGCCTCAAGGCGCTCGCTG